>Ga0307507_10000904_pt1 | contig 65963 bp, 25 predicted proteins | sample 7_EM_MG_FD_207223 | JGI IMG/M metagenome (GOLD analysis project Ga0307507, IMG submission 207223) | Populus trichocarpa ectomycorrhiza microbial communities from riparian zone in the Pacific Northwest, United States - 7_EM | ecosystem: Host-associated > Plants > Roots > Unclassified | place... | reverse complement strand
CAGTTATATTAACTCTATATCCATTTTAAGATACTATATATAGAACCGTAAAGTGTTTTCCACCTATTAGCTAACTTAGATTAATCTCTTTAAGATTAATAGGATACCCTAGGGGGGAGTTTTTCCCTAGGGTTCTTCTTTTCCTAACCCATTAGACGTTTCTTCTTTCTCTATCTCCTTAATATTACCTATATTCTTTAGCTCTAAGTAGGACGTAGTAAAGTAACTATCCTTTCCGCAATTAAAGCACGTAACCATGGCAGGGTTAATTGGGGTATTGCGATGAGTATTAGTTGAAGGTATAGTATATAGCGGGTTAGGTAAGGTTTATGGGTAGGCAGTTGTAACCGCTTTTAGTATAAGGGCGGTTATAGTTTATCTTCCAACGCCAGCTCCTATTGGTATAGTAGATAGGTTACGGTTGCTATAGGGCCGCTTTAGTTAATCAGAATAAGCATTAATTTGTTTTAGTTCTAAATCCAGTAATAAATATTAGGCTGTAAGTCTTTAGTAGGTTAGTAGGTTATCTAAGGCTACTATAATCTTTTCTTATAGTTAGACTGTTAGCTTATTATATAGGTCTAAATAATAGTTCTTAGGGGGAACCTGGCCTTCGCCTGCTAGGTATAAGAATTAAGTCTAGAACTTAGTAAAGGATTAGTTTAATTTTATTATTAGGCGATTATAGTTATAACGGGCATCCCGTACTTTATTTAGATTAATATAAATAGTAGCTAGATGCTGTATTATCTTATTAACAAATATAAACCAAATAGGTAACTTGTCCTTAAACTTGGCCTAAAGGTATTACTAGGTGTCCCCAATAGTTTAACTAAAGAGGTAGAGTATTTTAGCTTCTTTAGAGGGGAAATAGTTATAGTTAACACGAAGCTTTCCTTATACCTAGATTCTCCGGTTTTTAAAGGTTGGGTCTATGCCGTCTGACAATAGTAGAGGGTTAGGGAGCTTAACGGACTTTAATTACTTCGTTATTATGTCTATACTCTCTAGTATATTGCATTTAGTTAAGTAAATAGGTTAACTAAGGCTTCGTAAAGGGGAGGCTGGGCTATTTTATAAGGCAGTAAGGCTTTCTAGGATCTCCTTTAGAGTCTCTTATATACTTTAGGCTTAAAGACGATTAACCTTCTAATTAGCAGCAAGGGCACGAATTTGCTCGTGTATACCTATAACATTATTATTATCTTTAATTTCTAATCCTAACTGGATCTCGTGTTCCTCTTAGGTAGAGGAAGGTCTTTTAAATGAGCTTACTTTAGGTACTATTATTAGCTTCCTAAAGTTCATCAGAATTGTATAATTTGGTTTTAATTCTAAGGTTCTTTTAGGGGTGCAGGTTAAGTACAGTCTGGCCTATAAAGTGGGATATTATTAGGGCCTTCTTAGGCATAGTAGTGTGAGTTTTTTTAATGTCTGAGTATAACGCGTTAACGCGTTAACGCGTCGTTGCAGACAAAGGTCTTCTTTTAGGGTGGGATATTATTAAGGCCTTCCCAGGCAATGTAGGGAGAGCTTAGTATAATATAATGGGCTTATATAAATGCTTCTGAACCGAAGCTTATAGATTGCTACTATATAAGAATACTAAGCTAAGGAGAAGAAGAAGAAGAAGAAGAATCGTTTAGGGGTAGTAGGTAGATATATCGCGAGGGCCGCCAAGGCGCTAGTGGTAAGCGAGCCAATAGCGATTTTGCATGCCGGGCATGGAAAATCCTAATTGGTTGAATATGGCAGGTAACGCGCTCCAGCACCGTCACACTATAGGCTAGTAATATCTTTTGTCTTTTTACGGTACTTCTATAGAGAAGGGGCCGCATAATTTGCTTATAGTAGCTTTTTAATAAGGTTAAGTTCTATAGTATTAATAGGGCACATCTTAGCCTTTATAGAGTCTGTATTTAGTTCTACCTATATTTAGGGATTAAGGTGCTCTAGTTATAGCAGCATCTAGGTCTTATTTACGCCTTATAAGAGCATCTATATAATTAGTTGTGCCTGACCTATATATAATTAGGAAGTAGAACTAAGATAGGATATTTACTTAGTGTGCTTGCTAGGCTATAAGGGCCTTTATTATTATAAAGTATTCTGTTATAATAATGATATATTATATATAAACGCTAGATAAACAAGCATTAGATTTGTAGAATTGATAGCTATATATAGCTGTTGTGGAGACTTAAGAGGATTACTAGAGAGCTTAATAAGAATGTAGTCGCGGGCGAATCTATATAGGGGCAACTAGGGCGGATAAACTATCTGCCAAGCGATATTAAATAAGGAAAGGAAAGCTACGCGTCTAATGTAGTGCGTATCGCGGGCAGTCCCGTGACAATTCTAAGGCCTTATAATCTAAAATTACCTTAATAGGCTTAGGGGTCCCTTTTAGCTATGCATACCAGTGCTAAAAGCTAGAGATAATAGCCAGCATTTCTTTATTATAGATATAGTAGTTTAGCTTAGCATCTATTATGGTCTTTAAATAGTATATAATAGGGTGCTATTTTTTATCTAGTTGCTTCTAGAAAAAGATACTAGCTATTATACTATCTAAGGCATTAGTTTCTAGCATTAAGGGCTGTTTTAGGTTAAAGTAGGTAAGTAGGGGAGCTAATACTAGCCGTTTTTTAAGCTTATTAAGGGTCTACCTATATATAGCGTCAAAGTGGAAGGGCTAGTCTTTTTTAGTAAGATAGTTAAGAGGCTAGGTAATTCTGCTATAGTTCTTAATAAAGTATTAGTAGAAGTTATAGAAACCTAAAAATAATTATACCCCCTTTATAGTCTGTAGGAGTATCCACTAGTTAATTATAGCCATTTTTTCCGGGTCTGCCTTAATTCTATCTATACTAATAATAAACCCTAGGTACTTAGTGCGCTTAATACTAAATTCTAACTTCCTAATATTAGCCTGGAGACCAGCTTCGCGGAGCTATTATAGAACTTTATAGATATGCTCCTTATATTCTAGTTTATTCTTAAAGTAAATTATAATATTATTTAGGTAGGCTGCGTAGAAGTTATTAAGGTATTTAAAGAGTACGTTATTCACATACCGTTAGTATATAGCTAGTCTATCAGTTAGTCTAAAAGGTAGTACTTTATAGTTATATAATCTATAGCAGGTCTAAAATATAATAAGATCCTTAGATTTAGGGTTTATTCTAATTTAGCAAAAGGCCTGGCGGATATTAAGCTTTATAAAAATCTTAGCCTTACTTATATAGGCTAGTGTTTCTTTAAGTAAGGGCAGCGGATATTAGCCTTTACAGGTTATATAGTTTAGTTTATAGTAGTTAATGCAAAAGTAGAGTCTACTATTTGGCTTTTTATAAAGAGAATATGTAAGGTAAAGGGGACTTAGCTAGGCTTAATAAAGCCCTTATTAAGGTTATTAATAAGGTACTACTTAGTGGCCTATAGCTTATTAGTAGATTGCTAGCAAAGGGGGCTATAATTAAGGGTATTTTCTTTATTGGGCTTAATCTTAATCTTATAGTTATACAGTTGGTAAGGTAGGAGTATATTAGATACTGTTTTAGAAAATATATCCTTAAATTCCTAGTATTAGCAGAGTAGTTTCTATTTTACTAGCTCCTTATCTATAAGCTTACTTTCCCTACTAAGCTAGTTATAGGCTAGGGCTTCCTTGTCTTTAATTATCTAGTTAATTTTATATAAGCGAGTTATAAAGGTAATAGTATTAGCTATTTTAAGTTCTAGTAGAACCCTATAGCACCAATATAGCAGATATTAACTAGTGGGAGGTTTATAGGTTTCTTTATAGACGTTCTATAGACTATATTTTGCGGTAAAGGGTTTATAACCCTCTTTAGCTCCTATTATATTTTCTATAAGTTATCCTTTTAGTTTATATATTTAGTATAGCATCTAATATTCCTTGCTATTCTTTATAGCTATATAGGGCCTAAGCTAGCTAGCTTATTATTAACTTCCTAGGTTTCTAGTGCCAGTAGTATAATATTAGTAGTTTAGGGACGGCGTAGTATATGGACCCATTGCAAATTAAGCTATATATCTTTCTTAAAGGCCTAGTCCCTATATATAGCATTAGCCTAGTAAATGGTGTCTATCTATAACCGTATAAGATTTTCTATTATAATACTAATTTCCTTTATAAAAGAAGGTGTTAGGGATAGGGTTTTAGGCTAGACAAGCCGTCTACTTTATATATTAAGCTATAAGTCTAGATAGGCTAGCCATTTTCTTTTTAAGATTTATATTATAGCTTTCTAGGTCCGTAATAAGAAAGGGGATGTTATACTACCTTTATCTGTCTATATAGAGGTAAATCCATAAAATAGTTGTAATGGGTAGTCCTATCTATCCGTTATACCCATAAATAGGAATTAGTTTAGGCAGTTCCTTAAGAGGTATATTTAAAAAGTTAGCCAGCTTTACGGCGTACTATATATCTATTAAGGTAAAGGCATTTACTCTAGAGTTAGCTAAAGTAGAGGTTAAAACTTAATATTTATTACGGAATAAAGTATAAGGGATAGTATAGCTTCTTCTACTAACTAGCCAACCTAGATTAATATATAACATATTAATTCCTTTTAACCCTAGAGAGGAGTCTTACTCTAGGGTTCCTCTTTTTTTAACTTTATGCTATTTTCCTAAATTAATAGGACCTTATTTATCTTTGCCGCTATTAGGCAGTTTTTTATAAAGTGGTTTTTTTAGCCGTATAAGAAGCAGGCTCCTTAATTACTAAGGGCCTATCTATAGGGGTTGCTATATATAGGTTAAGTATTCGCCAGACCTATAGTGAGGCTAGCTATATAGCTAGCCGCTAAGTTAATGGTAGGCGGTATAGTTAGTGCTGTAAGGGTTATAGATCTTACTAGGGCGCTATCCCTCGCATTGCTAGTAACGCTGCCGGGCACCGTGTACTAGGAACAACTGTTGATCCGGCCCTAGAACACCAAAAGTATCGTAGTAGAGCTTGCTGAAGTAAGCTATATATTGAAACTTTTGGTGTTCCGGGGCCGGATCAACAGTTATTCCCAGTGCATGGTGCCCGGTAGCGTTACTAGCAATGCAAGGGATAGCCTGTTTTTATAGTACTTATATTTTAGTTAGCAGAGCTTCTAGTCTTATACTACTTAGTATATACCTTAATTTGGCAGAGGTCCTAATTAATAGCTAGGCACTAGTCTATAAGTTCCTTTAGCGTCTGTATAGTAGTATAAACTGGCAGTATAGCGCGATATAGGTCTAGGGTAAGCTTATTAAAGAGGTCTAGTATTAAATCTTCCTAGGAGATTTAAGCCTATTTGGCTAGGTATAGAAAGCAGGTCTAGAAAACCGAGAAGGTCTCTATTATTTTTATATTAAGGGCTTTATAGTTAAGGCGGGCGTTCTGTATTTTAAAGGGGTCCTTATAAATAAAAGATAGGTAGTTAATTATCTCTTCTCTAGAGAGGAAGGGGTCTACTAAGTCCTAGGCATATTGCGGACGTAGATACATCTATATATCCCTACTAGTACGGCCAAAGACATAGGCCATTTTAGCTTAGGTAGTAGGGAAGTGGCCTATATTAACTTTAAGCTTATCTAATAGTTAAAGCTTCTAATTATTAAATATAGGATTAGTTCCGTTTGTAAGCAATAGGGGGTTAAGACAGCGACTATTTTACTATTAAAGGTATTTATAGGTCCTACAGCGACTTTGCTAGCTACTGTATTTCTTAGCATAATAGTAGGGGTATTAGGTAATTTTTAATATTTGTTTATTTCCTAGGGGTTCTAGTCTATATATATCCTATTCTTAGGTTTCGCGTTCTATTTATGTTTTTTTAGTTCTTAGGGATCTATCCTATCCTTATAGTCCTAGTAATGTCCTTAGGGTCCTATTCTATGTCCTTGTCCTATTTATAGCCTTATAGATATATTTAAGTTCCTTTTTAGGAAAGAAGAGTAGTGATAAGCTTTAGATAATATTAGTAACTTAGTTAATTAAGGCATAAGCACGGCAAGAGGGTCGCGCAAGCCTATATAATTGGATTATCTATAAATAAGGATCTAAAGCTAGAGAAAGGAAAGGGGAAAAACGGAAGCATCGCTTAAAGCTATATACAATCCTCTGGTTATATAATGGCAACTTACCACCATGTAATAGCAAGTTGCGGCAATCTAACGGCAATTTGCTAGTACCGTGACATTTTATTTGTTTTAATATCTACCTCCTATAAATAGAATCTACCTCTTACTAAGTAAGGCTTACCTAGCGCTTTTAACCCCCCTATTACCTAGGGGGGCCACTACCTTAAACGTAGTATATATTTACGCGCACTAACACTTTACATTACTTATAATTCTATTATTATTAACCACAACTATGATCTCCTACTAGGTAAAAGAAGATATTAAGGTCTAGAATATAATACGCGCGTACTAAGCTAGTTTTTATACGTCTATAAAAGCTATAACGCTTGGTTATAATGCAAAGCCGTTACGTATTTAAGGTTAATTAAATAGTAAATAGTTAAAGATGGAGTGACTAGGTGCTAATAAGCTCCTAATATTAAAAAAGGAGGTAGAAGGCAGAATATACTATTACTATTACTTACAGTATTATAGACGCTTTAAGTACGATATTATAACTACTTAGAGAGGAGTTAGAAAAAGCTAGTTAGTTAATAAGGGCACGGTTTAGGATGGAACTAGTAGAGCTATATAACGAGGAATGGTAACTAAGGTTACGTAATGTAATCTATATAATCTATATAATCTGCAATAGAGCAGATAGAGCAGATAGAGTAAATAGAGTAATAACTTTCTTAGGAGTATAGATATATATTTAATAGACCATAGTCCCTACCTAGATAGTTCCTTTCCTTATAGTAAATCCTAGAATATAATTAGAGTTAATCTGTTAGGTAACCACTCCACCAGTTATTATTTATTTATTATATTATTACCTTTCTATTTACCTATATACCTAGCCTATTAGTAAGTCTACTATAGCGTTTCCCACTAGGCTTTATTATACATTTACTACATAATTAAGGTATTAATAAAGTTAAATAATATGCCACTAAAAGTACTAGTTATAACGCTATCTATAGCAGCTATAACCTTAGGGTTAGGAAGAGATACTAATTTACAACTAGTTATAGTAGGTTAGTTACAGGAAATAGTTAATTAAATAATAGATAATAACTAAATACTCAAAAAAAGATTTAATGGAATTGGAGTAGCTAAGGTTAAGTTACTATCTATTAAACAATTCTTAGGAGAAAGGTTAAAGCTTAAGGGATTCCTTATATAAATGTACTTTAAGGTTATACAGAAGGGAGTGAAGCTAGTAATACCTATAGACTAAGTAGTATATATAGAATTATTCCTAACAGGAAGAGCACTTAAATAGTTTAAATTTTACCTTACTAAGATCTAAATAAATAGAATAATAACTACTAACTTAGAAGTACAATGTATATTTGCTAACTAGAATAGGTTTGCGGAAAGGTTAATATAGATATTTAGCAACCTAGAAGTAATAACTATAGTAGAATAGAAGCTTTAGAACCTAGTATAACGCACTTTAGTAATTAAGTACATAATATAGTTTCAGATACTTATAATATAGGTTAAGTAGAATAAGAAGGTGCTTATGGCATAGTATAAATAGGGACTTAAGGCTAAAGTCTAGGACGTAATTATCCTAATAGAAGATATAGAGACTCTAAAAGAGTTAATTAATTAGTTAATTAAGATTAATAATAATATCTATTAAAGGGAATAAGCTAAGAAAGGGCAAGATAGAGTTCTATAGTTGTATAGTGCGTAAAATACGCAATAATAGATATAAAGTTATAAACTATAGAATAGTGGACTAGAGCTAATAGACCTAAGTAGTACCAAAAATCTAAGAGATAAAATAAGAAACTATAGAAACCTAGAGGTTAAGGACTAAGTAATTATAGGACTAGGGATCTTAATAGTAGAAGATATTTAGGCGGACTCTATAATAAGAAGAATGGTTTAAAAAGGGAGCTTATATAAATTGTGGAGAACAGGGTTATTTTACTAGAGACTATAGAGGTGGTTAAAATAGCTACGCAGTAGAGGGTATAAGGTTATTAGAGTATAATAATATAGATATAAGTATATTACGCGGGACCAAGGAGTGTTTAATTAAGCACTTTGCGTTTTATTATAATAACGCATGCTAAATTTATAAGGATACTAAGTATAGTACAAGCTATTGGCTATAAGAACTAGAGTTATAAGAACTTAAAGGAACTAAAGAGTTAGATAAAGAATAAGATCAACTCTATAAACTGGATTAAGATATTATAGCAATATACAGATAAAGATTAGTAGAAATAACAATAGAGTTAGAGTATTTATTAATTAATAGTAATAAGGAGGAAAAGGAGGCCAACTGGGGGTGCTTAAACCTTAATAATATAATAAAAGTAGAGACTAAGACTACTATAGAACGCGGTTTAGTAACAGGTATTATAATACCATTAGATATAGTATCTATCGCTTTATAAGATAGAAGAAGTAATATCTAAAGACAATTAAGTAAGTAGATAACTGTTAGTGCTAGCTTACCACTTAATAAAGGTAAAAGGCTATAGACTTGAGATTTTTAAGATTTTTAAGACTAAATAAGACACACCTAAGAACCTATAATGGATAAAAACCAATAGGAAAGGGTAGTAGCTTAGTTTAAGGATAAATAAATAAGTATAGAATAATAGTTCTTAGGGAGCTAAGATTTTAAAGAACAAATAAGGTCTATAGCAGTTTTAGGAAAACATAGTGTTTAGCTTAAAGGTTAAAAAGCCAATATAATAATTAAAACGTTTAATAATATTAAAACCCCGTTTATAAGACGTAATAGAATAAAAAGTATGGACAAGTTTAGATAGTAAATTCTTAAATAGCAAGAACAGAAGCTAGATTAGAAATTAGCTATACTAAGATATATAAGGGACAGAGTACCTATATAAAAAGTTACTAATAGGCTAAAGGTAGGTATACTAAGAGCTAAGTAGTTAAATAACCTAGAATAAGAAGAGGATTTAAGGATTTTAACTAAGTTTGCAGAACAATATATAAAGGGTTATAGTAATGTAGTAATAAAGAGATACTTCCTTATGGATAGGTTATATACACTTATAGAGCTATACTAAAAGTAGTGTTAATAGCGCGGAAACAATAAGTGAGAAGACTTCTATATATAGTTAGATAAGAAAGCTATACTGGATTAAGCTATATTAGAAAGATAGATAGGTTATATTAAAGAATCTAGAAGAATAGGCTGTAGACTAGAGAGAGATAATATAGATATTAGTACTAGTAAATAATATAGTAATATTTAGATTAATATAGAAAAGGTTTAAACTTAAGGACGAAAATAAACTAAGAGTTGACCTAAAGCACCTAGTATATTATATATTAGCATAGATCGCATATATAGATAATATATGCAATATATATAGTATACCTAAGGATAAATATTGCAAGTATCTAATAAGAATGTATTAGATAATAGACAAAAAGCGGTATAGAAACGCCAAGTATATATATAGTTAGCACTTAGTAGAAGTTTAAAAACCAGGCAACTTAATACTTTAATTAGGAAAATTCCTTATAGAAGAGTACCTAAAGGGATAACAGTGGTGGGAGTACCTAGAAAATACTTATCTATGGCATATTAAGGATAAAAAGAGAATTAAGTATTAGCCGTAGAGGGACTAAGTATAGTTAGGATCTACTAATTAATAGTTAGAAAAAGCGGAGGCCTATAGAACTAGAGGGAGCTAGTAGTAGAGCCTTAAACCCTTAAAGAAATTATAGGTTAACACCTAAGTTTAAAAGTTAGTTAGTAAGATTAAAAGTTTAAAGTGTTAGTGGATAGTAGAGTAATAAGAAACTATATATTATTAGTAGCAGTTAATAGGATGGAGTTACTATACAGATAGAAAGAACACTTATACCTATTAATAATGATTTTAGGAGATCTAATAGCCTATAGAGGAGGTATTATTAGTCTTAAAATAGGACCTATTTAGTTAACTATTAAAGGAAGAAAGGTTAAGATGTCTTTTAATATCCTATTGTTAGGAAAGAATAAGGCAATACTAGGAATGCTTTAGTTATTGGAATATAATCTAAAGATTAATTAGGTTATATGTTAGGTTAATATTAGGGATATATAAAAATGTAATAACAGACTAAGATAATATGGTATTAAGTTAGAGCAATATATAAGGAGACTAAGTAAGGCTTAAGTTACGTACTAAAGAAATACTATAAGTATAGTAAAAAGTTATAGAGCCTAGAAAGTAAAAGGCTGTTAGAGTATATAGTATAGGACTATAAGATAGAGTTAAAACTAGGAATAAGTCTAAGGTTCTTTTTAATCTATAAGCTTACTAAAACCAAGTTAGTAGCACTTAAGGAGTTTATCTAAGAAAACTTATAAAGGGATATATTAGTCCGTTGCAGTTATTAACGAGATATCTAATATTGTTTATACTAAAGAAAAATAGAAAACTTAGAATATATATTAATTATAAATAGTTAAACAGCATTCTAAGAAAGGACAGGTATCCTTTACCCTTAATTAGCAAAATCTAAGATAGGATAGGTAATGTGTAGATCTTTATAAAGATAGATCTAAGGTGGGCATACTATTAGATTAGGATTAAGGAAGGTAATAAATAGAAAGTAGCCTTTAGGTTAAAGGAAGGACTATATAAGCTATTAGTTATATAGTTTAGACTTATAAATATACTAGCAACGTTTTAGAAATAAATTAATAGTATATTAGGAGAACACCTTAATAAATTTATTATGGCATATCTTAATATTATTATTATTTACTTAATAAGTAAACGGGAGTATAAGGAATATATTAAGTGGGTTTTAAAGAGACTATAGAAAGAAAGAATGCTAGTAGTAATTAAGAAATGCAAATTCTTTATAAGGAAGACTAATTTTGTTAGATTTATTATAGAGCTAAGTAAGATTAGTATAGACCTAAAGAAGGTAAAAGCTATAGTAAATTAGTAGGAACTAGAGAACGTTACGCAGTTAAGATTATTCCTAGGGTTTTATAACTACTATAGGAAGTTTATTACTATTGGTATTACTTCCAGTAATACGTATCGCTATTGTAATAGTATTAGGGTAGTAACTGATTTAATTAATACTTAATTAATTCTCCTATTCTATAGGTGGAATTTAGTGGATTTCCTAAGCTCGCTTAGCTTACGTAATCGCGTGCAACTGTATTGCGAAACCTTGTTCAAACACTAGGGGCATTTAGTTTTATAATAGTGCTTAAGCGCGCTACCTATTAAATTCTGCCGAATTCTGCCAGATTCCATTAAGTTCTGCCAAATTCTGCTATATTCCATTAAATTCTGCTAAATTCCATTAAATTCTGCTAAATTCTGCTATATTACTAAAGTGACTAATTATAATTTTCTATGCCGGGCATAGAAAATTGCTATTGGCTTATATCTGAACGAGTTCGAACAGGAATTTGTAGACGCAATCACGTGAGCTAAGCGAGCTCAGGAAACCCCTTAAATTCTACCTATTTATGTACGATTAGAAGAGACAAGTCACCACCATCCAAAAGAGCATACGATACTATACGTATTTCGTGCCCCTGGATATAACTTACTTGTATTATTAAATTGATACAAACACTAATCAGTGAGCGCGCACAGATTAGCAATTACTTGATACCTCCCCCGAGCGATACATAATAGCAACCACCCGTTTAATCCTAGTACAACCTGCTAGAAGGTCGGAAGGTGGAGGATTACGGACCTATCACTAACTCTGTATACTTATTTAAGTCTTAGTACGGTTTACCGGAAGTTTATAGACGCGAATACAGACCTTTATAGAAACCCCCTACCCTTCTACGAACCGTTACGGACCCGTTAATCACCTTTATGGACTGTTACAAGACCTTACGGAAACCCCCTACCCTTCTGCGAACCACTACGGGCCTGTTAATCGCCTTTACGGACTACCATAAGACCTCTTCCACCCGCTACGCACCACACTACACTATATAGTATGGCAGACATTAGTAAGCAAATTAACAAAGGTTAAGAGAAGTAGAGTTAGGGAGTTAACCTTACGTCTATAACCAACGTCAACAACTACATTAAATTTAAAATCCTTGAATACGGATACTATAAGCTTTTAAATGATGATATGTGGGAGCAATATAAAGAAGACTTTGTAGACTTTACGGAAGCTACTTTTAAGGCTTGCAGCATTATACCTATTTGTAACCTATGAACCCTCTTACATTACCAAGGTGTATGGGTTGAAAAGGACAGACAAGTTACTATTGCACGGTCTCTGTACGACACACTATGTGAGGAGGACCAAACGGAATGGACTAAAGAGGAGATCCTAGATTATATCAAAACCAATGGATTCTTTGCCTCCTTTAAACTTAATAGAATCTCTGGTTTTATAGGACCTTTACTATATACAAATCCACCATTGCCTAGAGGAACAGTAGTAGGACTTTTGCTATATACAACGTCACATCCTTAATTTGCCTAGCAGCCTGCCCAGCAGCAGTACAACCCTTGGCAACTTGGCCAACAGCAGCCTACCCTATAGCAGAACGGTTCTGCGGAACGTTCTAGGGGGGTAGTTATACCAAAGGAAGAGCTGGACAATACGTCCAAGGAAGCGATTACTGAAACGTCAGATAAGGACGAGACACAGGTGGACTCTGGTGGAAATCAACAGGTAGACTCTAGTGGAAATCGACAGGTAGACTCTGGTGGAAATCGACAGGTGGACTCTAGTGGAAGTTAAGATCAAGCAACCGATCAAAAGGAGCTTAACCCTCAAGATAATGATGTAATAGGCCTACAAGCCTTAAAGGACGACCCTCTACCTGGCCTTCCTACCCCAGCTTAGTTACTAGAGCCTCAATCAAATATTATAACTGCTCTGCCCGCGCAGGCTCCGCCCACGCAAACTCCGTCCGCGTAAGCTCCGTCTGCGCAAGCTCCGCCTGCGCAAGCCCCGTCCGCGCAAGCCCTGTCCGCGCAAGCCCTATCCGCGTAAGCCCCGCTAGCTTCACCCTCTTCGTTAACTAGAGCTAAGGAGCCACGGCGGCTAAGCTTGTATAAACCTCCGCAACCTGCCCAGCAATTGCTGCCTGCGGCAACCGCCTCTACCCTCCCCCTAGTAACTGCTCCTACCCTACCTAGTCTTCCTCCCGCCTAGTATCTTCACCCTAGTACTAATAAAGCCTTTATTACAGACCTATAATACCCGCAAACCAACTTAGATGCCTACTTTACGGACCTCTGTCACCGCCAGCAGTACTAAAATCCACCGCCTGCACTGCTGTTTTAACCACCTATTAGCCGAAAAGCCGTTCTAGTTAAGGCGTATTAGTCTATTGGGCTTATTAAGCGAGCTTACCTAGCTTTATAGAGCCTACCTAAGGATAAGTAACCTAGACCCTCCTACCTTATCTATTACGGATTAAGTAGCTGTAATACGGAAGGCAATAGCTGATATGGTTAAGCTATAGGTTACTAAACAGGTAAAGAGAACAGGAGATAAGGAAAATGATATAATTAACTTAGTTAATTAGGGCACAGCACTTTGCCATTATATAACCGTAATTTGCTACTATAAACTTGTAGAGTAGTTAACCTATAACCCCTACCTCCTATACACCCTATTAAATGGCCTTAGTATTATTAGACTCTAAACAGACAATACCCCTTCCCTTGCGGACATGGATAGGTTACAGGTTTACTATAACAATGTTACGGATACCCTAATTGGCCCTGTAATTACCCTAGGAAATAAGCTAATTTAGGAATAAGACCAATAGAGCACTTATAGTTTATCTACGGTCTATTAGAAGACCGTACGGTTTATTTACAGTCCGTTGGAAGGCAGTACGGCTCATTTACGGCCTATTGGAAGGCTGTATAGTTTATTTTACGGACCGTAAACAGGACTTACTGCCAGCTTAAAGCACCGTTTGGAAGACAACTAAAAAGGCACTTCTGGAGGGATTTCCTACGCATTTTCTTTATGTTTTATGGTTTTATTAAAGCAAATTACGGAGGCTATATATAAGCGGTTCTATTTTTTAAGTACCGCTAGTATATAATTATAGCACCTGTTGTATAGAGGAATTTCCTATATATTTCTTTTATATTTTATGGTTTTATTTCCTATGTATTTCTTTTGTATTTTATGGTTTTATTTTACGGTTCTGTTAAAGCAATTACGGAGGCTATATATAAGTGGTTCTATTTTTAAGTGCCGCCAGTGTCTAAATGAGTTTGAATAGGAATTTGTAGACGCAATTACGTGAGCTAAGCGAGCTTAGGAAACCCCTTAAATTCTACCTATTTATGTACGATTAGAATTGACAGTCACCACCATCCAAAAGAGCATACAATACTATACGTATTTCGTGCCCCTGGATATAACTCACTTGTATTATTAAATTAATACAAACAGCTTAGTTACTACTAGCGCCTTAATAGCTATCCTTATATCTTTACGTCTTTTCCTCTCTTTACCCACTTGGTAACCTATAGCTTAATTATATTTATATTAATTAGGTCCTTTAACGCCTAGCAAGGCTTTAATTTTATTATAGCATCTATAGGATTACTACCTCTATTAATCTATTTAATCTTTACTATCTCTCTTCTTTTATATAATTATTATAGACATATTAAGTCAACTATAAGTTATTTCTCTTATATTATTCCAAGTTTAACTAAGTAATTATATAGAGATTTTAAATTGGTATAAAGGATAACTAGTAGTTATTTAAGTTATAGGATCTTTTTAATGTTTGCTTTAATCACAGCTCCGGTATTAAATCTATAGGCCATTCCATATAATTTAAATACTAAGACACTTTATATAACTCGCTTACACTTAATAAATAACTAGTAGAGGATATTAGCCTTATTATTTTTATCTATAAGTATAATAATAAAGCCAATTTAGAATAAGAGGTTATGGTTATTTATAAAAGATAAGTATATAAAGATTATTAATTTAAGGGAGTCTTTACTAGTATTAAGTTATATAAAACAGAGTCCTCTTAAGGGGTTATTAATTTGCTACTATAGCTGCTTATTAAGCTACTTTATATATTCCTCTTTTGGATTAATAATCTATACTATAAATAAGAGGTTAAAGGCAGCTTTTAGTTAGCAGACTATGGTAATATAGGCTCCTCTTGCTCTCTAAGTAATATACTAGTCCTTTAGTATAACTACCTTATAGACTTCCCCTTTAGAGCTAGTTAGGTCTATAGCCTTTATAGTAATTAACTTTAGGTTCTAGTATTAATGTTCCTAGGTAAGGGTTATTAAGTCCTTTTCTTACTTAATATAGCCTCTATTAAACTTAATTAGGGTATTTAATATAAGCTTCTCTTTTCCTTTTACTAGGAACTTTACCTCCTAAAGCCTAACTTCTTTAGCCTCTATAAAGGTTTTATTAGTAAGGAATAGTATATTATTAGTTTATAATCCTATAATCCTAAAGCTGTTATTAGTTATATATAATAAGCAGGGGTTATATATTAATTAGTTTATCTATAGCTTATTAAGGTGGTAATAGTAGTATATATTAAATTGATAGTTATTGGCTTCTGGGACACTATAGAGTGGTTTAATAACTTTTAGAATTAACCCATTCTTTAGTTTAAGTTCTAATAGTAGGCGTATAAAGAAGTCTCTATTTAGGTAGATACTGGACTATATATAAGCTTATAAGATATTATATAAGTATAAAGAAGCTAGTCTTCTTTTATTTCTTTATAGGGTTGCTATAAGTACTAGGATAATTCTCTGGCTAATATATTAAATAGTTAGTAATTATATTAAGACTAGATCTTTGCTATAGTTCTTATAGGCTTATATAACTAGTCTAGAATTTTTAAAGGCCTTATCTATTCTAGTGTTTTTAATTTTGTTAATAAATTAGGAGTTAAAGATTCTAACTCCTTCTAGGACGTCTACTATATTAATAAACTTAAAGACACCTTTCTTAAGTAAACTGTTTATCTCCTTATGTCAGGACTCTATAAATAATAGTAAGGTACACTTAAAGGCTATAGTATTAGGTTTTATTAGGCTATTGTTAATAAATATTAATATATCTGTAATGTTTTACTAGGACTTTATTGGCGATTATTATATCTATTTTAATCTTTAGGGGGGTACACTAGCTTCTAGTTCCTTAGTTAGTTCCTTAGTTAGTTCCTTAGTTAGTTCCTTAGTTAGTTCTTCTAGTTTAGGTTGTAGATATAGCTTTACTGCTATAGTTCTGAAATTAGTAGGTCTACTAGGGAGCTATATTTTATATATCTCTTTATTAATTCTAAGTAGCTTAAATAGGCTAGTCTATCTACCGCTCTGTCTAGTATTACCTTTACACTATATAAATACTTCTAAGTTAAGGGGAAGGTTGTAGATTATGGTAATAGATGGACTATTTTATTAGTTTAGTATATTATTAACTTGCTTCTTTGTCCTAATCCTTATAATCTCCTTTATTGCCTTCTTTATAGCTACTGCTTGCTATATAATAGAGGGTGCTAGTAGGTTAAGTTTGCTTATTTAAGGATAGGCACTAAAGATAGGTAGTGTTAGGACTAAGCTGTCTAGGCTAGCTATATTATTAGCGGCTTTTACTACTATTTATAGAGCTAATTCTTTAGTTATTTCTAAGTCCTATAGCTCCTTTATAATTATCTAATATGCTTAATATAGGGTTAAATAAGCTCTTTCTACTATTTTAATAGACTAGTAGGCTTCTACTAGGACGCTCTTAGTTAATATGGCTATTGCTATAGTATACTATTAAAACTCCTTACTTATAAAGTTCTTCCCGGTATTATAGATAATATAGTTAGGTGGTCTAATATAGGTGTTAATCTAGTATAGTTATAGGATATCCCAAGTGTGCTTTGCAGAGATATTCTATAGCTATCTTACGGCTTAAAATCTAGTAGCTTTGTTAATTACATAGAGGACAGGGCTTCTATTAATATATATAATATTAATAAAAATAGAATAGTTAAAATTGGAATCTTAGTCTTTTTATAATATAAACTTAAACTATCTAGGGGATTTGCTGTGTTTCTAGTAATGGAAATAGTGTTACGGCACTGACCTATCGCATACTGTTTTATACTGTCTCGTACTATTTCCTATAGTTAGCTAGTCCACTACTAGCGCCTTGGCGCCTGGCCCTACTACTTATATATAATACCCCTTTCGCCTCTTCTCCTCTTTATACTATAACGTAGTTATTTAGTCTACTTTATTGCAGCATTGTGACAGTTTATGGTATCTCCTTTTACGCTCTGTCGCGATCTTTGCCCTCCTAGTCTACCGCCTCCGTCTACAGTCTCCGTTTTTCCTAGTATAATTATAACCCAGCGCGACTAACAACACCGTACTACAGTCTCAGTATAGCCTCAGTATAGTCTTAGCATAGCCCCAGACAGTCTTGACAATCTTAGTATTATAGTTAGCCTTATAAGATTTCGATTGCCCTACCTAGATCCCTTAAAATAGGCGACTAAAATATAAATAATACCCCGTTAATAAACACACGTAAAGCGCTCGCCTACCTCTTTAATACCCCCTATACCTATATTGCCTAGGCAATTAGGAGTAGTCTAGAGTACCCTAAGGACCTTAATATAGCAGAAACCTTCCAGCACCTCTCTATATGTATAACCTTTTTAACTAGTATTAAGAGCGGTCTCCAAGCCGTCTATAATAAAGGTTAAACTATAATATCCTAACTTGAAAAAGCTCAGCACAGAATTAACTCCCTTAAGACACTTAAACTATATGTTAAATAATATAAATAGCAAGCTTTTGCATATACTAAGACTATATAAAGCCTAAGCTCTTAGATTACTATACTTACCCAGGCCATTGCTAATAAGAATATAAACCCTATAACTAGCTCCCCTCTTCTAGCTAAGCCCTATAGAAAAAAGCGTAAAGTAAAAGATCTAACCCCATTTAACGGCAAGGGATTACCAATTAAAAAGTAAGAAAAATTTAAAATATGGGAAATAAAGATCTAAGGTGTTTTCTAAAGTAATGCAAAGTGCTTTAAGACCCTAATAGACGAAGTCCTCTATATATCAGACATGCTAATAGATAAGGCCTATAACTATGTTAAATATGGCCTTAATATACTATATATATACCTAAATAACCTAAGTAAATGGACCTTTTCTAACTGAGAGTCTATGTTTATATATATAAGAAGACACTATAAGACTATAGATATGACCTAAGCGGCCAAAAATAAGTTGGATACTTTATGTTAAGGCGAGCGTAACTACTGGTTCTAGAAAGCAGAGCTTAATAAGTTAATAACTAAAGCAAACAAGACTAAGGAATAAAAGGTGGATTTACTTAGGAAGAATACTTCCCCTAAGATAAAGGACCTAGCCCTTACCCTTAGCTGTAAGATTAATAATGCCGACTATAAGGGCTAGAGCGAGTAAATGGACGTATTCGCTTACAACCTATAAAACTATGCCTACTATACTAAGTTAAATGCCGCTAAGCCAAATACCGCTAGTGGATATTAACCTATATTACCTAATAATAATACCTTAGCACTAGTACTATAGAATAACCTAATGGACCTTAACGCCGTTAAATTCAGTAGCGGTAGTAGTAGCCTCCCTAATAATGTTTAAAGATATTATATAGATAATAGACTCTATATAGTATATGGTTAACCCAGCCACTAGAAAGATGCTTACAACCCTAAGATAAACCTAAATCCCCTCCTAATACTACTACGCTAACCCCCTCCTAGCTACGGTAGATTCTTTAGTAGAGGGGATGGTAACTAAAACAATAACTATAGATGGGGATGTGGGTTTAGATATAGAGACCTACCCCTGCAATTTCCTTCCCTAATACAGCCCTAGCAAATAGTCCCGTACGCAAACTATAGATAAGCGCTTTATATCGCCACTAATTATAAGACCGGCCATGTCCTTAGTAAAGTACCCCTTAGCATATATACACCGTTAGAGACCGACACGTTAGAATATACTAGCCAAGACTATAGCTACTAGCCAAGCCCCATAATCTAGTTATTAAAAGACCAACCCTTGGACTAAGTTGCCTTTAAGGGTTAGAACTATACAGGGAGGAGAATAAAAGGATTAGATCTATACTACTAGATTAGTTAGACCTTATTCTAAACTAGCTACTACTTAACCTTAGAATAGCAAATAATAATAAAAATGCCATCTTTATTTAGACCTACCTCTCCTTACTACGCAGCCTACTCCTAAAAGCTTTTATTAAAATAGTAAGCCTTATTAATAGTGGTAGTACAGCACTAGTGTTTGTAGACAAAGACTTGCTTATAAAAAAGTATAATATTATAATAAAAAGACTTCTAGTTCTAAAACCACTCTGCCTTACTAATAGACTCCTATCTAGCTTTATTACCCATTACTTTACAGCAAAAATAATAATTAGCCACTATATAGAATCTATGCTTTTCTATATTACAAAGTTATTACCCTTAATACTAGTAATTCTTGGAATGCCCTAGCTTAAAAAGTATAACCTAAAATAGACTTCCCCGTTTTAGAGCTTAGGTTTAACTTTAATTACTACGCCTATAACTATCTCCTATAGTACATCCCTAACCGTAACCAAGTAGTACTACGCGAACGCATTACACGGCTAACGCTTAGATACCGTCAGCTAATAGTAAAAGAGGTGCCTAATACTAGTAAGCTAATATACACAGTAAATAAAGTGGAGATTCTAGAAGACTGGACTACTACCCTATCCCTAAAAAAACAAACACTACTAGAATTATAAGTCCCCTATATACACCCGCTTAACCTAGGATAGCTAATAAGATACCTAACTTTAAGTCATCTGCTATATATATATGTAACTGCATATATAATAGCTAAGAGCGTTATAGCTAAGACCGAAACTAGAGCAATTAAGACCTTCTCCCTGTAATGCCTAACCTTACACCTATCTCCCATGCGTACTATATAGAGCCGCCGCCTTATTTCCGCCCTCCTAGGCTAACTAAATTATACTAGCCTAGCTATAGCACCGGAGAACTAGATACGCCCTAAACTAGACAATATTAGATACACCCATGCTATTAATTTCACCCAGTTCTATAAATAAAAGGATATAAAAGTAATAAGGATTTATATAGCAGAGCTAGTAGAACTAGTTAAATAAGAAGAATACTAACAGCTGCTTAAAGAACTGCCTATAGGCCTAGTAGAAGTACTAAACCTATTAGAAAGGTCTTTCTACTAGCTAGTAGAAGGCAACTATACAATAGAGGAAGCCTAAAAAGCGCTACCCCTTTATTTTTATAACTTCCTTAAGATAAACCTAAAAACTAAATCTAAGTTTCTACGCTAAAAGATAGTTAACACTAATATTAAAAAAATTCTAAAAGGCAAACCAGAATTAACCCATGGAGATATTTTACAACACCTACTAAAAAAGTTTCGTAAATATATTAAATACTTCCTCCCTAAGAATATAAAGAAGCTACCTCCTTACTAACCATAGGACTATAAAATTAAGATTATACCTAGAAAGCAGGCCCTATATTATAAAAATAGACCACTTTTACCCACTAAACTTAGTTATATAAAGAAGTAGATTAACAAGATGCTAGATAAGGGTTTTATCCATAAATTAACCTTATTAGCCGCTATACCCCTCCTCCTTGCAGCGAAACCTAGCGGCAGTATATAAATCTACTATAACTACCGAGGCCTAAATATAGTTACTATTAAAAATTGGCACCTATTGCCACTAGTCTGTGAGATACTTAACGCACTCTATAGTACTAAGTACTTTACTAAGCTTAACGTAATTACTGCGTTTAACTAGATCCAGATTACAAAAGGCCATAAGTAGCTTATAGCATTTATTACCCGGTTTGGACTCTATAAGATATTAGTTATACTATTTAGTCTCTATAACGCGCCCACTATATTCTAGAACTATATTAACTATATTTTATACAACGCCCTTAACAACTACTATACTACGTACCTTAATAATATCCTTATCTTCTTAAAAACACGCGCTAAGCACATAAAATATATAGATAAAATTATCCAGAGACTTAGTAATGCTAGACCCTAGATTAATATTAATAAGTCTAAGTTCTACGCTACAAAAATGAAATACCTTAGCTTAATTATCTTAACTAATGGCATAACTATAGACCCTAAGAAGGTATAGGCCCTATAGGAATAAAAGGACCTAACATTAGTTAAGGAACTATAGTAATTTCTTAGCTTCGCAAACTTTTACCAACAATTTATCTAAGGCTATTCTAAGGTAGTTAAGCCTATAACTAGGCTACTAAAGAAAAGCACTAACTGGTTATAGAGCCCTAACTAAGCATAGGCGTTCTAGATCCTAAAAACAGCGTTCACTATAGCACTGGTTTTAGCGTACTACAACTATATAAAGAAGACCATAGTAGAGACAGACGCCTCAAACTAGGCTTTAGGAGGAGTGCTCTACTAGGCTAGTAAAGATAGCAAACTTAAGCTAGTCGCATTCTTCTCCGCTAAGCACTCCGCCCCTAAATATAACTATAAAATATATAATAAGAAGCTCCTAGTAATTATAAAAGCACTAAAAGAATGGCGTCCTAAACTATAAGGAACTAAATAACTATTTAAAATTATTACAGACTATAAGAACCTCCAAACCTTTATAATAACAAAACAACTAAACCAGCACCAAGTCCGTTAGGTTAAGTTTCTCTCTTAGTTTAACTTTGTTATTACCTATAGGCCTAGCACTAAAGCTACAATTCCAGACACTCTTAGCCGCCTCCTAGGTATAGTACCTGCTAATACTAGTAACAAATGCCTATAACATAGAGACCGCGTTGTCTTACTACCAAAAAGGTCAACCCCGCTATCCTAGACGAGCTATTAAGCAAATCCCAAGACTAAAGTATTAAGGACTTTATTACAGCAATAAACCTAGAGCCTAAGAAAAAAACCCTTAAGGAGCTTATTAAGAATGCCTATAAAGAGAACGAACTAGCTAAAGATATATTGGCCGCACTATAAGAACAGGAAGGCCATAAGGCACGCCGCTAGCCCAAGCAGATTAGGAAGTCACTCCACTGCAATAAATCTAAATACTTAATTATTAACGGCCTAATCTACTATAAAAACTAAGTATTTGTCCCTAACTTACCTAAACTCTAACTAGAAGTTATATACCGCATATACAGTTTAGGTCCTATAGGCCACTTATGCCGCATTAAAACCCTAGACCTCCTTAGTTAAACCTATTAGTGGCTAGGTATTTTATAGTTTACAGCTACCTTTATAAAAGACTACGCTCTCTACTTCCGTATAAAGACCCCATACTTAGCACTACCTAATTTCCTAAAACCACTAGAACTACTAGTCCGCCTATAAGCCAATATCTTTATTAACCATATTATTAACCTACCTAAGTGCCTTTGCAACGGCAAAATATATAGATATATCTTTATTATTGTTGACCGCCTAATAAAGATAAGATACTTTATTCCTATTACTAGCCTAGACACTAAAGAGCTTATTAAAGCATTTACCTACACTATCTATAAGTTATATAGCGCCCTAAGTACTATCATTTCTAATAGAGGGTCTTTATTTATTTTTAACTTCTAGCACTACCTAAACTAGTGCCTAAAAGTAACCCTAAACCCTAGTTCCGCATAGCACCCTAAAATAGATAGTTAGACTAAGATTATTAACACAGCAATAAATAAGTACCTACGTGCTTTTGTAAGCTTTACCTAAAATAATTAGGTAGATTGGCTCCTCCTTACTAAGTTTACTATAAACAACCAAGTTAATAAGACTACGGGAATCTTACCGTTCTTTACTAACTATAGCTATAACCCACATCTAGGCATTAAACTAGCGGGCCCCCAGCTATTAGCCCTATCTATATACGTAAAGAAAGAGTACCTATAAGCTAATACTATCACTAACCACTTCAAGCGTATCCTAACTTAGCTTAAAGCTCTAGCTTATATCTCCTAGTAACGCTATAAAGATAACGCTAATACAAAATGGGATAAAAGTATAATATTTAAAAAGGATAATATGGTTATAGTTAGCTTTAAATATATAAAGACTAATTAGCCTAAAAGAGAATAGGATAATAACTGGAATAGACCCTGGCCCGTCTTAGCTGCCTATAGAGGGGCAATTATAGTAGACCTCCTAGACTATATTCGCGTTAATAAGTCTTTCCATATATTAAAAGTCCGCCTCTAGTTCCCTAAGGAGATCTCTAGCCAAGCACGCATTAATAAAAAGAAATATTATAATATTGCAGGCAGGATAGCTAAAAGAGATAATAATGGTAATATTACAGACAAGTAGGAATTTAAAAAATTCTTAATATATATAATAAACAAAGGGATAAGCACGGCTTAATGTACTGCATTAAGTGGAAGTATTATAATAAGAAAACCTAGGAACCTAAAAAGTCCCTAAAAGGGTGCAAGCACGTACTACTAAAGTTCTATAAACAATACCCTAAGAAGCCTAGACCCCTAGACTAGGTATAAAATAAGAGAGACTTACTATGCTAAGGCCGTAGACGACAACCATAATAATTTAAAAAAGTTAAGATTTTAGGGAACTTTAACCGCCGGTTAAAGTTGTCTAATTGGTTAGATTCTTGCTAAAAGCGCCACGCCTAGTTAGTTTAGGTGGTGGTGTAGAGTTCTGCCAACGCTATTTGTTAAGCTAGCCAGTTATTAGCTCGGCTAAAAGCGGTAAATAAAACTAACATCTTTGCTTACTAAATCCACCGTTTTCCACTAACACTGTAGCCACTAGCTATATAACCGCAATTTGCCATTACTTAACGGCAATCTAACAGTAATCTAACGGTAGTTTGCTAGTACCGTAACATTCTGTTTTGGAGTTACTTATTTAGTTTAGGGACCAAACCTTCTAGGGGAGGGGAGTACTATTACGGCACTAACCTGTTATATACTGTTTTATACTATCTCGTACTATTTCCTACGGTTAGCTAGTCCACCACTAGCGCCTTAGCGCCTGGCCCTACTACTTATATATAATACCCCTTTCGCCTCTTCTCTTCTTTATACTATAACGTAGTTATTTAATCTACTTCATTGCAGTACTATAACAAATAGTACTTAAGAAGGTGGTTAATAACCTGCTTATTAATATTATTATAGCCAGAGTGTTCTAATACCTTATATAGCTTATCTGCTAATAGATATCTAAAGCGGCAGTAGAGTTAGTAGAGTTTAGTAGTGGTTAGGTAGTAAGGGTTTTAGTTAAATAAGTAGGTTATAAATAACTATAATAACTCTTCCTATAGTAGGAAGGGGTGGCTAAATTAGTAAACTACTAGTATTAATTTTGTTGGGGTAACTAGGATGTTTTTAAGGTTATTATAATAGACCTTTAGTATATCTATATCTGCGAGACATAGTAGGAAGGGTGTGTTGGCCTTTATAATATAAAACTTATCATTTCTAATTGGTGTATTAACTATAATAGAGCTAATAGAAGGGATAGAGCTGATACTAAATTGGATATTAATAGCGCTGGCCTTTAAGGTATTAATAACGGTATTATGGATCTTCCTATATATAAGGTATTGTCTATAACCTACCGTTAATCTCTTTAAAGCTCTAGTGTTAATTATTACTTTATAGAACTTGTTAGAGGTATATTAGCTAGTAGTAATATAGGTAAATAGGTCTAAGTTATTGTAGTAAGCAGTTAGGTTAGTGCTGGTAATTATATAGGTAAAGGATCAGTCCGCTAAGTTAGTTATAGTATTAATGGCTCCTTTATGCTATATCGTTCTAAAAGAGGTAAGAAATAGTTTAGTTTGTTCCTAAGCCAAAGATATTAGTAGTAACTTAATATTAATTATAAGGGCTTCCATTACCTCGTTCATAGATTCTAAGTTAAGTTTATTATTATAATCTATTCCCTTATATTTAGTAATATACTGCTTAATATGTCTATTAAAGCGGCGGCTAAATCTATCCTTAAACTTCTTTAATTTATTACGTTCTTCTCTTAAGTATTTAGATAACTAGTAACCTTCCTTATAGTAGACAAAGCAGCGCTTCTTAGATGGTGTACATTAGTTAGATAGTCTGTTATATGGTTAAGATGGTAGTTAGGGGTACTGCTTATAGTAACGGTGGTCAGTAAAGAAAGCTTAAGGGTTCTCGTTGTTTGACTTTTTAAAAGTTGTAATAGAAGATTATAAGTTATTAATTAATCCAGTTAGGCTATTAGAAGGTTTAAAGCAGGTATATTAATAAGTTAGTAACTCCTAGTAAGCGTTAATAAGTTTATTATAAAGAACTTATTAGTACGTAAGTCCGGGTTAAGACTGCGCTAGAGGTGTCTTAGTTCTTTAATAAGCAATTACAGACAGTCTAGGGTTAATTTTCCAGTATTGTCGCCTTTGTTTATTATAGACTTTAAGGTTATTAAGTTCTATTGCCCTAGTATACCACGCCTATACTTAGGTCCCTTAAAGTAGTTGCATATAGTATTACAGATTTGGTTAAATAAAAGGGTTAGGGTAACGTTTTTAAGATTAGTGTAGTAGTAGTTAAGTGCTAATCCGTATAGTATTATAGGGTAGGCTTTAACCTTAGCTTCTTAGGGTATATCAGCTCTGCTGCAAAGGTTGTGGAAGATAGTAAGTTTAAAGTTAAAATTGTCATCTTCTCCACTGTACTTATTGTCTTCTATATATATATTCGCGAGGTTTGTTAACTCCTTGCCAAAACCCTAGCTTTAACTCTATCCCTTAAGTAGTTCTAGTTATAGGGTTAGGTTAATATAGTTAGACTCCCGTTATAGGGGCGGTATAGGAGTAGGCTGGAGTGTAGTGGTAGGTAGTATTATGGGTAGAATAGGGTTTCTAGGTGGTATTATAAGTAGGGTAGGGTTTATAGTTAGTAAGATTAAGGTTAGGATTTTAATGGTACTAGTACTAGTAAAGTTGTTCTTAAGGAGGTAGTTAATTTATCCTAAATTAAACTTCCCTTTAGTTGCTATATATTTCCTAATCTTAAGCTTAGTCTATTCTATAGGTTTTTCTTTTTATAGGGTATTAAAGAGTAACTATAGGACTGTAACACGTCTGTCCTTCTTAACCTATACTCTATAAACTTAAAGAAAGTAATAGAGGTTATAAACAGTTATCTAGTTGTAATTCTTAAAGACTTCTAGTGTAAAGGTGCTAAAGTTATTATAGTAAAGCTCCTATAGGTTGTCTGTCATATTATAAAATCCATATTCTATAATCTTATACTATATAAATTTACTAATTTCTTCTTTGTTGATATTTTCAGACTGTATATTAAGTCCTTTACTCTATTTCCTCCGTCCTTCTTTAACTTATGCCCTAATATCTAATATATTAATTCCTGTCTTATGACCCCTATTAAGTTTAGTTTTTGGATTCTAAACGCGTAATGGACGCGAATTAATACAAATGCGTAATAGACGCGAGTGCTTAACTTTTGTTAAGTTTAAATGCGTAGTAGACGCAAACCAAGGGCCTATTAGATAGGGGCTAACTTTTCAAATATACGTCGACTAATACTCCTTAATATGATCTGGGTAGTATAAAATGTGTAATAAACGCGAACTAAGGGCCTATTAGATAGGGGTTGGTTCCTTAAACACCTAAGGGCTGTGTATAAAGAGTTAATGGCCTATTAGATAGGGGTTAACTTTTTAAATATATGTCAACTAATGCTCCTTAGTAAATGAGATCGGTAGAGGCCTTTAGCAGGGACTAATTAAGCTCGTCTCTCTTTATAGATAATACGTCTCCTAATCTATAATCACTAATTAGTATTAGTATTACTTCCGGTAATACGTATTGCTATTACAATAGTATTGGGGTGGTGACTAATTTAATTAATGCTTAATTGATTCTCCTATTCTATAGGTGGAATTTAGTGGATTTCCTAAGCTCGCTTAGCTCACGTAACTGCGTACAACTGCATTGCGAAACCTTGTTCAGACAATTACATAGTAGTTAAAGAATATTAAACTATTTATAAGGCTTATAAAAAAGGAGGAACTATAGATATAGGAAAGTAAGTAGAAGGAGCTATTTTAGGAACTTAAGGAGCTGTTTACCTAAGATCTAATCCTTAAGATCTATTAACCACAACTAGATACGGTTGTAGAAATAGATATATTAGGAGTATGTTTGCTATAGAGGCACTAAGATAGGTGGCATCTAGTAGTGTATTATAGTTGGAAAATAATACTAGTAGAATTAAACTATAATATCGAGTTATTAGGTATAGTTATAGTACTTAAAGAAGGGGAGCATTCTTATAAGGTATAGAAAAACTATTTATAGTTAAAACAGATTATAAGAATTTAATAGGATTCCTAATAATAAAGGAACTAAATAAAAGATAAGTTAGATAGGCAGAGATGTTTGTAGAGTATTATTTTAAAATTTAGTATATTAAGGGTACTAAAAATATAAGAGCAGATATACTTAGTAGAAAGGCAAAGTTGTAAAATAGAGAAAAGCTATTAGGGGCAATGCTACGTAAAGACAAAGATAGATTAATTAGGCATAACTATCTTAAGGTTATAATAATATAAGAAGAAAGGACCTATAAGATATTAGAGAGTGCGTAGTTATAAAAGATCCAAGAGGTATAGAGTAGAGATTTAGACTTAAAGTAGTATAGGCACTAGGAGGCTATATATATACTAAAAGCAGTTATAAAGGAGTTTATAGAAGACTTTTATAAAGGAATAACTTAAGGATATAATAGAGCTATAGGCTTAGTATTAAGACTTTAAAAGGAGTATATTATTTAAGGAATCTGGGGACTAGCAAGATAAGTTATAAGGAAGTGTTTAAATTACTAAAGAAATAAGGCAATAAGGTATAAATTATATAGAGGGCTATAACCTATTAAGATACCAGAAAGACCCTAGGAGGTTATATTATAGGACTTTATTATAAAGTTGCTAAAGTTAAAGGATCCTATTACTAAATAAGATTACAATATAATTTTAGTAATAGTAGATAAGTTAACTAAGTAGGGCTACTTTATAGCGTGTATAAAGGAGATGTTAGTGGAGGATATAGCTAGAATTTATATTAAAGAAGTATTTATAAGGCATAAAGCACTAATAAATATTATATTAGGTGGAGATTTAAGATTTATAGTAGTATTTTAGGAGGTATTTTTAGCGGAATAAGGGGTTTAAGCAGTAATATTAATAGCGTATTACTTATAGATGGATAGTTAAACTAAAAGACTAAACTAGACATTAGAGTAATATCTAAGGTATTATATTAAGTACGCATAGAATAATTAGGTATTATTATTACCAGTTATATAGTTTATATATAATATAATACTATAAGAAGGGATAGGCATGTTACCTTTTAAGGCAAATTATGGATATAAATCAATAATATTGTTATTACTATAATAAGTAAAGAAAATAAGTAGTATAGCTAAAGAAAGAATAGAGAATCTAATAAATCTTTATAATTATCTTAAAGAGATAGCAAAACTAGTATAAATAAGGATAAAAAGGTACTATAATACTAAGAGATCTAAGGGACCAGATCTTAAGGAGGGGGATAAAGTGTAACTACTATATAAAAATTTTAAGAGTTAACGACTAAGTAAGAAGTTGGACTATATTAGACTAGGACTATTTATAATTATAGTAAAGATCTTAGAAGTTATATATAGACTTAACTTACTAAAGAAAATAAAGATCTACCCTATATAGTATATTATAATACTAGAACTAGTATATAGAAGTATTAAGCTACTAGTTTATAAGGCAAATATATATAGAGGTTAAAAAGAGAATAAATAGGAGGTTTCTAAGATTATTAGTTATAAGGATATTAATAATAAAATATAGTATAAGGTTAAGTGGATAGGCTATAATAAGACTACCTAGGAGCTATTAGATAACTTAAAGAACGCTATAGGAAAGGTATAGGAGTATTAGAAGAGAAAGGGTTAGGCAGTATTAATAAAGAAGGATTACTAAAGAATAAGTTACCTAAGGGGGACCTAAGAGGAGCAGCTACTAAGGTACTTAGAGTTATTTCCCTCTCTATTAAAGGAGAATCTATTCTTTTATTACCAAGTTCCTAAAGGCCTTATTCTATAAATTTCCACTCCTTAAAACGCACCTTTTTATATACCCTCTTAAGACAGATTAATTAAGCAAAAGTAGTAAGACAAGAGTTAAAAGTATGTTATTAAGCAGTAATAGCCTCCTACTTAGCGTTATAAAAATAATAAAGTTTAGCCAACGCTACTAAAAGCTTATTATTAAGTTTTATAGCAGTAGATTAAACCTAGAACCTTAGCAGCAATTAATATAGATGCTTAAAGACTGTTAAGAGTAATAAAATGCGTATACTTAGCATTAGAGACTAAATAACCGTTATAGGATAACTAAATGTTTACTTTAGTGCACTTTAAATATAAAGAGGATTGCTAAGATAAGGGGCTTGCTAATATAATATAAACTAACCGCTTTTTTATATAATAAGAATATAGAGACGGTATTATCTTACCTAGAGATAGTATGGCAGTAATAGTATAAGACTAATAAGCTATAGAAGAATAAGAAGATGCTTTAGGTATAATAAGTAAGTATATTAACTAAATTAATTAAGCGGATATTATACCTCTAGTAGATAACCTAGAGATATTAGGAATCTTTAAAGATAAAAATAAAAAGGAGGGAGATGGTATTATGGACGCTTTAAGTATAATATTAAAACTACTTAAAGAGAAGTTAGAAGAAGCTAGTTAGTTAATAAAGATATAGTTTAAGATGGAACTAGTAGAGCTATATAATAAGAAATAGTAATTAAGGTTATATAATATAATCTATATAATCTGTAATAGAGCAGATAAAGTAGACAAAGTAAATAGAGTAATAACTTTCTTAGGAGTATGGATGTGTATTTAAAGGACCATAGTCCCTACCTAGATAGTTCCTTTTTTTATAGTAAATCTTAGAATATAATTAGAGTTAATCTATTAGGCAATTACTCTACTAGTTATTATCTGTTTATTATATTATTAACTTCCTATTTACCTATATACCTAGCCTATTAGCAAGTCTACTGTGGCGTTTCCTACTAGGCTTTGTTATATATAGGCAAGTAATAAGGTAGGCCGATAAGGCCTTAGGAATTATAACACTAAGGTTTAGGAAAAATAGTTAATAATTTAATAATATATTATTTAGTGCGCTTAGGCATATATTATATTTAAGGTGGTGGCCCCTCTACGTAGTAGGGGGGTTAAAAGCACTGGGTAAGCCTTAATTAGCAGAAGGTAGATTCTATTTATAGAAGGTAGATATTAAAATAAATAAAACTTTAGGGTGGATTTATATAAACCCCTAAATAGTATTAATCTAAAGGACTTAAGTAAGTTATTACTAACTTCTTAGGTCTTTAGTATAGGTAGTATAATATAGGTATTTTAAGGGCGGTGCAGTATATAAATCTATTACTGTCTAAACAAGGTTTCGCAATGCAGTTGTACGCGATCACGTGAGCTAAGCGAGCTTAAGAAATCCACCAAATTCCACCTATAGAATAGGAGAATTAATAAGCATCAATCAAATCAGTTACTGCCCCTATACTATTGCAATAGCAATATGTATTACCGGAAGTAATACCAACACTGATTAGTGATTATAGATTAGGAGACGTACCACCTATGAAGAGAGATAAGCTTGATTAGTCCCTGCTATAGGCCTCTACCGATCTCGTTTGCTAAGGAGCATTAGTCGACGTATATTTGAAAAGTTAACCCCTATCTAATAGGCCCTTGATTCTTTATATACAGCCTTTAGGTACTTAAAGAACCGACCCCTACCTAATAGGCCCTTGGTTTGTGTCTATCACGTATCTAACTTAATAAAAGTTAAGCACTTGTGTCCATTACGCATTTTAATTAGCTCGCGTCTATTACGTGTCTAGAACCTAAAATTGAACTTGATAAGGGTTATGAGATAAGAATTGACATATTAGATATTAGGGCACAAGTTGACGCAGGATAGAAGAAATGGAGTAAGGGCATTGACCTATAATTCGATAAAACCACTATAGAGGATATTAATAAATTTATGAAGTTTAAGATCCTAGAATATAAAGCCTATGATTTTAAAGACGATGAACTATAGGAGGTCTATAAGGAAGATTTTAATAACTTTATATTATAAACCTTTAGGGATTATAACTAATACGGTATTTGAAAGCTTTGAACGTTCCTACGGACTAATAGCGTATGGGTAAGGAAGTATAGGGATGCTATAGTCCCTGAATTGCTATTTAACACCTTATAAGAAGAAGATCCTATAGAATAGACTAAGCTTGAGATTAGGGAATATATAGCAACTAGAGGAGAGTTTAATTTAGGATGAATTAAATACCTCCTTAAGAATAACTTTACTAGCACTAGTACTATTAAAACCCCAATATTAACCTTACTAACCACAAACTCTACCCTACTTATAATACCACCTATAAACCCCGCCCTACCTATAATACTACTTATATAACCTATCTTGTTGGCATAATAAAACCAACCTTATATTAATCTGCTAATAATAATAGGACCATCCAAATACAACTAAAACTAGGGCTTTAGTAAGGAGTTAATAAACCTTATAAAGATATATATGGAGGACAATAAGTATAGCGGGGAAGACGACAATTTTAATTTTAAACTTACTATCTTTTATAACCTTTATAGTAGAGCTAACGTACCCTAAGAAGCTAAGGTTAAAGCCTACCCTATAATGTTACGCGGCTTAGTACTTAACTACTACTATACTAACCTTAAAAACGTTACTCTAACCCTTTTGTTTAACCAAATCTATAACACCATATGTAATTACTTTAAGGGACCTAAGTACAGGTGTGGTATACTAGGGTAATGGAACTTAATAACCTTAAGGTCTATAATAAGTAAAGGCGAGAATACTAGAAAATTAACTCTAAATTGCCTATAATTGCTTATTAAAGAACTAAGACACCTCCAGCATGGTCTTAACCCAGACTTATATACTAATAAGTTCCTCTATAATAAACTTATTAATGCTTACTAAGAGTTACTAGCTTGTTAATATACCTGCTTTAAACCTTCTAATAGCCTAACCGGCTTAATTAATGACCTATAATCTTCTATTACAACTTTTAAAAAGTTAAATAATAAGAACCCCTAAGCTTTCTTTACTAACCGCTATTACTATAAGTAGTACCCCCAGCCACTATCTTAACCGTATAATATACTACCTAAGAAGCGCTGCTTTGTCTGCTATAAGGAAGGTTACTAGTTATCTAAATACTTAAGAGAAGAACGTGATGAATTAAAGAAGAAGTTTAAGGATAGATTTAACCGCCGCTTTAATAGATACGCTAAGTAATATATTACTAAGTATGAGGAAATAGATTATAATAATAAACTTAATTCGGAATCTATTAATGACGTAATAGAAGCTCTTATAATTAATATTAAGTTACTACTGGTATCTCTAACTTAGGAATAGACTAAATTATTTTTTACCTTTTTTGGAACAATATAGCACGAAGGAGCTATTAATACTATAACTAACTTAGCGGACTAATCTTTTACCTATATAATTACCAGCACTAACCTAACTGCTTACCATAATGACTTAGACCTATTTGCCTACGTTACTACTAGCTAATATACCTCTAATAAGTTCTATGGAGTAATAATTAACACCAGAGCTTTAAAGAGATTAATAGTAGGTTATAGATAATACCTTACATATAGGAAGACCTATAATACCGTTATTAATACCTTAAAGGCTAGCGCTATTAATATCTAGTTTGGTATTGGCTCTACCCCTTCTATTAGCTCCGTTATAGTTAATATACTAGTTAGTAATATTAAGTTCCACATTATAGAGGCCAATACACCCTTCTTACTGTGTCTTGTAGATATAGATATACTAAAGGTCTATTATAATAACCTTAAGAACGTCCTAGTTACCTTAATAAAATTAGTACTAGTAGTTTACTAATTTGGCCACCCCTTTTTACTATAAGAAGAGTTACTATAGTTATTTATAACCCACTTATTTGATTAAAACCCTTATTACCTAACCACTACTAAACTCTGCTAACTCTACTGCCGCTTTAGATATCTATTGGCAGATAAGCTATATAAGGTATTAGAACGCTCTGGCTATAATAACATTAATAAACAGGTTATTAACTATCTTACTAAGTACTGTTCCTACTATTAGAAACACAGCAAATCCCCTAAATAGTTTAAGTTTATATTATAAGAAGACTAAGATTCTAACTTTAACCATTCTATTTTTATTAATATTATATATATTAATAGAAGCCCTATCCTCTATATAATTAATAAAGCTACCAGATTTTAAGCCGTAAAATAGCTATGTAATATCTCTATAAAATATACCTGGGATACCCTACAACTCTGCTAGATTGACACCTATATTAAACTACCTAACTATATTACCTATAATGCTAGGAAGAACTTTATAAGCAAGGAGTTTTAATAGCACGCTATGGCAATGGCTATATTAACTAAGAGCGTCCTAGTAGAAGCTTACTAGTCTATTAGAATAGTAGAAAGAGTTTATCTAACCTTATACTGAGTATACCAGATAATTATAGAGGAGCTATAGGACTTAGGAATAGCTAAAGAATTAGCTCTATAAAGGGCAGTAAAAGCCACCAATAACACAGCCAGCCTAGACGGCTTGGTCCTAACACTACTTATCTTTAGCGCCTATCCTTAAATAAGCGAACTTGACCTACCAGGACCCTTTATTATATAGCAAGCGGCAGCTATAAAGAAGGCAATAGAGGAGATTACAAGGATTAGGGTAAAGAAGTAAGTTAACAATATACTAAACCAACAAAATGGTCTATCTGTTACTATAATCCACAACCTCCCCCTTAACTTAGAAGTACTTATATAGCGTAAAGGTAATACTAGACAGAGCGGCAGATAGACTGGCCTATTTAAGTTGCTTGGAATTAATGGAGAGGTATATAGGGTATAGCTCCCTAGTAGACCTACTAATTTTAGGACTATAGCAGTAAAGCCATACCTACAACCCGAACTAGAGGAAGAACTAACTAAGGAACTAACTGATAAACTAACTAAGGAACTGGCAGCTAGTGTACCCCCCTAAAGATTAAAATAGACATAACAATTGCCGATAAAGTCCCAGTAAAACATCACAGATATATTAATATTTATTAATAATAGCCTAACGAAATCTAATACTACAACCTTTAAGTGTACCTTGCCGTTATTTATAGAATCTTAACATAAGGAGATAAACGGCTTACTTAAGAAAGGAGTTTTTAAGTTTATTAATACGGCAGACATCCTGGAAGGAGTTAGAATCTTTAACTTCTAATTTATTAATAAGATTAAGAACGCCGGAATAGATAAGGCCTTTAAGAAGTCTAGACTAGTTATATAAGCCTATAACAACTACAGTAAAGATCTAGTCTTAATACAATTACTAACTATCTAATGTGTTAGCCAAAGAATTATTCTAGTACTTATGGCAACTCTATAAGGAAATAAAAGAAGACTAGCTTCTCTATACCTATATAACATCTTATAAGCTTATATATGGTCTAGTACCCACCTAAATAGAGACTTCTTTGTACGCCTATTACTAGAACTTAAACTAAAAAACGGATTAATTCTAAGAGTTATTAAACCACTATATAGTGTCCCGGAAGCTAGTAACTATTGGTTTAATATATACCACCATTACTACCTTAATAAGCTATAAATAAACTAGTTAATATATAACCCCTACTTGTTATATATAAATAGTAATGGCTTTAGAATTATAGGATTGTAGACTGATAATATACTGTTCCTTACTAATAAAACTTTTATGGAGGCTGAAGAAGCTAGACTTTAGGAGGTAAAGTTTCTAGTAAAAGAAAGAAAGAAGCTTACGCTAAATACCCTAATTAAGTTTAATGGAGACTATATTAAGTAAGATAAGGACTTAATAGTACTTACCTAAGAACGTTAATGCCAGAACCTAAAGTTGGTTACTATAAAGGCTATAGACCTAACTAGCTCTAAAGGGGAAGTCCACAAGGCAGTTACACTAAAGGACTAGTACGTTGCTTAGAGAGCAAGAGGAGCCTATATTGCCACAGTCTGCCAACCAGAAGCTGCCTTTAATCTCTTATTTATAGCATAAGTTGTTAATCTAAAGGAGGAATACGCGAAGTAACTTAATAAGCGGCTATAGTGGCAAATCGATAACCCTTCTAGAGGGCTCTGTTTTGTATAACTTAATACTAGCAAAGACTCCCTTAAATTAATAATCTTTACAGACTTATTTTTTGTAAATAACTATAACCCCTTATCCTAAATCGGCTTTATTATTATACTTATAGACAAAGATAATAAGGCTAATATCCTCTACTAGTTATCTATTAAATATAAGCGAGTTATATAAAGTGTTTTAGCATCTGAATTATATAGAATAGCCCACAGATTTGATACTGGAGCTGCGATTAAAGCAACTATTAAGAAAATCCTATAACTCAAACGACTACTGGTTATTCTCTGTACTGATTTAAAATCTTTATATAATTGCTTAGTTAAACTCGGGACAACATAGGAGAAATAACTTATGGTTGACCTAATATGTTTATAACAATTATATAAAAGAAGAGAGATAGTAGAGATTAAATGGATTAATAGAGGCAGTAATCCTATAGATACTATAATAAAATTAAAGCCTTGTTGGGTGTTAAAGGACCTAATTAATATAAATATAATTAAGCTATAGGTTACTAAGTGGGTAGAGAGAGGAGAAGACGGAGAGGCAGGAATAGAGAGTGTAAAGATATTAAGCCAGTAGCTAAGACGCTAGTGGTAAGCGAGCTAATGGTGATTTTCTATACTGGGTATAGAAAATCGTGATTAGTTACTTTAGCGATATGGCAGAATCTGGTAGAATTTGGTGGAATATGGTAGAATTTGGCAGAACTTGATGGAATCTGGCAGAACTTGGCAGAATTTGGCAGGTGGCGCGCTTAAGCACCGTTACAAAACTAAATGCCCCTAGTGTCTGAATAAGGTTTCGTAATGTAGTTGCACGCAATCACGTAAGCTAAGTGAGCTTAGGAAATCCACCAAATTCCACCTGTAGAATAGGAGAATCAATAAGCATTAATCAAATTAGTTACCACCCCTACACTATTACAATAGCAATACGTATCACCGGAAGTGATACCGACAATTACGGATTAAGCTATATATCTTTTTTTAAAGGCCTAGTCCCTATATATAGCATTAGCCTAGTAAATAGTATTAATCTAGGGCTGTATAAGGTTTTCTATTATAATACTAATTTCTTTTATAAAAGAAGGGGTTAGGGGTATGATTTCGGGCTAGATAAGCTGTCTACTCTATATATTAAGCTATAAGCCTAAATAGGCTAGCTATTTTCTCTTTAAGATTATATTATAGCTTTTTAGGTCTATAATAAGGGGAAATTATACTGCCTTTATTTGTTAATATAAAGGTAAACCTATAAGATAGTTATAATAGGTAACCATATCTGTCTATTATACCTATAAATAAAAATTAGTTTAGGCAGTTCTTTAAGGGCTATATTTAAAAGGTTAGCTAGCTTTACAGCGCACTAAGTATCTACTAAGGTAAAGGTATTTACTTTAGAGTTAGCTAAAGTGGAGGTTAAAACTTAATATTTATTACGGAATAAAGTATTAGGGATAGTATAGCTTCTTTTACTAACTAGCCGACCTAGATTAATATATAATATATTAATCCCTTTTAATTCTAGAGATAAGTTTTTCTTTAGGGTTTCTTTTTTTCTAACTTTATATTATTTTCCTATATTAATAAAACTTTATCTATTTTTTGCCTTTATCTAATAGTCCTTAATAAAGTGGTTTTTTTTGTTATATAAAAGGTAAGCTCCTTAATTACTAAGGGCCTATTTATAGGGTTTGCTATATATAGGTTAAGTATACACTAGACCTATAGTAGAACTAGCTATATAGCTAGCTACTAGATTAACGGCGGGCTATATAGCTAGTACTATAGGAGTTATAAATTATACTAGGGCACTACGGGCCGTTCTTATAGTACTTATAATCTAGTTTAAAGAGTTTCTAGCTTTATACCGCTTAGCTTATACCTTAATTTAATAGAGGCCTTAGTTAATAGCTAAGTAATAGTCCGTAAGTACCTTTAGCATCTATATAGTAGTAAAAACTAGTAATATAGCGCGCTATAGGTCTAGGGTAAGCTTATTAAAGAGGTCTAGTAGTAGGTCTTTATAGGGGATTTTGGCTTAGCTAGCTAGGTCTAAAAAGTATGTCTAAAAAGCTAAAAAGGTCTTAGTTGTTCTCATATTTAGGCTTTTATAATTAAGGTGGGCGTTTTATACCTTAAATGGGTCCTTATAAATAGAAGATAAGTAGTTAACTATCTCTTTTCTAGAGAGAAAGAAGTTTACTAAGTCTTGGGTATATTATGGACGTAAATACGTCTATATATCCCCGCCGGTACAGCTAAAGATATACTATTTTAGCTTAAGCAGTAGGGAAGTGGTCTACGTTAACTTTAAACTTATTTTATAGTTAAAGCTTTTAATTATTAAATGTAGGCTTAGTTCCGTTTGTAAGCAATAGGGGGTCTATAACCTTCGCGGACTTTAATAATGCTAATACTATATATTAGGCTAGGGCCTTAAAGACTATAGCAAGTCTTTAGGTGTTTAATAACTTATTACTAGGTATAAGGGTATCTCTAGTTTTAAGCAGCTCTTAAAGTTATTTAATTTTAGTATTAGCTACTATAAGCTCTACCTAGGAGTTTAAGTTAGTTACTATTTTACTATTAAAGGTAGTTAAGGGTCCTATAGCTACTTTACTAGCTACTGTATTTCTTAGCATAGTAATAGTAGCGTTATGCAATTTCTAATAGATTTCTATAGGGGTTCTAGTTCGTGCGTATTCTTTAGGTTATATTATATATATCTTTTTAGTTCTATCTTGTCCTTAGAGTTCTATTCTATTCTTATTATTCTAGTAATATCCTTTAGGTCCATTTCTATATCCTTATCCTATTTATAGTCTATAGATATATTTAAGTTCCTTTTTAGGAAGAGAGAGTAGTATTAAGCTTTAGATAATATTAGCGACTTAGTTAATTAAGGCATGGATATAGTAAGAGAGAGACGCGTAAGCCTATATAATTAGATTGTCTATAAACAAGGATCCAAAGCTAGAGAAAGGAAAGGAGAAAAAGGGCAGTGCCGCTTAAAGTTTTATATAATCCTCTAGTTACGTAACTGCAACTATCTAAAACTATCTCCAATTGTCCGTCACAATCTACTGTTTTCCACTAGCGCCGTAACACTAAGCACCTACTATTAAACTATAGTCTATATTAGGGAGAAAGAAGAGAAATATAAAACAACCTAGGCTTTCCTCTCTCTTTAAGGAAGTTATTTTATATATAAAAAAGAAAGAGAGGCTCTTTTTCTATTTTTAGATAAGATAGAAGTAGCTACTACCCATAACGTTTTAGCTTTTGTAAACTTAACTAACACTACCTAGCTAGCTAGGTGGCCGCTAGTACGGTATATAGATGGGCAAAGAACCTATAAATTTTTAACTAGTAAATTGCTAACACAACTAAAAATCTTTTAAAAAAATTTAATAATTTAATAATAAACTATAGACTATATAAATAGTATAATTAAACTTGCTAAAACTCTTTATTATTACTATCCTTCTATATCTAACTACTTTTTAAAGTTGTCACAATGACGAAGTATTACATGCGAACACTAGATGAACAAGCATCAGATTCATGGAATTGATAGCTACGTACGGCTGTCGTGGAGACTCAAGAGGATTGCTAGAGAGCTCAACAAGAATGCAGCTGCGGGCGAATCTATATAGGGGCAATCGGGGCGGATAAACTATCTACCAAGCGATATCAAATAAGGAAAGGAAAGCTACGCGTCTAGCGTAGCGCGTGTCGCGGGCAGTCCCGTGACAAAAGTATAGAAATCTACTATATTCTTATAAAATCTAAAACCGTAAAAATCTTAATTATTTCTCTACTAGAAAATAAAAATTTTATCCCTAAAGAGAGTTTAATATTTAAAAAGATGGCAGGTATAAAGAGATATAACTCTTTATTATTTCTACGGACTTAGATTATAATAATATATACTATATAGTTTATTATCTTAGTTTTAAGGGAATTTTTATTTGGTTAGCAATCGCTAGTTAAAATTAGCTAGGTTCCTTGCCCGCCTATATACCGTACTAGCGGTTACCTAACTAGTTAGGCAGTATTGGTTAAGTTTATAAAAATTAAAACGTTACGGGTAGAAAATAACTAATAGTAATAGGATTTCTAAAAGGAGGTAACTCTTACTAGGTTTCTAGTAAATAGATAGTAAAGAGTAAAAGAATAGGAATAAACCATAAATTGGGTATATATAGGCGTTAGGGTTTCTTATAGTCTTTTCTATTATTTTCTTACTACTTAATAGTTATTAGCAACCTAGTATTTTATTAAAAAGCAGTAACTCCCTAGCCTAAAGGTTTATAAACTATTAGTATATAGCTACTAGTATATATTAAGCTGCCTAAAAAGTATTTATATATATAGAATTATAGCGCTATAGCCTAGGGGCCGTATACGTAGTATTGTATATAGTATAATATAATGGATATAAAAATAAAATAAAAATAGGTCTAATATCTAGGCTACTAGAGGAACTAAAAAAAGGCCTCTTTAAATCACTTCTTAAGCTATTTAAAGGATTTAAATAGCTGTAGTACTACTTAAGAGGGAAGTAAATATACTCCTCCTATAGTTATATATTAAGACTACTATAATATAAAGAGTACTAAAGGAGCGTAACTATCCCTTCGTGTGGCATTTGACACTTTTCGTATTGGGCGCTTTGGGCGCTTCTACTTGGGTTAGCATGCTGCAGGCATCCTAGCTAGCGTGATTTTATTAGCAAGCCCCACCAAAACACCTCGATATTGCGATGCCGACGAAATGCTGCCCAAGGCCACCACTACAAAAACACTAAATATATTTTTTTGAGGAAGTTAGGCAAGAAGCCGTGATATATAACGTTATAGCCGTACATTCCTCTCCTTCCTCCATTAACCAGCTGCTAATTATGTAGGAAAAGCCTTTATTAGAGTCCTCCCCCGAATCCTCCCCACCTATACGCTTTATACGCGTTCTTAACATCAATAAGAATAAACCAGTAGAGGATCAGCTTAAGGTTATAAAGGAGGACGTGTTATATACGTTAAATAAGGTGGATCAAATGCTATAGGTAATAGAACAGTTCAATCAGTAATTGTTTAGTATAGAGGCGCGTTTAAAGGCAGTAGAGAAGGGCTTAAAGATAGACGCTATAGTAAAAGCTTAATTAGCTCTAGAGTCTCAATATTAGAGGCGTAAGGAAGTAGAGGATTAAAAATAGTTACCTAATCATTGCCTACTAAATAAAAGTCGTTAAAGCACCGTAGGTATAGAGGAAGCCTACAAACCTCACATTTATATACTGTTCGCCTTATCTTTACTGTAAGCTTCCTTACGTACTTCCATCTATACATCTAGCACGTTGGTAAGCTCTTATAGCCTTACTTCTTCGTATAGCACTTAATATAGCGGTAAATTCGCGTTTTACACCATCAAATCATAGGTAGTGGGGTTTTAGCAGTAATATAGGTGCTTTTTCAATTTATTTTAATATTTTTATGACTAGGCCTAGTACCAGGTTTATATTGCCTATAATTTAGTAATATTAAACAAAGAAGACGCTTAGTATCTTCCTTATTTATGCCCATCTACCAACTGCCCATAATAATAAGGTTCCATGCCAATTGTATACAGAAGCGGCGATGGGTTTAAAGAAAGGGCTTACTTAATATTTAGAAGATCTTCTTACTAATAATATAGGCGTTAATTATGGCCGCATTAAGCGCCTAGAAGAATAAGGGCATCTAGGTACACACAGTGGTAATCTAGGTAGTATAATAGCTTCGAAGTTGATTATAGATATTAACACCGCCTATCCAGTTATTATAGTCGATAAAGAGCCTAGAAAGCGTTAACTTCTTAATTAGATTATTACCCCAAACGTTAGCTACCAGCTTCTTAAGAAAGGAACTATATGCTTATAGCCAGCGCTAATTAACTTCATCAACATCCTCATTGCCGCATAAGTGAGCTGTTATTAAAAACTATACTAAATTCTTATCCTACCACACAATTAAAAGCACTGAATCAGCTGCGCCAACAACTATTCCTATAATAAAGTTGAACGGCAGCCTTGCCTTTCTTTTATTAGCCCTTTTATACACCTCTAGATAGTTCTTTAAGTTTAATTAAACCGTGCCAGCTACAGCAATTCCAAGTCGTCAAAGCACCTAGAGCAACAGAATATTCGTAAAGTAGTTATCCAAAAATAGGCAGAATCAACGGGCCTAAAGAGGAAGCTGCCAGGTAAGGTAGAGGACGCACTTAGAGGTCTTTAAAAGGACAATATCTTGGTAATCTGTTTAAGAAGAAAGCCCAAAAAAGTAGCCAGGTAAAGTAAACATAAAACTATAGCAATATCCATATTAATAAAGACTTATTATTTTAAAGCCTTTAAGTACTGGCTTACTGGGCAATTTAATTATAGCTATAGATTGTCTAGTAAACCTTACTATTATCTTATTAAAGCTAACCATAGATCTAGGTATAACGTACTTCCTAAATACCTCACCTAGAGGAGTCGTCAACGGCTTAATTTTCTTAAAGATTTAGCGTTTAACGCCTTCTAGTAGAGGCGGTGATATATAAAAAAAGCGCTTAAATTGCTCCCATCTTTTTTAGCCCATAAATAAGCTAATTAGGTGCTAAGGATATTCAAGATCTGTTACCTAAAAGTCCCGCACCTAAAGAGCTTTAAAGACGCCTATATAGATAATAAGTCCTACCCAAATTATTAACTCGCCAGTAGAGGTCTTCTTCTACATCTATAATTGTTTACCAGCGTATTATCCCAATTGGTAATATCCGCTGGTGTTTTAGGAGGCTATATAAAGGTTTATATTAATAGCAAGCTTCTTAAATATACTAATACTAAAGAATAGTAGAAACACTTAAATTAGCAAGTCCCATCCAGATTTACACCTACTAGACGTTATACCAATCTAATCTACTAGTATACAGTAAGCAGAGCGCTCAGTATCCTCATTTTAAGCAGAAAGATCAACAGATTTGGCGCTCGCGCTAAAGCCACAAATAGGCTTACCAGCACGCCAAGCGGCGAATATTAACTCCTTAGGAAGGTTAATAACTTTAAGATCTAGTTTAGGAACGGCAGCCATAGGCTCCCACGTAGTAGGAACGGTAGGAAGGCCTATTCTTATAACTTCTTCAGCTAATAGCTCTGGTAATTTAGCCTTATCCACCTTATCCACCTTATCTGCCTTATCCTTAGCAGTCTCACCGCGGGCCTTAAAAATAGCTCCTACTTTATCCTTAATATCCTCCACCTAGGTACTCAGCCGAGCCTCCTCTTAAATATCCTTACTTAGCGCCGCTACCTGCTATATAAGTACTAGAGCCACCAAAGCCTCTAGAGGCTGTACAACTACTTCCGCCAAGCTATCGTGTGTATACTGCGTTGCTTAAAAGGATTGTGAATAAGACTCCCATGCTTAAGGTGCTTTTGGAGGCTTTGTAGGCCTTAGAGCTTTTAAAGCTTTTGGGGCCTTAGAAGGCTTCGGAGCTAAAGACACACGACGTTTTCTAGGCGGCATAAGGACGATATCTTGCTAAGGGTTTAATCAAATAGGCAGCAATAATATTAAAGCTTTTTGATCAACTACACTACTAAATATTCTATACAGGCTTCCTAGCCACGTCGCTACTGCTCACCGCAATATTCGAGCGCGGATAAGGCGCCTATACCCCTACCGCCGAGCAATCGCACTAACCAAGGCTTCAACACCAAGCTATATACGGTATAGAGCCTTTAGATTGGCTTAAGGGCTTACATATACGAAAAGTGCAAGAAACGGTTGCCCAACTATGGGATAGTATACTTTTAGTAGTTAATATAAAGGTGTCGGTATACTCGCTTTATCAACGTGCATGAATATCACTGTATTGCGATACGTATGCGGTGTTAAAGTTGGTAGTTATTGATTGTCTAGAAGTAAGGGGTTGCTCCAAGGTCAGGTTAGCTAGCCTCGCTTCGTGGTCTCGTGACCACGTCACATGACTAACATTCCGACAAAAGGATTATAATATAATATTTTTAATATAGAGAGGACTTAAGGTAGTTATTTAATAGCTTATTAGCTAAAGTATCTTAAACTAGTTTTAGGTATAAAGGAAATAGTAATAGAAGATAAAAGAGTAGATAATAATAGGTACCCCTTAGAAGCTCTATAGTAAAAGAGAAAGGTTTAAAATACTAGCGCGTCTATAAGCTTATTATAGTAGCAGACGTTTTTATAAAGACTGAAAATAACTTGTAGGTATTATATAGACGGGGCCTAAAGGTAGAAAGATAGAATACGATGTTTTCTTAAATGGAGTTTTCTCTCTATATATATAAGGCGTAGTCTGCGTAGGCCGGATTGGGATCCAAATTGGACGTTAATAATAAATAAATATAAATATAAATATTTATCTATAAAGGTATTAGAATTAATAAAGTAGGTATTTATATAGTGCTAACTTTTATATAAGAGCTATATATAACTTCTTACTAACTTCTAATAAAATTTAAGACGGCGCCTTAGACGTTTATTACCCAAGCTAATGCAAGCATTATATAAGCTGCTTATAATTGGGTTAAACGTCTGGTAGCGAGGCAAACCGAAATCAGGTAATGAGTTTGTTGAGGTACCGTGCGCGTTTCAACACTAGGCAAGAGGCACCATCGATATTTCCTCCACATCACCGACAGTCCACAGTTCGGACATGCTTCGACTCTTACCACTACTAGTAACTATTCTTGCACGTCATTTGTCGGATCTCTTCTCTCTCAATGATGGATCATCCATCTATTTCTTTACTCACTTCTCTCTTCAATCACCTCGCCCTACCTCTCCGGCTTCCAGGCAAGCATGAGAGCAGAATCGAGGAGATTGGGCTCGCTCTGACTGTTCGCCTCCTAGACGCTACTCGCTATCTCAGATCGCTAACAGATAACGATGCTGGCGAGATGTTAGATTACATTCGCCGTTCGCTAGAGACATGCAAATTAATGAACGCTAGCGGCAGACTCAACAAGTCATCTCTTCTAAACGCATTTCGAGGACTGGAACGTAAAGAAGTTCTTATATTGCATGTGGCCCAGCAGAATGCGGGTTTACTTATCCGAAGACATAATGCGTATGTCACCCAGGCGAGCCCAGTGTGCTTTAATTTCAGCTTTCTGACATGATACTTTCACCGTTTAGTGTTGATAGTGAGAGCGTCATCTTTGAAGCATTTGAAGCGTCTCCTATGTCTCAGCAAGTCCTCGCTTCCAAGAACACTCTACAATGGAACTTTCCAGGTTCCGCAGTTGCAATTCCCTTCTCAGAATTCATCGATCCTGCGTTCCAGGAACATCTCGCAGCCTTCCTCGAGCAAGCGAGTACAGAATCAATCAAGCAGTTTGCCGCTAGCACCATTAAAGCGGGGTCATCTGTCGTCGAAAGTCGCGATACTGTCGACCCTGCATTGATTACGCAGATGCTCATGACATTACTTCAAGCCAATGGAATACGCATATTTCCTCCATTACTGCGCAAGCATGTGCGGGATGATGTTTCCTGGGCCAATGCTGAGATGCCTTGGCGACGATGCCCATTCTGGCTGTTACTCCGGGTAGCAGTTCAACGACAATTGTGTATCTTGGCTGGAGCAACTAAGAGTGAAGTGGGACGAGTATACTACAAGTTCCTCATTTGTCTCGTACTGTCCCAGTTTCTGAACGACTCCTTGGGCTATCTTAGTCCTGAGGCATCCGATTTCCTCAAAAGAAAGCTCTGCCGGCGTCTTGCAAAGCTAGAAATGGACAAAGTCAGAGCTCCAGCTACTACTCGAGCGGCATACGAACATACGTTTGCAGCTGTCAGCCCTATTTTCAAACAAACTATCCGAAATGTAAATGATCATATAGCGTCGGCCTGGGCCGCCTTTAAACACAAAATTCGAAGACCTATACCAATCAAACCCAATGAGCTACCTCGCTATGCCGACCGTCGAGACTTACTACTGAGTCTTCCAAACTGTGGGCCATACTTGCGTAATGTTCTTGCACAGCCGATATACATCAGCCCCAGCCTCCGTTCTTCTATCTTGCCACCAACTCCTACAGCCACCCAACATCTCAGGGCTTTTGCCGACCGCTACTTCTCACTGACAAACCTAGACGTGTCAACCAAGTCCAGCGCTAGAGCGGCAAACGTTTCACCGGATCATTACCCGAAACACTGCATGAAGCTTGCCGAAACTATCTGCAGCTATTTGAATCGTGTAGCTGGCGCCTACGATCAAAATCCTGAGCAAATGAGCTCCGTTATACTTAATGTGATGGAGCTTTGGGTTTCGATGGATGAGTTTGCTATCAAAATTTGCAATTTGCTTAAGGACTATGTCCCTATATTTCGTCCTGAAGTTTTGGATGTCTTGCAGTTGCCCCATTTGGAGGATATGTGTCGTCTACAGAAAATACAGACATATCTTCACTGGCGTTATTCAGCATGTGGATCTAATCTAACAATCTTCGTTGACCCAATGAGAGGATGCTTTGCAGAGAGATACTTTAACGAATCCAGGGATTCTCTGAAGCTCAAAGAACTTCAAGAATGTATCGAATCCGAGGCAGAAGCGGCACGTACAAGAAAAGAAGAGGAGTGGGTAAGGCTGAGCGCAGAGTACGAGAACCTGATGCAGCAGGTTGTTGCTAGTGCTTGTGTCTACACTACAAGCGATATCTACCCCTTTGAACTAGTCCATGACGACCGCAACTGTACAAAATGCTATCGCATTCGCTGCGCCAGGCGAATGCAGATCCAAGTTCACGAGCATCCCCTTCCATCTGAAGATATCCCAAAGAAGGCAGTAATTTTCGAACTCGGTATTCCACACGACTTAGCGGCATATCGTGACGCGACGTGGAGGATATTATATACCTTGGCATATCCACCGCGAGCAGGAAATAACGCGTTCCATCTTGAACCTCGAATGCATCTGTACGACTACTCTGGGCTTCAACATTACGTGCGCCAGAACTACAATGTCTCTCTTGCATCCACTACCAAATCGTTCCTTAACGCACATTGGTCACGGGTGAGCTTTCCAGTATCCTTGGACAAGGTATGCCTTGCGAATGGTCTCGATTTCATGTATTACGATCCCACAACTCGAATATGGCCGGGACAACAGGCACGGAAGCCAACTTTTGCCCATCATTGTGGAATGACTATCCCTGCAAACTCGCCGTTCTCCTCCATTCAGTGCGAACCAAACTTCGCTGTAGATGCAAACGGACCATCCTCTTACGAGGTAATTTCAACGCACACGAAATGTCCGGCCGGCTTGAACGTCCATGAGTACATGGCTTATCAAGCACTTTTCTCTGGGAAAACCCGCAGATGGCTCTCCATGCTAGTGGAGCTTGGATCATCAAATCTGAACTTCAGCTCTGAAGCAACTATGTTACTTTTCTGTCATTTATCTTCACAGGCTGGGCCATATCATCCAAATGACCATCTCCGCTCAATTCACGTAGTCTTCCGAGACAATGCGTTCTGCAAGAGACTGCTCGAACAAGTACGTCAACGTTTAGACGGCATCTCTTCCAATTGGCGTGAGACGCATTGTATGGAGCTACTTCTCACTCTGATCCTCAGGTTATGGTCTCTCGGGTCCAGCTCCACCATTCGGGAGGCCGCCAAATTGCTCGAGAATGCGCGCGCTGTCCTTCTCAAGTGGATTCGTGCTCTACGAAACGAGGTTTATAACGCTACAGATGTCGAAACGGTGGAGAGATCAGCCAGATACGCATTCTGGGCGGCATTGCTTTGCAGGAGGACCTTCGCTATCTGGACGGACGAAGATGATGAACTTGAGCCGATCGCTTTCAGCTCTTTCATCGAATCGTCTATCGCCTTGCAGGACAACGTAGCTGGTAATCCCGCCACTTTTCCATCAACTCTAAAACATGCGCTTATCCGAGACCTAAAAAAGGTCTATCAAATACAAAATCTTCTGCGGCGATCAATTAAATCGAGTCCAAATAGCTTGATATCTGCAATCAACAATGTGTGGCCGGAACCTGAGGGCGCACCGCAGAGATCATTTTCGGAATGGGAATTACTTCCGGTACCCTATGATCATTGGGTCCAATCGACCGTCCAGGCCACACAGATTATGAAGCAACAAACTCTATGGTATCATTTGCTCGAAGGCTATTTACTCGTGGACGGCCAGCCCTTGGGGAAATTGCCGCCTGAGCATCGGAAATCGAAAGTCTTAGACGAGCTTTTCGGCAATCAAAATCTGTTGACGTTCCCATCTGGGCTACCCGGTATGACTTATATGTTGGGCTTACGTATGAATGGGCATCAAGTCCACGTGGGGTTCCGTGATAACCGGCTCATCGTCAGAGCTTGTCTGCGCGACACTGTGCTGGAACATGTTGAACGAGAGGTATTCGTAAGTCCCGCAAATTTTGACTTGCCTGGATCACTAGTCGAAAACTGTGTGCATTGGCTCGACTTAAAGACCGGAATTCTAGAAGCTAGGCAAAGGCCAAATATATGGAAATCGAAGCAATCGAATTGGAATCTCGATATCCATAACCGCTTCGCTTATCGCCGTAAGGTAACGCTAGTCGATCCGCACAGCCCGATATTCGATAAGGTTGCGAAGATATTCGAGCATTTCGAGTACCGCCGTCACTTGACGGTGTTTCAGCCGGAGCGAGGGAGTCTGACAGTCGAGTTCAAGCGTCTTGAACTGAGCTTTTCCGTTAATCAACAATTCCATCTTGAATCACGACAGCTACGCTCAGAAATCGATCCTAATCAAGATGCTGGAACATGGTATGGGTTGAACAGCAAGATTGTCCTCCGAGATACTAAGAACCCACTGAACCGGAGCATTTTGGTTCCCATGGGAAAGTTGACATGTAAGCGGAATGGGATGCATGTCGCAGTGTTTCTAGAAAATACTGGCGTATATGGGCGGTTCGCAGTTGATGCTGTTCTCGGGCGCCTCACTTGTCCATCTGAACCATGGTTGCTGTATAAGAAGACTGAGTTGCATGCTTACACATCGTTTATCATTCCAGACCCTTTGACAGGACGAACTGGAACAGAAGAAGCCCTGCATTGCCTAATGTCTGGTTATTGCCAACCGTGGACACCGCTTCAATCTAACCATCACAATGTTTTAAGGTCTATTGCGAAGCTTACACCGAAGAGGGAGTATTACCCAAAGAATTTGAGATGCCAGCAGACGGTTCAGTGGGACGCAAACTTAACGGAAACGATTCAACATGAGGCATTCAGGTTAATTGTAGAAGATATATGTAGAAAATCAGAGCAACTATCAACGTTTGCCTTTCACAAGACCGAATTTTCTCCCCTAGACCCTGCAGGAGACGCCCATCTTCGCTTGCGTAGTTACTTTCGGCGATCCCTCTATCTACGGCAAAACTCAGACTCCAACTGGCACCAAACCACCCCTGACTTATCATATGAAGCACGAGATCACCTGCTGGAGACTCAGAGGAACATGAGAGTTTATGAGACTATAACACTGATACGAAAGTGGCCTTCATCCATACCAACGTCCCGCGATTTAGCCTCAATTCTGCAGAATTGGCCACGTATCGGGGGCTACGACAGAGTGTTTGATAAGATCCTCATCAGCGATCGTCTCGCTGTTGACTTTGCTGTCGAATGGGGTGCACTAATCCACTTTTGTAAGAGTACGGAGATGAAAAATAAGTACCGGTTAATGTTTCTCTTCGGCGTCATTGCTTTCGGAAATGGCCGTGACATGGACATCGTACGAACCATGATTGCGTTTGCGGTCTTAAGAGACCTAAAATCTTTGGATCCACCTAGGCACTCTTCTTATTCACAATTTCGGCAGAACCAAGCTCCAAGTATGGGGATTCTAATGCAGTTAATTAAAAACTACTATAAACTCTCTCTCGAAGAGCAGTACGATAATCTAGGCCTTTTCCCAAGCTCTAAGCAGCGCAGAGCAATTGAAACCGCTCGGGCAAAACATGAGGAAGAGTGCGAGAAAGACGCCAAGGCCTTTGCACAATTCCTATTAGATCAATGGCCCTGCGCTCAGCCAACGGTTGAAGGGGCTCCGGGATCTGACCGGATTGACATTACCGGTGCTATGATTATAATTCGCCCCGAATGGCTACGTTTGTTTCAGAACTCGGAACTTTCGGAACATATTCAGCAAGTGCAGCAAGTTCTGAGTCTTCACCATACTGATGCGAAAGCCGAGTGTCCTCAAGTCCTTTTCCATGAGCAACTTGTACTTCCGACACGATGTCGCGGTGGCGAATTGCCTACGCTTTCACAGGATCTCTTATGCAAGACGGGCCCAGATGTAGACTCGAATTTGCAGCTGTCTACGTCTAGGTTAAATATACATGGTGTTGACGGGAAGTACTCCAACACGCTAATGAATTGCAATCTTCCTCCACTCCTGCAGGAACGGATCAGTGTCAAGCACACAGTATTCCTCCCCAGGGAAATACAGGAACTTGAGGGCATCATCCATGGCATTACCCGATCAAAGTCGACCGTGCAGAAACAGTACGGAGATGACCTCAAGCAGAGTCTAAACGCACTAAAGATGCTCAAGAGCGCGCCACACCCACCCGCCAAGTTAGTCAATGAGGCCATGTTATCTACAGAAGTCGCTACTGCGGAGCAGGCAATACGTATCCTCTTCAATCAACTTTGCAAAGCATTTGAACAAGATGATGCGCGTGCTCAATGGCTAAGGGCTGGAGACTTGTGGCCATGTATAACACCAGTAACCCTTCTTGAGCAGCTGCGTTCGACGTTGAGCCTCCCGTTTGGTAGCTGCATGAAGGAAAGTCTGGTGGCATATGCTGTTTCAATCACAGCACTGCAACGTCTATTGAGAATAACCGACGCCTATCGAAAAGATAATTACCAGATGTTGCTTGAAGAACAAAAGAATCTAGGTCATAGTAACTGGCGGCCTCTCGAATACCCAGACTGGCTCCTGCTGGAGATAGATGCAAACATCCAAATCCGAAATGACCAGGTTGATGTTGCCCTTGCAACTATCTCGCCGGCTTCTCAATCAAACTCTGTTTTGCAGATGAACATGGGACAGGGTAAACTTCTTCTCCCGCATCGATATAGACGTGCCATAACTAACCACAGCCGAAGGTAAAACATCTTGCATTATGCCAATGGTTGCCACTGTACTAGCAGACTCCAAGATACTCACAAGACTCATTGTTCCGAAGGCCCTGCTGCTGCAGACAGCACAATTGCTGCAGTCTCGGCTTGGGGGCTTGCTCGGTCGCGAGGTGAGGCATATTCCGTTCGCACGAAGGACTCCCACTACCACAGATACCATTAAGTCATATTACAGCATGCACTACGATATTCTCAAATCGTCAGGCGTTATCCTTGCTCTTCCGGAACACGTACTATCCTTCATGCTAAGCGGACTTCAGCGCCTGTCAGATGCACAGATAACGGAAGCAAGTCAGATGGTTAAGGTCCAGGCTTGGATGAGAAGAGTGTGCCGTGATGTACTGGATGAGTGTGACTACACACTTGCCGTACGAACGCAGCTGATCTACCCAAGCGGATCACAACTCACTGTTGATGGTCATCCCCACCGGTGGGAGACAGCTGAGGCATTACTCAAGCTAGTGGAAGGTCATCTGTGGAATCTTCAAAACGATTTTCCACGAAGCATCGAAGTCGTCAAGCGGCCAAAGGGTGGATACCCTGTCGTTCATTTTCTTCGTAGGAATGTTGAAGATGCTCTTATTGCCCGACTAGTTGACGACATCTGCGGTGGTAGGACATCCATTCTTCCAAGTAGGGAATGCACCAAAGACGAACAGCTAGCCATTAAGCAGTTCATCTCCGAGGCAAAACCACACCCAGCGATCGCTGAACGTATCGATCAGATATTTCCAGACAAGCGAGCGGCCAAACAAAACACCTTCCTTCTCCGTGGACTGCTCGTTCACAGGATACTCTTACTTTGCCTAAAGAAGAGATGGAATGTACAATATGGGCTTCACCCGCGTCGTGACCCAATCGCAGTTCCATTCCATGCCAAGGGTGTCCCATCTGAACAGGCAGAATGGGGCCATCCAGATGTCGCAATTCTATTCACGTGTCTCGCGTTCTACTATTCCGGGCTGGATATGGAGCAGTTGCGTCAAGGCTTGCAGCATGTCCTAAAGTCCGACGACCCGTCGAGCGAATATGATCGCTGGACCCATAGTTCGGAAACGCTTCCAGACTCACTGCGGGAATGGAATGTAATCAACGTTGATGACGACGGCCAAGTGATGGAGCTTTGGCAGCATCTTCGGTTTATTGTCATCGTGATTGACTATTACTTAAATCACTTCGTCTTTCCTAAGCACGCTAGACAGTCCCGCATCAAGCTGACAGCATCAGGGTGGGATATTCCACTTTTCTCCCAACCCAATCAGTCCTCGATTAGCAAGCCGAAACTGCAAGGACCTGGCAAAACCTCTCAGCCGCTGACGACAGGATTTAGTGGGACTAACGATAACAGAAGAATGCTGCCGCTGACCATTAAGCAGGAGGACCTTCGAACTCTCTCCCATACTAATGCAGAAGTTTTGACGTATTTACTTCAGCCCCGAAATCGAAGATACGTCCTTGCTGCAGATTATTATGGGAAGCACTTATCTGAGGTCGGCCTGCTTCAAAGACTTCACAACATGGGAATCCGAGTTTTTATTGATGCGGGCGCGCACGTCTTAGAGATGGACAACCGCACTCTCGCTAAGGAGTGGCTTTCTGTCGACTATAAAGCCTCTGCTGCTGTTTATTTTGACGAGGAAAATAAGCCGTGGGTCCTGTACCGGAATGGCACTCGAATGCCGCTCTTAGCATCTCCCTTTGCGGACGATTTAACAGGCTGCCTGGTTTATCTAGACGAGGCCCATACTAGGGGAACAGATTTGAAAATGCCTCCTCATGCCTGCGGAGCTCTGACGCTGGGCTTGGGTCAGACGAAGGACCATACAGTACAAGGTTCGTATGATCTTCAGCTTATTATTCGGTTGGCTAACTGGTACATAGCTGCAATGAGACTACGACAATTGGGCACTTCGCAGTCCATTATTTTCTTCTCCCCTCCAGAAGTCCACCGGAGCATTCTAGACCTGCAGCAGAAAAAGGATGGTGACCCGATAAACTCGCACGACGTCATTTGCTGGCTTCTGGAGCAGACATGCAGTGGCAACGAGCAGCTTCAACCTTTATTCTTCTCCCAGGGTGCTGACTTCTGTTACCGCATACAAGCCGCATCTAACAATGCTGATTTTCTCACTGACCCCTACCAACGTGATGAATATCTTGGCGCGTTGCAACAGCGCGAACAGCAGACGTTGCAGCAGCTATACGGACCGAAAACAAACTCGAAGGCGACTATAACTAGTGGACCATGGTGTCCCGAAATTGCTGTATTCATGAAAGAGCTTAACGCCCGGAAGAAGGGCTTTCAAGACAATGGAAATGCTGTCCACGGCTCTGCATTACAAGAAGTTGAGCAGGAGAGAGAAGTTGCATTTGAGGTCGAATCTGTGCGGGAAATGCAGAAGCAGGTTCACTTCTCGCCCATGTCATTTACCGGACTACACAGGAACATACACATCTTTGCGGAGACTGGTCGACTCCCCGCAGGCTCACAGGGATACCTGCATGCTTTTGCAGCTCTGAAGCGGACCGGACTGAGCTCGAAGTATGGCATTGATGCTAAGGCTATGGCTTCTCGGTTCTATGTGTCGGTGGAGTTTACGAGGACAGTCTTTCTGCCGACGGGTCGGCCGAATGATAATTTTTTGGTACGTTTGAACCTACCCGACCATTTCCCCTGCTCATGTTGGCCCTTCTAAATTTGTGATGGAAGCATAAGCTAAAATCCATATCACAGCGCCCAGTCAACTGGCTCCTTTGGAGTCCCGTCACTGACACAGCTTTGATCGTCGTCCCCGAAGAAGCGGAAATCTTGATTCCGTCTCTCCGTAGAACCAAACAAGTCTGCACATATCTCCTAACTTACTCTGCACCTATCACGCGCAAGATGTTGCATTTCAACAATCTCACGTTCTATGCTATCCCGACTCTACCCGACGAATGGAAAGCCCCAACATGGCTCACAATCGAACTTGGCATCTTCGCCGGCCGTTTGTACTTCGATTTTGGGGAGTATGCAGGGCTGAGGAAGTACCTCGGCTTTCTAGACACGGATGAAGGCATCATTGCCAAGCTGGAAGATCTTACGGTTGATAGAAGAAACGATACTCCCTCGCCAATATCCTCAGTCGATGGTATTGATAAATTTGCTACGAATGAAGACGGCAAGAAGGTCGCTGATAATGTTAGAAGGAGCCATGGACAAAGCTTCACAGCCAAACCATTAACCTTCCTACAGGAGTGGCTCGCTATTAGGCGCAAGGGGCAGGATTTCGTACATACACCTATGGGACATGTGTGTCAAGGGAAGGCATTGAAAGCAAGTCATCCGTTCTTCGCAACAAGGGTTAAAGCAGAACGAGATGGAAATGATATTGAAAAGGCGAAGATGGGTCATAGCGTGAGTAAGAAGCTGGGCGGGAAGGAGCTCGGAGGAGCAGATGATGGTTATGAGAGTGAGTGTAGTGTGGATGATGAGATTGGATTTGGGGTGGAGGATGGGTTTGATGATGGGGATGGTCATGACGGGAAGGAGGGTACGGATGTAGATAGAGAAGTCGATATGTAGGGGTATGCTTCCGTATTTTGTGTGGGTGGATAGCCTGGCTTATGGTACTTGGAAGGGGCGTTTAGGTATGTGTCTATATATTGATGGTGTTTCCTTCGGTCTCGTCATAATCTCGCAATGCCTATGCATATACCTATTTAGTGCTTCCTGATGGTGGTTATGACTGTCAGCCGGAACTTGAGGCTATATATTGTCCTAATTGGCACTGCCAATAGGAGTATACTAGCTATATTATTAACCTTATTATTAAGGCTTTAATATATAGTAAAAGCGTAAGTAAGCTTAAATGCTTTATAATTAGTGTAAGCAGCTAAGTTAAATTTAACCTTATATAATAGAGAGGCTTTATAAGTAAGATTTATAATATTAACGTGTTGTACCACTTAACGCCACACATCACTCAACGCCGCAACCCACATTATGCGGCTTTTTATTAAGTTAAAAATTAATTCATTTAAAAGGCCTGTTTTATAAGGAGTATTTTAGCTTCTTTCCAAAGTAATCGCGTGTTTAATGTTGATATTATAATTACTTTTATACGAAGACTTGGTGGAGTGCGGCGTTGAGTAGTAAAACACGTTATTAAATATATTATATAATTAATAGGAGGCTGTAAAGGGTTTACTAAAAACCAGCCCCTCCACCATGTGATCATCTACATTTCAGATTTCTTATTGTTAGAATCATTTAAGCCAGAGGAGTCTTTTATCATCTACCAAAAGAAGACTGTGTTCGACATCAATGGTTTGGCAAGAAAGTCGCAATATCAGGCGTTCGAAGACCCTAATTCCAAATTCTCTTTCCCACCTGTTTGAAACTGCGCGCGAAGAAGATGTGAAGGGATGATTTGGACCTAAGACGCGTTCTCTAAGCTGCACGCAATTCTGTCATTAAAACGATAGCCCCCTTGTCCCGACCCTAACCTTTCCATGTGAACGCAAGATCGCTCATGCTGCTCAGCGTGTCTACATGCTCCACGGCAAGCACCCTCTTGCGACTCTCTATCACTTGCACAAACAGCTCCTACTTAATTTTGCGCCACCGCTATTCCCGCCAAAACCGAGACCTAATGCGGCTGCGCCAGCACTATTTATCATGCCATTGCTCGCGTTCAAGGAGGAAGAAAGGGGTGCGCTTGTGACACCGCTTGCCCCGCACACCGCGAGATTCGTCGCTTCATCAACGGCTTTTCATATCTTTACGAGACCAAAGAAAACTGAAGGATCAATGGGATGGGGACGAGGCGCGGTGTAGGTACCGTTCTCTAGGGTTTCGAGGACTTCGGGAGTTGGATCCATGGCCCATGGAAGCAGGATATGTACCGCCAGTGTCTGAGAAGTGAACATTCGGTTAGTAAAGGTCTTTTCTAAGCCATGGATGACGCGAATGAAATACAGGTGCCTGCCTACTTGTTACGACAGATGACTAGCGCGGAGGATGAGGCTTCAGAGGCCTTCGATTTGCTGGTGACTTGCGCTGGATCCTGCACGTCAGACTGCTGGCTGCTCTTCTTCTTTGCCATTTCTATCCTAAGTGAGATAATAAAGGCGAAAGTTATTACAGTCAGAAGTTCTGACTCCGTCTTCCAACTCGAAGGAAAATGTGTGGTTCAGGGGTTGCGATTTTGGAATGGGTAACCATAGCCGGAAGACAGTTTCTAGTGTTTGTCTAGGGAGATGAAATCGATATTCCATTTTAGTTCGTAATTATATTTGCAAGAGTTGTTACAACTATTCCATGTTTCAAGCAGGCAAAAACCAGTGGTTCGCCGCGCCTCCCAAATTCATCATCCCTCATCAAATCAAATCTTCATTCCTTACTAAACGAATGTCCCTATTATCATTTGAAGCTCCACGAGACTAGATATCTCACATTTCCTTCACAAAGCCAACCTCCACAAGTTTCTCAACTGGAATCTTCATGCTCGCAACCTTAGCACGGGTATTATCCCTAATCCACAAGAACACGTTTAGAATCGTCCATTTGAAGATGTTATTCGTGGTCCTGAGCAGCCTCAGTTGTTCCTTGCCCACAATATACACGGTCTGCGCCGCGTATGCTTGATCCAGAACTTCAAGCCTCTTGGCCACTTTTCGATCATCAGCAGAAGTACCGGCAGAGTTGGCAGCAGAAGGCTCGGCGCTCGATGAGAGATCGGCGATGGCTGGTTCATTCTGAGCCCAGGATTGGATGATATACTTGCGCAGCTCAGAATAGACCAAGTCGCCGAGATTCTCGGTAACGACGGCATCATTGTAGCCGTGGCGGACGATCATCCTATAGCAGTTTGGCAGGCTAGTGCGAGCGACGCTGAACTTTTCTTCCTCTGAGACATGAGGAATGATAAGGCCGCGGAAATGAAGGAAAACCTCGACCTCAGCGCGGGCTTCGAATTTGCGCAGGAATTCCTCATAAACTGTGGGGACCATATTGCCGGCTTTGTCGAAGAAGATTGAAATGCCTAAGATTGTGAGTACCCCATTGGCGTTAATGTCGGAAAGCACGCACCTTTAATGTGAGTAAGCTGGCGGCCACCCATCTCTGGCGCCAGTTTCCACTCTCCATCTTTGGCTTTCAAAACAATTGTTGTAAGATCACTGCGGTCCCGCCCCTCAGCCGACCATTGCTTCTCTTTGCCATAGCGCCACAAGACAAAGATACTGGAGAGAATAACAGCTAGCATTAGCGTGGACCAGGCACCATTAGGAACCTTTGTCATCGCAGCAGTCAAAAAGAGCCCATCAAGAGTAACTATAGGCAGCCAAACTGCGAATACCAGCAGCCAATGGATTCTCCAGACGATCAGAGCCACAAGAGCGATCATGAAAGTGGTGATAAAGGTGACGAGAATAACACAGACCCCATAAGCGTTGCCGAGAGACGTCGTGTTTTTGTACACCGCCGTGACAATGATAGTACCGATCATCAAGAGCCAATTAGCGACGGGGATGTAAACCTGTCCATGGAACTTCTTAGAAGTATAAGTCATGCTATGCTTTCATTAGCAAGATTTCCATTAAATTCTAGACTACTTCTTACCTAATATGGGGGAAATATGATGAGTTCATAACCTGACAAAGCAGCTGGAAAGTCGCGGTGATAGTAGCTTGAGAGGCCACGATTGCGGCAAGAATTGAGATCACGAGCGACGGCCAGAACGTGCCTGGAGGAACTGTCAAGAAGAACGGATTCGCGTAGGCGGAAGGAATGTCGGAGATGTAGGCAGCCTGGCCGATGTATGCCATGAGAAGGCATGGATAAGTTAGACCAAGCCACGAGATCTGAACGGCACTAAGCTATGGTCAGTCTGTGCATTGGGAAGAATCGACATATTTCTTCTTACGCTCGGGAAAAGGCGCCCAAATCCGCGAAGAGTGCTTCGACACCAGTGAAAGCAAGAAGAATGCCTCCAAGCTGTTTCCAACCTTCAGTGCCATTGCGGACAAACCACACGCCGGCGAAATATGGCGAAAATGCTTTGAGCACGGTCCAGTCGTGCTTTGCAAGATTCTGTTAATGTTTAGCCATGTGATTTGGTAGTATCGATGTTCGTAGTCTTACATATACACCGAAACAGAAATTAAACAGAAGCCAGATTATGACAATTGGAGCCCAGGCAGCCGAGATCTTGGTGATTCCTAGCGGCTGAACCGCGAAAAGGAGAACAAGGATGGCGCAACTGACGCCAACAACGGTGTGGTACGTGAGGTTCGAGCTGACAACTTCAATGCCTTGGATAGCGCCGAGGATGGATTGGGCTGGGGTAAGAACGCCGTCAGCTACGATCAGACTGACTCCGAGCACAGCTAGAACCTTGAGCAGGCCGTGGATGAAGCGGCTGTGTTCCAGGACGTCACGGAAACCGCGGCTGGATGGGCGCAGCTCATTGGTGAGGTATCGTTCCATCTTGACCATACTTTTGGTCTTCGGGTCCAGCTTTGAAATGTTGCACTGACAACTTGTTAATTCGTCGGAATAAAAACGGCAAGCGACCACCTCACATAGCGCGATATGAGATTGTACGTGGCGAAGGTACCGCCTTCGCCTTCGTCGTCGGCGAGCAGGACGATGCAAACGTATTTGACCGTGACAATCAAAGTAAGGGCCCAGATGATGAGCGAAAGAGCGCCGAGTAGATCATCATGCGATGGATCGGAACTAAATGTGCTCGAGTAGACATAGAGCGGGCTCGTGCTGGAAACTGTCAGTGTGTTGTTCTGTTGCTAATTCCGTGAGAGAATTGTCTACCCAATGTCGCCGTAGATGACTCCAGTCGCCTGGTAGGACAGCCACATGAGCGTCCATCCCTTGAATTTCTGCATGTACGGTCAGCCACAATCATCAAAATAAATCCCGGCGTCACCAAACGCGCATACCTGCTTGTGCTTGAAGTCGCTCTCCTTAGTCTTAATGATCTCCTCCTCGTCGTAGACCGAGTCGATGTCATGCCCAACGTGCTTCTCCTGTCCTACAAAGTCGATATGGCCGCCATTGTCAGCTGCCATGCCGGTCTAGCAAAGGGGAAGACTAGAGCACAGCAAAGTATCGCGAAAGGTAGAATGCCAATTACGGACAACAAACGAAACAATGGTGCTGAGTGCGACCAGAACACTGGTAGGGTCCGCGGGAGATCATATCCTCGTTCGCTTTGGCGAACCTGCCTGTACCTGTCGCTCGGTCAGACTGTCAAGGGACCAGTATTTGCGATTGCAGCGCGTAGCGTGACGAACAAAGCAACGATAAGGCCCCACGATGGGATTGGACAATAAAGCCATTCTCGACGCCGCTTGCGTTGGTGATTGAAGCTTGTGGAAGCTGGACCCGAAGTAGCGTCGTGGTGCTGAGAGGCGCTGAAACGTGGAAATCCGGAGGTGGCCCGTGTGTGGGGGCGGGAGAAAAGATTCGCTGGGGGAAAATGCCTCAGACCGTCATCATGGGAATGTATGCTGAGCAGGGATCGTGCGCTAGGTGATGATTGGTGAAGAGCACGGCATATTTACCACCAAAAACGGTGGCCAGTAGTGGCATCGGGGTCGGGTGACAAAACCGTCAAGATGTGGGATGTGTGGTCGGGCCAAGAGCAACAGAAGGGGCATTCACACTGTAGCATTTTCGCCAGACGGATCAGTAATGGCATCGGCATCAAGGGATAATACCGTCAGGCTATGGGATGCGCGGTCGGGCCAAGAGCAACAGACGCTCGAGGGGCAGTCGAGCTGGGTCAACGCTGTAGCCTTCTCTCAGTAGTAGCATCGGCATCGAACGACAAGGCCGTCAGGCTGTGGGATGCGCTGTTCGAATCTTCACAGAGGTCACCAAGACTTCTGAGGATAGATCTGTAGATCCACAGACGTGGCAGAGGAGAAAACAGGGTGCCATCAAAGCCGTAGCCGATCTAATAAAGGATATTGTTCAATCCATTCGGGCCAATGCCGATGGAGGCTGGGGCACATAAAAAAAGGTTGCGCTTATTCGGTGGTCGCAGGAGGAAAAAAGATTGTTTAATCTTACATCAACTTCTGAATGACTATCATAGGAACATGTTGCCTCCAGAAGTAATTAGATTAAATGGCAATAAGGGGTTTACGGAGGACCGCACGAAAAGCGATTTCCCCTTCCTTTTGGGACTAGTGGCTGCCCTCAATAAGGCCCAGAGTTACGGGGCTCTATCGCCTAAGCAACAAGATTCCGGGCGGTCTCTGCCCCTAAAACCCGCCAAAGACCCGAGCGTCAGCGTCCTCGTGGAGGAAAACCGCTAGTCCCAAAAAGGAGGGGAAATCGCTTTTCGCGCGGTCCTCCGTACAGCTGCTCAAATGACGTATGGCGGAGCTAAGTGTTAGAGTAGCGATTCTGGTGCCGGAAAATGTAGAGCTGGCTCGAGGTAAGCTGGAGCACACGTCCAGAAAGCGAGCGGCTCGTGTTCTACGTTCCCTGCCGTTGCTTGTTGTTGCCTGGGAAGCTTCGGCAAAGCTGGGATTTTGGAGATTGATGCCTCAGCCACCGAAGATCTGCCAAGCATTTTAGGCGATTTTGTGCAGAAACTTTATTTCTCGGGCCCCTGCGCTGCGCTAACTATTATCGGTGTATTGATTACCTATATTTGACGTCAAGATCTGATTTTTGGTGTGGTAAAAGGCTCTGCAGGGCTTACCTAGATCTTCGCCCAAAAGTTTGTGATAGCCTCTTGGTGATTAGGAAGGCTCACAAACGCTCTTGTCTCCCTTATCCGACACCTGGATATTGTCAATATTAATGTCGCCCGTATCGCCAAGTCCTTTCTCAATATTTAAGACCTTAGCTACTACCTCTGATCGAACCTATAATTTGTGATCATCCCCTAACATGTTTCAAATCAATTGCAGCAAGTGCATTATGTATATAGAGAGCTTCTAGAGCCAGCTTCAATCGACAGAGTTCTCATTCTTGATCGTCCTGTTCAACAGCATCTGCATGGGCTAGATTTATGTACCAATCTTGACCCTTGAATGCGGATGAATGCTTAATGTAAGAATTATGCAGGTTGATGAAACCTAATAGCGCGGAGAGAGTTTTTCATAGTATTGGAAACGTAAGGAATTGAGATTCAAAGGAGCCAAGAGGTAATAGATATGGTCGGAAGGTCAGGCAGATGGCTAAATGAATAATCTCTCTTTATACCAGCCGTCTTTTTCCACATAATATAATCTCAATCATTAAATCGAAAAGTCTGAGGCATAGCTATTTCAAAGCACTCAATTTTTATTTTGCGCTCCTAATATTATCTAGTTATCAAGCAAGCAAAGTAGACCATGAAATCTTTATTGCAAAGAATCAATCGCCTCGCCCGACCAGACTCAAAAAACCATGTAAGATCTACTGCTCCTCTCAGAAAATTACTGCCTTATCCCCCAACTTCCCAGCTCAGAGCTCCAACCCCTCCCTAAAACCCTCCCGCCCCCCTAACCCTCTGCACGGCACCATAGAGTCCCTTCGCCCAAGCAAACTTCCCGGGGTTCTTCCCAATCGCGCCCTCAGCCTCATTCCCATCTTTATCCAGCCAAACACCATCTTCCTGTGACGCGGCACCGTACAGATGCGTGTTCTCGTTCCTACGGATACCATCGAGCCAAGCTTTGCAGATTAGCGGAGAGTCGATCATGATGTTCGCCTCCTGCGAGTGGTACCAAGACTGCGTGTCCTGATTGCCATTGCCCTGGATGCCGAGGGTTTCGTCGACGATCATTAGTTTGACTGGGGTTTTGGTGTTAGCATAATGGGATTGCAACGTGGAAGGGGTCCGAAACGTACTATGACAGCTCCGTTTCTTGAAGTAGTTGTGGATGGGTTGAGTCTGGTCCTTTGCAACGTAGTAGAACACGTGCAGCAGTTTCTTGTGCTCTTCATCGAGATCTTGGTACAACTTGCTCGCAGCTACTTCATTGTTCCCGCCTTGGAATGGTAGTAATTCGCCGGAATCGTTGTATCCAAGGCACACGTAGTACGCAACCGTGACGCCTCGGCGTACCGCAGCTGCAAGCTCCGGAAGCAATGGCTCGGCATTTAGATCCGGGGTTTGAATGAATATGGTATTTTTTGCGTTCCTAACGGCGGACAGCCATGCCTCGTTTTGTGGCGTGTTGACGCAAGAGTGGTTAGGAGCACCCCATGGCTTCCGGTTCACCAATGCGATTGGGAACGCTTCGTGAGGAACATGCGGAATCAAAGGTGCCATATCTTCTTCTGGTGGGCACTCTGGTGCTGTTGCTCGCACATCGAGGTGGGTTGGTTCGTCTTTCCAGCGATATCAGCCAGCTTTTCTAATAAGACTCGGGAATGGAGGCTTACTGAGATGTGCGGCAACTAGGTCCATTGTCTTCTCATTTCCCCGAGGTGAGAGTGTTGATTGACTTCGAACAATCTCAGCGGCGCAGTCAACATCAAAGTGAGGGTCGGGGCCAGTATGTTTGGGTTCCCGTCCGACATTGCCATTTGTATTGTTTGACATTACACCAGTATCACGCACTGGCGCACGCAACTTCCCGTTGCTATCTAACAAGTCTAGGAAAGACCTCTCCTTGAAGGTTGGGTAATCATCTTCGGCAACAGGAGTGTTATGAAGAGGTAGTGGTGGATCCAGGTTCTTGTCCCAGGAGATCAAGCTCAAATCATATAGTGGATCAACAATCGGGCCCTCCAAGTGCGTTGCCATCTCGCAGTTGTCGTTGCTTTGAATATTGTTTGAACTGACGACTGCAATCTTCCGGTCCACGGCCATAAATTTGCTGTGGAAGGTTCCCAGCATGGGTCGGTGGTAGTTCATTACCTGTAAATCCACATTGGGAATCTCAAGCGGATGCGGTATGTTCACAGCCTTTCCGGTGTACTCATTTTCATTAACCACTGTATGATTATCGACGACCTGAACGGCGTCAATTTTTAAATGTCCAAGGATGTCCTCGGAGGGACTGAAATTACTAACCTGCTTCAAATGGCCTCGATCATACATTATTTTTACAACAGCTTTCGTGCCTCGAGCTCCTGCACGGCGCGAGAGCTCCCGTATGGCATCAGTGATGAGAAGCGACGAATCGGAATTCATCCCTAACACTAATGTTAGCCTTATGTCCTCCTTCAAAAGGCCAGTCCATGAACTCACAAAAATTCGTCGCCAGAAACACCTCCTTATCCGCCCTTGCAATGAGGTTCGACTACAAAGCATTAGCACCACCCCAAACAACAAATGCCCACCCCACTCCCACTCCACTCACCATATGACTGCAAATATCCCCAATACTCCCAATGATCGTCAGTGGTATGACGCCCCGACTCCCCATCAACGGCGGGCTCACACAGCCCATCAGCGGATCATGCTCGAGCGTGAGCAGCGCATCATGAAACACCCTCAAAAAGAGCTCGCTCGGCCGCGTCTTGCCAAACCTGCCGCACTGGTACGCGCGCTCCAGCTCCTCCGCACTCGCCGGCTTGCGGCTCTTTGACGGCTTCCCTTCCACCACCGACACGCCTTCACTGCCGTACAGCCTGGCCGCAATCTCGCCGGGCGCCTGCGTCGGGTCGCGCGCGTACTCGCTCGACACCGTGGCCTCGGCCCGGCACAGGTTGTAGACCTTATCCGAAATCGTCGTCGCCATTTTCGCTCTCGTGACCCAGGGTTGCAGACTCCAGAGATACAGGAGAGAAAGGGGGAGCAGGGCTAGGATGGTGAGGAGAGGTAGTGCTGAGACAAGGGTCGAGGAATGAGGTTGTCGAACTGGATCGTATTTCCTTACTACCATCTTGATACTGGCTTCAAGTCTAGAACCCTATGTCTCAATACCCCGCTCCTTACCTCGTATGTCTCATCGAATGTCTCATCGAATGTCTAAATACTTGTTTCCATTACCGAATGACGACGTAGTCGTTATTCTATTTGCAACCTATTTGTTACCTATCTGGTGTATATATAGAGGCTCTAGAAGCCCTCTTTAATAGACAGAGTTCTCATACCTAGTTATCCGTTTAATAGTTATAAGCCCAGTCCATCTACTAAATTATCTTTAATTCTAAAGCCTTTATTCTAATTAATTATCATCTTAATTATAGACAACTATAATAATAAATTCTCAATAAGAAACTAAACCCGTTATTATATTATCCGTAATCCTTGCAAGCCTAAATAATTAGGACGAATGGATTAAGGTAATTAAGTTAAAAGCAAATAACAATTGTCTCTAAGAGTATATTAATCTATTAATACCTAAGACTAAATTACTAAAGCTTAAAGAACCTATTTAAGCCTTACCTAAGGATGCTAATAGCTAGGGGATAACAAAGCTCGCAAAGCTAGATAAGGAGGAGAAAGAGGAGCTCTATACGCTTAAAGCCGACTATAAGGAAGATATAAAGCTATATAGAAAATAGCTGTTAGCTCTTAATACGTTATATAGCCACATTTAAAGCTTAATCTTATATACCTACCTTATCTACACGTTTAAATGCGTCACCACCTATAATGTTTTAGTGTTACTAAAGTAGAGAATTACTTCAACTAATAACGCCTAAAAGCTTTAAGCAGCTACCTAGTATATAAAGCTTAAGAAAGCGCCTTGGAACCAGAACTTTAAGGTTTAGTTAGAGGAGTAGGAGAAGGTGTATACTAAGTATAAGGAGCTAGGTCTACCTAAAATAAATAGTAACCGTTTAGTAAGAGACTTTATATATATAGTTAATATAATTACACTAAGCTGGTCTAAATATTGGAAGAACTAGCTTAAAAGGATAGAGTGGAAGAAGGAGAAGCTTCCTGGCTTTTTTGAACTGGTTAAAATCTACCGAAATTACTGTCGTATAGAGCTCGCCCAAAAGGGCAAAACCCCATAAGGATCCTTCGCAGCTACCTTTAAGGACGAGTTAAGCGAGTTACCAAATTTAAAGCCTAAGTTAAAGTCTAAATCGTTAGCAGATAAGTAAAAGAAGGAAAGGCGACCGCCGCTAGAGTGCCTATGCGGAAAGCGTTACTACTTTAATAAGTGCTAGTATATTCTAGAGTTAATTCCTTGCTGTTAGCGACTCAGTCAATTGAGGCACGAGCACGGCATGAGGGACGCGCAAGCCTGTACAATTGGTAGTCTATAAACGAGGATCCAAAGCTAGAGAAAGGAAGGGAGAAGAATAGCAGCGCCGTACGAAGTTTTATGCGGTCCTCTAGTCACGTGGACTCACGTGACTCAGCGTCTACCATAACGTCTACCATAATCCACCGTTTTCCACCAGCGCTGTAACATTACCCCCCCCTCCGAAAAAGCCTGCCCTTAGGCTTTGTATGTCCGTATTATATCCGTAAGGTGTTCTTATCTGTATGCTTAATAGGTAGCTTATCATCTTTGCTATACTAGCACTCCATCTACTTGTTTAGATACTTTGGGGGTCCTGGCTTGTTAGGGTATTAGTTATAGAATTCTTTAAGCTTCTAGGGGCAACCTATAAAGTTCTAGGTAGGGTACTAGGTTGGGTCTGGATTGTAACCTTTCTATTAGATATAGTATTTTAGCGTTCCTCGTACTAGTTTACAGGCTAGTATTTTATTAACTTCCTATTTATTGTCGCCATTAACTTAAATTAGCAGTGGAGGCTTATTCTTTTATCTAAATAGTGGGTTATTTATAGCTTTCCATAGCTTATCTAGTAAGAAAATAGGGTGGACTTTAATTAAGTCTAGGAGTTTAACCTTATATAAGTTGCCTTCTTTATTAAGAATTTTATATAGTCCTACTATCTTATAGTCTAGCTTATGGCTAGGCTGTTCTATCTTCTAGTTCTTTGTTATAACCCAGACCTTATCGCCTATAGTAAAGTTGGGCTCGCGCCTATGCTTATTTACCTGCTGTTTTATTAATTTTTGGGCCTTCTCTAGGTTCTTATAGGCTATTATCTATACTTCTTCTAAGCGTCTAGCATACTGCTGTGCTTCCTTATAAGATAGTTTTTTGTGTATAGTCTGTAGTCCTTCTGGTCTCTTCCAGTTAAAGCTTATATAGGGTAAGTATCCCATTTCTAACTAAATAGGTGCAAACCCCGTAGAGTTATAGGGTAGGGTTGCCTAGGCGTAGTCTATTATAGGTAGTAGTCCGCTCTAGTTATCCTAAAAGTAGTTAATAAAGGGCCGGAGTCTCTAGTCTAAGTAC
>Ga0307507_10000903_pt1 | contig 65973 bp, 18 predicted proteins | sample 7_EM_MG_FD_207223 | JGI IMG/M metagenome (GOLD analysis project Ga0307507, IMG submission 207223) | Populus trichocarpa ectomycorrhiza microbial communities from riparian zone in the Pacific Northwest, United States - 7_EM | ecosystem: Host-associated > Plants > Roots > Unclassified | place... | reverse complement strand
CAAATATAAATTTTTAGAAATTATTATTAAGTAGTTGTTGAGATATTATACTGTGATTTTTGCGATTTTTGGTGGGGTATGGAGGTGGCCCGTTCGGTGATATGGCCCGCTCGCTGATAAAGTACGTTACCTATTTATATTCTCTCCTATAAGATTATATAATATACTCCTAAAAAGGTTTATTTAGGTTTGTTGCTTATTACTAAAATTAATAAAATAGTAATTGCTAGTAGTAATAGTCGTAGCCATTATACGCGCTATTGCTTTTAGTACTATTATTAATAGGCAGAAAGCTTTCTAATATAACTTAGAGGATTACTAATATAGTTATTGTACTTATCTTAGCTCTAAGGTTAAGTAAACTTATTAAAATCCTTAATAATCTATTTATACAAATTAAGTTCTTATTTAGGCCTAGCTTATCTATATAGCAACCTAGATAGCTAAAGAGTAGCAAGACTCTTAGGCCTAAGAGTTTATAATTAGTAATCCTCCTAGAGTTATTTAACCTTTTTAAGTATAGCTCTCTACTACTTCTTTTCCTAATTTATTTAGATATACTTTATACAACGTTTAAGATAAAAGATAATTACTGTAGTATATAATGGGGATTTATCTAATTTAAGATAGTATTTATTAAATACCTTTTATCTAATTTAAATCCTAGAACAAAAGAAACTGTTCTTCTTATAACGTTCCTATTGTATAATATTAGAAAAACTCTTAAAAGTAAGAGAAGATTCCTTATAAGACTCTGCTTAAAATACTTTATAAAAATATCTATTAAAAAGAGAATGTTTAAGATTGTTATGTTATAGCCCTAGGTTTCTAATATAACCCTCTTAAATATCTAAAGGAAGTTATACATTATATAAAGTGTAGTCCAATCCTATAGAGTAAGGAAATCTTTGCCTAAGGTCTTAGCATACTTCTTTATATAAAGGTTAATTACTAACTTAAGTTCTAAGGCTACCTAAAGTATTTAGTACTAGCTATTTTATCTTATATAATTATCTAATAGAATTTATCTTTAAGTAAGAGTAATAAAGTCTCTTATATAACCTAGTGAGCTCTAGGTATATATAACGATATTATAGAGTTTGCTAAGTAAACTAAGGGTTTAAAATTAGTTTCTTCTAGAGTTTAGGTTAACTTTAATTCCTTTCTTATCTTTAATATTATATAGTAAAAGCTTATTTTCTTAAACTAAGTCTTAGAAGAGGAAGGCCTTAACAGCAAGGTAGATAATATAGCCATTGCATTAAATTTGTTAGTGTAGAGATTTCCACTCTATATTATAATCTTCTTAAAGATATTTTTAGATCATATAATATAGGATGTTATTTATAGATATATTATCGGCGATAATAGCACTAAGTCTTTATATAATACCGTAGTCCTAGAGTATTAGAAGCAGCGTTTAGAACTAGTTCTCCCCGCTATATAATAGTATTGTACAAAGTATAAGAAGGCCTCTTTATAGTCTTTTATTTTGATTAATAAAGTATACGTAAACGCTAAGTAGAAGATGTCTATTTAGGGACGTCTAGATATCTAGTAAGAGGTAAACCTTAGATATTACTAATTAAAGCTTCTTTTATACGACGTCCTTCTACATTATAAATATATTTTAGACTATTTTATTAACCGTAGAATAAGTTATTATAATATAACCCTTAACCTCTAAATTAAAGACCTAATAGAATACGTAGAACTCTAGCTATTTAACAATTTAAAATAGTAGCCTTTATACGTTTATTAATAAAACAAGTACTATAGTAATAGCTTTCCAGTTAAGTACAGATTAAAGAACAAGCGCATTAATATCATTTACCTGCTCTATATCGCGGAGCTATATATAGAGATTATAAAGTTAAGTATTAGTTTTCGTACGAATAGGGCCCTCTTACTTTTTAGAATAGATATTATACTTAGACCTTAGGTAATATTAAAAATTTGTGGTAGACTTTAAGCAATATACTATCTTTATATAATACTTATAGTACATAAGCCTTATTCTCTAGTAGTATATATCCTTATCTTTGCGTAGTAGCTGGGTATATACCTATAGCTTAGAAGTCTTCTTTTATTAAGAGTTTAATAACTTCTCTATATTAAGGTGTTGGTTACACAAGGGGATATCACGTAGCTACGGTTCGTAGATAGTATAATAATTGTTAATTGATTCTTTTTAATAGGAATAAGGAAAGGGGTAAGGAACTTAAGGTTCCTTACCACGCTAGGGCCACGTCAGCACGTGACGGCAACATACCTAGCGTAATGGCAGCTTGCCTTATTCCCGACACTAGCAACTCTTCTTTTTGTGGTTGCCATCTATATATATATAAACAGACAGGATGCGATAATACTAGACAGTGTACAATAATACCAAACAATATGCGACAATACTAAACAATATACAACAATATGCGACAATGCGGCAGTTGGCAGATAATGTAAAGATAGGTGGGCCGCTAAGGCGCTAGTAGTAAGCGAGCTAATAGCGATTTTCTATCCTAGGGATGGAAAATCCTAATTAGCTGGTTTAAGTTAGGGTCTATAGAATATTATATTCCTACTCCCTTTTAACCTAACCTTTAACTCATATATATAGAGTGTTTGTGTTAACAAACGTTTCTAGAGCCTTATTTAGGTTTGCCTTTATTATTATATCTACTAGGTTATCTTAACTGTTAATCTATTAAATCTTAAAGAGTTTTTACCGTTTGTAGGATTAATGAAGTGCTATAATATTGATTATAAGGCGCTTCTTTTTTGTAGTACCAAGCTTAACTAAGCACTTATAGAGGGAGTATAAATCGGTGCATATAATTATAGGGATAATAGGAAGTTTAAGTTAATCTATAATTATCTTTAGGGTAGTTCCAATTATAATTGCTATATTAACTCCGCTAACTATTCTATATATCTCTAACGCCAAAACACTTTGGGTAATGCGCTTGCTCTTAGTTAAGCTCTAATAGATAAGGTTGCTATAGATTGTGAAGTTATTCTCTCTAGTAAACTTATTTGTAATAATAATTTTATATCCTAGCTAGGAGCTAAAATCTTTATTATTTGCGAACGATCTATTAACAAATATAAAGAGCTTAGCGGTGGGAAGATTAATAGGCATGTAGTATAGGCCCCAGTTAAGATGGTTCATTTGCTAAAAAAGGCGTTTATTTAGGGTAAGAACGTCGTTCTTAGTTGGTTCCTGGTGTTAGGCGGTAACAGAGAGATTAAATAAAGTCTTGGGTTAATAGATAGAAGTAATATAAGCTCTATAAGCGCGTTGCTCTATGTATCCTTGCTTTAGAGAATTAGTATTAATAATGTTAATCTTCTTGCCTTAACCCTTCTGGCGCAGAGTAATAGAATCCTTGTTTAGGGAGAGGATGCATCCATTAAAGAGTAATGGTGTTATTAAACTAAGCTTTTCCTTTAGCTTTGCTATAAGATTTGCCTTTACTAGCTCGTCTTCTTTAAGAGCTAAGAATTGGTCGTCTCCTAAGATAATTATATTGTTAGTTTGCATGCTAATAATTCTAAATAGAGTTCCTGTAGTTATAATAAGAAAGCAGGGATTAAATATAGAAGTAGTTATTAAAAGCTTCTCTTTATAGTGCTTGCTATAGGTAGCCTACTAGTGAGTTCCTGCCTCTGCGATTCTATATAATGGCTTGAGTATAACCATGATTATATCTTTAGGATACTAGTGGCGAATTTGCTCTAGAAGGTATACCAATATTAAGCGCTAAAGGTGCGTCTCTAATTGGGTATAGGCTTAAGTGATATCTTATAAATAAACCGCCATTCTATTCTTTATTAAGGAGGGAGCTAGTGTAATAATAACTTGCTAACTAGCTTGTTAAATTATAGGAGATTGCGTAAGAATTACCTCCTTGCTATTATTATTATAGCCTTAGATAACAAGCCTTAATTTCTTAAATAGGGTATTAGTAGCTTTACCCTTAATTTTATTAACTATTCTTAACTTAAAGATACAAACTCTATTAAACTTGGTAGAGTTATACTTCTTAAATTTAAAGACTTCTCTTGTAATAAGACCCTTAATCTCCTACTTATTAGATGCTTAGAAAGGAGCTTCTGGAGTTATAATATAACCTTCCTTTTAAAGCTATTTTGCGAGTTTAAAGTTATCCTTCTCCTTAGCTGTTATAAAGGCTATTAATAACTTAACTCTATTTTTAATGGCGGCAATAAATTGCTCTTTAAAATTAACAAGATGTTAGCAATTTTGTAATCCCTTTGGGCGACCTCTACTGTGTTATAGTTATGGCGCATCTACTAATATTATATTAGGATTGTAGTTGCCTTCTAGAGCACGTTAATTGTGGTTCTCCTTTAGGGTATCTTCTAGGGTATCCTACAAAGGCTTAGAACTGTTATCTTTGTAGTAAGGCTTAATAATAGTTAAACGGAATTAAGTGGGTCTGTAAGGTATCTAAATAGTATAAGTCTGGCTATTAATTATAATAAGTTAATATGGGCCTAACTATTTTCCCTTTTTATACTATACGCGTACCTTAGACTGGAGTGGCAGATTAAGTATAGTTAAGGTATTTGGGCCATTTCTTATTCCTAGTGCGTTGTTGACTTGGCGTGTGGCGTAGAGATATTATACCTTCTTTATTGCCTTGCGAATAGCCTTAGCTCGTTACATAACGGAGGGAGATAGTGGAGAATTGTTAGTTATTTAAGGGTAGGCGCTAAAGACTAGCAATATAGGTATAAGTCCATCTAGGCTAGCAGAATCGTTAACAGCTTTAATAGCTATTTATAAGGTAAGTTCTTTGCTAGCGTCCTCTAGTTTTAAAGAGATAATCTTATATACGCGGTATAATAGCGTGTGATATTGCTTTACTTTTTTAACACTATTATATGCCTTAATAGGGACTTTCTTAACCTTAATTGCTATTGCCTTTATCTATTATTGAAACTCTGTAGATGAGAAGTTCTTTTTTATATTATAGACGATTTAATTAGGGGGTCCTAGGTAGATATTAATCTAGTATAACTAAAGGGTATCCTATGCGTTCCTAGCTAATATATCCTTTAAGAATCGTGCGGCTTGGAAGGAGGTTAAGAAGTCAATAACTTAGAGTACTAGCTTGCCGCTAAGATATATAACGTCAACAATAATATAGAAGTTGAAGTTATAGTTATCTTTAAGGGTAAACTTAAATCGGCTAGGGAACTTCTGGTTTATTTGGCAGTAATAGTAGTACTTTATAAGATGCTTAATTGCCTTAACCTTGACTTTATAGCCTGCTTGCTAAAGAACCCTAAGCAATTAATAAACGGATAGGTGGCTAAAATAATAGTACAGTTAGCGTAATTCTAACTTAGTTAAGTGGCTTTAAGCAACACTCTTTTTTAGTTAATAAAGGAGTAACTAAAGGTGACCCTACTTGCATATAATAGGCACCCGATTATCTCCCTAAATAAGTATATTCTTAAGGTTGTTAAGCCTAACGCCTAACTTATCTATATTTTTAATGCAAAATAGAAACAGAGTGTTTGTAGGAATAATATGGAAAGTGATATATCCTAAGGGGGTTTGGACCCTAATTGTGCTAAGAGAGATTGTAGTACCTTTACTAAAGCGAATTGTATATTGGCCTGCCGTTAATTGGTTAATCTAAATAGAGCTATTAAGCTGCTAAAGGGCTCAAACTTAAGGTTCTCCTATTATAGATACTCCTACGGCTCTAGTATCCGGCATAATACTATAGAAGACGTTTGCTAAGTATCTATTATTAAAGGAAAACGCGGAGCTCTCCTTTGGCTTATTAAAGATATCTAACTTCGTGATAAAATGGAGTATAGATTGGTTATTAAGAATAGTGATAGTTTATATGCCATTTACCTTACCATACTTAGTAAAGTATTGGTTAGGAAAGTAGTCCTTAATTTCCATATCTATAAGGAGCTGTTTAACCTTATTAACCTTACCCTTAAGGTTTTCTACGCCTTTGTATTGAACTAGGAAGCTTTAGAAGTAGGCTATAGTAACCTTATAATTTCTAATGTTTCTTGCACTCTAACGGAACTTATTATATGCCTCTTTTCGCTTATTAAGGGAGTGTTTAGTTAACTAGCACTTTAGCTTCTTATAAACGTAGCACTTCTTCTAGTGATTACTTTGAAATGAACCTTTATAAGGACCTCCACGGTTGCCTTATAGTTAACGTTAATTGTACCCTCTTCTATATTCCCTACCACGGCTACTATATATTTAATTAGTCCAGTTATGATTATATTAGTTAGGAATACTTATTTGGGTAGGGTTTTTGGTATAGAGCTGTTGAGATTCTTGTGTTTGCATTGTAGTACCTATGGCGGAGCGTAGCTCAGTATATACTCCTTTAAACGTATCTATAGGTTTGTATAGCGCCAAGTTGCACTTAGGAACGCTATAGCATGCTAAGATAACCTGGTCCCTTAGGCTATTCTTATTTTGGTAGGTTTTAGTAAGGCCATATTAGATTTTCTGGAGTTTATTAAAGAGTAGTTAAAGGCACTCTAAACGAGTCTTTATTGGGTTGGAAGTAATAACTCTCTAGAATATAGTCTCTCGCCATTTGGATATATAAAGTTGGCGATTCTTATTAGTCTTAAAGTGGGCTCTAGTAAGCTAAAGCATTATATTAAAGCTATAGTTTTTACCTATAATATGGTTGTAATAGAATATTACTACCTATCCCTTTAATATAACAGAGAAAGTGTAATGGTACTAGTAGTGTTAAATTCTAACCTTATTGCAACAGTTATAAAAGACCTGTAGTTTTGCTCTAAGTATATTATATAGTTCTCCTCTAAACTTCTTCTCTTTATCTGAATATACCTTTATTAGATTTGTAACTTCTTATAGTAAAGGCTTACTGGTTAGCTGGAGTGGAGGAGGTAGAGGCGGAGCAACTCTAAGTAGGAGAGCACCTCTAGGTGGGAGAGTAGCTTTAGGTGGGGGGTTAGTGTTCTAGGGGTTTTAATACAAATTAAAGTTGCCTTCTAAAGAATATGGGTTGTTTTTAGGTTTCCGTAGTTAATATATAATCTTAGCTTCCGTCTATATTAGTTTTTCTATACTAATAATAACGGCCTAAATATTACTAGCAATTGGGTTACTGTTCTTAGCAACATATACCCCATTCCTATAGAGGAAGTCTTAAAAATCCTAAACAATATTAATGTTGCTAAGTGCCTAGGTATTAGTAGTCTATCCTATAAAATCCTCCCTAAAATACTCCTATAGTTGTAAGTCGGCGTAGCATTTATTTTAGTAGAATATAATATAGTGTAGGAGAAAGCCGTTAACTTGTTTTATAGTATAAGTTATTATATTAAAGGCGAATTCGTCCTAATCTTTATTAATGAGTTTCGCGTGCTTAGCTACCCCTAGTGGTAAGGAGTCTTTCCAGTTATTTAAAGTAGGCGTAGCTATATTTTTGGAGGGAGGGAAGTGTTATTGGTGTAGGGATTGTCGTTTAGTACACGTTTGTAATGTGTATTTATTATTTGGTACGCGTTTATTGTTTAGTACGCGTTTGTGACGTATATTTGTGGTTATAGGGCTTAGGACCAGTTCTAGCCTTAAATCGCGAAGACTTGTAAAGCGTGTTATTCTGCGTGATGGACGCAAGAATCTGTAATCTTAGAAAGGCTTAGGACTAGTTCTGGCCTTTTAGATCCTTAGATTCGTGGAAGAGTTCTATTTAAGGTTTAGGACTAGTTCTGACCTTAAAAGACAGCTTCCTCTAGCATGAGTAGCACTGGTATAGTGGCTTGTTTCTTCTTGGTGGAATACCTAGCTGCTCTATGGTATAACAGTGAAGTTAACTACTAATTAGTATTGGTTATATAAGGGGATATCACGTAGCTATGGTTTGTAGATAGTATAATAATTGTTAATTAATTCTTTTTAATAGGAATGAGGAAAGGGGTGAGGAACTTAAGGTTCCTTACCACGCTAGGGCTATGTCAGCACGTGACGGCAACATGCCTGGCGTGACGGCAGCTTGCCTTATTCCCGACATAAGGGAATCTAATATAGGTATAAAAAGTAATAAACCCGCGTCAGAAGCCATTATTATAATAACTATATATATAATATCGTAGTGTAAAAATTTTTTAAGGGGTATTAAGAATATCCGTGCTAATATTACAAATACGCTAATATTTGCCAATACGCGCTAATATTAATTAGTAATAATATTAATCAATATTATTGGCAGTATTGATATTAAAAACCACGCTGATTTAGCTTAGCTAAGTACCTACTTATAGACCCCCGTAATTGTCTTAAAGCCGACATTATTAAAGCCAACGAGTGCCTTAAGTCCTGGTTTAGGCGACCTTAGGCTAAGGCTTTTGCGTAAGGCGTTAATCCTAACATCGACGAGTAGTATAAGGAGGAAGCTGCTGCTAAGGCCGCCGCCAAAGATAAAGATAAGGCTGCGGGTAAGGTCGGTATATAAGCCAGTGGGTAGGAAGACAAATAGGAAGACAAGCAGGAAGATGAGCAGGAAGATAAGCAGGAAGATAAGTAAGAAGATGAGTTGGAAGATAAGCTGGAAGATAAGCTGGATGGGGTGGATGTAGTTGAATATACGATCCTTGACGACTGATTTGGTCCTTAATACTATGCTAAGACTCGCGATGTAGCTAAATATATATTGGATTATCTGGTTTAACCGGTTACGTAACCGGTTAAGAAGCCTAATTGGATTTTTGGATTGGATTTGAAGCGATTTTTGTATCTAATCCAGTCCATTGACATCACTGTAGAATAGTATATCAAGCCGAACCGGAAGTGAGATAGGATTGAAATAATACACGCATGTCCTGTTATAGGATCGAATCAATGTCGCACTCGCAATTATTGTCCATAAGCCAATCCAAATCACCTCCCCTCAAACTACACTCTCTGAATGCGAGAGATATCTTATTTGCCTCGATTTCAATCACATTTTCAACGGCTTGCTTCTCCTCTTCGCTTCTCTCTTTTCTTTGTTTCCTTCCCTTCTTCCTTTTCTTCTTCTCACTTGGTTGTTCAATCACTCCCAACTTGACCAACTCTTCTTGGCAGGCCTAGGCCATGTCGCGCAACGTACGCAGCGGGATCCATTTTTCTCGCTCAGAAATGGACCAGACTTGTTTAATTCGCGAAAACGGAGTTCCTGTAGGTCTTTCCTCGACCTTGTCGCTTTCTAATTTCAGTGCGGCAAAGTTTCTCATCCCGAGCTGCTGGCAGACTTCTTCATAGCTATTTTCGCAAATAAGCAAGAGAATAGTAAATACAAAAAGATGTTGCGCCGGCTTTACCTATAGTGTGTGATCGCGCTGATCCAACTTGCTGGAGTTGGTATCTTTGCGGTTTGCGAAGGAGACGTCAGACGGCCGTGCAACTCAATGGTAACTCTCATAATAATATACAGTTGGTCGGCTTCAGACGCCTCGCCGGCCTTCCCAAGATGATGGCAATGCTCTGCACCAGTTAGTCTTAGCTGCCTGCGGACACCAGAGCCGCCGTAGCGTGTCGCATCGCTTGAAGATGTCGGTTTCGGTGGGACATGCAAATTGAGGCCAGAAGAGACAGCAAATGGACGTGAACATTGCGTAGAAACTTTGGGACGTGCTTGAGGAGGTCTCGAATATTCTCGAATCTTAGGGGCTGAATTGTCCAGTGGATATTGGAGGACTCCGTGAATATGGGCGCCATGTATTTGCCTATTCCTCCTTTTCCAGAAGGTCTATTGCCCTATTAAACGCACTACAGAGCCACAATAAGTTTAAATTATCCGAGCGCTTGACATGTCCTTAGTGCGCATCTGGTGCGGGGCTGGTCCCGAACCTTCGCAGTTTTGTTTTCATGCAAAAAAAAAAAAAAGAGATGGCATCAGCCAGCCCTGGCAATAATCAAATAATCATAATCACCGACCTGATTCTGATTATTATATAATCACCAACTCTGATTCTGATTGATTATATTAATTATATGATTATACCTTAATTACCTAATATAGAAGTTAGTGAGACTTTTGGTGTAGAAGAGGGCCTTAGAAGTCTTACTAAAATACTTAACACCGCGTGCCTACCTAATTCCTGTATTAGGAAGTCGGTGATAGCTTTCTAGAGTTTATTTATACCCCAAATCCTCATCTGCTGCCTTATCTGCTGCCTTATCCGCTGACTTATTATTGCCTAAATCGTTATCCTACGCCCGATTAAGCCCTTTTTTAATAGCCTCTATATTAAGCGCAGTATCTACCGTTATAAAGCCTCCTGATTTAACTACCTTACGAATCCAGCTCTTTAAGCACTCCATTTGTTCTACTACCGTTACTCTAAGGCTTAAACGCTCCTATAAGATTATACAACGTGCGCCCAAAAAGACTCGTTTAGATTCAGCCGATATAGCTAGTATAGATAGGATATTGATAGCTATGCGTGAGAGACGTAGATAAATGCTTTATTGAGATGGTTCGAGCCACTAGCTAAGGGAAGTATTAGCGATTAATTATAGAGGCATTGCCTATAAAATTAAAACTAAATATTAGTAACGTTAGGAATATTAGGATAGTGCTTATAAGTTATATTAATAAAGCGCTCAAATTCATTATTAGAAGACGCTCGTTTGAGTTCCTGAATATATTTATGGCGTAGGTACGAGTTCTTAATAAGATCTGGGTCTTTCTGCTATATTGTCTTACCATTAACAGGCTTGAATTTGTACTCCTTCTGCCATAGCTTTTGTACAGCATTAATCGCTTGTTTAATCGTCCCTTCTGAGCGCTGCTCTAGATACTGCTAGTTATTGTTAAAGTACTTTCTTTAATAAGTAGGGTTAAGGAGTAGCGCCGCTGCGTACATAGGAGTCTTATTAGTTAGCTAGTAGTACTTATTAAAGGCAAACTATCCGCCCTACGGACTATTTGCTTACGCTCATAGTCCTACGCAGCTTAACGGAACACCGAGCTCAATGGAATAAGAACCCCAGATCAAGCCTCACCTATTTCCTTATACAATTAATCACCACAACCATGCCTACAGAATCTGAAATTATTAAGATACGCGTGCAAGACGCACTTCGTGAGTTATCATGCATAGAAACACCCAATATTCAACTAGCAGCCCGCCTATATGACGCGCCGTTTAAACGCGTCTATAACTGCTTTAACGGCATTAAGAGCAAGATATAAAGGCCTGGCAGTAACAAGAGGCTTAATCAACACCAGGAGGCTATACTCCTATGCTATATTAATTGAATGGACCGTCCTAAAGTCGGCGCACTGTTCCACTAAATCTATAATTGCGTGAAGCGTATCCTTAAGCTCTACACGCCTAACGGTACCAAACCACCTACTCTTAGACGCAACTGGACTATAAGATTCCTTAAATAAAACCTAATAACGCATAAGGTTAAGCAAAAGCCTATAGAAATTAATTAAGCCGCTGTAAATGATCCTACCACAATATAGGAATAGTATACTTTATATAAGAATACAAAGGAGCAATGGGGTATTCTACTATACGACGAATACAACTTTGATAAGTCTGGATTTCATATTAGAATTAGTAGCAGCCAGTAGATAATTACGTGTGTATCAGACACTAAAAGGATGCACTTAGCAAGTAAGATAAATCGCAATTTCGCGTTGGTGTTAGAGGCTATATCTGGTAATGGAGTTATACTTACTCTAGCAGTTATTATTAAGGGCTAATAGATTATGCATTAATACCTTAACGATACAAGTATACCTAGCAACTATATGCTAGGCGCTTAAACTAAAGGCTATTTAAATAACGACCTCGCATTTAATTGGATTTAGCACTTTAATAGGCAAAGCGCTGCTTGACAGATAGGTACGCATCGGCTACTATTACTAGATGGCCACGGTTCATACCTTATAAAAGAATTTACAGAATATTATAAGGAGAAGAATATCCATCTATTGGCTATTCCGCCCTATATAAGCCACTTTCTATAACCACTTAATATTGTTCTCTTTCAGCCGTTTAAGCACTACTATAAACTAGCTGTTAAGATAGCTATGCAAACAGGCTGTATAAATTTTAACACTATTAAATTCCTCTATACTCTGCACTAAATTTATATAGCTACATTTAAGTCCTTATCTATCCTATTAGGTGTGAAGGCTCAGTCAAAAGAACAGAATCTATTGGTAGCCAGTGAACGAGAATTCCAAGACGAGGACTAGAGGAAGGTCGAGGAAAGGACACGTCTATATACATGGCGCCAAGGGTCTAGGCGAGCCCCTGACTAGGGTCTGCAACAGTACCTGTGTCAGCGCCGTGACATTAGGATAGGCAAAGACTAGCCTTATTCCGTATAATCCTAAGGTTATATTAACTAGATTGCGACGTTAAGCTACTATAGTGCGTCCATCTACGCCACTACCTATAATACTATAACTACTACGGCTATAACCTACAGCGCAATAAACACCTAATACGCCGCGCAGCTTGTAGATAACAATAAACTAGGTTCGCAGCTTTATTATTAAGCAGCCTAATAGGGAAAGGAATTATTTATTAATGCTTTATAAGAGTGCTAGGAAAAATGCTATACTTTGCTTATTAGTAGAGGAGGACCTGCATTTAATGCAGGCAGCGATACGCGCCCATATAAAGTGTTAAAGGACTAACCAACAGGTTGTCCAAAAGGGAGTCTTAATATCTACAGCAGATGGACAGCTTAAAGTATCACAACGAGTTCAAAAGGAAGCAGAGAAGGCAGGTAGGGCGGCTATATGTACGGTGAAGAAGCGGGCAAAGGAGGACGCTACACAACGCGCGGAGGCCTCAGACTCGTAATATTTGGCAGGATTATAGCTAGGCTATTGCTTAAGGTGCTCCACTAAGGATTTCTGTATATACATAGCCTACGCAGAAATCTACGGCTTTAAAATCACATGGTGGGGTTCTTGTTCCGTTAAGCTCGGTGTTCCGTTAAGCTGCGTAGGACTATAAGCGTAAGCAAATAGTCCGTGGGGCGGATATATCGTTAAAAGAGACGCTAAGAGGTTCTAATTAGCGGCGTATTCTTCCTACTTATTTTTGACGTGATTAATAAAAAAATCTATGCTTTAAAGAACCTTATTAAGCGTCGTCTTATTACCTTCTAAAGCCTCCATCATATCTTTAAAAGGCTGTAGTATATTAATTGTCTCGCAGATAGTCTCCTATTTATTAGAATTAAGGTTATTCTTTAATATAAGTTTATAATTCTTATTAATAAAGACTTAAATTTAGTTTTTAAGGTTAATCGCTAACTCTAGTATAACGAGCTATAAATTCTATCTAGTATCGTTATCGCGTTTAAGTATCTTCTTTACGAGCTTTAGGAAGGCTTAATAGCGCTTAGTTGAATGTCTTAACTAGACAGTAATATTATGTATCTTTCTAAACGCTCCAATCTCTCGCCATTTGGCCTATGTAGCCTCATCCTAATTATACTTATATTCTAAATAAATATTAAGGCATTGCTCCTCGCGCTAAAGTTCCTCTACTGCCTAAATTGTAACCTTAACGGCTTCTTTGTCTTTATAGAACAGAAATGCTTATACGGCGAGGTTAATAATATAGCCGATATATTAAATTCTGTGCTAGACGGCGTCCTATTTTTTAAAGCGCTTTTAAATAAACTGGCAAAGTTTATCGTTATTGCCATAATTATTACCTTTATATAGTAGTTAGTAGAGGATTAAGTAAAGGTAAAGGCGCTTAATTAAAGCTTACCGGTAATATAGCTAATTTAACTCTCCTTAATCTCATACTCATTAATTACCTTAAGTAGCACCTCTGCTTACTGCTTACTACCATATTCCTCCTTATATTCCCTTAGAGCTAGTATGTCACAGCGACTCAGTCAATCAAGGCATAAGCGCCGTAAAGAACGTATGCAAGCCTGTACGATTGGAATGTCTATGGACTTGGATATCAAGATGAGGAGCAGAAGAAGGTCGTGGAAAGGACACGTCTATATACATGGAGCCAAGACGTAAGCGAACCCCCCTGACTAGGCCCTATCCAGGTTACGCGCGTCAGTGCCGTAATATAATATAGCCTTTAATATCTAACCAAATTTGTTTATAAAATAAATAGTAATAGCTTAGTAGGCTTTTTTATTTGGAGATGCCTAGTAGTTAGTAGTAAAGTGCAGCTTTAATAAGGCCTTTTTAAGCTTTCCTTTAATTATCTCTTTATATATAACGAACGTCTTACTAATAAGAAGAGGCACTAATCTACGTAATTTATAAAGGCCTCCTTCGCTAGTAAGCGTGTAGTTATAGATATATAGAAAGGCTCTAAACTCTAGCCATTCGACAATTATATAAGGGCGATTTCGGGTAATAATAAGGTAGTAGAGGGCGTTAAAAAAGGCGTGTTCGTCAATAAGTTTTTTAAGGATCTTTATAGCCTTTAGGTCCGGTTCTTTAGCCTATTTCTCCGCCTATTTCTTAAATAGAGCTCCGAGTGTAGCTTTAGCTTTAATATTAACTTCTAAGCGCTTTAATTTAACGTAAATTCTATGCCGGCCTTTTAAATAACGTCTAAAATAAGTAGCGCTGCTAAAGGCTTTTAGGGTGTATCTTTTATAATAGAAGAGTTCTTAGTTCGAATTCCCTCGTTCTGGTAAGCCCTTAGGAGGCTTCTTAAGGGCATAGGACCAGAGCTCCTTATCCTCGCGTGACTTCTTACGCTTTTCTTCTGGCATACAGCTCTGTGCACGACCAGCTTCCCTCCCCCCTTTAGCGAGAGCTCCAAAATTTCAAATTCGGTACGCGCATCCAATCTCGCTCAATCGCCACCAACTGGATATAGTAATTGTAGCGAAGCCGTACGCTTGGCTGCAAGAACTTTCGCGATCGGCCTCTGCAGTATCGTGATCTTTGTTGAGTATCGTGAGGTTTCCACCCGTACGATATTACTAAATTCCATCGGCAATTACAAAGACAGTATTGTACTCGCGTTTTGGTGAGGCATGGGCAAAAGAGAGAAGGAGGAAGCGTACGTCAGGCAAATTCTGAGTTGCTTTGATTTGATTCTCCTGGCCAACGAGAACAGTTCTCCAGGGCAACCAAAATAGCCCTTGCGTGTAGCCACAGCCGTTCGCTACAATTACTATGTCCAGTTGGTGGCGATTGAGCGAGATTGGATGCGCGTACCGAATTTGAAATTTTGGAGCTCTCGCTAAAGGGGGGGGCCGACTTAGTGGTGAGGATTGTTGCGCGCGAGCGTCGCGTCGTCGAACTCGCGCGAATCGTGCTCGCTGAGGCTAGAACCCGCATCTTCTTCTTCTTGATGTTGGCGCTTTTAGACACGGGTGCGATTAGGGGGTAAGGAAGGCATCATTAGTAGGCTTTAGGGGGATGGTAGTAGTAATGGAGGTTGGCGTTGATAAGGAAGAATGGAATACGGTGCTGTACCTAAGTACCTTACGGAAGCGCGCACGGCTTTTATTTGTATGTATTCTGGTGCCTTTTTCGCGTTTTGGAAGTACCGCGGCACATCTACTAATGATCGCCAAATCAACCAAACCACCGCCTACGACTTCCTCCCCTTCTTGCCCTAGGTGATTATATGATTATATTAATATCATATAATCAGGACCTTGATTCCGATTATATTAGTTATGATTATATTATAATCATAATCAATGTAACTAATTAACTGATTATTGCGACCGCTGGCATCAGCTAGAACCAGGTACAGTCCAAACAGGAGGAAAGAACCCAAACAAGACGAGGAAAAATATAGAAAGTGCGTGATCATGCACGTAAGCTAGCTACAACGCCTGCCAGGGGACCACACAAGCCCAGGTACTACACCCACGCACACCAGAACCAAGCCCTACGTTTGCCTAGGTATCCACTTTCCCAGGCACCGCCTAACGAGTAAGCCCAGGTATGCAATGCAAACAGCTCTGGAACAAGCGTGGAGGCGGGCGCTCCTTCAATGTCTATCAGTATTCTAATCAATCTTTACCTCCATTTTTGCAAAAGATTTATCGAGTCCTTCTGACGACATGGCTGACACTGGGACCATGACTCCCTTTAGGCTAACGCAGCGGCAAGATTTTCCAGTGTCTCTAACACGTTCATTGCGTATCGGACATTAGCCACCGGAGAATCGCCTTCCAGCTTCAAACACCAGATGACCAGTTCCTTGTACCGCCTGCCCATAGATATGTTGGTCTCTTCGGCAAGCTCCACGAGAAAATCGCGACGACCCCAAGGAGAATTATCTTTCAAGTTGGCTGCGTACTTTTCCAGTGGGCGCCAAATGCCGAGTTCCAGTAAGACCACCCCGAGGCTATAGATGTCATGCAGCATCGAATATCTGGCACCCTCGGCATTCCCCTGAAGGCTCTGGCGGTCAGGGTGATGGTAGATCTCTTCATCCCAGCCGATTCCGCCGCGGACGGCAGGGTCTGTCTCCCCGCCATTGCTCCTAGACGACTCGAAGTTGACAAGATATGGATTGCCCAGTGAACGTGGGAAAGGTTTCCTCGATGAGGAGGATGAGAGTGTCTTCTCAATGACGAGGATGTTTCGAGATCGGATTCTCTTGTGGACCCATCCAATCGAATGAAGGAACAGAACAGCCGCGGCAAGCTTTCTTGCAAGCTCGAATCGTTCATTTAGTGGGTGAGCGGGGAGGAGGCGTCTGTTCTGCGCGTCCTTTTCCGAGATCAGTTTTTTGAGTGAGGGTGGGTTTTTGTCGAGCGGGAATGGGATCTCATGGATGAGGGCAAAATTGTGGGCCTCGATGTCGTGGGCTAGCGCGATGCACTTGAGGAGGCCAACGGTGGTAGGATCCAGGGACCTCAGAGCTGCCGCGAACTCCCCGATCTCTTGCCTTAGGGATTGAAAAGCCGTCGGGCTGTCTAGAATATGTGCAGGATAAGGTTTGTTCTCGATGATGACGTGGTGGGAAGAGAAGTCTGCCGCCATGAATGTGGCGGGAGAATGACTGCAAAAGGTGACGCGGGAATGGAAGTCCTTAATCCAGAGGTCCTCCCATTCCTGTCTCTTCACCGCTTGGCTCTTGCTCAGGAACTTCTCTATCCGCCTCTGGGCGGCGAGACCTGGCGTATAATTTGACATTTGTTCCTCTGTGTCTCCTGCGGGGATGATGCCTTGCCGTAGTTTTTCCGGTAGGGCCAACAATCTCAAATCGAGTCTCTGCGTCCACTCAAATAGCTCCCGTTCCAATTCGAGTACGTCATTCTTATAGAACATCCACATGGCCTTCTTCACCTCCTTCGTCCATCGATCGTTTGCCGTGAGCTTCAGCTGTACACCATTTAGACGCTCCGCTAACGAGCTGAGGTACTGTGTCGTCTCCTCCAGGAGCACGGCGTCATCATTAGAGAGCTTGCCATCAAGCATCCGGGCGGTGAAGAAGTCTATAATCTGCTGAAGCACGCGGGAATCCCACCTAAAGCGCGCCGCGAGTGACTTGGACTGCGCTGGGTAACTGCTGCGTGCGTCCAGGAAGTTGTAAATGAGAGTGCACGAGGTTACTGTTGTTTGGAAGATATCCATTATAATAAGAATTATTTATGATTTTTGTGATTGCTCCTATTGTGCAGCAGTGGAAGAGAGAGTGGAGGAATGGAAGTGAGAGCAGTCATTGCTGCCTACAGCTATGTTTACGACCAGCTTCCACCCCTTTCTGGCGAAAAATTATTTAACCTCGCCTAATTGCCACCAACTATACATGGCAATCGTAGCGAACGCCCATGCTTGGCTGTAAGAAAGGGAGGAGTTATACCCGTTAATCTTTAGGACAGTTCTCCCAGACAACCAAAATGGCCCTTGCGCACAGCCATAGGCGTTCGCTACGATTACTATGTACAGTTGGCGGCATTTAGGCGAAGTTAAATAAATTTTCGCAAATGGCGCGGCTGTGAACTCCTGAGCTAGTCAGACAAGCGCACTAACTCCTGCTAAGTCCTGTAAGCTCCTAGACCAATTAGATCGCACCGAGAGGAATTTCTCCCCGAGGGTCTGAGAGCTTATGGGCGCCCTTTGTATAGGAACTCAATGTTTCTTGTTAGGCGACGACTCTTCTTTACAACGCGGTATCTCGACCCTTTTATAACGTCTAATTATTATAAAAATACTACGAGGTAGGAGCTCTTTAGATTCTCTATTTATTATATTAAATAACGACGTCGTAGCTATATTACATAGTCGGTCGCGTCGGTCGTATTCTCTCGTCGGTCGCATTTTCTCGTCGGTCGCATTTTCTCGTCAGTCAGTTTTTATCGTAATCTTACCTTACTGCCATACCTTATATACTTCTCTACGTCTAATTATCTCTAAAATACTATAAGGTAAAAGCTCTTTATCTTCTCTATCGCCTCTATATTATAGCAATATTATAGCTTTATTATACGAGAAGTTAGATATAGGTAGTCGGTCAGTTTTGGTCTAATCCTATTGTCACGGTCTGCCATTTTCTACCACTTTCTACCGATACTGTAAGCGAGATGGATTAAGGTTATTCCAACGCCAACTGCACACACAGTCGTCTGCTATACCTTACCTCAGCAGGCTTAGACGTGATTCTATTGGTGCGGATTTTCAATCGGTCCGCAAGCTAACTAACTACGTTTGTGCGAAACCACCAGAATCACATCTAAGCCACATTCACGACGGTTCTTACGCGCTCCGATAATATCCGCGTTGCGGATATTGCGGATATTAAAATAACTTAACACTAATATTTTATATTATTTCCTAAAGTTTATCAATTATACAACAGAACCTAGGCTTTTAGAATATATCATTTTTATTACTAAGGTATTTTTAAGTCTTATGATTATTTTCATTAAAAAAAACGCGTTATTAGGAATCCTGGAACTATATATAACTTTATTAAACGCTAGCTAATACATATAAAACCTATATAAATCTATAATAGCCACCCTAAAGAACCAATTATAGCCTGGCAGACATATAGCATCCATATTATAGTGTATAGCACCTACTGGCACCTACTGAAACCTCATTACGCGCCAACCACTAAGTTACGGATATTTAAGTAAATCTACCATATGCCGCCACCGAAACCTGCTAGGTAGAGAGGAAAGAAGTCAAATAAGGTACTAAAACAGCCGCGGCCATATTAGGTGTTAGATAATTAGACTTAGAGAAGTTATAGAACAGACCAGGAGCAATAGCTATAGGACCTTTAAGATTAGCTTCTTACGCTTTGCGGAGAGAGTAAGGCCCGGCAGCTAAGCAAGGTTAATAAGGCTATTGCTTTTTTATATCCATATTACGGATATACAGAGCAACTTAAAGCCCTTAGGTGGCTGCTGTTTAAGAAAAAAGATATAATACTTATTATAAAAACCTTATTTAGCAAGAGTATGATAATATAAGTAATACTATATCTTCTTTGGGCGTTAGTAGTAATTATTATCTTGCCACTTAATATAATTAGTATAGAGTAAAAGGTAAAGATTAAGGAGTTTCCTAAAATAAGGCTAGTTTATATATACGCCAAGACAATATCCGCATGTCTTTTACAGGAAATCCGCATTAGAGTATACACCTATATATTAATATTGCCAGAGCTATTAGTTAGTAAAAGGTTTTATAAAACTCTTACTAACCCTACCTTTCATATGCATGTTAGCTTAGTAGTAATTAATAAGGTGCACCTTATAGCTAATTAGGGGGGTTTATTCCGGAATTTATATACACAGCTATAGAAAGTGCGGTTGTTATTAGGGCGGAAGCCTTAGTTTGCTTATACTATAACGCTTAATAATATAACGTTTAAGATTATTTAAGAGTTGGCGGGCTTTCAAAATAATATTAATATAGTACAAATATTAATTAACCGGCCAGATCTATTAATTATTAGAGAATACATTAAGTAAGGAAACAAGAAGTCCTTTAAAAGCTTATACTTTGTCATAGACCGCGCGTATACCGCTATATCCGCTAAGTAGAAAATCCAATACACACTAACTCCCTACTAGATCTTAAAGATAATTATCTTTCTTAATTTAAAGGACCTAATATTACTAGGCAGGGACTTAATTTATTTATAGTTAGTATATTATAGGTACCAGGAAGCGTAGGCTAGAAAAGCTATTTAGCTTTATTATACATTATTAGCTATTGCGGATAAAGATAGACTATATAAGGAGTTTAGAAAGCCTAACTTAGAAATCCGCATTCTGCTCTCCTCTAACGCGCTTGCCTATAGCGCTAATATTCCTAATATTAACTATATTGCGCAGTATTGCATATATAAAGATAAGTCCGTTAATATACTATGGCAACGACTTGGATGCGGTGCTCGTGGTAGTAATTAAATAGGTATAGTAATATTTCTAATTAAGGATTGGTATAAAGGTCCATATAAGGATATTGCTAGGCCAGCCAAAAATCACGGTTGTACTGGTAAAGCCTTCCGATCTTAACCAAGTTAACTTAGCCGCGAATATTATGTTAAGCGACAGGTGCTATAAGAGGACAGGGCTGCTAATTTTGCTAGCGATATATCTTTAAGAGTGTCTATATACAGTAATGCTAATTCTAATCTATCCGCATCTAATATAGGGCAAGAGCTTAGCTTAGGTAGAATATCCGTAGTTCTACCTACAGATATTCTACTAAAGAAGCTAGCGCGGCGCCTAAAGACTAAAGCTAAGAAAAGAGCAGCTCTCTCCCATTATATATATGCTCTTGTAAATAAAGAAAAGGGCTGCTTATAAAAGATTATATTAGAGAACTATAAGGAACAGTCTCCGTCTACTAGTAGCCAGGGTTATTACTCTAACTATAATCCTACTTTATAGGCTTTTAAAGAGTTTAATATCTATAAGCCGCATATAGAGGGGATTCCAAGGAAGATATAACAAAAGGCCTTTGCTATAAGCATAAAAAACTGGTTCTGTAACTAGATGGAGAAGAAATATTAGTATATTATTTAGAATCTAATCTTAAGCTATATTATATCCAATAAGCAAATTGCCGCTTTCTATAGCTGTGCCTAGTATATAACTAGCCATAAGGCACTTAAGAAAAACCTACTTAATTAGAATTGTGATTAGCTTAGTAATAATCTGGATAAGTTTATTGCCTTTATTTAAGAGGAGGTAAAAAAGGCAAATTAGATAAAGATCTAGCTATTAGCATTAGCAAGTAAATTAAAAGATAGCGCAGAGCGGATATTACTATAGTCTATAGTAGCGGGGAGGCGTATAGTATTAGCAGCTTAAAGCCCGTAAATATAAGTAGCCTAGCTACCTTAATTGATATCCGCTGAATATCCGCATATAGGGCTGCCAATACTATTACCTTTTTAGCCTATATCTAGTAGGAACGCGCAGCTAGCCAGCCTAAACTCTAGCTAGTAGAACACCTCTAGGCCAAGTATACCAAAACCCTATAATAGATATTAGTCCTAGCAGCGCGACGGTTAGGTCCAGTTTTTAATATAGGGTGGATATCTAGGATCTTAAAGTTAGGCCGGGTATTAATAGCCCTAGGGTAATAATCAGCGTTAATTGTTATCCGGTATTAAGTATCGGCCCCTTAGATATTAGGGTCTATACTATAATAATAGATCTTAACCCCCTATAGCTCCAGGATATCTAAGTCTATACTATAGCATTAGAAACCAGTCTCTGGGGCAGGCTAGGTATTATAGCTTATAAGGCAGCTCCGCATCTTAACCCTTAAAACAATCCGGATATTAGAGCTTATAGCGCAGTATTAGGTCTCAGCCCTTAGAGCAATCTAGATATTAGAGCTTATAGCAAAGCATTAAATTTAAATTCTTAGGGCAGTCTAAGTATCAGAGCTTATAGTATAACACTAAGTCTTAACTTTTAAATAAGCCTAAGGTTTAATATTCGCAACACAGCACCGGATCTCCAATTACGAAAAATTCTAAAGTTTAAGGTCTGTAGCGTAGCACTAGTTCCCAGGTAGTAGGAAATCCGGAAATTTAGAATTCGCAACGTAGTATTAGATCTCCGCTCCTAGAAAATCCTAAAGCTTAGGATTTAAGTTATAATACTAGATCTCCGCTCCTAGGAAACTCTAAGGCTTAGGGTTTATAGGCTAATGCTTAATCTCCGCCATCTAAACTAGGCGTAGTTCAGAATTCGCGTGCTAATGCTTAATCCCCGCCTTCTAAATTGGGTGCGGCTTAGAAATTGCAGTCTAGTATTCGATCTCCGCTCTCTAAACTAAGCGTAGCTCAGAACCTGCAGCCTAGTGCTCGATCTCTGCCCTTAGTTTTAGATATAACGCAGCTTTAGCAGGTTAGTATTTAATATTCCTTAGCGTTCTACTTGTTTATTAACTTAACTAAGACTCGGATAGAGCTCTAATTAATATTTAGGTATTAAGTGTCAATCTCTATATGCGTATTTAAATAGTCTATTAGATTCTTATTTAGAAAGATACTAAGGTTTGTACCTAAAGCTCCTAAAACCCGTAGAACCTATATTATATTAGCTATTTAGTTTAAGTATCTTACAATCCTCTTAACTAAATATCATCCATTCTTCTTAGGCTACTATACCTCAAGCCTCTTAGCCAATATTAGATCCGCCTCACAGCAAGAGAAAACGAAAGGACGTATCTGCGCACTTTAAAAGTAAGAAATCCGCTTACTAAGTAGACCTAATATCCGCTTATAACCCTTCTCCAGCACCTTAATTAAGCGGTAATTCTATATTAATATTACTTTGTAAGTTAACTAGACGGCGCCCACTTACTTTAATTAGTAGTAACTTAACTATAAAGAATTTGCGCGTTACAAATAAGCGTGTATAAGGTAGTTAATATTTACTAAGGTAAGTCACTATAACAGTAATTATTTATTAGTAAGCTAATTCGATAAAATCTACAGCGGGTTATAAAGGAAATAGTAATAGAAGGTAAAGGGGCGAGTAATAGGCGCCCCCTAATAACTCTATAGTAGTAAAGTAAAGTTTACAATACTAGCGCGTCCGTAGGCTTATTACAGTAGTAGTAGTTTTTAAGAAGGTTAAAAAGTAAGGTAGTAGAGCACTATAGGTAACTTATAGGCGCTAAATAGGCAAGTCCTAAAAGGTAGGGAGATGGATTATAGGGTTTTCTTAAATAGAGTTTTCTCCCTATATATAAATAAGGAGTAGTCCACGTAGGCCCAATAGGGATTTAAATTAGACGTTAAGCAATAAATAATAATTATTAAAGCTTACTAAAATATAGGTAATATTAATTTAGTATTAGGTCTAGTTATAAAAATTAATTAAATTAAAAAACCACCTGTAATAAAGCCTTGTGGGAAATACCACGGTGGACTTATTATTAGGCTAGGTTATATAGGTAAACAGAAAGTCAATAATATAATAAGTACAAATAATAACTAGTGGAGTAGTTGCCCAATAGATTAACTCTAATTATATTTTAAGATTTACTATAAAGAAAGGAACTATCTAGGTAGGGACTATAGTCCTTTAAATACACATCCGTACTCCTAAGAAACTTCCCTTATATATAAAGTATATAATATACACTATATATACTGCGTATACTTCATATAACATTATATAACTCGCTTACCATTCCTTATTATATAGTTCTATAGGTTCTATCCTAAACTATACTTATATTAACTAACTAGCTTCTTCTAACTCTTTCCTAAGTAGTTATAATATTATACTTAAAGCGTCCGTAATACTATCTCCCTCTTTTTTATCTTTATTCTTAAAGATTCCTAATATCTCTAAATTGTCTACTAAAGGTATAATATCCGTTTAATTAATTTGGTTAATATTGTTACTTATTATACCTAAAGCTCCTTCTTCTTTATAAGTACAACGCCATACTTAGACTATTGCTGCGATACTATCTCTTAGTAAAATAATACTATCTCTATGTTCTTACTGTGTAAAAAAGGGGTTAGTTTATATCGCGTTAGCAAGTCCTTTATCTTAGCAACCCTCTTCCTACTTAGAGTGCACTAAAGCAAATATTTAATCGTCTTATAACATTCGCTCTATTTCTAACGCTAAATATACGCATTCTATTACTCTTAATAGTCTTTAAGTACCCTTATTAATTGCTACTAGGGTCCTAGGTTTAATCTGCCGCTATAAAACTCGATAACAAGCTCTTAGTAGTGCTGGCTAAACTTTATTATTCTTATAAAGCTAAACAAGAGGCTACCGCTACTTAACAACAGGCTCTTAACTTTCGTCTTGCTGCTTTCGCTTAGTTAATCTATCTTAAAAAGGTTTATAAGAAGGTGCGTTCTAAAAAATGGAAACTTATAAAATAAGGTCTTTAGGAACTTGGTAACAAAAGAATGGATTCTCTTCTTCTAAAGAGGGAAACAATTCTAAATACATCGGCAGTTGCTCCTCTTAAGTCCCCCTTAGGTAGTTTATTCTTTAGCAATTCTTCTTTATTAATACTTTCTAACCTTTTTTCTTCTAATACTCCCATGCCTTTTCTATAGCGTTCCTTAAGTTATCTAGTAGCTCCTAGGTAGTCTTATTGTAGCCTATCCACTTTACTTTATACCATATTTTATTATTAATGTCCTTATAACTAACAATCTTTAAAACTTCCCATTTATCCTCTTTTTATTCTCTATATATATCTACCTTATAGACTAGTAGCTTAATATTTCTGTATACTGGTTCTAGTATTATAATATGCTATATAGGGTAGATCTTTATCTTTTCTGGTAAGTTAAGTCTATACATAACTTTTAAGATCTTTACTTTAACTATAAATAGTCCTAGTTTAATATAATCCAATTTCTTACTTGGTCTTTAACTTTTAAAATTTTTATATAATAGCTATACTTTATCTCCCTCCTTAAGATCTAGTCCCTTAGATCTTTTAGTATTATAGTACCTTTTTATTCTTTCTTATACCAGTTTAGCTATTTCTCTAAGATATATATAAAGATTTATTAGGTTCTCTATTCTTTACTTAACTGTACTACTTATTTTCTTTACTTATTATAGTGATAATAATATTCTTAGTTTATATCTATAGTTTACCTTAAAAGGTAATATGCCTATCCCTTCCTATAGTATTGCATTATATATAAACTGTATAACTGGTAGTAATAATACCTAGTTGTTCTGTGTATGGTTAATATAGTGCCTTAGATACTATTCTAATATTTGGTTTAGTCTCTCTATTTAACCATCTATTTGCGAGTAATACGCGGTTAATATTGCTGCTTAAACCCCTTATTCTACTAAGAATACCTTCTAAAATGCTACTATAAATCTTAGATCTCTATCTAATATAATCTTTATTAGTGCTCTGTGCCTTATAAATACTTCTTTTATATAGATTCTAGCTATATCTTCTACTAAGATTTCTTCTATACACGCTATAAAGTAACCCTACTTGGTTAACTTGTTTACTATTACTAAGATTGCGTTATAATCTTATCTAGTAATAGGATCTTTTAACTTTAGTAGTTTTATAATAAAGTCCTATAATATAACTTCCTATAGTCTTTCTAGTGTTTTAATAGGTTATAACCCTCTATACAGCTTATGCCTTATTGGTTTGTTTCTTTAGCAATCTAAATACTCCTTAGTAACTTATCTTACTAGTCCCCAGATTCCTTAAATAATGTACTCCTCTTAAAGTCTTAATATTAAGCCTATAGCTCCGTTGTGTCCTTAAGTTATTCCTTTATAAAACTCTTTTATAAATTCTCTTACTATTGCCCTTGGCATATACGTAGCCTCTTAGTACTTATACTGCTCTAACTCTAGATCCTTACCTTATGCTTCTTAAATCCTTTATAACTACACATTCTCTAATATCTTATAGGTTCTTTCTTCTCTTATTACTATAATCTTAGGATAATTATACCTAATTAATCCATCTTCGTCTTAGCATAATATTGCCCTTAACAGCTTTTCTTTATCTTATAACTCCGCCTTTTTGCTAAGTACGTTGGCTCTCACGTTTTTAGTACCCTTAGTATACTAAATTTTAAAATAATACTCTGCAAGCATTTCTGCCCATTTAACTTATCTTTAGTTAAGTTCCTTTATTATTAGGAATCCTATTAGGTTCTTATGGTCCGTTTTAACTATAAATAGTTTCTCTATGCCTTATAAAAATGCTCTTTATTCCTTAAGCGCTATAACTATACCTAATAACTCCTTGTTGTAGATATTATAGTTTAGTTCTAGTGGTGTTATTTTCCAACTATAATATACTACTAGACGCTATCTATCTAGATGCTTCTGTAGTAGGTATGCTCCTAACGTAAAGTCTAATGCGTTTGTTTCTATAACCATATCTAGCTTTAGTTAGTAGATCTTAAGAACTAGATCCTAGGTGAATAACTTCTTAAGTTCCTTAAACAACTTCCTTTACTTATTACCCTATATCTATAGTTTTTCTTTCTTTATAAGCCTTATAAACGGTTTAATATTCTTTAACTATTAAGTAATAAACCTCTAATAGTAGTTGCAAAACCCTAGGAACAATCTTAACTGCATAATGTTCTCTAGTTCTTGCCAACTTACTATAGCTTTAACTTTCTTTAGATCTATACCAATCTTACCTAGCTTAATAATAAATCTAACAAAATCGGTCTTCCTAGTAAAGAACTTGTATTTCTTAATTATTACTAGCATCTTTTCTTCCTGTAGTCTCTTTAAGACCTACTTAATATATTCTCTATATTCTTCTTTATTTATTAAGTAGATAATAATATTATTAAGGTATGCCATAATAAACTTATTAAGGTGTTCTCCTAATACGCTATTAATTCTTTTCTAAAATATTACTGGTATATTTATAAGCCCAAACTGCATAACTAACGGCTTATATAGTCCTTTCTTAATCCTAATCTAATAATACGCCCACCTTAGATCTATCTTTATAAAGATTTACGTGTAACGGAACCTTGTAGCTTAGACTACGGTGGGTTCTGTTATTGGGCTGGGTATATAGGTACGAACAAAAACAACAACGTAATAATAACTGGTGGAGTGGTTGCCTAACAGATTAACTCCAATTGTATTCTGAGATTCACTACAAGGAGAGAACTATCTACGGTAGGGACTAAGGTCCTTTAAATACACAACCGTACTCCTAAGAAATCCTCTCTTGTACGTGAGGTACGTGTTATCTATATTAAATATAACGTCCTTCTCGTTTAACGTAGCTAACGCGTTTAACACTACATGACCTTAGTTACTATTCCTTGTTATATAGTTCCACCAGATCCATCCTAGACCGTACCTATATTAACTAACTAGCTTCCACCAACTCTTTTCTAAGTAGTTATAACATTGTACTTAAAGCGTCCGTAACACTATCTCCCTCCTCTTTATCTTTGTCCTTAAAGATTCCTAACATCTCTAAGTTGTCTACTAGAGGTGTGATATCCGTTTAATTATTCTGGTTAATATTTGTACTTATTATACCTAAAGCCTCTTCTTCTCTTTCCTGGGTTAAGCGTCGCCTTTGTATAGTCTCCTCCATACTATTACTAGGCGAGGTGATGGCGATTCCTTACTTAAGGTATATAAAAGAGGGGTTAGTCTATGTTGTGTTAGCGAGTCCTTTGTCTTAATAACCCTCCTCTTACTCTAAGTGTACTAAAGCAAACGTTTAATCGTCCTGCAATATTCGCTCTGTCTCTAACGCTAAGTATATATGTTGTAACGGAACCTTGTAGCTTAGACTACGGTGGGTTCTGTTATTAGGCTGGGTATATAGGTACGATAAGTTAACAACATAATAACAACTGGTGGAGTGGTTGCTTAATAGATTAACTCTAATTATATTCTAAGATTCACTATAAGGAGAGAACTATCTACGGTAGGGACTGAGGTCCTTTAAATACACAACTATACTCCTAAGAAATCCTCTCTTATATATAAGGTACGTATTGTCTATGTTAAACATAACGTCCTCCTTATTTAACGCAGCTAACGCGTTTAACACTACGTGACCTTAGTTACTATTCCTTGTCATATAGTTCCACCAGATCCATTTTAGACTATACCTATATTAACCAACTAGCTTCCGCTGACTCTTCCCTAAGTAGTTATAATATTGTACTTAAAGCGTCCGTAACACTATCTCCCTCCTCTTTATCTTCGTCCTTGAAGATTCCTAATATCTCCAAGTCGTCCACTAGAGGTGTGATGTCTGTTTAATCAGTCTGGTTAATATTTATACTTATTATACCTAAAGCTTCTTCTTCTCTTTCCTGGGTTGAGCGTTGCCTTCATACGGTTTCCTCCATACTATCGCTTAGTAAGGTGATGGCGATTCCTTACTTAAGGTGTATAAAAGAGGAGTTAGTTTATGTTGCGTTAGCGAGTCCTTTATTTTAACAACCCTCCTCTTACTCTAAGTGAACTAAAGCAAACGTTTAATTGTCCTATAACGTTTGCTCTGTTTCTAATGCTAAGTATACATATCCTATTACTCTTAATAGTTTTTAAGTTCCCTAAGTAACTTATTATAGGGTCTTGTGTTTAATCTACTACTGCAAAGCTTAATGGTGAGCTGGCTTCCGCGCTACTTAAGGTTTAATGTGCCTTAGAAGAGTCCGCACATATCCTTAAAGCTTAATATTTGGCTTATACTTATCTTTAACGCCTTAAATATATTTATAAGAAGGTTCGTTCTAAGGAGTGGAAACTGGTTTAATAGGGTTTATCTAAGCTGGGTAATAAAAGGATTGGCTCTCCTCCTGTAAGGGAAACAACTCTAAGTAGCTCAGTAATTGCTTCTCTTAGGTCCCCCTTAGGTGACTTATTTTTTAGCGATCCTTCTTTATTAATATTACCTAACCTACTTTCTTTTAATACTCCTGTACCTTTCCTATAGCGTTCCTTAAGTTGCTTAGTGGTTTCTAGGTAGTCTTACTATAGCCTATCTATTTTACTTTATACTATGTTTTATTGTCTACGTCCTTATAACTAATAATCTTTAAAACTTGCCATTTATCTTCCTCTTGTCCTCTATACATGTCTGCCTTATAGACTAGTAGCTCAATATTCCTATATACTGGCTCTAGTATTGCGATATGCTGTATAGGGTAGATTTTCATTTTGGCTAGTAGGTTTAACTTATACGTAACTAATAAAATTCTTTACTTAACTTTAAAAGGTCCTAGTCTAATGTGGTCTAATTTCTTGCTTAGTCGTCAACTCTTAAAATTTTTGTGTAGTAGCTATACTTTATCCCCCTTCTTAAGATCTGGTCCCTTAGATCTCTTAGCATTATAGTACCTTTTTATTCGTTTTTATACTAGTTTAGCTGTTTCTTTAAGGTTTGTATAAAGATTTATTAACGTCTCTATTCTTTGTTTAGCTGTGCTACTTGTCTTTTTTGCTTAATGTGGTGATAACAATGTTCTTAGCTTATACCCATAATTCGCCTTAAATGGTAATGTTCCCATTCCTTCTTATAGTGTTGTATTGTATGTAAACTGTGTAACTGGTAATAACGATACCTAATTATTCTGTACATGATTAATGTAATGCCTTAAATACTGCTCTAGTGTCTGGTTTAGTCTTTTTGTTTATCCGTCTATCTGCGGATAATATACTGTAGATATTACTGCGCAAACCCCTTATTCTGCCAGAAATACTTCCTAAAATGCTGCTATAAATCTTGGATCTCTGTCTAATATAATCTTATCTAGTGCTCTATGTTTTGTAAATACTTCTTTTATATAGATTCTAGCGACATCTTCTACTGATATCTTTTTAGTGCATGCTATAAAGTATCCCCACTTTATTAGCTTATCTACTACCACTAAAATCGCGTCATAATCTTATCCTGTAATAGGATCTCTTAACTTTAGTAACTTAATAATAAAGTCCTATAATATAACTTCCTATGGTCTTCCTGGTGTCTTAATAGGTTATAGCCCTCCATACGGCTTATACCTTATTAGTTTATTCCTTTAGCAATCTAGATATTTCTTTATAACTTATCTTGCTAGTCCCCAGATTCCTTAAATAATATATTCCTCTTAAAGTCTTAACACTAAGCCTATAGCTCCGTTGTGTCCTTATATTATTTCTTTATAGAATTCCTTAACAAATTCTTCTGTAATAGACTTAGGTATATACGTTGCTTCTCTGTTTTTATATTACTCTAAGTCTAGATCCTTTACCTATACTTCTTAGATCTTCTATATCTAATTACTCTTTAGTGACTTATGGATCTGACTTTCCTTAGTTGCTGTAATCTTTGGATAATTATACCTAATTAATCTGTTTTGATCCTTTCGCAACAAAGCTCCCAATAGCTTTTTATTACTTTGTAGTTTAGCCTTCCTGCTTAGAGTGTCTGCTCGTGCATTATCTGTACCCTTAGTATATTAAATTTTAAAATAGTATTCTATAAGCATTTCCGCCTATCTAACCTATCTTTAGTTAAGTTCCTTTGTTGTTAGGAATCCTATAAGGTTCTTATAGTGTATTTTAACCATAAATGGTTTCTCTATACCTTATAAGAATGCTCTCTATTTCTTAAGTACTATAACTATACCTAATAACTCCTTATTGTAGATGTTATAGTTTAACTCTAGTGGTGTTATCTTCTAACTATAGTATGCCACTAGGTGCCATCTATCTTAATATTTCTATAGGAAGCACGCCCTTAGTATAAAGTCTAATGCATCTATTTCTACAACCGTCTCTAGACCTAGTTGATAGATCTTAAGAACTAGCTCTTAGGTAAATAATTCTTTAACTCTCTTAAATAATTCTTATTGTTCCCTTCCCTATACCCATAGTTCTTCTTTCTTTGTTAACTATATAAACGGCTTAATGTTCTATAACCATTATGCTATAAACCTTCTGCAGTAATTGCAAAACCCTAGAAATAATCTTAACTGCGTAATATTCTCTAGTTCTTGCTAATTTACTATAGCCTTAATCTTCTTTAGATCTATACTAAGCTAGCCTAGTTCGATGATAAATTTAATAAAATCGGTCCTTTTGGTAAAGAACTCGCATTTTTTAATTACTACTGGCATCTGTTTTTCTTATAGTCTCTTTAAAACCCATTTAACATATTCTCTGTGCTCTTCCTCACTCTCTAAGTAGATAATAATGTTATTAAGGTATACTATAACAAATTTATCTAGGTGTTTTCCTAATATACTATTAATTCGCTTCTGGAACGTTGCTAGTGCATTTATAAGTCTAAATTGCATAACTAATGGCTTATATAGTCCTTCCTTTGACCTAAAGGCTGCCTTCTATTTGTCGCCTTCCTTAATTCTAATTTAATGGTACGCCTATCTTAGATCTATCTTTATAAAGATCTTTGCATTGCCTATCCTATCTTAGATTTCGCTAATTAAGGGTAAAGGATACCTATCCTTCTTAGTAATACTGTTTAACTGTCTATAGTCTATACACATCCTAAGTTTTCCGTTTTTTTTTGGGATAAATAATACTGGATATCCTGCTAATAACTATAATGGTCTAATATATCCCTTTTATAAGTTCTCTTAGATAAACTCCTTAAGCGCTACTAACTCTGTTTCAGTAAGCTTATAAATTAGAAAGAACTTTAAACTTATTCCCTCTTTTAATTCTATTTTATAGTCCCAAGCTATATACTCTAACAGCTTTTCACTTTCTAGTAACCATAACTTTTTACTATACTTATGGTATCTTTTTAGTACATAACTTAAGCCTTGCTTAGTCTCTTTATATATCACTTTAACCTAGTACTATACTAACTTAGTTTACTGTCGCACTTTACGTTATTATATATTCTTAATATTAACTTAACCTATAACCCAATTAATCTTTAGATTATACTTCTATAACTAAGGTATTCCTAGTATTACCTTGTCCTATCCTAATAGTAGGATATTAAAAGACATTCTAACTGGTTTCCCTTTAATAGTTATCTAAATAGGTCCTATTTTAAGATTAATAATGCCTCCTTTATAGGCTATCTAATCTCCTAAAATTATTATAAGTGGATATAGGTGTTCCTTCTATCTGTGTGGTAACCCTATCCTTTCTACTATTTTTGGTAATATATGGTTCCTAGTTGCTCTACTGTCTACCAACGCTTTGAACTACTAATTTTGCCACTTAGCTTTTAAATTTAGGTATTATCCTTAAATTCCTTTAAGGGTCTAAGGCTCTAATACTAGTTCCCTTTAGTTCTATACGCCTCCCCTTTTTCTAACTATTAGCTGTTAGATCCTACCTATACTTAGTCCAACTTTAGCTAATACTTAGTTTGTTTCTTTTCCTCTATATACCATAAATAAGTGTTCTTTAGGCACTCCCACCACTATTATCTATCTAGGTATTTTTCCATAAGGAATCTTTTTGGTTAAAGTATTAAGTCTCCTTAACCTTATACTTTTACTGGGTGCCAACTATATATATACTTAGTATTCCTAAACCGCTTTTCCTCTAGTGCCTAATATATCCTTACTAGGTACTTCCGGTTCTTATTTTTAGGTGCTCTATATATATTATATATATTATCTATACAAGCTATTTATAATAGTGTATAATGCGCTGCATGTTTTAGGTTAACTTTTAGTTTATTTTTATCTTTAAGTTTAAACCTATACCTAGTTAACCTAACTACTGGTATCTCTACTATAGGTACTAAAATTTATTACTTACTTCTTTAGTCCCTAGATCCCTCTTCTAGGTTCCTTAACATTATAATTAACACTCCTTTAATATAACTTATGCGTTTTTCCATAATAGGTTAGTCTTAGATAACTTTTTTATTTAGCTATATATAAAAGTCTTCCTATTTATTATTATATCGTTGCCTATACCACTTTCCGTACAACTGGTTTAGTGTGTATAGTTTATCTGTTAGAAAGTACCTTATTATTACTACATTATAATATCCTTTAGTATGTCTTTCTTTGAACTTAGTTAGAATATTTAGATCCTCTTTTTATTCTAGTTTGTCTAACTACTTTACCCTAGGTGTCCCTATACTCGGCCTATTAGTAACTCTTTATATAGGTGCTCTGTCCCTTATATAACCTAGCGTAGCTAACCTCTTATCTAGCTTTTGCTCTTACTATATAATAATTCTTGTTCTAAACTTATCTATAGTTTCTTGTTTTCTGCGTCTTGCAGTTAGATCTTTATAGTTATCTTACTTTTTAATCCTAGTATTAACTATTTAATCTTTAGGCTAAACACTACGTTTACCTAGGATTGCTAACATTTTTATTTATTCTCTAAACTTATAGTTCTTAAACTTGCGTCCTATACTTATTCGTTTATTACTAAACTAAATTACTGCCCTTTCCCATTAGTTTTCGTCCGTTATAGATCCTTAGGTGTGTCTTATCTTACTTTAAGAATCTTAAGCTTCTTTTATCTCTTCTTAAGAATCTTAAGCCTATGGCCTTTTACCTTTATTAAGTAATAAGCTAGCACTAGCAGTTATTTACTTACTTAGTTTCTTCTAAACGTTGCTCCTATTATCTTATAAAGCAATGGAAATTATATCTAATGGTGTTATTATACCCATTACTAAACCCTACTCTATAATGGTCTTAGTTTCTACTTCTATTTTAACTTCTCTAAGGTCTATATACTCCTAGTAAGCTGCCTTTATTACCTTATTATTAGTAAATGCTTTGTCTATGTTAAATTTATTATCTTTAATATCCGATCTATAAGCTGGTTTGTTAGTTCCTTTAAACTTAGATAATAATAGCTCCTATAGCCAATAGCTTGCGCTATACTTAGTATCCTTATAAATTTGGCATATGTTGTTATAACAATACGCAAAACTTTTAATTAAACACTCTTTTGTTCCTCGCAGTGCACCATTGTCCCTCTATATATACGTGCTATCTGCTAGTCTGGTTCCCTTTACCGTATAGTTACTCTAACCACCTCTATAGTCTTTAGTAAAATAACCCTGTTTTCCGCAATTTATGCAAGCTCTATCTTTAAACCATTTTTCTTACTATAGAGTCCGCCTAAATATCTTCTACTACTAAGATCCCTGGTTTAGCCTCTGCTCCTAGGTCCTTTAATTATTTAATCCTTAACCTTTAAGTTTCCATAGTTTCTTTTCCCATCTTTAGGTTTCTTTAGTACCGCTTAGGTCCATTAGCTCTGCGCTATTCCATAGTTTTTAACTCTATATCTGTTATTGCGTACTCTGTGCCTTATATAACTATAGAACTCTGTCTTGCCCTCTCTTAGCTTGTTCCCTTTAGTAGATCCTATTATTAATCTTTATTAACTAATCTATTAACTCTCTTAGAGTATCTATATCTTCTATTAGGATAATCGCGTCCTAGACTTTAGCCTTAAGTCCCTATTTATACTATGCTATAAGCACCTTATTATTCCACTCAACCTATATAGCTAGTGTTTAAAACTGTGTTGTATACTTAATTACTAAAGTATATTATACTAAGTTTTAAAGCTTTTGTTCTACTATGGTTGTGGCTTCTAGGTCTCTAAATATCTGCGTTAGTTGCTCTATGAACCTATTCTAACTAGTAAATATATACCATACATCTTGGTTAGTAGTTGTTATGCTATTAGCCTATATTTCCGTAAGATATAGCTTAAACCACTTAAGTGCCCTCCCTGTTAGGAATAATCCTATATAGGCTACTTAGTTTAATAATGTTGCTAACTTTGCTCCTTCCTATACTACCTTAAAGTGCATTTGTGTAAGAAATCCCTTAAGCTTTAACTTCTCTCCTAAGAATTATTTAATTGAAGGTAACTTAATCTTTACTACTCTAATTCTATTAATGCGTTTTTTAAGTATCCTATTATTATCTTATAAGTGATTAACTATTTCTTATAACTAACCTTATATAACCACTTAAGAATCCCCCTTGTCTATACTGGTATTACCTAGCCCTGAGGTTGTGGCTCCTATTAACGCCATTATAACTAGTGCTGCTTTTAGTAGTATATTATTTAAGTTTGTTCTAATACCGTAACCTTAGTAGTGAATATATAACAGAACCTTATAGCTTAGACTATAGTGGGTTCTGTTATTAGGCTAGGTATATAGGTATAATAAGTTAACAATGTAATAATAACTAGTGGAGTGGTTGCCTAATAAATTAACTCTAATTGTATTCTAAGATTTACTATAAGGAGAGAACTATCTATAGTAGGGACTGAAGTCCTTTAAATACACAACCATACTCCTAAGAAATCCTCTCTTGTATGTAAGGTACGTATTATCTATGTTAAATATAATGTCCTCCTTATTTAATGCAGCCAACGCGTTCAACACTACGTGACCTTGGTTACCATTTCTCGTTATATAGTTCCACTGGATCCATCCTAGACTATGCCTGTATTAACTAACTAGCTTCCGCTGACTCTTCCCCAAGTAGTTGTAACATTGTACTTAAAGCGTCTGTAACATACGTCCTATAACTCTTAACAGTCTTTAAGTTCCCTAAGTAACCTATTATAGGGTCTTGTGTTTAATCTACCGCTGTAAAGCTTAATGGTAAGCTGGCCTCCGCGCTACTTAAGGTTTAACATGCCTTAGAAGAGTCCACACGCGTCCTTAAAGCTTAACGTTTAGCTTATGCTTGTCTTTAACGTCTTAAGTATATCTGTAAGAAGGTCCGTTCTAAGAAGTGGAAACTTGTTTAATAGGGTTTGTCTAAGCTAGGTAATAAAAGGGTTAGCTCTCCTCCTGTAAGGGAAACAACTCTAAGTAGCTTGGTAATTGCTCCTCTTAGGTCCCCCTTAGGCGATTTATTTTTTTGCGATCCCTTTTTATTAATGCTACCTAACCTACTTTCTTCTAATACTCCTGTACCTTTCCTATAGCGTTTCTTAGGTTGCTTAGTGGTTTCTAGGTAGTCTTACTATAGCCTATCTACTTTACTTTATACTACGTTTTGTTATCTATATCCTTGTAACTGATAACCTTTAAAACTTACTATTTGTCTTCCTCTTGTCCTTTATACGTGTCTGCCTTATAGACTAGTGGCTTAACATTTCCGTGTGCTGGCTTTAGCATTGCAACATATTATATAGAGTAGATTTTTATTTTGGCTAGTAGGTTTAACTTATACGTAACTAATAAAATTCTTTGCTTAATTTTAAAAGGTCCTAGTCTAACATAGTCCAACTTCTTGCTTAGTCGTTAACTCTTAAAATTTTTGTATAGTAGCCACACTTTATCCCCCTCCTTAAGATCTGGTCCCTTAGATCTCTTAGCATTATAGTACCTTTTTATTCGTTCTTATACTAGTTTTGCTGTTTCTTTGAGGTCTATATAAAGATTCATTAACGTCTTTATTCTTTGTTTAGCTATGCTACTCGTCTTTTTTGCTTAATATGGCGATAACGATGTTCTTAGCTTATATTTATAATTTGCCTTAAATGGTAATATCCCCATTCCTTCTTGTGGTGTTGCATTATATATAAACTGTATAACTAGTAGTAACAACACCCAATTGTTCTATACGTGATTAATATAATACCTTAGATACTGTTCTAGTGTTTAGTTTAGTCTTTCTGTTTATCCGTCTGTCTGCGGATAATATGCTATAGATGTTGCTACGCGAACTCCTTGTTCTGCTAGAAATACTTTCTAAAATACTGCTATAAACCTTAGATCTCTGTCTGATATAATCTTATCTAGTGCTCTATATCTTATAAACACTTCTTTTATATAGATTCTAGCAATATCTTCTGCTGATATCTCTTTAGTGCATGCTATAAAGTATCCCTACTTTATTAGCTTATCCATTATTACTAAGATCGTATTATAATCTTATCCTATAATAGAATCTCTTAACTTTAGTAACTTAATAATAAAGTCCTATAATATAACCTCCCATAGTCTTCCTAGTGTCTTAACAGGTTATAGCCCTTTATACGGCTTATACCTTATTAGTTTATTCCTTTAGTAATCTAAACACTCCTTTATAACTTATTATGCTAGTCCCCAGATTCCTTAAATAATATACTCCTCTTAAAGTCTTAATACTAAGCCTATAGCTCCGTTGTGTCCTTATATTATTCCCTTATAGAATTCCTTAACAAATTCTTCTGTAATAGACTTAGGCACATATATTACTTCTCTGTTTTTGTATTACTCTAAGTCTAAATCCTCTACCTATACTTCTTAGATCTTCTATATCCAATTACTCTCTAGTAATTTATGGATCTGATTTTCCTTAGTCGCTGTAATCTTTAGATAATTATACCTAATTAATCTGTCTTAATCCTTTTATAACAAAGCTCCTAATAGCTTTTTATTACTTTATAGTTCAGCCTTCCTGCTTAGAGCGTCTACTTGTATATTATCTATACCCTTAGTATGCTGAATTTTGAAATGGTATTCTATAAGCATTTCCACCCATCTAACCTATCTTTAGTTGAGTTCCTTTGTTGTTAGGAATCCTATAAAGTTCTTATAGTCCGTTTTAACCATAAATGGTCTCTCTGTACCTTATAAGAATGCTCTCTATTCCTTAAGTGCTGTAACTATACCTAACAACTCCTTATTGTAGATGTTATAGTTTAATTCTGGTAGTGTTATCTTCTAACTGTAGTATGCCACTAGGTGCTATCCATTTTAATATTTCTATAGGAAGTATGCCCCTAGTATAAAGTCTAATGCATCCATTTCTACAACTGTCTTTAGACCTGGTTAATAGATCTTAAGAACTGGCTCCTAGGTAAACAACTCTTTAACTTTCTTAAATAGTTCTTATTATTCCCTTCTCTATGTCTATAGTTCTTCTTTCTTTGTTAACTGTGTAAATAGCTTAATATCCTATAACCATTGCGCTATAAACCTTCTACAATAATTGCAAAACCCTAGGAATAATCTTAACTATATAACGTTCTCTGGTTCTTACTAATTTACTATAGCCTTAATCTTCTTTAGATCTAAGCTAAGTTGGCTTAGTTTAATAATAAATCTAACAAAATTGGTCTTCCTAGTAAAGAACTTGCATTTCTTAATTGCTACTAGCATCTATTCTTCTTATAGTCTTTTTAAGACCTACTTGACGTGTTCTCTATGCTCTTCCTTACTCTTTAAGTAGATAATAATGTCGTTAAGGTATACTATAACAAATTTATCTAGGTGTTCTCTTAACACACTATTAATTCGCTTCTAGAACGTTGCTAGTGCGTTTATAAGTCTGAATTATATAACTAATAGTTTGTATAGTCCTTCCTTTAACCTAAAGGCTGCCTTCTATTTATTACCTTCCTTAATTCTAATCTGGTGGTACACCTATCTTAGATCTATCTTTATAAAGATCTTTACGTTGCCTATCCTATCTTAGATTTCGTTAATTAAGGGTAAAGGATACCTATCCTTTTTAGTAATGCTGTTTAACTGTCTATAGTCTATATACATCCTAAGTTTTCCGTTTTTCTTTAGGATAAATAATACTGGATATCCTACTAATAACTATAATGGTCTAATATATCCCTTTTATAAGTTCTCCTAAATAAACTCCTTAAGCGCTACTAACTCTGTTTCAGTAAGCTTATAGATTAGAAAGAACTTTAGACTTATTCCCTCTTCTAATTTTATCTTATAGTCCCAAGCTGTATACTCTAACAGCTTTTCACTCTCTAGTAACTATAACTTTTTACTATACTTATGGTATCTCTTTGGTACATAACTTAAGCCTTACTTAGTCTCTTTATATGTCGCTCCAACTTAGTACTATACCAACTTGGTTTACTGTCGCACTTTATATTATTATGTATCCTTAATATTGACCTAACCTATAACCCAATTAATCTTTAGATTGTACTCTTATAATTAAGGCATTCCTAGTATCGCCTCATCCTATCCCAACGGTAGGATATTAAAAGACATTCTAACTGGTCTCCCTTTAATAGTTATTTAAATAGGTCCTATTTTAAAATTAATAATACCTCCTCTGTAGGCTATTTAATCTCCTAAAATTATTATAAGTGGATATAGGTGTTCCTTTTATCTATATAGTAACCCTATTCTTTCCACTGCCTTTGGTAATATGTAGTTCCTAGTTGCTCTACTATCTACTAACGCTTCAAACTACTAATCTTGCCACTTAGCTCTTAAATTTAGGTGTTGTCCTTAAATTCCTTTAAGGGTCTAAGGCTCTAATACTAGTTCCCTCTGGTCCTGTGCGCCTCTCCTTTTCCTAACTATTAGCTGCTTGATTTTGCCTATACTTAGTCCAACTTTAGCTAATACTTAGTTTATTTCTTTTCCTCTATGTGCTATAGACAAGTGTTCTCTAGGCACTTCTACCACTATTATCTATCTAGGCATTCTTCCGTAAGGAATCTTCCTAGTTAAAGTATTAAGTCTCCTTAACCTTGTACTTCTACTAGGTGCTAACTATATATATACTTAGCATTCCTAAACCGCTTTTCCTCTAGTATCTAATATATTCTTACTAGGTACTTCCGGTTCTTATCTTTAGGTACTTTATATATATTATACGTGTTATCTACACAAGCTATCTACAATAGTGTATAATACGCTATATGTTTTAGGTTAACTCTTGGTTTATTTTTATTTTTAAGTTTAAACCTATACCTAGTTAACCTAACCACTGGTATCTCTGCTATGGGTATTAAGATTTATTGCTTGCTTCTCTAGTCCCTAGATCCTTCTTTTAGGTTTCTTAATATTATAATTAACGCTTCTTTAATATAACTTATATGTTTTTCCGTAATGGGTTAGTCTTGGACAACTTTTTTATCTAGCTATATATAAAAGTCTTCCTATTTATTACTGTGTCGTTGCCTATACTACTTTCCATATAACTGGTTTAGTGTATATAGTCTATCTATTAGAAAGTACCTTATTATCGCTACATTATAATATCCTTTAGTATGTCTTTCTTTAAACCTAGTTAGAATATCTAGATCCTTTTCTTGTTCCAATTTATCTAACCACTTTGCCCTAGGTGTCCCTGCACTTAGCCTATTAGTAACTCTTTACATGGGTGCTCTGTTTCTTATATAACCTAGCGTAGCTGACCTTTTATCTAGCTTCTACTCTTACTATATAATGATTCTTGTCCTAAACTTATCTATAGTTTCTTGTTTTCTGCGTCTTGTAGCTAGATCCTTATAGTCATCTTGCTTTTTAATCCTAGTATTAACTATTTAATCTTTAGGCTAAATATTATATTTACCTAGGATTGCTAACGTTCTTATTTGTTCTCCAAACTTATAGTTCTTAAACTTGCGTCCTATACTTATTTGTTTATTACTAAACTAAGTTACTACCCTTTCCCATCGGTTTTTATCCGTTGTGGGTCCTTAGGTATGTCTTATCTTACTTTAAGAATCTTAAGCTTCTTTTATCTCTTCTTAAGAATCTTAAGCCTATGGCCTTTTGCCTTTATTAAGTGATAAGCTAGCACTAGTAATTATCTACTTACTTAGTTTCTTTTAAACATTACTCCTATTGTCTTATAAAGTGATAGAAATTGTGTCTAATAGTATTACTATACCTGTTACTAAACCCTATTCTATAATAGTCTTAGTCTTTACTTCTATTTCAACTTCTCTAAGGTCTGCATGCTCCTAGTAAGCTACCTTTATTACCTTATTATTAGTAAATGCTTCATCTTTATTAAATTTATTGTCTTTAATGTCTGATCTATAAGCTAGTTTGCTAGTTCCTTTAAACTTAGATAACAATGGCTCCTATAGCTAATAGCTTACGCCATACTTAGCGTCCTTATAAATTTGGTATACGTTATTGTAATAATACGCAAAACTGTTAATTAAACATTCCTTTATTCCTTACAGTGCACCGTCATTTCTCTATATATACGTGCCGTCTACTGGTCTGGTTCCCTTTACCACGTAGTTACTCTAACCACCTCTATAGTCTCTAGCGAAATAACCTTGTTTTCCGCAATTTATGCAAGCTCTATTCTTAAACTATCTTTCTTGCTATAGAGTCCGCCTAAATGTCTTCTGCTACTAAGATCCCTGGTTTAGCCTCTACTCCTAGGTCCTTTAATTACTTAATTCTTAACCTCTAGGTTTCTATAGTTTCTTTTCCCACCTTTAGGTTTCTTTAGTACCACTTAGGTCTATAGGCTCTGCGCCATTCCATAGTTTTTAACTCTGTATCTATTGTTACGTACTCTGCGCCTTATACAACTATAGAACTCTATCTTGCCCTCTTTTAGCTTATTCCCTTTGGTAGATTCTGTTATTAATTTTTATTAACTAATCTATTAACTCCCTTAGAATATCCGCATCTTCCATTAGGATAATTGCGTCCTAGACTTTAGCCTTAAGTCCCTATTTATACTATGCCATAAGCGCCCTGTTATTCCACTTAACCTATATAGCTAGTATTTAAAACTATGTTATATACTTAATTATTAAAGTGCGTTATACTAAGTTCTAAAGCTTTTGTTCCGCTATAGTTATAGCCTCCAGGTCTTTAAATATCTATATTAGTTGCTCTGCGAACCTATTCTAACTGGCAAATATATACTATATGTCTTGGTTAGTAGTTGTTATACTATTAGCCTATATTTCCGTAAGATATGGCTTAAACCACTTAAGTGCCCTCCCTGTTAGGAATAATCCTGCATAGGCTATTTAATCTAATAATGTTACTAACTTCGCTCCTTCCTATACTACCTTAAAGTATATTTATGTAAGAAATCCTTTAAGCTTTAACTTCTCTTCTAAGAATTGTTTAATTAAAGGTAACTTAATCTTTATTACTCTAATTCCATTAATACGTTCTTTAAGTATCCTATTATTATTTTGTAAGTAATTAACTATTTCCTATAACTAACCTCGCGTAACCACTTAAAAATCCCCCTTATCTATACTGGTATTACCTGGCCCTAAGGTTATAGCTGTTGCTAACACTATTATAACTAGTGCTGCTCTTAGTGGCATATTATTCAATTTTATTCTAATACTGTGACCTTAGTAGTGAATATATAACGGAACCTTATAGCTTAGACTACGGTAGGTTCTGTTATTAGGCTGGGTATATAGGTACAAACAAAAACAATAACATAATAATAACTGGTGGAGTAGTTGCCCAATAGATTAACTCTAATTATATTCTAAGATTTACTATAAGGAGAGAACTATCTATAGTAGGGACTGAGGTCCTTTAAATATATAACCATACTCCTAAGAAATCCTCTCTTATACGTAAGGTACGTATTGTCTATATTAAATGTAATGTCCTTCTTATTTAATGTAGCCAACGCGTTTAACACTATGTAACCTTAGTTACTATTCCTTGTTACATAGTTCCACCAGATCTATCCTAGACCGTGCCTATATTAACCAACTAGCTTCCACTAACTCTTCTCTAAGTAGTCATAACATCGTACTTAAAGTGTCCGTAATATTACGCACTGCCTATCCTATCTTATATTTCGCTAATTAAGGGTAAAGGATATCTATCCTTTCTTATAATACTATTTAACTATTTATAGTTAATACACATCCTAAGTTTTCCATTTTTCTTTAGGATAAATAACACTAGATATCCCGCTAATAACTGCGATAGTCTAATGTATCCTTTTTATAGGTTTTCCTAGATAAACTCTTTAAGTGCTACTAACTTAGTTTTAGTAAGCTTATAGATTAGAAAGAACTTTAGACTTATTCCTAGTTTTAACTCTATCTTATAGTCCCATGCTGTATATTTTAATAGCTTTTTACTTTCTAGGCTCTATAACTTTTTACTATACTTATAGTATCTCTTTAGTATATAACTTAAGCCTTATTTAGTCTCCTTATGTAACGGGACTAGCCTAGTTACAGTAGGAATGTCTTGGTAAAATACTCGACAGATAGAACTTAAAGCTTTGACCGAATTCTGCCGAATTCTGCTAGCTTGATCGACTTCTGCTAAGTTCTGCCAGATCAATCAAATACTACCAAAGTCCGTCCGCGTGCGTATATGCGCACGCATCGACCAAGACCCCTAAACTGTTTAATTGTAAGATTCTCTTGTTATTCCTTTCTCTTCTTTACGTAACGTCTTATTCTCTTAAAAAGCTATATACCCTTAGATTTAGATAGAATTTATATTATTCCTTTAAATCTTCCCTAAAGCCTTTTCGCGCCCTTACATTACGTTGCGTTAAAAAATAACTACTATTAAAATGGCAAACGAACCCAAATCCTCTTTAATAACTATAAGTATTATGTCCCTAGTTAGGGAACAGTTGACCATAATATAACAGTCCTTTATGGATGCCTTAGCTTAGCAGCGGGCTGCACTGGAAGCCTAGTATTAGCAATTAATGGAAGCACTCCACGAAGAACTCCGTAACGTCTAAGCATTTATGTTAGAGACCCCAACACCGCCTATAAACGAAATTAATATAACTGTATCCGAACCTGGCCTGTTAAATACAAACCCTAAACTAGTAACGGTAGCTTAACCTGTACCTATAATGAACCCAGTACCTACCGCGAAATTAGAAAAGCTTCCTAACCCTCTAATGTTTAATAGAAATTGAAATGACCTATGTCCCTTTATAACTAAGCTCCGTCTTAAACTTTTAATAAACTATAACCGATACCCTACCGAAGCTAGTAAGGTTAGCTATGGAATGTCTTGTTTAAGCAAAAATGCTGTATAAACCATAGACCCATTCTTCCGTAATGGCACCTTTGTTAATTTTAAAACCTTTATCTCTCTACTAGAACGAACGTATGATGACGCCAGCTGTGAATACACTACTGTTACCAAACTTAAAAACCTATAATAACGGAACCGAGACTTTACAAGCTTCTTTTTGGAATTTTTAGGCCTTGTTGGCGAACTAGATTGGAATAAAGCCGCTAGAGTTACTACTCTTTAATAAGCTATTTTAGATGAAATTAGAGTATAGTTAGTAGGTAGGGAACTGCTAAAGGACCTACCCGAATTTACTATAATGTGTTAACAAATTAATAAGGACCTTTAATATAACAAATAGACTTGTTCTCTAAAGCTAACTACACCTTATGTTTAAAGCTTTATGAAGCCGACATATACCCTAAAGCGCGACCCTTCTCTAAAACCTACGCACGACCCTATGGACCTCGACGCTACTTGATCCTATACACCCTTAGGAACTGATAAATAAAGGACTCGAGCCATAAATAGAGAATGCTTTGGATGTGGTAGAAAAGGATATATCTAAAGGAATTACCGAACTTACCCTTTTAAAAAAGTCCGCTGTAGTTCCTCCTAGTCTTTAAATTACACCTACTCCTTAAATCGCACTTGTTTTTTAAGCCATACTCGCTCCTTAACTTGCACTCGTTCTATAAATTATACTTAGTTGTTACAAAGCATCTTATGCTTGGCTAACTTGGAAAACGAATTATCCTAGGGCCAAGTCGCGCCTTAGGATAAGAAGTGGAAGAGTATAAGTGTTTAGGCTCTTCTAGCGCTAATACACAACACAACTCCCTTAATGTACTTGGTGAAATTCAAATACTTAGAAAATAGAAGGAGGTACGAATCCTTATAGACAGTAGAGCCACTAGTATGGGCTTTATTAATATAAACTATATAAAAACCTAACGCCTAAATTTAAAGAAACTTAATAAGCCCTAAGGCCTATGAGGCTTTGACGGCAAACCCTTAATATATAGTGAATTGACGCACTACGCTCTTGTGAAAATGTAGATAGGCGAACACCTTAAATACGTTTCCCTATTTATAACACCCCTAAAGCAATATAAGATAATACTTGGACATGGATAGCTAAAACGGCACAACCCTTTAATTAGCTGGGTTAAAGAAACACTAAAATTCCGCATAACTTATTGCTGAAGTTATTGTTTAAAATACTACCTGCCCTATAAACATGTACAAGACTATTTGAATTTAATATAATATAAATTGCCCTTACTACGAACCTTAAACTAACACAACAAAACTACGACTGCTAATTGCAGTAAAGAATGCGAAGATAATATATTGAAACCCCTTAAAATTCGTATAATATAAGCCACACCTTTTGTTTCGTTAGCAAGAAAATAAGACCATGAAATCTTTGCTGTAACAATAGAAGATATTAAGAAGGCGCTAGAACTAAAGCAGTATATTAACCCTTAACCTCTTATACCTAAGGAGTACCACGATCTAATTAACGAGTTTAAAAAATGATTTGCAGACCAACTGCCCCCGTATTAGGATGAACACGATTTTAAGATAGAACTTGAACCTGGTATAACATTAAAGTTCGGTCCGCTATACGGTATGTTATAAGAAGAACTGCTTATAATGTAACAATACCTTAACGAGTATCTAGAAAAAGGATTTATTTGCCCTAGTTAATCTCCATTCGCCTTACCCATATTATTTATTAAAAAGCTAGGAGGAGGCTTAAGATTCTATGTTAATTACTAAGCCCTAAACGCAACTATGATTTAAAACTGATATCTAATCCCCTTAATCTAAGAGACGCTTAACCGCCTAGTAAAGGCATAATATTTTACGAAGCTTGATATAGTCGCTGCCTTTAATCGAATTTGCATCTAAGAAGGAGATGAGAAGTACACAGCCTTTTGTATATAATAGGGACTCTTTAAATACCTAGTAATGCTGTTTAGTATAAAGAACGGTCCCGGTATATTTTAGTAATACATTAATAATACGTTCTATAAATTCCTTAATATATTTGTTACTGTGTATATTAACAATATCCTAATCTACTTGTTTTTGCTTTCTAAGTATTAAAAACACATCCAAATGGTCCTTAAACGTTTGCGAGATGCGGGTTTATAATGCGATATTAAGAAATGCAAGTTCTATACGTCTAAAGTCACGTACCTAGGCCTGATTATATCCCGTAACGGAATTAAAATGGACCCTAAAAAGGTCGCTGCAATTATAAACTGGGGAAGCCCTAGTAACGTATAAGATATTTAAGGATTCCTAGGATTCGCAAATTTCTATTGCCAATTTATTAACCGGTTCTTAAAAATTGCCTAACTATTAGTAAACCTAATAAGAAAGAATATAAAATTTAAATAGACTGCTAGATGTAAATAAGCTTTTAATAACTTAAAATAACGCTTTATAACTACTTTAATTCTTACCCACTTTGACCCTGACCTTGAATGTGTTGTTGAAACAGACTTGTCTAATTATGCCCTAGGGGGAGTGTTATTGTAATATAATAAGGACGGTAAGCTACGTCTAGTAGCCTTTCTCTCTCGAAAGCTCGCCCCTGCCGAATTGAACTATGAGATATACGATAAGGAACTACTTGCAATTATTAGATACTTTAAACAATGGCGTCTAGAACTTAAAGGATCATTGTTTTTAATACACATATTAACGGACTATAAAAACCTGTAGTACTTTATAACTATAAAGCAGTTAACGCAGCGCCAAATTCATTAGGCCGAATACTTCTTATAATTCAACTTTAAGATTACATACTGACCGGGCAAACTCAATTAGAAGCCTAATGCATTAACATAACAATTATAAGATTTACCTGTAAACGCCTTAGATAAACGGATTACAAATTAATTACGGATCTTATTGCTCCCTAAACGCTTTAAGAAACTACGTCCTATGTTCCTAGATATGGAACTCAACAGAAACGAATTAGAAATTAATAAATAGGAAATAGAAATTGATAAGCTAATAGAATACGAATATAAGAACGACGTATAGATAGCAGATATAATAAAAGCAATTTAAACAGGAAAATAATAGCATAAAGATATTATACTTGCCAAATGCGAAATTCGTAACAATCGACTATACTATTAATAGAAGATAGTAGTTCTAAATTCCAAACCCTTATAATTTAAGATACTCGAATTTGTACACGATTCCCCTATAGTAGGACATCCTGGCCGTGCAAAGACTTATGAGATTATTTAACGAGCATACTACTGGCCTACGATGCATGACTATATACGAAAATACGTTTAAGCCTGCAGAATGTGCGTGCGTGGGAAGACCTCTTACATAAAGAAGTAAGGAGTACTTTAACCATTGCCAATTTTAATATAAAGATGGCGAGATATCTTAATCGACTTTGTAGTTAACTTGCCTAACAGTAACAGGTTTATAAATGTTATGGTAGTCGTTAACTGTCTTATAAAAATGCGATATATAATTCCTATGGACTCAATTAATACAATATTAGTAGCTAAATGTTTTGTTAAGCACGTCTTTAAGCTATACGGACTTCCTAATTCAATAATATTTAACTATGGAAGCCAGTTCGTTTTAGACTTCTAGTAAGCTCTATATAAACAATTAAGTATTTAAACACGACTCTTAACTGCATTTTATCTAGAGATAGATGGTTAAACTAAAATTGTAAACGCGATTATAGAACAATACCTATAAATATACTACTCCTACCTGTAAGATAACTGGGAAAAATGGCTGCCTTTAGCTAAGTTTACTGCGAATAATACAATAAACGTATTAATAGGCATAACGCCGTTCTACGCGACCTATAGATAAGACCCCCGACTTAGATTCGAACCATGACCCAAAATCAACACAATAGGACCTATAATTAAACGGATTCAGTTAATTAACGCGCATAACTTCGCTAATTAAATAAAGCAGTTAACGGAACTATTATAAAGTGAATTAATATACGCTTAAACGGTATAGGAATGGCATGCGAATAAAGGACGAGCCCCTATATGGGACTTTAAGAAAGGTAATATGGTTTACCTAAATACACAAAACCTAAAGACTTAACGGCCCTTAAAGAAACTTAATTAGAAGTTTGCGGGCCTATACTAAATTAAGAAGAAATTAAGCCTGTATGCTTATAAGCTTAAACTACTAACTGAGATAAAAATATATCTAACGTTTTACGTAAGCTTGCTGCAACCCTTAAAAGACAAACCTATAACTTGCGAAGTGCTGCCGCCACCTCCCGTAATTATTGACAACGGTAATAGTTCTTACTTTATTGACTTAATTAACGATATGCGATGGAAAATATAATCTAAACAATTTAAACTTCTTGTTAAGTGGGAAGGATATAAAACACGAACCTAGGAGCTCTATAAGCAAGTTAAGACCAATGCGCCTTCCCTGGTAAAAGAATTCTATGAGGATTATCCTTCGCGGCCTACTCCGGCTGGATGGACATGATATAAAGGCAAATGACTGCCACCTAACATGAATATATGAAATATGATAGTAGGAAACTCAAAATTAAAAAGAGCTTAAAGAATACTATGACGCTCGTGACACGGTTATATAACGTATAAGATATTAAGGAACTTTGACTAGCGGTTAAAGTTATCTAATTGGTTAGATTTGCCTTGCCAAGACCTACTATAAAGATGTTAGTTCGGCTTACCGCCTTTATTAAACTAATAGCGATTTTTTATCCTGGGGATGGAAAATCCTAATTAGTCTGTTTAATAATTAGAACTGGCAAAACTCTATACTGCCACCTAACGTAAAATACGACATAATAAAATTGTATTATTTTGGACCTTTGGCTAAAGGGGGGGTACTATAACGGGACTAGCCTAGTTACAGTAGGAATGTCTTGGTAAAACACTTAATAGATAGAACTTAAAGCTTTGACCGAATTCTGCCAAATTCTGCTAGCTTGATTGACTTCTGCCAAGTTCTGCTAGATTAATTGAATACTATCGAAGTCCGTCCGCGTGTGTATGTGCGCACGCATCGACTAAGACCCCTAAACTGTTTAATTGCAAGATTCTCTCGTTATTCCTTTCTCTTCTTTACGCAACGTCTTGTTCTCTTGAAAAGCTATATACCCTTAGATTTAGATAGAATTTATATTGTTCCTTCGAATCTTCCCCGAAGCCTCTTCGCGCCCTTACACCTTATATATTACTCCAACTTAGTACTATACTATCTTAGTCTGCTATTACACTTTGCGTTATTGTATATCCCTAATATTAACTTGTCCTATAACCCAATCAATCTTTAAATTATACTCTTATAACTAAGGCATTCCTAGTATTGCCTTATCCTTCCTTAACAGTAGGATATTAAAAGACATCTTAACTAGTCTTCCTTTAATAGTTAACTAAATTAGCCCTATTTTAAGGTTAATAATACCTCCTCTATAGGCTATTGGATTTCCTAAAATTATTAACGGGTATAGGTATTCTTTCTATTTATATAGTAACCCCATCCTTTTAACTGCTGCTAGTAATATATAGTTTTTTATCACTCCACTATCTACTAATGCTTTAAACTTTTAACCTTGCTAAGTAACTGTTGGTATGCTTTAACAACGTGCAGAATACATATATCACAATGATATGTACTATGCGGTGTTGTAGATGGATGTTATCTTCCAATACAAAGAAGGGTGAGGAACTTAAGGTTCCTTACCACGCTAGTACCGCGGTGACACGTGACGGCAACTTGCCTTACGTAACGGCAACTTGCCACACGTGGCGGCAATTTGCCTTCTATTGCAATGCAATATATTCTAGCTACACTGGGAGTACTTTAGAAAATGCAGAGGACTAGTATCCTACAACTGTACAGTTTGAAAATCCATATATACGCTTCTCTTTCTTTTCTTCCTTCCTTCCTTCCTTTCTTCCTTCCTTATGCCTTTATATCAGTGCTATTGTTAGTAGCACGTTCTACCCATTCTACTGTCTTTAACTTGATTCGGTTTGTGTTAATAAGTCGCTTAAGAGCTAATAATGGTTTGCTTTTAGTTATAGTGTCTACAGGGTTACTGTCTCCATTAATCCACTTAACTTTAGCTATTTCGCGTCTTTTATATAACTGACGTAGGCATATAATATTAATTATGAGTCTCTTCTTCTATATAGTTCCTAGTTTAACGAGGCATTTGTAAATCGACTTTAAATTGGTATAAAGGATAAGCAGTAGGCTAATGTTAAGTTGCAATTCAACTGTGGCCTTAATTGCAGCGTTGATGTTAAAACTATGGGCTATAGCATATAATTTGGAGGCTAGTACGCTTCTAGTAATTCTCTTACACTTAACTAAGGACTAGTAGATAATGTTCGCCTTATTTAATAAGTCTACTAGTACTAGGATGTATCCAATCTGTAATAAGAGATCCTTGTTGTTTGCAAATAAGGAATTAGTGAATATAAGTAGTTGTAATGTCTTTATGTTAAGTTTAACAAAGTTTAAACCTCTTATTGGGTTCTTAATTTGCCACTAAATCCTCTTATTAAGCAGTTTTGCGTCTTTCTTATTAGGGTTAATTACCTGGGCAGCGTAGGATAAATTAAAAGAAGCTTTAGGCTGGTATATAGACGTAATATAAGCTCCTCTTGCTCGTTAGGCAATGTATTAGTCCTTAAGTGTAAGTGCTATGCGAATAGTGCCTCTAGAACTAGTTGTTGTAATAGCTTCCTTAATATTAACAAGGGTTAAGTTCTGGTATTGGCGCTCCTATATAAGCGTAATTATATAATCCTGTTATTAGATAATGCCTTTGTTGAACTTAATTGGGTGTTCTAGCGTAAGTTGTTTACGTTCCTTGGTTAGGAACTTAGCTTTCTTAATCTTCTCCTGTTTTAAAGCTGCAAAGACTAAGTTGGCTAGTAGGAGAGTATTATTAGTCTATAAACCAACTATTCCAAAATTTGTGGGGTTGTTAAGGTGGAGTAAACAGGGGTCATAAGTAGATTAGCTTATATTTAGTTCTTTAATATAGTGGTTATGGTAAGTCTTAAACCAATAATTGCCTGCCTTAGGAATGCCGTATAAAGGTCTAACAACCTTTAGAATTGTGCCTTATAAGACTCTAAGTGCCGTACTAAGTTCGAGAGGTGCCCTAATATAGAAGTCTCGATTTAGTCTTGTAGCTGATTGTACATAGGCCTGTGAAATATCTCGTAAGTAAAGATGTATGCTATTGTTCTAAGTTATGGCCGTAATACAGAGAATAAGGCGTTGGCTAACTCGTTGGATTGTAGGTGATTGGGTTAATATGAGGTCTTTTTCTAGGTTATTATATGCCTATACAACTAGTCTTGACTTCTTAAAGGCTTTATTAGAACCGGGGTTCTTAATCTTGTTAACAAATCTAGAGTTAAATACTCTGTTGCCTTGTGGTATATCTTTAGGGTTGACTAGTTTGAAAACTTCTTTCTTAAGTAATCCCTTGATTTCCTTTATCAACGATATACAAAAGGGGTGCGCCATTAATATACATAATATCAACCACGATTGAATAGTTGAAATCGATATTATTATGTAAGGTAAATCTGAATCTACTAGGCGACTTTTTATGTTTTTAATAATAGTGGCAGTAGCGTGTGAGATAATCTAAGGTCTTGCTATTAACATTATGCCCTAAGCGTTTAAGTATTCGTATAAGACGCTTAGCTAAAGGGTGGCTAAAACGGCAATACAGTCGCTTCAATTCTACGTTGGTGAGGTAGCAGGGGTTTTATTTAAATAACTTAGTTAAATAAGTACACAGGGATGTGTTCTAAAGTAGGAAAGGGTGGCTAAAGCAACGTACGACGGGTACTTCGCTCCGAGGGGTGATTAGTATATTTTTTAGGTTGTTGTAGTATACTTATAGGTGATCTATGTCTGCTAAGTAAAGTAAAAATGGGGTGTTGACCTTAACAATATAAAACTTAATTATGCTAATTGGGGTAATTACTTTGGCTAATTTGATTAATAAGGTTGATTTAATGCCGAACTGTACGTTAACTATGCCTTATGTGGTGGTATTGAGCTGTATATTAGTATCGAGTCTCTAGAATGCTAAGAATTGGCCATATCCTGCTATGGATCGTTTGGATGCTCCTATGTTAATTATTATACCTATAAACTTGTCTGCAGTATAGCGGGATGTGGATGTGGTTATATTGTAGGTAAAGGGGTTCTGGTCGGTTATAAGAGGTACTGTATTGTCTATAGTTGTGACCAAATGGCCAAAGGCTTTATTAGCTAGGGTGGCGGCTATAGAAATCGCTTTCTGCTGTTCTACTTGGCTAAGGGAGGTATAGTAGTAATTAATATTTAGTTGTGAGTTCTTGTCAGTTGCCTTATAACTTGTATTAATAGTTAGTGCTTAAAAAGCTTCCTTAAGCTCTTCTTCTAAGTTGGTATCGTTATCCTTATAATCTATAATATATTGGTTAAGTCGTTTCTTGAATTGGTTATTGAATTTGCCAAACCTGTCTCTATTAGTAGTTCTAAACTTGGCTTTGGACTCTTTTTGCTCCTTCTTAGTATGTCTCTATAAGCGATATCCTTCCCTATTATATACGAAGCAACGTGGTTTCTTTCGGTTGCGGTTATATAGAGGGTTGTTGCGGTTGCTGCGGTTATAGTTGTTATCTCTTTTATAGAACCGTTGGTCTGTAAAGAAGGCTTATATTTTCTCTGTATACTCTTTCTCGTATACTATAATAGACGATTAAAGTTTGTTAATAAGGGCTCTAAGGTTGTCTGGTGGGTCAGAGACTGCATATTTGCATACTAGTATTCCCTGGCAAGAAGTGACGATTTTGTTATAAAGGAAGTTTATGGTTTGTAAGGTAGGTCTAAGGCTATGCTATAGTTAACGAAGTCTATGGATTAATAATTAGAGATATTTGCTTATTAACTTATCTATATTTCCTGCTATTGCTGTTATAAGTATAATAGTGTTCTACTTGTCTAGGTTCTTGCGTTAAAATTCTAGTCCTTTAAAGAAATTCTAAAGGTGCTTACAAGCTTTGGCAAATGGTAGGCGGGATAGTTGGTTTGTATAGAAGTGGTCTAAAGCTAGTCCTTTTAGCATAGTAGGGAATGCCTTAAGGTAGGCTTCTTGGGGTACGTCCGCTTAATTGTAGATGTTATAGAATATTGTTAATTTGTAGTTAAGGCTTTTGTTTATGCCACCATATTTCTACTCCTCTGTGTATATCTTAGCTGCATTCGCAATTTCCTTGCTATAGCCGGTTATAGTAATAGGGTGGTTCTCCTCATCTGTAGATTGTACGTGGAGTTGCTATATTATTGTTACGGGTTAAGGCATAGCAGATAGTGTAAAAGTGGACGTAGTTATAGATTAAGGTATAATAGATGGTGTAAAGGTAGAGGTAGTTAGTGTACCAGTTAGTTGGGTTGCAGTAGCTTTAGCTTATTATTGCTCCTCTAAGGTACCCTCTATTATGTATACCTTAATCGATCTTAATAGCGTCGGTCTATACTTATTATTGGCTAATTTGATTATCTCTCTACTTTATTTAGTTTGGTCTTCTTCTTGTGCTATATTATATAAAAACTAAGGGAGTGTTTTATTTTGTTTGTGGTTAATATTAACCTATACTCCTCTAATGTTTAGGCAGTTACGTAATTACTAAAGCTAGTATAAGGGGATTTGCGTAAAGATATTAACCGTAAAGTCCTTGAAATCTCCCTAGAACGATTCCTAGAGTGTTAAGTTAAGCTAGTTGTGTATCTCTGTGTATAGGTATATCTTGCATTGTAAGTAGTTAGTTAGTTTATCTTTAGAGGCTTCTGTTAGGTTAATTCTATTTTCCTATTTAGCTGCTTCTTCCTTTTAGTCTTTCTCTGTTCCTAACATCTTGTTTATTATATATTGTTTAGGTAAGTGAGGGTGAAGGTAAGGGTGTTCAAAAGGTAAAGGTAGGGGAACAGTTAAGGAGGCGGTTAAGGAGGCGGTTAAGGAGACGGTTAAGGGGATGGTTTGAGTTAATTAAGTAGGGTAAAGTGCTCTGCGTAGTAGTCCTCTAAAATAGATAGAACGAGATGTCTAGAAGTCGTTGTAGATACTAGATAAGTACTCCTAGGTGGTTTCTCTTCTTCTCTTTAATTGAAATAGGCTGATATAAAAGGTGGATAAGTATAACTATCTTCTAATCTGCTGCAAGGTGGATAGTATAACTGTCTTCTAAGCTATCTGCGTGTTTCCTAATCTGTGCGCGCTTACTAATCAGTGTTAGTATGCTTTAACAACGTGCAGAATATATATATTACAATAATATATACTATGCGGTGTTGTAGATAGATGTTGTCTTCCAATATAAAGAAGGGTGAGGAACTTAAGGTTCCTTACCACGCTAGTGCCGCGGTAACACGTGATGGCAACTTGCCTCCTATTGCAATGCAATATATTCTAGCTACAGTAACTCTTAAATTTAGGTGTTGACCTATAATTCCTTTAAGGGTCTAAGGGTCTATTACTAGCTCCCTTTAGTCCTATAGGCCTTTACTTTTCCTAACTATTAACCGTCACTTTTTAACTATATTTAGTCCTTCTATAGCTAATACTTAGTTCGCTTTTTATCCTCTATATACCATAGATAAGTATTCTCTAGGCATTTCTACCACTATTATCTATCTAGGTATTCTTCTATAAGGAACCTTCCTAGTTAAAGTATTAAGTCTCCTTGTTTTTAGACTTCTACTAGGTACCAACTGTGTATATACTTAGCGTCCCTATATCGCTTCTTATCCGTTATCTAATATATTCTTATTAGATACTTGCGGTACTTATTTTTGGGTACTCTATATATATTACACGTATTATCCACATATATAATCTACGCCAATGTGTAATAAGCTGGGTGCTTTAGGTTAACTCTTAGCTTATCCTTGTCCTTAAGTTTAAACCTCTCCCGCGTTAACCTAAACGTTGCCATATTATTTACTGGTACTAATACTTATATTATTTCTCTCTAATCTATAGCCTGTTTTTCTAAGTTCTTTAATATTATAACTAACACCCCTTTTATATAGCTCATCTGTTTCTTAAACATGGCTTAATCTAGTATAACTTTTTTATCTAGCCATATATAGAAGTCTTCCCACTTATTATTTCCTCTTTACTTATACTACTTTTAGTATAGCTTAGTAAGTATATACAACCTATTTATAAAGAAGTATCTCTTTATTGCTGTATTATTATAACCTTTAGTATATTGTTCTGCGAATCTAGTTAGAATCCCTAGATCCTCTTTTTAATCCAGTTTATCTAACCACTTAGCTCTTAGTATTCCTACCCTTGGCCTATTTATAACTTTTTATACAGGTACTCTATCCCTTATACGTCTTGGTATAGCTAATCTCTAGTCTATCTTTTATTCCTGCTATAAGATAATTTGTTGTCTAAACTTATCTATACTTTCTTATTATTTTCGTCTTCTAAAATGATCTTTAAAGTTGTCTTACTTCTTAGTTACTATATTAACCTTTTAACCTTTAGGCTAAATACTATATTTACCTAGAACTGTTATAGACCTTATTTATTCCTTAAAGTCTTGGCTTCCTAGGAATCTTCGTCCCAAGCTTATTTATTTATTTTTAAACTAAGCTACTACCCTTTCCTATTAGTTTTTATCTGTTATAGGTTCTTAGGTATATCTTATCTTACTTTAAGAATCTTAAGCGTCTCTTATCTCTTCCTAAGAATTTTAAGCCTTTAGCCTTTTACCTTTACTAAGTGGTAAGCTAGCACTAGCAGTCGTCTGCTTACTTAGTCTACTTTAGACATTACTCCTGTTTTATAAAGCAATAAATACCGTATCTAATAGAGTTATAATGCCTATTACTAAACCTCGTTCTATAGTGGTCTTAGTCTCTACTTCTATTGCGTTATTAAGGTTTAAGTGCCCTTAGCTGGCCTTTTTTTCTTCCTTATTGCTATTAATTAATAAGTACTCTAACTCTATTGTTATTGTTACTAATCTTTATTTACACGTTACTATAATATCTCAATCCAGCTTATAGAGTTAATTTTATTCTTTATCTAACTCTCTGGTTCCTTTAAGTCCTCTTAACTCTAGCTCTTACGGCTAATAGCTTACGCCATACTTAGCGTCCTTATAAATTTAGTATACGTTATTATAATAAAACGTAAAGTGTCTAATTAAACACTCCTTAGTCCTGCACAATATCCCTATATCCGCGTTATTATATTTTAACAACCTAGTGCCTTTTACTGTGTGGTTACTCTAACTACCTCTATAGTCTCTAACAAAATAACCCTATTTTCTATAATTTATATAAGCTCCTTTTTTAAACCATTTTTCTTATTATAGAGTTTGCCTAAACATCTTCTGCTACTAAAATCCCTGGTTTAGCCTCTGCTTCTTAGTCTTATAATTACTTAATCCTTAACCTCTAAGTTTCTATAGTTTTTTACTCTATCTCCTAGTGTCACGGAGTAAGTATAAGTGGTGATAATATATAGCGAAGTAGATATTATTAAGCTATGTACATAAACTACGTAATAAGGTCAAGACGTTGCGTAAGGGGAGAAGGTAAGGAAACGGGAAGAAAGGGTATATATCATTAGTTTAGTTGCTTAGTTAATACATATACAGAGCAGAATAGGATTTAAGGAGCGGTTCTAGCAGAACTTGGCAGAATTTAGTAGACTTTGGCAGAATATAGCAGAATACAGCAGATTGCCATTAGATTGCCGTAAATTGCCAGCAAATTGCCATTAGGTTGCCGTCTCGCGGTTAGTCTCTTCTTGCTACGTTGGTAGAAATAGGTAAATATGTATAAGGTGTCACGGAGGTGTCCCATAACAGTTACCCCCCTTTAAACTTAAGCCTTTGTAAGATAGGGCTGTGGTAGTTCTAGGTGGAGTTCGTGAAAGTCTTCTACGGCTTGTATAAGTCCTACAGAGTCAATAGGTTCCTATATAGGCTTAGTAAAGCCTCTCTATTTTATAAGGTATATATATTTACGTTTCTGTTTATTATACTTAATGTTGTTAACTCTTTTAATAAAGTATTTATCCTTACCATCTACTTTAACTGGTGGGGGAGGGTCCTAGATCTATTTAGGCAGGGCATCTAATATAGGGGCGGCAGGGCGGAGGACTGATGTATAGAATATGGGGTGGATTTTAACTGTATTAGGGAGCTTTAGTTGGTAGGCGTAAGGAGAGACAACCTTTTTAACCTTATAAGGGCCGGCGTTCTTCCAATTAAGTTTCTTAGTAGGTCGTTTTATGTTTAGATTTCTTATATCTAACCAGACAAAGTTACTAGTTTAATAAGCTGGTACTAGGGTTTGGTTCTTATTCGCTACAGCTTTATAGACAGATTAGGCCTATATTATTTTATTAGTAAGGAACTCTTATAGTTCTTCTATCTTCTTTATAAATTTGTTTGCTTCTGCAACTTATAAGGCCTAATAAGCTAGGTAAGGAACATTACTAAAGGGTTTAAAACCTATTTATAGATGCTAGCCGTAGTTAGCTAGGAATGGGGAGACTTTTGTAGTTTCTAAGACGGAGTTATTTGCGGTAAACTCAGCAAATACAAGCCAGTCTATCCAGTTGTCTTATAAATATGACGTGTATATCTAAATATACTGTTCCATTATAGCATTTACACGTTTTATTTAACCATCCATTTCTAGGTAGTATGTAATAGATAATAGTACTTTAATATAGAGTTAGGTAGTTAGTTCTTTCTAAAATATAGAGATAAACTAGTAACCTTTATTAGAGATAATCGTTTTAGGGAGTCTATAGAGTTTCTATATATGATCCAGGAACAGTTAGGTAACAGTAGGCGCTAACATATTAGGGTAGGTAATTAAGTATTTTATCTTGGATAGTTGGTCTACAACTACTATAATATTTATATAGCCTTTACTTACGGAGAGATCGATAATAAAGTTAATTAAGATATCCTTCTATCTTTGGTCCGGAATAGGTAGGGGCTTTAAAAAGCTATTATATATCTCATATAAAGCTTTAGCTCGTCAGTAGGTATAGCAGCTAGAGATGTACCTTTATATTATATTATGCATATTTGGCTAGTAGTATTCTCGTTAGAGTAGTTCTAGGGTTTTTCCTTAGCCTGGGTGGCCAGCTACTAGTAGGTCGTGTACATATTTAAGGAGCTTAAGCTTAAGTTCGTTATAGTTAGGTACTACTAGGCGGTTCTAGTAGTATAAGCGGTCTCTATAGGCTTCGTATTTGCTTAGAGAAATCCTTTTTAAGCGTCTAACGCTATCTTAAATTAATTTAAGCGTGTCTTAGATAAACTTATTATTTGAGTATTCGTTAGCTATAATCTATTTAACAGTTTAATCGGTTATTTTAAGGACTTATACTAAGAGATCTTTAGTAAGGGGTTTAAATAGTTTAGGGCGGAGCAGAGTTTGATTATAGTAGGTATGCGCTTCTTCTTAAGCTGGTACGTCTTGTAAATATTAGGTTAGGGTATTAGGCTTCTAGCCTTAAACACCTAGGCGGTATATAATAGAGAATTGGAAACGGGATAGATATTCTAACTAGTGGGCTTAACGGTGACTTAGCTGTTTTATAGTTATAAAGTATTATAGGTTCTTATAGTTACTAAGAACCTTAATTAGAAATCTGGAGCCTTCTAGTTTAGGTTGCTATTATTTAAAATATCTGATAATAGCTAATAGTTCTTTATTGTAGATCTTATAATTGTATTTAGCTAGACTTAGTTGTTTTAAAAAGTATGCTATAGGGTGCAATACTCCTTCCTTATTATATTGAGACAAAATGCCTCTAGTGATGTAGTTGGATAAGTCAGCTTCTATAATACTTATTCGGTTTGGATTAAAGTATTAGAGTATAGGTACAGTAGTAAATATAACTTTTAGGTAAGTAAAAGCTTTTTTACATTCTTTATTAAAGATAAAGGCTTTGTCCTTTTATATTAAGGCCATAAGGGGTAAAACCAGGGCGGAGAAGTTATCAATAAACTATTAGTAGAAGTTGGCAAATCCTATAAAGGCTCTTACGTTTTTGATGTTCTTAGGTTCTTACTAGTTTATAATTGCTTTAACTTTCTTAGGGTCCATTTATACGCCGTCTATAGAAATAATAAGTCTAAGGTATAGAACTTCCGTTTTATAGAACTTGCATTTATTTACATCTAATTATAGGCCAGCTCCGCATAAGGCTTATAGGACCAATTTAATATATTTTTAGTGTTCAGCCAGATTATTGCTATATATTAAGATGTTGTTAATATAAGCAGTATAAAAGACATCCAGGTATAGGTGCAGGGTATTATTTATAAAGTGTTGAAATGAACTTAGGGCGTTTATAAGACTAAATGGTATTACTAAGTACTTAAATAATCCGTATTGAGTACGAAACGTAGTAAGCCATTTATCTCCTTTCGCGATATAGAGGCGGTTAAATGCGTGGATAATATTAAGCTTTGTATAGAAGCGAGCCTTACTTAATTAGTTTAGTGTCTCTTAAATTAACGGGATTGGGTATTAGTTTTTAATAGTAACAGCGTTAAGAGCTTAGTAGTCTATATAGAAGCGTAAACTACCGCCAGGTTTCTTAATAAAGATTACTAGTACGGCTATAGGTAAAAAACTTGCTCTAATAAATCCTTTGTCTAGATATTTGTCTAAGTACTTCTATAGTACTTAGAGTTCGTTTTAAGATATCCTATATAAGGGTCTAAATCCAGAATGTTTTCCTTTTTTAATTATAATCTTATAATTATATAGACGGCGTTCTAGTAGCTTATTAGCTTCCTTTTATAAAAATATATCTAGATAATTATAGTACTCTACTAGTACTTTTATAGCGGGGTTAGTATGCTTCTTTAGTGCTAAGGCCTTCTTAATATTAGCTATTATAACAGTGAAGATTATATATTCTAGTTTCCTAGCGAGTTATGCTAATAGGGTAGCTCCAATTATATAAATATCTAAGATATTAAGCGAGCTCAGATTATCCTTAGTTTCTTATACAGTTTCTTATTTAGGTTTAGGTTTAGTATTAAGTACAGAGTTAGTATTAAATTTAGGTTTGGGTTCTTTAAGTATCCTTTTTATAGTAGAATAGTAGTTCTTCTAGTACCTTTATATATTAAACTTAAACTTCTGCTTGGTTTAGGGCGGTATAGCAGTTAGGATCAGTTTATGTGGTTTAGTATAATTTTTAGGTTCTTAGTAGACGTCGGTAAAAATCTCATATTAGTAGAATTTGGTAGAATTCTTAAGTTGGTAGAATTTAGTAGAATTCTTATATTAGTGGAATTGGGTGGACTTTTTAGGTATAGGGTGGATGTTAGTAGAAATTTTAGACTGGTAGATCCTAGTAGATTTTTCAGATTTTAGTTTAGGGTCTAAGCAGTAAGTCGTAAGGCACTTTTACTTACAGTAGGAGGCGGTAAATAGAAGCTTAAGGTTATCCTAATTAATGGTTACCTTATATAGCTTTATCTAGGGTTATTTAAGAATTACTAGGTGGCCTAGGGTCGTTATAAAAAGCTTAACTAATTCTTTATAGTTTAGGTATTAGAGTCTTAGGGCTACTATATAAGTAATACGGCCTAAGACAGTACGTTTACCATTAAATCTAAATATATTAATATGCCGGTTAAGGGGTATTAGGGTAAACCTATTATCTTATATAAAGATCTTATTAATAAATCCTATGCCGCTAGCTCCTGTGTTAATTAGGATTTAAGCATTAGCCTATTAACCTTTCTACCAAGGACGGCAGTTAATGGTTATACTATAATTCTAAGAGTTAGGGTTTGCTACATCCAATGCATTTAACGAGATTCTGTAACATAGCTGTCCTAAAGAGCGACTTAACTCTAGGATATACCTTTTAGTGGTAAGTGGGAAGGGGTTCCTCTAAAATATTAGTTATAACTTTATCCTTATAAGTAGTGCTTACTAAATATAGGGCTGGAGCTAGGTAAAGACTAGGGATGGTAACTAGAGGATCAATACAGTAAATGGTTGTTAGTATTAGCTGTTTATAAATCATATTAGGGCATAGGGACGGAGTAGTACCTTAAGATATAACCCTTACTTCCGCATTTAAAGTAAAGGCCTAACTTAATACATTATTCCCATTTAGGGGACCCTAGTAGAGCGTATCCTAGGGTCCCTATATCAATATCTATGGCGTTAGGGTGCTTAGGCTAAGATAATAACTTAGTAGACGTTCGTGGAGTTGTTATATTATATTAAGGAGTAGACTTTGGTATTAGGCGTAGTATATTATTATACCGTTTATTAATAACGTTTATGCAGGCGTTAAGGGCTCCTAATAGGTCTATACCTATTAGGGAGATTTTTAGTTTAGGGCTTAGGGACTTAATAAGGCTGTTAACTAGTACAGAGTCATTCCAGCCTATTTCCTTTACATAACGGTTAAATTTGGAGAAGTATACTAGGAAGCCTTTTATTCCTTAAGTTATATAGTTTATCTTCCTCTAAGCAGTGGCTTAGCGGTTTAGGTTACTATATATAGCTTTAAGTAGTACAATTAGACTTTATACTAAGTTCGGTTAAAGGGGTTTAATAAGGTTAGCTACGTCTCCTCCTAGTTAACTTAAGGCGTAGCAGAGTTAGTTAGCTTTAGTTAGGTAGCGGTTAGCGTTACCAGTTAGCTTATTTTTAAGCTAGCTTAAAAATAATTAGAGTTCTTATTATTTATTAGTAAATATTAAAGGATCTAGTAATTATTTGGATTGTTATAATGCAGTAGTTAAATTAGGGTGAACAATTACTATAGGTTTAGGACTCTTATCTCGCGTATTCGTCTCCAGAAAAGGCGTTTAGTCTTAGGGCCCTATTATAGGCATCTTAAGGGTACGGACTTCTTCTTAGAGGTCCTTAATTATTTATAGGTATTATGCCTCTTATTCAGTTTATTATTAAGTTAAAGTGGCTTAGTTCTGTATAAGGGCGTCTATAAAGGACTTCTATATCTCTACTAATTGTTCTTAGAGTGCTGATATAATACTGGCGGCTATTATAGGGGCTTTAAGGTTGTTTTATATTTTAAACGGGGCAGGGCAGAGTATAGGTTTTTAAGGTTTTAACGCAATATAGTATTACAAAGTAAGTATAAGTGGTAATAATATATAGCGAAGTAGATATTATTAAGCTATATATATAAATTGCGTAATAAGGTTAAGACGTTGCGTAAGGGGAGAAGGTAAGGAAACGGGAAGAAAGGGTATATATCATTAGTTTGGTTGCTTGGTTGATATATACACAAAGCAGAACAGGATTTGAGGAGCGGTCCTAGCAGAACTTGGCAGAATTTGGTGGACTTTGGCAGAATATAGCAGAATGCAGTAGATTGCCGTTAGATTGCCGTAGATTGCTAGCAAATTACCATCAGGTTGCCGTCTCGCGGTCAGTCTCTTCTTACTGCGTTGGTAGAAACAGATAGACGTATATAAGGTGTCACGGAGGTGTCCCGTAACACCTAGATTCTTTAGTACTGCTTAAGTCTATTAGCTCTAGCCTATTTTATAGTTTCTAACTCTATATCTGTTAATGCATACTCTGCGCCTTATACAATTATAGAACTCTATCCTACCCTTTTTTGGCTTGTTCCCGCTAATAGATCCTATTATTAATCTTTATTAACTAATTTATTAAGTCTCTTAGACTTTCCGCGTCTTCTATTAGGATAATTACGTCCTAGACTTTTGCCTTAAGTCCCTGTTTATACTATACTATAAGCGCCTTATTATTCCACTTAACCTATATTATAAGTGTCTAAAACTATATTATACTAAGTTCTGCAGCTTTTTTTCTACTATAGTTATTACTTCTAGGTCTCTAAATATCTATATTAGTCTTTCTATAAACCCATTCTAACTAGTAAACATAAACCATACTTCTTAGTTAGTAGTTATTATTCTATTTATCTAGATTTCGGTAAGGTAAGGTTTAAACTACTTAAGCGCTCTTCTGGTTAAGAATAACCCTATATACGCTACTTAGTCTATTAGCGTCGCTAACTTTACTCCTTCTTGCATAACCTTAAAGTACATTTATATAAGAAACCCCTTAAGCTTTAACTTCTCCCCTAAGAACTATTTAATTAAGGGTAACTTAACCTTAGCTGCTCCAATCCCATTAATTCTTTTTTTAAGTAGTTAATTATTATCTATTAATTAATTAACTACCATATTGCAGGATGCAGCCACGACGCCCTCGTAGGATTACGCCAGTAGGCACATAAGAAGGGAGTTGCGACCCCTGGAAGCGGCAGCTTATGCCCATGCCGGCGGAAACAATAAAGAAAGGCGTAAAACCAGAGGCTATGGAAGGCTCCCAAGCCGTGCAAAAGCATACCAACTCTGGGAGGAGATTCTTATATAGACCGCTAGGGGGCGGTCTAGTACTTGGGTTAACCCCATTATAAAATATCCAAAAGAATGGTGAAACCCCCCGTTAATTGGTAGTGGCAGCCAACTGCTTATGGAAAGCCCCCTAGGCCTTTAGGCCTAGGTAACTGGGACTAAATACTAGAAAACTGGGGTAGAGGCCTGGATAAGCAGGCATGTCGAACTCTACTATATAACTACCTGCTCAGAAGAGGGTCTTAATAGGCGTGGTGCGCGCGACCTGGTACAGCGACGGCGACGCGACGGCGACGCGACGGCGACCAGACGGCTCAACGAGGTGGAAACACGGGCAAAGCTCTAGGCAGCGGAAACACAGGCCAGCTTCAACGGCCCCATGGCGTTCAACTTACAGTCAACTCACAGTTGACCTATAGTTGACTCACAGGCGACTCACAGGAGGGTCTTAATAGGCGTGGTGCACGCAACCTGATGCGTATATGCATAAGGCGACTTATAGGAGGGTCTTAATAGGCGTAGTGCTCGCAACCTAATGTATATATATAGGGGAGGCTATAGGGGAAACACAGGCTAGTTAGACAAGGACTTAACAGTTAGAGACATAGGCCAGCTTATAAAAGGGGGGGATATAAGCTTAGTTAGTAGAAGAGGGGAGAGTAGGTTGTCTGGTGTAGGACCTAGTGTCTCTATAGCCCCTCTCCTGCAAGACACGGTCGGCTTGTTATAAGGAGACTCTTATAGGCAACGCGAAACGGGAACTGGCAGTAGTATAGGGTGTTGCGCCCCTATATTACTACTAGCCTCCCGTGGGGCGTAGTGCGTAGTAGCCATTGCTGGCTTTAAGGACCTTACCCCTTAGCTGGGCCCTGACCCTTGGTGCACCTAGTAGGCAGGCAGGATTATATCTTGGCCGGAGAGACTACTACGTGGCTTGAGAGAACGGATGCGCGTGTTAGTATACTAATAGACGGAACCGTTTGCCTCTAGGGCGGTATGCTAGTAAGGTATGCTTAAGGAGCAAATAGGAGTTACTTAGGTAGGGGAGGCTTTTAGTCTGGGCCTTAACTATAGAAGGTACCTAAGGCTTCCATATTATAGGATGCAGCCACGACGCCCTTGTAGGATTACGCCAGTAGGCATATAAGAAGGGAGTTGTGACCCCTAGAAGCGGCAGCTTATGCCTATGCCGGCGGAAATAATGAAGAAAGGCGTAAAACTAGAGGCTATAGAAGGCTCCTAAGCTGTGCGAAAGTATACCAACTCTAGGAGGAGATTCTTATATAGACCGCTAGGGGGCGGTCTAGTACTTGGGTTAACCCCATTATAAGATATCCAAAAGAATGGTAAAACCCCCCGTTAATTAGTAGTGGCAGCTAACTGCTTATGGAAAGCCCCCTAGGCCTTTAGGCCTAGGTAACTAGGACTAAATACTAGAAAACTAGGGTAGAGGCCTGGATAAGCAGGCATGTTGAACTCTACTATATAACTACCTGCCTAAAGACCTATGGACCACTTATAGCACCTTGGCTTGCAGACGTAGCCAGAGCATGCTTTGCAATAGGCTACTACCCGCGACTTGGAAGATCCATGACGACAGTCATCTTACGAAAAGAAGGCAAAGTAGACTACTTAATCCCAGGAAGCTACCGCCCTATTGCCTTAGAAAACACCCTAAGCAAGATCTTAGAAAAGGTTATAGCGGACTATATAGTAGATACGGTAGAGGAACACGCCCTATTACCACAAAGCTAAATAGGGGCAAGAAAGAATCGCTTAACGCTATTAGCACTTATACTACTCGCTACTACCATTAAAACTATATGGGCTATGCGAAAGGACTTTGTAGTATTAATACTTAGCCTAGATATTAGCGGCGCCTATAATAATATACCCTATGAGTGTCTCCTATATATCCTTAGGGCAAAGGGCTTCCTAAAATGGATTATTTAATTTATTTAAGGATTTATAGGCTAGAAAGAAACATTACTGGTCTTTAGTAGATACTAGAGCCCCCCTATTGCAATTGTAACAGGAATACTATAAGGATTACCTCTATTGCCTATACTCTTCCTCTTCTTTGTAAGCAACCTGCTTGACACCTTTAAGGAAGGGGCGACCTAGGGGATAGGCTTTGTTGATGATATAAACCTAATTATATATGGGCTAACAGCCGCAGAGAACTGTAGGACACTAGAGAAAGCCTACAACACCTATATAAAATGGGTAAGACGATATAGAGTCCAATTCTTACTAGAGAAATACCAGCTAATCTATTTTATAAGAAAACGTAACTAATCTGTAGATCTTTAGTATATAATCCATATCTAAGGCTTTGGGGGTTAACTGGTTTAAGGCCTAAGGGTATTGGGAGTGTAGGTAAACAGCAAGCTCTGGTAGAGCGTATATGCGGCATAAGCGGCCCGTAAGGGCCAAGCATAGTATATCGCTATGTCCAGGATTGTTAATTCTATATAGGGTCCATGCTTCTAGAGGTCACGCCTACTATATATAGTAGTTGTCTGGCTAACCATAACGTATGGATCTAGCATTTGGGCCACTAGAGAAACTAAGAAAGGCCTCCCTAAATTACTCCTTAAACTACTCCAAAAGGTCCAAACAGCCTGCCTTAGGAGTATAATAGGTGGGTATAAGCGAACGGCCACAGCACTACTTAAGAAGGAAGCTAATATTCCCCCCCTATAACTATATATTGAAGCTAATGCAATATAAAGGGTGTAAAAGGAACGTAACTCTAATGTTATAAAGTATATTAAGACACGCCTAAATAAACTATAGAGGGACCCTAGGGTGCCCTATAGGAGAAGGAACCAACAACCCTAAAGTAGGGAAGATATATTAGGAAA
>Ga0307507_10000902_pt1 | contig 66031 bp, 16 predicted proteins | sample 7_EM_MG_FD_207223 | JGI IMG/M metagenome (GOLD analysis project Ga0307507, IMG submission 207223) | Populus trichocarpa ectomycorrhiza microbial communities from riparian zone in the Pacific Northwest, United States - 7_EM | ecosystem: Host-associated > Plants > Roots > Unclassified | place... | reverse complement strand
TTAAGCTGCCTGGGAAGGATTCATGTATATAGGACTATAGCGCCATAGCCTAGAGGCTGCATGCGCAGTATTGTACGTAGTATAATACAATTGGATATATAAAAAAAAAAAAAAAAGGTATATAAAAGATTGCTTTTAATTAGTATAATACTATAGAGAATTTAACCCTATATATTAGCGCTAAAGTTATACTAATATAGAATATCTAGGTTAAACTAGGCTTAGTAAATAGTACTACTAGTATAGTTAAAGATATTATATAGAAGGAGTACGCTAATATTAAAAAGTATTAGCCCTAAATACTACTAATTATAGTAGATAGTTATAATAAACCTGCCCTATTTACTTGGTAGGAGGGTATAAGAGGTTCTTACTCACGGTATTAATTTCTAGTTACTTTAGCTTTTACTCTTACTATATATAAGAGCTAAGGCTTAATACTTAACTAGGTAGTTTTAGATATTAAGGATAAAGATAATATAGCTAGGCTAACTTATATAGTAATCTTATAGGTTAAGAAGCTTTTAGGCCTTATATTTAAATATAGATTTAATAAGAAACGATTTTAGCTATCTATCTCTTATTATGTTAAAGTCCTTAAAGTTTATAGCCTGTGTGCAAACACCGGAATTAAAACAGGCTTGCGGAGGATAAATAATTCTATCCAAAGATAGCCTAGATATTAGATAATATTAGGATAAGGCTTGGCATCCGCAGATTTTTAACTATAAAACTAAATCTTTTGTCACTGTTATATAAAGATATAAAGATGGCTAGTACTAGTAGAATTTACTCTAAAAACTTTAATAATAATTCCTTTAAAGTTAATACACTTTCTGCTCTTTTAGGTGACGTTAAGACTAAAGCTAATACCGGTTTAATTCTAACTACTTATATAATATAGACCTTGAGACAAGTCTCCTTAGTTTATAAATATACTCGTACGGCAATAAAGGAAGAAAAATCTCGTATAAAGAAACGCTACTTTTATAAATACTGTCCTCCTTAAGACCTAAAAGGACACTATTCCTTAACCGTTGGATTATAAGGCCATTTTAGAAAATATAATATTAAATAGAGTTAAGTAGAGAATTAGAAGCATATAATAGTAAAAGATTAGGGGAAGAGAACTCTTTTAGAACTACATTAAAAGCTTTTAGCAAAAGGAGGGGTTTTAGGTCTTAAGGGCGAGGTTTTAAAGTATATAGTATATTAAAATACCGTAAAGCAAGTACTTCTAGATCCAATTATTATATAACGGCTTCCCTTCTTATATATAGAATGGCTAGAGTTTTATACTTTTATAAAGGCATTAAATTAAGAAGCATCCTTAATGGTTCCTATATACTACTTAATAATTATAGCCTGGATTCTTAAACACTTTATTAAGAGTTAAGATATTATATAAAAAGTACTGTAATCTACAAAGATGAATATTTACCTTACTATAGATATCTTGACTTCTCTAAGTTATACTCTTCTTCTTAGAATCTATGCTGGCTTTATTAATATCTAGGATAAATACTAGAACCTCTTAATTGCCCTTTATAGGGTATTTATCTAAAGTGGTATAGATTAATAAAAGACGCTTTATCCAGTTCTTATTAAGTATAGTATTAAAATAAAGATTAGAACTTTTATTAATAATAACACCGGATTAAACAATGTCCTCTATTATACAATTGGCTAATAGCTTAGCCTTAAGTATAAAATTAACTAGATTATAACATATTAAAGAATTCGCTATTAGCTTATAAACTTAAATAATAAAGAGGATAAGGAATAGAATAAAGAAGAAGAAGTTGTATAATAAGAACCACTACTAGTTAAAATAAAAGATAAGAGGAGAAAGAAGGATGAAGAATTAGAGCCAGTATTAGACGAAAATCGTAGAAGAGGTAAAAATATTTAAAATATTATAGAGCCGATAGGAAAGCTATATAACTATATCATTTATATCTGCAGCTTAGCTAGCCATATAATATAGTTTATTAAACATACTAGTAAAATAATTCCTCTTAATAATTGTATAAGGTAGAATAGCTGGTTTCTTATATTATGTATAGCGCCCGCGAAGCCCTACTGCACGCGTCCACGTCGCTATGGGTGGAAACATCATTAGGAACTAGTTCCTTACGATGGCCAAGTGCAGAGGCGATGGTAGAGAGCCGTCGCAGCGCGTGCAGCGCGCTGGTGCTGCGGTTCTGTGGTGTTGAGCCCGCGACGCGTACGCATCGCCCTCAACACCACTAGGAGCCTTACTGCCTTCGCTTAGGGCTCCTGCTCTACCACCTAGGGAGGCCCATCAAGGGAAACTGGGATACGAAAACCGCCCGATGTACGACTACCTGGCTCGCAGCTAGGCCCGAAACTGGCCTTATCCAGCCAGTTGACGTAAACGCGCCCTAGGCGTACGACAGGACACCCTTGGGCTTACACTAGCTCTAAGATCGTAAAGGAACGCGGCGAGGGCGTAGGGAACCTCTTTTTATAAGAACTTGTTAAGGTTAACGCGTTGCAGATACTTTGTACAAAACTTATTAAGGCCCTAAGGCCACCGCGAAGAACTTGTTAAGGCCCTGCCTAGAGAACTCGTTAAGGCCCCTCTATAAGGGCCTATCTGGTATCCAATACACCTAGGTGACTTAGAAGAGGGTCTTAATAGGCGTGGTATATATGACCTGGACGACGGCAACCAGACGGCTTAACGAGGTGGAAACACGGGCAAAGCTCTAGGCAGCGGAAACACAGGCCAGCTTTGACGGCCCTATGGCGTTCGACCTCTGGTCGACTTATAGGTGACTTACAGGAGGGTCTTAATAGGCGTAGTGTATGCAACCTAATACATATATATGGGGGAGGCTATAGGGGAAACACAGGCCAGTTAGATAAGGACTTAACAGTTAGAGACACAGGCTAGCTTATAAAAGGGGGGGACACAAGCTTGGTTAGTAGGAGAGGGGGGAGTAGGTTATCTAATACGGGACCTAGTATCTCTACGGCCCCTCTCCTGCAAGACACGGTCGGCCTATTATAAGGAGACTCTTATAGGCAACGCGAAACGGGAACTAGTAGTAGTATAGGGAGTTGCGCCCCTATACTACGACTAGCCTCCCATGGGGCGTAGTGCGTAGTAGCTACTGCTAGCTCTAGGGACCTTACCCCTTGGCTGGGCCCTAACCCCTAGTGCACCTCATAGGTGGGCGGGATCACGTCCTGGCTGGAGAGACTACTACGCGGCTCAAGAGAACGGATGCGCGTATTAGTGTACTAACAGACGGGACTACTCGCTAGGGCGGTACGCCAATAAGGTATACTTAAGGAGCAAACAGGAGTTACCTAGGCGGGAGAGGCTTTTGGCCAGGCCTTAACTATAGAAGGTCTATACGCCCAAAGGTAGGACGACACTAGAAAACTAGGGTAGAGGCTTAGATAAGCAGGCACGTTAAACTCTACTATATAACTACCTGCCTCAATGGGCCAGAAGCGATGCCGCGCAATATTACCAGACCAAATATAACGGAACCTTATAGCTTAGACTACAGTGGGTTCTGTTATTAGGCTAGGTATATAGGTACGAATAAAATAACAATATAATAATAACTGGTGGAGTGGTTGCCTAATAGATTAACTCCAATTATATTCTAAGATTTACTATAAGGAGAGAACTATCTACGGTAGGGACTAAGGTCCTTTAAATACACAACTATACGCCTAAGAAATCCTCTCTTATACGTAAGGTATGTGTTATACGTATTATACATAGCGTATACTACGTATACTTTGTACACTGCGTATAATATTATGTGACTCGCTTACCATTTCTTATTATATAGTTCCACCAGATCCATCTTAGACCGTGCCTATATTAACCAACTAGCTTCCTACAACTCTTTTCCAAGTAGTCGTAATATTGTACTTAAAGCGTCTGTAATACTATCTCCCTCCTCTTTATCTTTGTCCTTAAAGATCCCTAATATCTCTAAGTCGTCTACTAGAGGTGTAATATCCGTTTAATTAGTCTAGTTAATATCCTTGCTTATTATGCCTAAAGCTTCTTCTTCTTTATAAGCGCAATATTATGCTCGCACCGTGGCTGCCATACTATTACTTAGTGAGATAATGTCATCTCCGTATTCTTATTATACAAAAGCGGGGTTAGTGTGTGTTATAATAGCAAGTCCCTTATCTTAACAACCCTTATTTTACTTAGAGTATACTAAAGCAAACATTTAATTATCCTATAATGTTCGCTCTATATCTAACGCTAAATATGCGCGTCTTATAACTCTTAACAGTCTTTAAGTTCCCTAAGTAACTTATTATAGGGTCTTATATTCAATCTACCGCTATAAAGCTTAATAGTAAGCTCTTAAGCACCTTAGATAAGCTTTATTGTTCGCGAGAAGCAGAGTAGGAGGCTATAACTGCTTAATAGCGTGCCCTTAAAGCCCGTTTATTAGCCTCTACCTGTCTTCTTCGTCTTAAATATATCTGTGAGAAGGTCCATTCTAAGGAATAGAAACTTGTTTAATAGGGTTTATCTAAGCTAGGTAATAAAAGGACTGGCTCTCCTCCTATAAGGGAAATAACTCCGAGTAGCTCAGCAATTGCTCCTCTTAGGTCCCCCTTAGGTAACTTATTCTTTAGCGATCCTTCTTTATTAATATTGCCTGACCTGCTTTCTTTTAATACTCTTATACCTTTCCTATAGCGTTCCTTAGGTTGCTTAGTAGTTCCTAGGTAGTCTTACTATAGCCTATCTACTTTACTTTATACTATATTTTGTTATCTACCTCCTCGTAACTAATAATCTTTAAAACTTGCTATTTATCTTCCTCTTGCCCTCTATACGTATCTGCTTTATAGACTGGTGGCTTAATATTTCCGTATACTAGCTCTAGCATTGCGATATACTATATAGGGTATATTTTCATTTTGGCTAGTAGGTTTAACTTATACGTAACTAATAAAATTCTTTACTTAACTTTAAAAGGTCCTAGTCTAATATAGTCTAACTTCTTGCTTAGTTGTCAACTCTTAAAATTTTTATGTAGTAGCTATACTTTATCCCCCTCCTTAAGATCTGGTCCCTTAGATCTTTTAGTATTATAGTACCTTTTTATTCGTTTTTATACTAGTTTCGCTGTTTCTTTAAGGTCTACATAAAGATTTATTAACGTCTCTATTCTTTGTTTAGCTGTGCTACTTATCTTTTTTACTTAATGTGGTAACAATAATATTCTTAGCTTATACCCGTAATTCGCCTTAAATGGTAATGTCCCTATTCCTTCTTATAGTATTGCATTGTATGTAAACTATATAACTAGTAATAACAATACCTAATTATTCTATACATAATTAATATAATGCCTTAGATACTATTCTAGTGTCTAGTTTAGTCTTTCTATTTATCTATCCATCTGCGGATAATATGCTATAGATATTGCTGCGTAAACCCCTTATTCTGCCAGAAACACTTTTTAAAATACTACTATAAATCTTAGATCTCTATCTGATATAATTTTGTCTAGTGCTCTATGTCTTACGAATACTTCTCTTATATAGATTCTAGCGACATCTTCTACTAATATCTCTTTAGTGCATGCTATAAAGTATCCCCACTTTATTAGCTTATCTACTATCACTAAAATCGCGTTATAATCTTATCCTATAATAGGATCTCTTGACTTTGGTAACTTAATAATAAAGTCCTATAATATAACCTCCTATGGTCTTCCTGGTGTCTTAACAGGTTATAGCCCTCTATACGGCTTATGCCTTGTTAATTTATTCCTTTGGCAGTCTAGATATTCCCTTATAACTTATTATGCTAGTCCCCAGATTCCTTAAACGATGTACTTCTTTTAAAGTCTTAACACTAAGCCTGTAGCTCCGTTGTGTCCTTATATTATTCCCTTATAGAATTCCTTAATAAATTCTTCTGTAATAGACTTAGGCATATATATTGCCTCTCTGTTTTTATATTACTCTAAGTCTAGATCCTCTATCTATGCTTTTTAGATCTTCTATATCTAATTACTCTCTAGTAATTTATAGATCTAACTTTTCTTAATTGCTGCAATCTTTAGATAATTATACCTAATTAATCCATCTTAATCCCTTTATAATAAAGCTCCTAATAGCTTTTTATTACTTTGTAATTTAGCCTTCCTGCTTAGAGCGTCTGCTCGCGCATTATCTATACCCTTGGTATACTGAATTTTAAAATAGTATTCTATAAGCATTTCCGCCCATCTAACCTATCTTTAGTTGAGTTCCTTTGTTATTAGGAATCCTATAAGGTTTTTATAGTTTATCTTAACTATAAATAGTTTCTCTGTGCCTTGTAAAAATACTCTCTATTCCTTAAGTGCTGCAACTATACCTAACAACTCTTTATTGTAGATGTTATAGTTTAACTCTGGTAGTATTATCTTTCAACTATAGTATGCTACTAGGTGCCATCCGTCTTAATATTTCTATAGGAAGTATGCCCCTAGTGTAAAGTCTAATATATTTATTTCTATAACCGTCTTTAGACCTGGTTAATAGATCTTAAAAACTGGCTTTTAGGTAAACAACTTTTTAATTTTCTTAAACAGTTCTTGTTATTTCTTTCCCTATGCCTATAGTTCTTCTTTCTTCGTTAACTATATAAATGGCTTAATGTCCTATAACTATTACGCTATAAACCTTCTACAGTAATTGCAAAACCCTAGGAACGACTTTAACTATATAACGTTCTCTAGTTCTTGCTAATTTACTATAGCCTTAATCTTTTTTAGATCTATACTAAGTTGGCCTAGTTTAATAATAAATTTAACAAAATTAGTCTTTTTAGTAAAAAACTCGCATTTCTTAATTGCTACTAGTATCTATTCTTTTTATAGTCTCTTTAAGACCTATTTAACGTGTTCTCTATGCTCTTCCTTACTCTCTAAGTAGATAATAATGTTGTTAAGGTATACTATAACAAATTCATCTAGGTGTTCTCTTAATACACTATTAATTTACTTCTGGAATGTTACTAGTATATTTATAAGCCCAAATTGCATAACTAATGGTTTATATAGTCCTTTCTTTAACCTAAAGGCTGCCTTCTATTTATTACCTTCCTTAATTCTAATCTAGTGGTACGCCCATCTTAGATCTATCTTTATAAAGATCTTTGCGTTGCCTATTCTATCTTAGATTTCGCTAATTAAGGGTAAAGGATACCTATCCTTCCTAGTAATGCTGTTTAACTATCTATAGTCTATACACATCCTAAGTTTTCCGTTTTTCTTTGGGATAAATAATACTAGATATCCTACTAATAACTATAACGGTCTAATATATCCCTTTTATAAGTTCTCCTGGATAAACTCCTTAAGCGCTACTAACTCTATTTTAGTAAGCTTATAGACTAGAAAGAACTTTAGACTTATTCCCTCTTTTAATTCTATCTTATAGTCCCAAGCTGCATACTTTAATAGCTTTTCACTTTCTAGTAACTATAACTTTTTACTATACTTATGGTATCTCTTTGGTATATAACTTAAGCCTTACTTAGTCTCTTTATATATCGCTCCAACTTGGTACTATACCAACTTGGTTTGCTATTATACTTTATATTATTATATATTCTTAATATCAACCTAACCTATAACCCAATTAATCTTTAGATTGTACTCCTATAACTAAGGCATTCCTAGTATCGCCTTATTCTATCCTAATGGTAGGATATTAAAAGACATTCTAACTAGTCTCCCTTTAATAGTTATCTGAATAGGTCCTATTTTAAGATTAATAATACCTCCTCTATAGGCTATCTAATCTCCTAAAATTATTATAAGTGGATATAGGTATTCCTTCTATCTATATAGTAACCCTATCCTTTCCACTGCCTTTAGTAATATATAGTTTCTAGTTGCTTTACTATTTACTAATACTTCAAACTGCTGATCTTGCCATTTAGCTTTTAAATTTAGGTATTGTTCTTAAATTCCTTTAAAGGTTTAAGGCTCTAATACTAGTTCCCTCTAGTCCTATACACCTCCCCTTTTCCTAACTGTTAGCTGCTTAATTCTACCTATACTTAGTCTAGCTTTAGCTAATACTTAGTTCATTTCTTTTCCTTTATATACTATAGATAAGTGTTCTCTAGGTACTTCTACCACTATTATCTATCTAGGCATTTTTCCGTAAGGAATCTTTCTGGTTAAAGTATTAAGTCTCCTTAACCTTATACTTCTACTAGGTGCCAACTATATATATACTTAGCGTTTTTAAACCGCCTTTCCTCTAGTGCCTAATATATCCTTACTAGGTACTTCCGGTTCTTATCTTTAGGTGCTCTATATATATTATACATGTTATCCATATAAGCTATCTATAATAGTATATAATGCGCTATATGTTTTAGGTTAATTCTTAGTTTGTTTTTATTTTTAAGTTTAAACCTATACCTAGTTAATCTAACCACTAGTATCTCTGCTGTGGGTATTAAGATTTATTACTTACTTTTCTAGTCCCTAGATCTCTCTTCTAGGTTCCTTAACATTATAATTAATACTCCTTTAATATGACTTATGCGTTTTTCTATAATGGGTTAGTCTTAGATAACTTTTTTATCTAGCTATATATAAAAGTCTTCCTATTTGTTATTATGTCGTTGCCTATACCACTTTCCGTACAACTGGTTTAGTGTGTATGGTCTATCCGTTAGAAAGTACCTTATTATTGCTATATTATGGCATCCTTTAGTATATCTTTCTTTAAACCTAGTTAGAATATCTAGATCCTCTTCTTGTTCCAGTTTATCTAACTACTTTGCCCTAGGTGTCCCTGCACTCGGCCTATTAGTAACTCTTTATATAGGTACTCTATTCCTTATACAACCTGGCGTAGCTAACCTCTTATCTAGCTTCTACTCTTGCTATATAATGATTCTTGTCCTAAACTTATCCATAGTTTCTTATTTTCTGCGTCTTACAGCTAGATCTTTGTAGTTGTCTTACTTTTTAATCCTAGTATTAACTGTTTAATCTTTAGGCTAAATACTACATTTACCTAGGATTACTAACGTTTTTACTTATTCTCTAAACTTATAGTTCTTAAACTTGCGTTCTATACTTATTTATTTGTTACTAAACTGAGTTACTACCCTTTCCTATTAGTTTTCGTCTGTTATAGGTCCTTAGGTATGTCTTATCTTACTTTAAAAATCTTAAGCTTCTCTTATCTTACTTTAAGAATCTTAAGCTTCTCTTATCTCTTCTTAAGAATCTTAAGCCTGTGGCCTTTTACCTTTATTAAGTAATAAGCTAGCACTAGTAGTTATTTACTTACTTAGTTTCTTTTAAACGTTACTCCTATCATCTTATAAAGCAATGGAAATTATATCTAATAGTATCGCTATACCCGTTACTAAACCTTGTTCCGTAATAGTCTTAGTCTTTACTTCTGTTTTAACTTCTCTAAGGTTTATACGCTCCTAGTAAGCTGCCTTTATTGCCTTATTATCAGTAAATACTTCGCCTTTATTAAATTTATTATCTTTAATGTCTAATCTGCGAGCTGGTTTGCTGGTTCCTTTAAACTTAAATAACAATAGCTCCTATAGCTAATAGCTTGCGCCGTATTTAGCGTCCTTATAAATTCGGCATGCGTTATTGTAATAATACGTAAAACTGTTAATTAAATATTCCTTTATTCCTTACAGTGCACTGTTATTCTTCTATATATACGTGTTGTCTGCTAGTCTAGTTCCCTTTACCGCGTGGTTACTCTAACCACCTCTATAGTCTCTAGCGAAATAACCTTGTTTTCCGCAATTTATGCAAGCTCTATCTTTAAACCATCTTTCTTACTATAGAGTCCGCCTAAATATCTTCTACTACTAAGATCCCTAGTTTGGCCTCTACTTTTAGGTCCTTTAATTACTTAATCCTTAACCTTTAGGTTTCTATAGTTTCTTTTCCTATCTTCAGGTTTCTTTAGTACCACTTAGGTCCATTAGCTCTGCGCCATTCTATAGTTTTTAGCTCTGTATCTGTCGTTATATACTCTACGCCTTATATAACTATGGAACTCTATCTTGCCCTCTTTTAGCTTGTTCCCTTTAGTAGATTCTATTATTAATCTTTATTAACTAATCTATTAACTCTCTTAGAGTATCCGCATCTTCTATTAGGATAATTGCGTCCTAGACTTTAGCCTTAAGTCCCTATTTATACTGTGCCATAAGCGCCCTATTATTTCACTTAACCTATATAGCTAGTGTTTAAAACTATGTTGTATACTTAATTACTAAAGTACGTTATACTAAGTTTTGAAGCTTTTGTTCCGCTATAGTTATGGCCTCCAAGTCTCTAAATATCTGCGTTAGTTGCTCTGCGAACCCGTTCCAACTGGCAAATATATACCGTACATCTTAGTTAGTAGTTGTTATGCCATTGGCCTATATTTCCGTAAAATACGGCTTAAACTACTTAAGTGCCCTCCCTATTAGGAACAATTCTACATAGGCTACTTAATCTAACGATGTTACTAACTTCGCTCCTTCCTGTACTACCTTAAAGTGCATTTGCGTAAGAAATCCTTTAAGCTTTAACTTTTCTCCTAAGAATTGTTTAATTAAAGGTAACTTAATCTTTGCTGCTCTAATTCTATTAATGTGTTCTTTAAGTATCCTATTATTGTCTTATAAGTGATTAACTATTTCCTGTAACTAACCTTGTGTAACCACTTAAGAATCCCTATTGTCCATACTGGTATTACCTAGCCCTAAGGTTATGGCTACCGTTAACGCCGTCGTAACTAGTGCTGCTCTTAGTGGTATATTATTTAAGTTTGTTCTAATACCGTAACCTTAGTAGTGAATGTGTAACGGAACCTTGTAGCTTAGACTACGGTGGGTTCTGTTATTAGGCTAGGTATATAGGTACGAACAAAACAACAATATAATAATAACTGGTGGAGTGGTTGCCTAATAGATTAACTCTAATTATATTCTAAGATTTACTACAAGAAGAGAACTATCTATAGTAGGGACTAAGGTCCTTTAAATACACAACTATACGCCTAAGAAATCCTCTCTTGTACATAAGGTATGTGTTATACGTGTTATACGTGGCGTATACTGCGTATACTTCGTATACTGCGTATAATATTATGTGACTCGCTTACCATTCCTCGTTACATGGTTCCACCGGATCTATTTTAGACCGTGCCTGTATCAACCAACTAGCTTCCTGCGACTCTTCTCTAAGTAGTTGTAACATCGTACTTAAAGTGTCTGTAACACCAAATAGGGATATAAGGGTCACAGGGGACATAAGGGAGAGGACGCCCCGTAGGAAGACCCCTATGGACAGCTATAGCAAGCTTAAGACCAGGACAATTAAGAATTAGACTTAACGCGGCAAATATAACATTCGCAGCCAATCTATAAAGGGCATATAGTCGACTAGTGATATTAGGAGAAGAACCGGAGACAATAACAGACTTAAATATAAAAGCGCTAGTAGGAACACAAGACATAGGAATAGAAAGCTCTATATAAAATGAGTAGCAATTAGGGTGCAGACATAAGAGATAGAAATTCTGAAAATCCTAGAGAAAGTGGAAATAAAAGAAGTAAGGAATAAAGGAGAGACAAAGGACCCTTGCTAGGGGTCCGCCACCTATCCATTATATAGTATAACTGCGGCAGTACAAACTACTATCTTGTAAGGCCTCTACTAGACAGTCTAGACCTAGAGAAACATCATATCCTTGCTATACAAGAGCCGTATTATAATACCTACATATAATTAACATACTGCCCCTAAGGATTCTAGCTCCTATATAAACCAAAAGCAGTTATATACATATGCTTTATAATTAGCAAGGCTATCAGCCTATCCTTATGGTTATAGCAGGCAGTTAACCTAGATATTACAGTTATAACAATTTAGATATATAGGGGACTGGTATAAATTATTAATATATATAACCCTAGGGTTAAAGGGGTCCTATAAATAGAGAATATTATATTAGCAATAAGCTTACTGGAATTTAAAGGTATAGAGTCTATCCTATTAGGAGATATGAAACTCTACTACCTATAATAGGGGGGTATCTATATTGCTACTAAACGACAGGCAAAGTGCCTATTAAGAGCTATAGATATCTAGGGCCTTAAACTAGCCACCCCCTTAGGAGCAATTATATAGCAATAAGGCACCGCCAGAAGTACAATTAACCTTATATTTATGGACGAAGGCCTATACTAGAGACTTAAAAGGTGTAACCCTAAAGAAGAATAGGCACTTACCTTAGACTATATCCCTATCTAGATATAGCTAGATCTAGATATTAAAGCGCAACTAAATAGCAAAAAATACGTAATAAGGAAGCTTAAGATAGACAGCTTCCTTAATATAGTTAAACAACAACTTTAAGACCTAAAAAAAATCCACCTAATACTAAATAAGTAAGGCTTATTAGCTACCCCTAAGGAAATTAACCAAAGACTAGAAAGGATCTAGGCAGTAATTAAAAATGGGCTAGAAGAGCACTGCCCGGTCTTATAACTAGGCCCCTATACGTGATACGCATAGTCCGTATAATACGCGGTCCTTGTTACTAGCTAATAATAAGCAAGAAGGAAATATATAAGTAGCCATAACCCTAAAGACAAGAGATGATATAAAGATATAAGAAACCAGTTAAAGAATACCCTAAAAAAAGAAGCAAGAAATAACTAGAGATGGTTTATAAATAAGTACACTTTAACCTGAGCCTCCCCTATAATAAGGGCCTTTAGGCTATAGCAAAATAGGTAAAGAAAAAGGTAGGGCGCCTAGTAGAAAATCTATACCTACCACTTCTATAAAGAGTAGGGGAGTTATAGGCTACTAATAACAATAATAAGAAGGTAAAGATCCTTATAAAAAGGTTCTTCCCTTAACTAGCTTTAGCAGACCTTAGTAATATTATAGGCGAAACACTAGTAACTTGCCTATAGGTTAACAGTAATATAATAGAGGAAATAGCCAGAACTATTAGCTGCCTTTTAAATAATATAGTACTAGGACCAGATAGGATACTAAATAAGGCCTTAAAGATCTATGGACTACTTATAGTACCCTAGCTTACAGATGTAGCTAGAGCATACTTTGCTATAGGCTACTACCTATAACTCGGAAGATCTATAATAACGGTTATCCTATAAAAAGAAGGTAAAGTAGACTACTTAATCCTAGAAAGCTACCGCCCTATTGCCTTAGAAAACACCCTTAGTAAGATCTTAGAAAGGGTAATAGTAAACTATATAGCAGATACGGCTGAGGAATACGCCCTACTACTATAAAGTTAAATAGGGGCAAGAAAGAACCGCTTAACACTATTAGCACTTATATTACTTACCACTACCATTAAATCTGCATGGGCGATGCAAAGGGACTTTGTAGTATTAATGCTTAGCCTAGATATTAGTGGTGCCTATAATAATATACCCTATAAGCGCCTTCTATACATCCTTAGGGCAAAGGGCTTCCTAAAATAGATTATATAATTTATTTAAGGGTTTATAGGCTAGAAAGAAATATTGCTAGTTTTTAGCGGATACTAGAGCCCCCCTATTATAGTTGCAACAGGAATACTATAAAGATTACCCCTTTTACCTATACTCTTCCTTTTCTTTATAAGTAACCTACTTAAGTTCTTTAAGGAAGGGGCAACCTAGGGGATAGGCTTTGTTAATAATATAAACCTAATTATATATGGGCCAACGGCCGCAGAGAACTGCAGAACACTAAAGAAAGCCTATAATATCTATATAGAATGGGCAAGATAATATAAAGTCTAATTTTTACCAGAGAAATACTAGCTAATCCATTTTATAAGAAAACGCAACTAATCTATAGATCTCTAGCATATAATCTATATCTAAGGCTTTAGGGGCTAACCAGTTTAAGGCCTAAGGGTATTAGGAGTATGGGTAGATAGTAAGCTCTAGTAGAGCGTATATGCATTATAAGCGGCCTATAAGGGCTAAGCGCAGTACATTGCAATATCTAGAATTGTCAATTCTATATAGGGTCCATGCTTTTAGAGGTTACGTCTACTATACACAGCAGTTATCTAGCTAACCATAATATATAGATCCAGTGTCTGGGCTATAGGAGAAACTAAGAAAGGCCCCCCTAAATTACTCCTTAAACCACTCCAAAAGGTCCGAACAGCCTACCTTTAGAGCATAACAGGTGGGTATAAGCGGATGGCTATATAGCACTGCTTAAAAAGGAAGCTAATATCCCCCCCCTATAATTATATATTAAAGCCGCAGCAATATAAAGGGCATAAAAGGAGCGCAACTCTAATGTTATAAAGTATATTAAGACACGCCTAAATAAACTATGGAGGGACCCTAGGGTGCCCTATAGGAGAGCTAACTAACAACCCTAAAGCAGGGAAGATATATTAGAGAAACAGGTGGAAAAAGCAGAAGAAGAATGGTGCTATATTAGGGCCCAGGCCTATATAGAGGAGGAAGGAAGACATATAAAAGACTAGTAAAGATAATAGCAAGAGAGAGGAAGGAGCCAAAGTAGAGTATAAAAGAGCACTAGGAAACCATCTACTATAATATAATACTGGTTAAACCAACACTGGAGAGGTGTATAGGAGTTAAAGGTACAAAGGCTGTCTTAGGTAAGAGGAACCTAGGCCGCAGCATAGTTAATACTATAGGGGGTAAATACCTAAGGGCTCCAAGAAGGCCTAATAAAGGTAGAAAATATAATAGCAACACTTCTAAGAACAGGAATAATAGGACTAAAAGATTGGCTCTACTGGGTAGGTGTCCTAGTAGGTAGCCTAAGATGCAAATGTGGCTGGCTAAGACAGACACCAAAATATATAATACTATTATGCCCCTTACGCACTAACTAAGAAGCAATGCTCTTAGTAGCTAGCATAGAGAACTATAATATACTGCTCTTAATATAAAAAGGTCTTAAGGCGGTTACCCAGTGGCTTATTAGCCAAAATGTACTAGACCAGTTCTGGGTTGTAAAGGAAATGGTAATAGAAGGCAAAGGGGCAAGTACTAGGCGCCCGCTGATAACTCTACAGTAGTAGAGTTAAGTTCGTAATACTAGCGCGTCTGTAGGCTTGTTACGGCAGCAGTGGTTCCTAAGGAGGTTAAAAAGTAAGGTAGTAGAGCACTATAGGTAACTCGCAGGCGCTTCGCAGGCGCTATGCAGGCGACCTTGTAGACGCTATATAGGCGAGTCCCAAAAGGCGAGGAGATGGATCACGGGGTTTTCTCATATAGAGTTTTCTCCCCATATATATATAAGGAGTAGTCCGCGTGGGCCCAATAGGGATCCGAATCAGACGTTAAGCAATGAATTATTATTATATTATGTATAGCTCTAAAGGATAAGGTAAAGGCTAGGCTTTAACTCTATATAGAGTACTATAGGGACGATTTCTTAAAAGATAATATCCTCTTAATAAGTAAATGGATATATCTTTATACAATTTAAAATTTCCTTTAGTCTTTCTATAAAGCAACTCTATTTCTTTAAGAAGATTATATAATACTAAAGAGGATTCTAGAATTAGTTAATATTCTTAAAAATATAATATAAACCGCATTAGTATATTGTACGATACTTTTAATATTTCTTTAGCTAATTCTTTCCTACTAGGTAATAGCTACTAAGGCTAAGTATAAGTTTATAGCTCTTTAACTTTAACGTACTAAGAAAAAGTTTATAAAGTATATTAAGAAGCTAGATAATTCTCCCTACTATCTAGCGGCACGGGTTCTTAACTTAGAGTATTATACGGCTTTCTTAAAAGATTGGAATAATTATATTACCATTAAAGGAGAAAAGAAGCTCTTTAGCGTATAAAAGCTCTAGGAGAGATTCTGCAAGAAAGCGATACTTTTAGGTTTAACTATATCGCACGCAACTAAGAAAACTTAAAAGCCGCCTTTAGAGTCTAAAGAAAACCTCTCTGCCTTCTATAAAGCTTATCTTTAGTATTATTTAAATCATACTTGTCCATGAAGTCTGGATGGATTTAATAGCTATATTAACGAGAATCTAGTTCCACTTAATAACGGTATAACAGCTATTTAATAGTAAAATTAGCCTCTTTAGCGTACGATATTTCTATAACTCTTATAGCTTATAATTAAAGTTCTCTTAATACCTAGAATAAGCAATAAGCTAGAGAGAGTATTTTTAGGTTCTTAACGTCGCGTTCTATAAAATCGTATAAGATATTACGGACGCTTTAAGTACGATGCTATAGCTACTTAGAGAAGAGTTGGAGGAAGCTAGTTGGTTAATAAGGGCACGGTCCAGAATGGAACCAGTGGAGCCATGTAACGAGGAATGGTAAGCGAGGTCACGTAATGTGATCTATATAATCTGCGACAGAGTAGATAGAGCAGATAGAGTAGATAGAGCAATGGATTTCTTAGGAGTATAGATATATATTTAAGGACCTACAGTCCCTACCTAGATAGTTCCTTTCCTTATAGTAAATTTCAGAATATAATTAAAGTTAATTTGTTAGGCAACCACTCTACTAGTTGTTATTTATTACTGTCTATTATTGACTTCCTATTTACCTATATAACCTAGCCCAATAACCAGCCTACCGTGGTATCTCCCATAAAGCTTTATTACACATTTACTACCTAGTTATAGTATTAATAAAGTTAAGTGATATGCCACTAAAAGCACTAGTCATAACACCATCTACGGCAGCTATGACCTTAGGGTTAGGAGGAGACACTAGTATAAGAGATACTAATTTATAGCTAGTTACAGTGGGTTAGTTACAAGAAATAGTTAATTAGTTAATAAATAATAACTAAATGCTTAAAGATTAAATTAATGGAATTGGAGCAGCTAAGGTTAAGTTACTCTTAATTAAATAGTTCTTAGGAGAGAAGTTAAAACTTAAAGGATTCCTTATGTAAATGTACTTTAAGGTTATGCAAGAAGGGGCGAAGTTAGTAATACCTATAGACTAAGTAGTATATGCAGGACTGTTCTTAACAGGAAGAGCACTTAAGTAGTTTAAACTTTACCTTTCCGAAATCTAGACAAATGGAATAACAACTACTAACTAAGAAGTACAGTTTATGTTTACTAACTAGAACGGGTTTACGGAGAGGTTAACGCAAATATTTGGAGACCTAGAAGTAATAACTATAGTAGAAAAAAAGCTTTAGAATATAGTATAACGTACTTTAGTAATTGAGTATATAATATAGTTTTAGATACTTACAACCTAGGTTAAATGGAATAATAAGCTGCTTATAGCATAGTATAAATAAGGACTTAAGGCTAAAGTCTAGGACGTAATTATCCTAATGGAAGATGTGGAAACTTTAAGAGAGTTAATTAATTAGTTAATAAAGATTAATAATAGGATCTATTAGAGGGAACAAGCTAATAAAGGGCAAGATAGAGTTCTATAGTTATATAAGGCATAGAGCACGCATTAATAAATATAGAGTTAAAAATTATAGAATGGCGAATTAGAGCTAATAGACCTAAGCGGTATTAAAGAATCTAAAAGATAGAATAAGAAACTATAGAAACCTAGAGGTTAAGGATTAAGTAATTATAGGACTAAAGAGCAGAGGCTAAACTAGGGATCTTAGTAGCAGAAGATGTTTAGGCGGACTCTATAATAAGAAGAATAGTTTAAAAAAGGGGCTTATATAAATTGCGGAAAACAAGGTCATTTCGCTAGAGACTATAGAGGTAGTTAGAATAACTATGCGGTAAAAGGCACTAGGTTGTTAGAGTACAATAATATAGATATAGGAGTATTGCATAGGACCAAGGAGTATTTAATTAGGCACTTTATGTTTTATTATAACAACGTATGCCAAATTTATAAGGACGCTAAGTATGGCGTAAGCTATTAGCTATAGGAGCTAGAGTTAAAGGGACTTAAAGGAACTATAGAGTTAGATAAAGAATAAGATTAACTCTATAAGTTGGATTAAGATATTATAGTAACGTGCGGATAAAGATTAGTAATAATAATAATGGAGTTAAAGTACTTATTAATTAATAGCAATAAGGAAGAAAAAGAGGCTAACTAGGGGCACTTAAACCTTAATAATATAATATAAGTAGAGACTAAGACCACTATAGAACGCGGTTTAGTAAAGGGCATTATAATACCATTAGATACGGCATCCATTGCTTTATAAGATAGAAGGAGTAATATCTAAAAGAGATTAAGTAAGCAGATAACTGCTAGTACTAGCTTATCACTTAATAAAGATAAAGGGCTAAAGGCTTAAGATTCTTAAAGTAAGATAAGATATACCTAAGAACCTATAACAGATAACAACTAATGAGAAAGGGCAGTAGCTTAGTTTAAAGATAAATAAATAAGTATGGGATAATGGTTTTTAGGAAATCAAGACTTTAAAGAATAAATAAGGTCTATAGTAGTTCTAGATAAATATAGTATTCAGCCTAAAGGTTAAAAAGTTAATATAGTAATTAAGAAGCGAGACAACTTTAAGGATCCTTTTAGAAGACGAAAACCAAAAGAAAGTATGGATAAGTTTAGATAATGAATTATTATATAGCAAGAATAAAAGCTAGACTAGAGATTAGCTATACCAAGACATATAAAGGATAGAGTACCTATATGGAAAGTTATAAATAGGCTAAGGGTAGGAACGCTAAGAGCTAAGTAGTTAGATAAACTAGAATAAAAAGAGGATCTAGGGATTCTAACTAGATTTGCAGAACAATATATTAAAGGTTATAACAAAGCAGTAATAAAGAGATACTTCCTTATAGATAGATTGTATATACTTACTAAGCTATACTGGAAGTGGTATAAGCAAAGAGGAAATAACAAGTGGGAAGATTTCTATATATAGCTGGATAAGAAAGTTATACCAGACTAAGTAATATCTAAGAAGCAGATAAGCTATATAAAAGGGGCGTTAGTTATAATATTAAAAACCTAGAGGAATAGGCCGTAGGCTAGAGAGAGATAATATAGATATTAATACCAGTAAACAACATGGCAACATTTAGATTAACATAAGAAAGGTTTAAACTTAAGGATAAAGATAAGCCAAGAGTTGACCTAAAGCACCTGGCATATTATATATTAATATAGATTGTATGCGTAAATGATACGTGCAATATACATAGAGTATTAAAAGATAAACATTGTAAGTATCTAATAAGAATATACTAGATAATAGACAAAAAGTAGTATAGAGACGCTAAGTATATATATAGTTGGCACCTATTAGAAGTTTAGGAGTTAGGTAACTTAACACTTTAACCCAGAAGATTCCTTATAGAAGAATGCCTAGATAGATAATAGTAGTGGGAGTGCCTAGAAAATACGTATCCATAGTATATTAAAGAAAAGAAATAAACTAAGTATTGGCTATAGAGGGACTAAGTATAGTTAAGATTAGATAGCTAGTAGTTAGGAAAAGTAGAGGCCTATAAAACTAGAGGGAGCTAGTAGTAAAGCCTTAGACCCTTAAAGGAATTATAGGACAATACCTAAATTTATAAGTTAGTTAGTAAGATTAAAAGTTTAAAGTATTAGTAGATAGTGGAGTAATAAGAAACTATATATTACTAGCAGCAGTTAAAGGGATAGGGTTACTATATAGATAGAAAGAACACTTATACCTATTAATAATAATTTTAGAAGATCTAATAGCCTATAGAGGAGGCATTATTAACCTTAAAATAGGACTTATTTAGTTAACCATTAAAGGGAGATAAGTTAAAATATCTTTTAATATCCTACTGTTAGGAAAGGATAAGGTAATACTAGGAATACCTTAGTTACAGGAGTACAATCTAAAGATTAATTAGGTTATAGGTTAGGTTAATATTAGAGATATATAATAACGCAGAACGCGATAAGCTACTAAGATGGTATAGTACTAAGTTGGAGCGATATACGAAGAGACTAAGTAAGGCTTAAGTTATGTACTAAAGAGATACTATAAGTACGGCAAAAGACTATAGAGCCTAGAAAGTGAGAAGCTATTAAAATATATAATATAGGACTATAAAATAGAGTTAGAACTAGGAATAAGTCTAAAGTTCTTTTTAATCTATAAGCTTACTAAAACCGAGTTAATAGCGCTTAAAGAGTTTGTCTAGGAAAACCTATAAAAGGGATATATTAGACTATCGCAGTTATTAGTAGGATATTTAGTATTGTTTATCCTAAAGAAAAATGGAAAACTTAGGATATATATTAACTACAAACAGTTAAATAGTATTACTAGGAAGGATAGGTATCCTTTACCCTTAATTAGTAAAATCTAAGATAGAATAAGTAATGCGTAAATCTTTATAAAGATAGATCTAAGATAGGCGTACTATTAAATCTAAATTAAGGAAGGCAACAAATAGAAGGCAGCCTTTAGGTTAAAGGAAGGACTATATAAGCTATTAGTAATGCAGTTTAGACTTATAAATACACTAGCAACGTTTTAAAAAAGAATTAATAGTATATTAGGAGAACACCTTAATAAGTTTATTATGGTATACCTTAACAATATTATTATCTACTTAATAAGTAAGGAAGAACATAGAGAATATGTTAAGTGGGTCTTAAAGAGACTATAGGAGGAAAAGATACCAGTAGCAATTAAGAAATGCGAGTTCTTTACTAGGAAGACTAATTTTATTAAATTTATTATTAAACTAGGCAAGATTAGCATGGACTTAAAGAAAGTAGAAGCTATAGTAAGTTAGCAAGAACTAGAGAATGTTATATAGTTAAGATTATTCCTAGGGTTTTACAACTACTATAGGAGGTTTATAGCATAGTAGTTAAAGAATATTAAGCCGTTTATAAGACTTATAAAAAAAGAGGAACTATAAATATAGGGTAATAAGTAGAAAAAGCTGTTTAAAGAACTTAAGGAGTTGTTTACCTAGGAACTAATTCTTAAGATCTATTAACTAAAGCTAGATATAGTTGTGGAAATAAATATATTAGACTTTACGCTAGGAGCATATTTGCTATAAAAATATCCAGACAGATGGCACCCAGTAGCGTACTATAGTTAAAAAATAACACTACTAGAACTAAACTACAACATCTATAATAAGGAGTTGTTAGGTATAGTTGCAACACTTAAAAAATAAAGAGCATTCTTATAAGGCACAGAGAAACTATTTATAGTTAAGATGGATTATAAAAACCTAATAGAGTTCCTAATAACAAAAAGAACTTAATTATAGATAAGTTAAATGGGCGGAAATGCTTATAGAATATCACTTCGAAATTTAGTATACTAAGGGTACTAAAAACGCGAGAGCGGATATACTTAATAGAAGGGCAGAGTTGCAAAATAATAAAAAACCATTAGGCGCTATATTACGAAGAGACGAAGACAGATTAATTAGGTACAATTATCTAAAACTAGCGGCTATAATAGAAGAACTAGAATAAGTTTATAAGACGCTAAAAAGCAAATAGTTATAGAAAATCTAGAAAGTATAGAAAGAAGATCTAGAGTATAAGAACTATATTAATAGAGAAGTAATATATATTCTAAAGTTAGTAGCAAGGGAGTTTATTAGGGAATTCTATAAAGGAATAACTTAAGGACACAATAGAGCTATAGGCTTAGTGTTAAGACTTTAAGAGTAATATATTATTAATGGAATCTAGGGGATAGCAAGATAAGTTACTAAGAAATATCTAGATTGCTAAAGGAATAAACTAATAAGGCATAAGCTATATAGAGAGCTACAACCTATTAAAACACTAGAAAGACTATAGGAGGTTAACGTAATCCACCCCTAAGCTGGCTATACCCCCAAGCTAGCCACCTCAAAACCTCACCAAAAATTAGAAAATTCATACTTTAATATCTTAACAACCACTTAATAATAAATTCTAAAAATTTAGATTTAGACTTTTATATACACTCTACAGCTTCTATTAAAATTGCATAGTAATTAGTTTTGTTGTTTTTAAGATATAGTAATTTAGCTTTGTTTTAGCCCCCAAATTATAATATTTTAAAAACCACTAAAAGACCACTAAACTAATTACTATGTAACTTTAATAGAAGATATAAAATATATTTAAAAGTCCAAATCTAAATTTTAAGAATTTATTATTAAGTAGTTGTTAAGATATTAAAGTATAAAATTTATAATTTTTGGTAAGGGTTTAAGGTGGCTAGCCTAGGGGTATAGCCAGCTTGGGGGTGGATTACGTTATATTATAGGACTTTATTATAAAGCTACTAAAGTTAAAGGACCCTATTACTAGATAGGATTATAATGTAATCCTTATAATAGTAGACAAGTTAACTAAGTAGGGCTACTTTATAGCATGTACGGAAGAAATCTTAGTGGAGGATATAGCTAGAATCTATATTAAAGAAGTGTTTATAAGACATGGAGCACTAATAAAGGTTATATTAGATAGAGATCTAAGATTTATAGCAGCATTCTAGGAGGTATTCTTAGCTAAATAAGGGGTTTAAGCAGCAACGTTAATAGTATATTACCTATAGACGGATAGCTAAATAGAAAGACTAAACCAAACGTTGGAATAGTATTTAAGGTATTATATTAATCACGCACAAAATAACCGGGTATTGTTACTACTAGTTATATAGTTTATATATAATGCAACACTATAGGAAGGGATAGGCATATTACCTTTTAAGGTGAATTATGGATATAAGCTAAAAATATCGTTATTGCCACAATAAGTAAAGAAAATAAGTAGCACAGCTAAAGAAAGAATGGAGAAACTAATAAATCTTTATGCGTACCTTAAGGAAACAGCTAAACTAGTACAAAAAAGAATAAAAAAGTACTATAATGCTAAAAGATCTAAGGGACCAGATCTTAAAGAGGGAGATAAAGTATAGCTACTATATAAAAATTTTAAAAGTTAATAACTAAGCAAAAAATTGGAGTATATTAGATTAGGACCGTTTATAGTTAAAGCAAAAATCTTAGAAGTTATGTATAGACTGGACTTACTAGAGAAAATAAAGATCTACCCTATATAGTATATTATAATACTAGAGCTAGTATATAGGAATATTAAGCTACTAGTCTATAAGGCAGATGTGTATAGAGGACAAGAGGAAGAGGAATGGGAAGTTTTAAAGATTATTAGTTATAAGGATATTAATAACGAAATATAGTATAAAGTTAAGTAGATAGGCTATAATAAAACTACCTAGAAGCTATTAAATAATTTAAAAAATGCTATAAGAAAGGTATAGGAGTATTAGAAGAGAATGGATTAGGCAATATTAATAAAAAAGGATTACTAAAAAATAAGTTACCTAAGGGGGGCCCAAAAGGAGCACCTACTAAGGTATTTAGAGTTATTTTCCTCTCTATTAGAAAAGAATCTATTTTTTGTTACCAAGTTCCTATAAACCTTATTCTACAAGTTTCTACTCCTTAGAACGCACCTTCTTATAAACCTTCTTAAGATAGATTAACTAAGCAGACGTAGTTAGACAAGAGTCTAGAGTATATTATTAGGTATTAGTAGTCTCTTATTTAGCGTTATAAGAATAATAGAGTTTAGCCAACGCTATTAACAGTTTATTATTAAGCTTTATAGTAGCAGATTAAACCTAGGACCCTAATAGCAATTAATAAGGGTACTTAAAAACTGTTAAAAGTAATAGGATGTATATACTTAGTGTTAGAAACAGAGCAAACATTACAGGATAATTAAATATTTGCTTTAGTGCACTCTAAATAAGAAGAGGGTTGCTAAGATAAAGGGCTCGCTAATGTAATATAAACCAACCCCTCTTTCGTATAACGAGAATATAGAGACAGCATTATTTTGCCTAGAGATAATATTGCAGTAATAGTATAAGACTAATAAGCTGTAGAAGAAGAAGAAGATGCTTTAGGTATAATAAGCAAAGATATTAACCAAATTAATTAAGCGGATATTACACCTTTAGTAGACAATTTAGAGATATTAGGAATCTTTAAAAATAAAGATAAAGAGGAGGGAGATAGTGTTACGGACGCTTTAAGTATAATGCTATGGCTACTTAGAGAAGAGTTAGAGGAAGCTAGTTGGTTAATAAGGGCACGGTCTAGAATAGAACTAGTGGAGCCATATAACGAGGAATAGTAAGTAAGGTTATATAATATAATCTATATAATCTATATAATCCATATAATCTATAATAGAGCAGATAGAGTAGATAGAGTAGATAGAGTAACGGATTTCTTAGGAGTATAGATATGTATTTAAGGACCCATAGTCCCTACCTAGATAGTTCCTTTCCTTATAGTAAATCTTAGAATATAATTAGAGTTAATCTATTAGGTAACCACTTCACCAGTTGTTATTTATTACTGTCTATTGTTGACTTCCTATTTACCTATATAACCTAGCCTAATAACTAGCCTACTGTAGTATCTCCCACAAGGCTTCGTTATATAAGAACTACTCTATAAATACTTAAGGTATTAGAGTATGTAAAGGACTAGGCAGCTTATAAGATTCTAAGTATTCTCTTATAGTTTTTATTATTATATAGTAGCTAAAGAGTTATATAAGGGAAGGTATATAAGAGATATATTATATAACACTAAGCACTAAAAGGTATGGGATATATAAATAGAATAATTTTGGGTAAATGGTAACTACTAAATGCGCATAGGTGGTATAGGTAAATGTATGCTAACTTTAAACTTAATAGATTATAAGTTTAAATCCTACCAATATTGTCCTTTATTAAGAATTGGGAAATATAATTATCTAGTATACTTCTCGTCCCGTTATATAAGAGATTCTCTAGTAATATTACCATACTATAAGTAACTCTCCTCTCTATATAATATACCTATATAACTAACTACTCCTAGGATAAATAGAAGAGGGTAGAAGCCTTACCAGCGATTAATATAGAGGCTTAGGTAGGAGGGGTATTAAAGAGGTAGGTATAGATAGGGAGGCCTTTATATAAATACGATTCTAATTTAGAGCTATAGATCTCTAAATATAATTATAAGTAATCTATATTACTTATACAAAGCAGAGAGCTAATTAACGCTAGCCCTATAAGGCTTATATAGCGACTCTACGTTATCTAGTAGGCCCTTGCCCCTTTATTAAGTATTAGAGTCTCCTAAGGTTCTATAGTAGGTACTATAGAAATTACAAGTAGCGAGATTATAGGGTCGATATTCGCCGTATAATAAAAATTCTTAGCCTATAGCGGCGGCAGTAGGAGCACTAAAGGGTAAGGATTAGATTATGGAACTAGAGGATAACAAGGAATAGATAAAAGTTACTAAATTTGAACTACTAGCTTTCCCCTCTTTTTTTTTTACAACTTTTATATAGTTTTATAGTATCTTATATAAGGAAAAGTATAAATAGAGAGGGTAGAAAGGAGATACTTAATATTTATATACTAAGAAATATAGCTAAGACTATCTAAAGACTATCTAGATAGTCTCCGGATAATATTAGCTAATAGGCCTATTATCTAAGAGGGCTATCTGGCCTATCCTTTTATAAGTCTAAGAACTTTATATAGAGCTTTTATAGAGCTTTGTATAGAGCTTTTGCGGAGCTTTGGTAGAGCTCTGTGTACGGCTTCCCTTAAGCCTTATTCCGTAGAGCTCTTATAAGCTTTACATCTGCGTAATATTACTTATCCTTAAGATATTTAGATAAAAGTGGTACCATTTTAAAGCGCTTTGCAAGCTATATAAATTTATATTAATAGAATATTTATTTATTTAATATTGGGGGGTGCATTATAAGTGTAAGCATATTAAGAGGATTTTGCTAAGACTATCCGGATAGTCTCCAGATACTATCAGCTGATAGGTCTATTATCCAAGAGGCCTATCCGGCCTATCCCCGCAAGTCTGAATCAAAACAACGCGTATATCTACGTAGAATTCAATCATCAATTACACCACCACCACCATGCCTTCTAATCGTGCTAGAATTGGTGCAGATCTTGTTTAGAAGGCTTAATATAACATTCCCCCAAATAAGACGGCGAAAAAGCCTCCCCCTAAGCCTTGGCCGCTGCCCAAATTTAAACCTCTCTATATTGACGATTGGGACGACTATGGGTCACCAAAGGTTCCTTCCAACGTTTATATACACGATTCTTTCGAGCTATTTAGTCTCTCCTTCACAAATAAGAGCTATTACTAAATACCACAATAAAGCCTCGTGATAGTAAGGAATGGGAGAGGCGGAAACGTGCTCCAAGGACTTATTTTGGCTGCAGTATCTGCAAAATACCGTTCTGCAGGAAGGATAACTGCTAAATACCTTATATCGAGCGACTCGATTCCAAAGGTTAAGCTTATATATCAATTTGCTATGAAATTAAAAGCTTTATATTTCTGAGCACGGCGATCAAATTCGGCTGATTTGATTGGTGGGCTCTTATCGATAATATAAGGACCAATTTTAACGTTATCAGGGATAAGTAAAGCTAAGGAAGTATAATAGGAAGATCTTATATAGAGGTAGTTATAACTACTCTAAACCAACTAACCCTAATTAGGAGACTATATGCTAGCCTAGAGTTAGCTAGAGACTTTACTATTTAACTCTATTTAGTAACTCTTAACAATTATAATAATTCCTAACTAGAAACTCTCTTTCTAACCTTTTAGTCTTACTTAGTTACCCTAGCAGCTATATATAGTATTTAATATATATCGCATAAAGCCCTCCATAAGTAGGCTTAACTATATCTCTAATATTAATAATATTAGTAGGAGGTAATTAATTTTTTAGTTCTTTTTCTCTAATTAATTTCTAGTTTTCTTTCCGCGCAACTATACTAACTAATTATATTATATAATTGCTACTTAGAGCCATATATTAGCAGTTACGACTTCTCTATACTATAGTTAAGATTTTATATATACTGCGCCTAAAGCTACTTGTAATAACTATTACTTATAAATCTACTAATTTATAAATTAAAAATTAAACGTAGTTAAAGCTATTAGTAGAGGTAATTAATCACGCTTCCTATAATAAAATTTAGATTTTAGTGTAAGGTGAGGATATGGATAGGGAGTCCAATAATAGAATAATAGAGTATATTATATAGATAGACAAATCCTTAAGGGAAAAGGAGGAGTCTATATGCGAGGTAAGGAAGGGTTTTCCCTAGTTATGTATAGCGCATATGCCTTATGGACGAGTTACCCCTAGGTTGCCCTAGGGTCGCCTATACCTTACGGCTATATAACTATCTACTTAGGTTTCACCTAACAATGCCCCCCCCTTTAAAAGGATTGTCCCCAATCCTTTATATACTTAAGCCTTAATAAAACCCTATAAAAACCTTAATAAGGAAAAAAAAAATTAGAGGGGAAAGAGTGTCTTAATTTTGCGCATAGAGAGATAAGTAGTATATATGCGCGGTGTAAGGATATTATGTAACAGTGCAGTGTGGGAGAATTAAATAAGCGACTTGATTCTAAATCTATGGAAATCAAGTGAACTAAATACATAAAAGTAGACCCGGAACTCCATAGTCTATGACTTAATATTTGACCATACCTGAGACATATAAGGGTAGCGTTAATAATGTCTTGGGGCTTTTTAAGCGACGGTCTCGTGTCTTAGCGTAGTGCTGGTGAACTTTTATACACACCCCTAGATTTAATAGTGTAGTTAAAGCTATAGAAAATAAAATGAAGATAAAAGCTATACTAAAATAGGAAATTTAGATATAACTTTAGGAGTAGTACAAGGTGGTACTTAAGAGTTTTTGTCAGTTGTAGCAGTGATCTAATGTTAAATATCTACTAAATTTAATTGCTTTACCTATGCCTCGTGCCTTTAATGGGGTAGGATCTTAGTAAGACCGTTAGTAGACATCTTGTCTATAGGGACCCATTATACGTTAATCTTTTTGTCTTGGACTTCTTGTCAAAGCCAGTGCTAATGGACATTGATATGTTATAGCTTGGTGTTAAGCTTTAGTGTATCCTGTTTTAGGAGTCGTATAGTCTGTATATTGTCGCATAGTAGGGTAAAATCGCGTTCTAAATTGAGACTAATTGCCTTAAAGAAACGCTGCCACTAGATAATCTTAACAGCAGCCGTAGATAGGGAGAGAAGCTCCGCTTTAGTAGTTAAGCGAGTTACTAATTATTATAGGGTTGCCTTCCAATTAATTAGTCCTCTAAATAGCATAAAAAGGTATCCTTAAGAGCTCCGTCTGGTGTCTTTATGGTCTGCAAATACTGCGTTAGATGTTCCGTAAAAGGTGACGTCTTCTCCTTTAGGGTTTTTAAAGTAGATGTGTGCTCTGAGTACTTCGCTAAAGTATTTAATAGCTGTAGATTTTATTCTAAGGCAATAGGCGATGGCTTGGTTTAATGCATCAAGGTGCTTTTAATTTAGATTAGTAAGAAATTCGGCTAGGTTTAAATGCGTCTTTGCAATATTAGGTTTTCTAAATACAGCAAGGTGCGTAAGAGAACCGACCCGTTACTAGTAGGCTAGTGTTCTTTAAGGGTTTGTCTACTGGTTAGACGGAATTAGTTCTTTGGCAGGGAGTAGTGACTTAGGAAATCTTTCTGGTTAAATATTGAACCGACTGGCTATCTTTTTAATATAGGAATCTTGGTAGAGCTAAAGCTTTCTACTTACCTAATCTTATTTGATTTGAATTCCTAGGAACTATTATAGGTCTCCTAGTGCACGGATTTTGTATTAATATAGGAGTTTAGCTTTAAATTCTTCTAGTTTTTAAAGGTCCTTTTTGGCAAATAGAACAGCGATATTGTCTATATAAAAGAAGATAATAAGTCGCCTATTAGTGTAAAGACAGTTTATATCTAAGACAGGCTTTAATCTAAATTTGGCTAGTATACTAGTGAGCTCTTTATACTAAAGTAGTGGTAAGACTTTTAATCCGTATAGCGCCATAAGTAGCTTTATGATATATCCGTTTTGATTAAAGCCTTCTAGGCAGTAATAGTAGACTGGCTTGTCTAGTCTTATATTTATAAATGCGTTTACAGCGTTATACTATTAAATCTCTAAATTAAATGCGGCTGCTATAGCCATAAGGGCACGGAATATTTAAGCAGCTAGGGTTGCTGTATAAGTCTCTTCCTTAGTAATCTATAGGTCTCCGCGGACGCACAGTTAAGCTTTTAGCTTTTGTAGGTAGCCGTTACTATTAAACTTGTATTTAAAGACCCATTTTAGTAGAAGGATCTGCTTATTATATACTTCTTCTTTTAGTATAGTCTTAAATATCCCTTAGCGTTTTAGGTTATTATATTCTTTTTCTATAGCCTTTTAAAAGCTAGTAGTTAAAGGGTGCTTTCTTAGCTCTTTAAGGTTCTTTGGTTTAGGAGGAAGATTATCTCTATATAGGGAGGATCTAGTTTAGTTAATGTCCTTTACTAGTCCTGTGGCAAAGCCAGCATAGTAACCAAATAGGGTAGGTATATTAGCTAGTGCTGTGTTAGCAACTCAGTCAATCAAGGCATGAGCACGGCAAGAGGGACGCGCAAGCCTGTACAATTGGTAGTCTATAAACAAGGATCCAAAGCTAGAGAAAGGAAAGGAAAGGAAGGGTAGCGCCACTCAAGGTTTTATACGATCGTCTGGTTACGTAGACTACGACTATCTAAAACAGTAAGAAACTGTCTGCAATTATCCACCACAATCCACCGTTTTCCACCAGCGCCGTAACATTACCCCCCCCCTCCAAAAAAGCCTGCCCTTAGGCTTTGTATGTCCGTATATGTCCGTAGGGTATTCTTATCTTTATGCTTAACAGGTAGCTTATCATCTTCGCTATACTAGCACTCCATCCACTCATCTAGATACTTTAGGGGTCCTGGCTTATTAGGGTATTAGTTATAGAATTCTTTAAGCTTTTAGGGGCAACCTATAAAGTTCTAGGCGGGGTACCAGGTTGGGTCTAGATCGTAACCTTTCCATTAGACACGGTATTTTAGCGTTCCTTATACTAGTTTACAGGCTAGTATTTCATTAACTTCCCATTCGTCGTCGCTATTAACTTAAATTAGCAGTAGAGGCTCATTCTTTTGTCCAGATAGTAGGTTATTTGTAGCTTTCCGTAGCTTATCTAGTAAGAAAATAGGGTAGACTTTAATCGAGTCTAGGAGCTTAACCTTATACAAGTTGCCTTCTTTATTAAGGATCTTATACGGTCCTGCCATCTTATAGTCCAGCTTATGGCTAGGCCGTTCCGTCTTCTAGTTCTTTGTTATAACCCAGACCTTATTACCTACTGTAAAGTCGGGCTCGCGCCTATGCTTGTTTGCCTACTGTTCCATTAATCTCTAGGCCTTTTCTAGATTTATACGGGTTACTGCCCAGGCTTCTTCTAAGCGTTTAGCGTATTGCTAGGCTTTCTTATAAGACAGTTTTTCGCGTACAGTCTGTAGGCCTTCTGGTCTATTCCAGTTAAAGCTAATATAGGGTAAATATCCCATTTCTAGCTAAATAGGTGTAAATCCCATAAAGTTATGGGGTAGGGTCGCCTGGGCGTAGTCTATTAGGGGTAGCAGTTCGCCCTAGTTATCCTAAAAGTAGTTAATAAAGGGCCAGAGTCTTTGGTCTAAGTATTAATTTATAATCTCCGTCTAACCATCTATCTGGGGGTGGTATGCTGTAGAAAGCTTTAACCTAATACCTAGGATCTAGGTAAACTCATTCCAGAAGGCTAATATAAACTGCGGCCCTTAATTAGATATAATAGTATCTAGTAGTCCGTAAATTTGGTAGACATAATAGATATATAGTCGGGCCACCTCTTTAGCATTAATATCCTTGTGACAGGGGATTAAGAATAGGCGCTTGCTAAAGTGGTTAACTAGAATTATAACCATATCATATCTGTCGCGGTCCATAGGTAGTTTATAGAAGTCTATAGAGATATACTACCAGGGGCATTCTGGTATCGGGAGTGGTTTTAATAGCCCTAGGGTCTTATCTTGCGGAATTGTAAACCTATAGTAGTTATTATAGTTCTATACATAGCGGTTAATATCCATAACCATTCCGGGCCAGTAGTAGCAGTTGCTAATAATTCTACAGGTCTTATTTTTTCTGGTGTGGGCTGTAGAGACCTAGGCATGTGCTTCAGTAATAAGTTAAGTCCGTAAGTTCTGTTTCTTTGCTACTACTAGCCGTTCCTAATACTTAAGCAATCCATTTTTAAGGGACTATAGGCTGGTAACGTTCTTTGCCTTTTTATAGTACTCCTATAGAGAAGGGGCCGTATGGTTTATCTGCAGCAATTTATTAATTAAGTTAAGTCCTAAAGGGTTAATAGGATATATCTTGGCGCCTAGGAAGTCTGTACTTAGTTCTGCCTATATCTAGGGGTTGAGGTGCTCTGGTTATAGTAGTATCTAGGTCTATAATAAGATCTTTATAGCCATCTGGTTACCTAGGTCTTGTTTGCGCCTTGTAAGAGTATCCGCACGGTTTATAGCGCCTAGTCTATATATAATTAAGAAGTTGAACTAAGATAGGATATCCGCCTAGCGTGCCTGCCGGGCCATAAGGGCCTTAGTTGTTATAAAGTATTCTAGGGCCTTATAATCCAAAACTACCTTAATAGGCTTAGGGGTCCCCTTTAGCTGTGCACGCCAGTACTAAAAGCTAGAGATAATAGCCAGCATTTCTTTATTATAGATGTGGTAGTTTAGCTCGGCATCTATTATAGTCTTTAAATAGTATACAATAGGGTGCTATTCTCCGTCCGGTTACTTTTGGGAAAAAATACCAGCTATTGCGCCGTTTAAGGCATTAGTTTCTAGCATTAAGGGCCGTTCTGGGTTAAAATGGGCAAGTAGGGGAGCCGATACTAGCCGTTTTTTAAGCTTATTAAGGCCCTGCATATATATAGTGTTAAAATAGAAGGGCTGGTCTTTCCTAGTAAGACAGTTAAGAGGCCGGGAAATCCTGCTGTAGTTCTTAATAAAGTGTTAGTAGAAGTTACAGAAGCCTAAAAACAATTATACCCCCTTTACGGTCCGTAGGGGTGCCTACTAGTTAATTACAGCCGTTTTCTCTAGGTCAGCCTTAACTCTATTTATACTAATAATAAAACCTAGGTACTTTGTACGCTTAATACTAAATTCTAACTTCTTAATATTGGCCTGGAGGCTAGCCTTGCGGAGCCGTTATAGGACTTTATAGACGTGCTCCTTGTGTTCTAGCTCGTTCTTAGAGTAAATTATAATATTATCCAGGTAGGCCGTATAGAAGTCGTTAAGGTAGTTAAAGAGTACATCATTTATATACCGCTGGTATATAGCCGGTCTGTTAGTCAGTCCAAAAGGAAGTACTTTGTATTTATATATTCCGTAACGGGTCTAAAATGTAGTAAGATCTTCTAATCTAGGGTCTATCCTAATTTGGTAAAAAGCCTGACGGATATTAAGCTTAGTAAAGATCTTAGCTCTACTTATTTAGGCTAGAGTCTCCTTAAGTAAGGGCAGTGGATAGCAGTCCTTGCGGGTTATATTATTAAGTTTGCGGTAGTTAATGCAGAAACAAAGTCCTCTATTTAGCTTTTTGGTAAAGAGAATAAGTAAGTTAAAAGGGGCTTAACTAGGCTCAATAAAGCCCTTATTTAGGTTATTAATAAGGTACTACTTTGTAGCCTATAATTTGGTAGTAGACTACTAATAAAGGGGGCTATAACTAAGGGTGTCTTCCTTGTCTGGCTTAATCTCAATCTTGTGGTTATACGGTTGGTAAGGTGGGAGTATATTGGACACTACCTTAGAGAATACGTCCTTAAATTTCTAGTATTAATGGGGCAGTTTCTGTTCTACTAGCTTCTTATCCATAAGCTTACTTTCCTATCCGCTAAGCTCGCTTTCCTTTTCCTTAATTATTTAATTAATTTTATATAAGCTAGTGGTAAAGGCAATAGTATTAGGTTAGACTAAGTTCCGGTAGAATCCTACGGCGCCGATGCAGCAGATATTAACTAGGGGAAGGTCTATAGGTTTCTTTACGGACTTTTGTTAGGCCGTATTTTATAGTATAGGGTTTAAAGTCTTTCTTAGCTTACGTTCCATTTTCTGTAAGTTATTCTTCCAGTCTATTAGTTTAGTATAGCGTCTAGTATTCCTAGCCTTCCTTTATAGCTGCGTAGGGCCTAAGTTCTCCATAGGGGACTTAGCTAGGTTACTACTAATTTCCTAGATCTCTGATGCGGGTGGCGTAACATAGGTAGTCTGGGGGCGGCGTAGTATATAAATCCGTTGCGGATTAAGCTGTATATCTTTCTTAAAGGCCTAGTCCCTACATATAGCATCGGCCTGGTAAATAGTATTAATCTAGGGCTGTATAAGGTTCTCTATTATAATACTGATTTCTTTTATAAAGGAAGGGGTTAGGGGTAGGGATTTAGGCTAGATAAGCTATTTACTCTATACATTAAGCTATAAGCCTAAATAGGCTAGCTATTTTCTTTCTAAGATTATATTATGGCTTTCTAGGTCTGTAATAAGAAAGGGGATATTATACTGCCTTCGTCTATTAACACGGAGGTGGATCTGTAAGATAGTTATAATAGGTAGTCCTATCCGTCTATTATACCCGCAAATAGGGACTGGTTTAGGCAGTTCTTTAAGAGGCGCATTTAAAAACTTAGCTAGCTTTATAGCGCACTAGGTATCTATTAAGGCAAAGGCATTTGCTTTAGAGTTAGCTAAAGCGGAGGTTAAAACTTAATATCTATTATAAAATAAAGTATAAGGGATAGTGTAGCTTTTTCTACTAACTAGCCGACTTAAATTAATATGTAACATATTAATTCCTTTTAACCCTAGAGAGGAGTTTTTCTCTAGGGTTCCTCTTTTTCTAGCTCTATGCCATCCTCCTAAATTAATAGAACTTTATTCGTTTTTACCTTTGTCTAGTAATCCTTTGTAAAGTAGTCTTTCTAGCCGCATAAAAAGCAAGCCCCTTAATTGCTAAGGGCCTATTTATGGGGGTCGTTATACGTAGGCTAAGTGTGCGCCGGACCTATAGCAGGACTAGCTGCTAAATTAATAGCGGGCTGTACAGCTAGTACCGTAGGAGTTGCAGATCGTGCTAGAGTGTTACAGGCCGTTTATATAGTGCTTATAGTTTGGTTTAGAGAGTTTTTAGCCTTATACTGCTTAGCTTATGCCTTAATTTAATGGAGGCCTTAGTTAATAAATAGGCAGTAGTCCGTAAGTACTTTTAGCGTCTATATAGTAGTAAAAACTAGCAGTACCGCGCGCTATAGGTCTAGGGTAAGCTTATTAAAGAGGTCTAGCATTAGGTCTTTATAGGGAATTTAGGCCTAGCTAGCTAGGTATAAAAAGCGGGTCTAGAAGGCTAAAAAGGTCTCCGTTGTCTTTATATTAAGAGCTTTATAATTAAGGCAGGCGTTCTGTACCTTAAAGGGGTCCTTATAGATAGAAGACAAGTGGTCAATTATCTCATCTCCAGAGAGGAAGGGATCTGCCAAGTCCTAGGCGTATCGCGGACGTAAGTACATCTATACGTCTCCGCCGGTACGGCCAAAGACATAGGCCATCTTAGCTTAAGTAGTGGGGAAATAGTCCATATTAACTTTAAGCTTATTCTGCAATTAAAGCTTCCAGTTATTAAATATAGGGTCAGTTCCATCTGTAAGTAATAGGGGGTCTGCAACCTTCGCGGACCGCGATAATACTAATGCTGTACGTTGGGCTAGGGCCTTAAGGACTGTAGCAAGTCTCTGGGTGTCTAATAACTCCTTACTAAATATAGGGGTGTCCCTAGTTTTAAGCAGCTCTTAAAGCCGTTTAATTTTGGCATTAGCTGCTACGAGCTCTTCCTAGGGGGTTAAGATGGCGACTATTTCACCATTAGAGGTATTTGCGGGTCTTGCAGCGGCTTTGCCAGCTACTATATTTCTTAGCATGGTGGTAAGGGTTTTAGGTAATTTCCGGTGTTTGTTTATTTTCTAGGGGTTCTAGTCCGTGCGTATCCTATTCTTAGGTTTCGCGTTCTATTCGTGTTCTTTTAGTTCTTAGGTCTGTCCTGTCCTTATGGTCCTAGTAATGTCCTTAGGGTCCTATTCTGTGTCCTTGTCCTGTTCGTGGTCTTGTAGATAGATATATTTAAGTTCCTTCTTAGGAAGAAAGAGTAATAAAGAGCTTTAGATAATGTTAGCGACTCAGTTAATCAAGGCATAAGCACGGCAAGAGGGACGCGCAAGCCTGTACAATTGGTAGTCTATAAACAAGGATCCAAAGCTAGAGAAAGGAAAGGAAAGGAAGGGTAGCGCCGCTTAAGGTTTTATACGATCGTCTGGTCACGTGGACTGCGACTGTCTGAAACAGTAAGAAACTGTCTGCGATTGTCCGCCACAATCTACCGTTTTCCACTAGCGCCATAACATGCTGCTGCGTACACTTAACGTTAAATTTGTTTAGAACCTTCTGGTAGGATAAGGTTGGTAGATGGATTGGCCAAGACCTTGTTAGCTTATAGAGCTATATTTAATGGTTCTAATAAACTACTTGGCTAGGTAGAACCTGTTTTAATTATATCCAAGATATTATCTTAAAGTCCTCCTAGTATAGTGTTTGTTTTTAGCAGATCTAGAGATACTATTCTACTAGGTGTTGGTAGCTGTTTAATGTCCTTTATAGGAAGCTCTGCTGAGTTGCTTAATATAGTTATTTAATCTATATTTGAGGTAGGTCTATATAGGATAGATTTATCCTTAAATTTGTCTTTATAGAGAGGTTCTAGTAGACTAATTGCCTAGATGGTATCTTCTAATACTTCCCTAAGTAGGTAATTAATATTTTAACCCTTAGGGTTATAGAACAAGGTCTCGTTAAATATAACGTCTTTAGTTTAAATAACTTTATAAAGGCTTAGAATCCAGATTTAATAGATATTTATTAAATTGTAGCCGACTAGGTGTTTAATTAATGCATAAGAAGCTAGCTTGTCTCCTTTTCTAACTTGTTTGTTTAGCATATAGGTCTTACAACCGTATTTATGCATATAGGTAAGTAATGGCAGCTTACTATAGGCGACCTTATACGGAGTTTTCCACCCTAGCTGCTTATTTAGTGTTTAATTAAGTGCATAGCCAGCAGTAAAAAAAGCCTCTGGTCCTAGAAATAGGGGTAAGGATAATTTTAGCTGCATAGACCTTAATTGTTCCATAAGGGTTTGTCCAAATTATTCTGCTCCACTATTTTGTTCTTTAGTATATAGTGCTCAGTATTTAAAGGTAATGCCTTTATCTGCATACTACGTATCTAGGGTATCTTCCATTTATCTAAATACTTATTCGTTATTGCTCTAGAAGAAGACAACGTCTTAATAGAATTGTGTTTTAATTAAATAGTAAGTCTTGTAAATAGTAGGTAGGATAGTAGCTTTATTCCTATTTTTAGCGGTATATACAAAGTTAAATTTGGAATATATGCAGTAGAAATGCATAACATATCTATTGCCGTTGTACCCTGATACTCCAAGGTAGATAATATTAAATGCTAGTCGTTTAAATAGTTGAGTAGCTGGAAATTTGTGTTTTTGTCTTTAAGAGATCTGCTGCATATACTTTGCTAGTAAGTAAACTTCACATTTAATTTTAAGCGGTGCTTGTTTGTTGGTTTTAAATTTAGTTAGCTTTGCGCCAATAATATACTTAGGAAGCTGCGTAATAGCATTAGGTCTTATATAGCCAAGTATCTTATACCATCTTGTAGCTGTGGCTCTGATTGGTTTACGGGCTATTTAGCTTAGCTGAAATCTTCCTATTAAGAAGGTTAATTAAGTTGTTAAGTTTAGGGTATTTTTAGGCTCTCTGTGCATTAGTGCCCAGTAGCCCCCTAGTTGTTTTGCATAGCATACTGTTTTGCTAGTTGCTAGACGGTATAGTAAGTTTTGTCCTAAGTTGAAATGGATGTTGTTATTAGTAGCTCTTAAAAGTGCTATGATATTTATAAATATAGTAGGTACTAGTGCTATATGGGATAGCTTTATTTTTGACTGCCTAGTAGGTATATTAATAGTAATGGTTACTATTCCATAAGTTTAAATTTTCTTAAATTTTCTGCTACTAGGTATAAGAAGGTAAAGTCTTCTTTATTGTTATAGACGTAGGTATCTACGCTAGGGTTAAGTATCTAGGTGTTCTAAAGTTTAAAAGGAGTTTAACCAGTACTGAACACGGCAGCATAGCTAGTTGGTTTAGTAGAAGGTAGGGTTTTAGAATTAAAATTAATTGTAGATTCTATATTTTAATTGTTCTCCTTTACTTCCTATTCTCTTTTTTAAATTTAGTTGACAATGCGTTTAATCCAAGGTATAGATGAGATAGCTTTATCTACTTTCTTCTGGACATCTGCCCTTGGTCTCCATCCTTAAGGGCACTTATGCTTAGCAATATAATAGCAGTTATTGTGCTTAGCAATATAATAGCAGTTGTTGAACTAATGTATAATACCGCATATGCATTCCTTGTTCCATCTTGAATTTGAATTTGAATTGCTGTTGGAGTCTAAATTGGAATTGGAATTTGCGTTGCCTTGAAGAGTTGCAAATGCGGAGTTATTAGCAGCTGATGTAGACGATGCTTGCTGCATGCGGTAGTGCTCCTTAAATTCCTTAATAAGGTCAATAATAGATGGGGCCTCTTTATCCTTCCGTTTTTTTAAAATAAGATTTACTTCTAGTGCTCCTGCGAAGCTAGAAGAGATAGGTTTGATTACTTGTACGAAATTGTAGTAGGGCCTAAAGCCTTATATGTCTAGAAGCTCCAATTCCTCTGCTAGCTTGTAGACGCTCCTCTAGCTATTTAACCGTTTTTTAATGCTCTGCTTTTTATTATAGGCTTTAAGAGCCGTGTATTAATTTAGGACGTCGCGCTTTTAACCTGAGGTGGTAGGGGCGAGTACAGTCTTTAATTCTTGAAGGCGTTTGTATACCGTTCTGAGGTCTTTAATAAGAGGGAGGTAGGCTACCAACGTCGTACGGACAATATAATTGCTGATATTGTTTATGGCTTGCTCTTGCTTCTAGTGTACGCGGAGGTCGTCCTTATGCTTAGCGTAGAGTTAATTGTACGCAATGAGTTGGTTTGGATCTAGCTTAGCTATTAATATAGTAGTAGGAGGCACGTCTTTTGGAGTAGGTTAATTTGGAGGTTCTAGCTTTGGAAGCTTGTCTTTTTTCTTTAATAGGTTAATATACTGCCATACGTTGTTTGTTTTAGCAGTATCTTAAATAATAAAGAACTATTGCATCCAATTAGATGGCTTTTTAAGGATAAGGTTGAATTTTGAATAAGGTCCGTCTGTATTGGTTGTTATTTTTAGAATTTAACAGGTTAAGCAGGGTCCTAGGTTAGCGTCTTGGCGAAACCTTATTTTGACGTTTTTTGATTTGTTAGTTCGTTTGTCAGTTAGGTATGTTTATTAGTCAGGTGTAACCGTCCGTTTATTTAGTAGGTGAAGAAGCTTAAGACACTTATAAAGGTAGTAGAAGTAGTAACTTCGTAAATAAGGTAGTAGATTGATTGGTTTAGTAGGTAGTGCACTCTAGACTCATAACTGTAACAGTGTAGTGTGGGAGAATTAAATAAGCGACTTAATTCTAAATCTATGGAAATTAAGTGAACTAAATACATGAAAGTAGACCCGGAACTCCATAGTCTATGACTTAATATTTGACTGTATCTAAGTCATACGAGGGTAGCGTCGATGATGTCTCGGAGCTTTTTAAGCGACGGTCTCGTGTCTCAGCGTAGTGCTGGTGAACTGTTACATATTAAGGAACTTTAACCACCGGTTAAAGTTGTCTAATTAGTTAGATTTACCTTGCTAAGACTTCCCATATTTAACCAAGCTAGTAGTAATTTTCTATCCCCAAGATAGAAAATTCTAATTAGTCTGTTTAGGGCTTGCCTAAATTTAGTAAACTGTTAAAAATATTCTAAAAGATTGCTTATATAGGTAGGTCGCTAGTACCTCGCGGGTAGGTTATAGGTTATTTATATGCAGCCAGACTTATAGGTGGTAAGGTAGTATGCCCGTTAAATCCACCGCTAACCCTATACTTTAGCCTTACACTATACTGGCATAGCGCCGTATATACTTTGCGGGTAGGTTATAGGTTACTTATATACAGCCAAATTTATAGACGGCAAGGCTATATGCCTATTAAATCCACCACTAACCTATGCTTTAGCCTTATGCGTTATCTGCATAGTATATACATAGAATAGTGTATAAATTATTAGAATAGGTTACTGCCAGTGGGTTACTAGTAGGTCTTAGACTCTAGTTAAGTAAACCTGTTTTCTAACGTAATAATCTACTAAGCTAGCATAGAGTAACGGACTAGGTCTAAGAAGGGTGCTTTCTAAATTAAGCTTTATTGGCATACGCTATAGCTTCGCCTATAAGTCGCCTATGAGTTACTAGCATAGCCAGGTTGTATTAGAGTGTAGCTTATATAGGATATTAATGAATCGCGCTTCACCCTATATATATGCCGCAGTTCTTATCGCAAGCGTTGCTTGTTCTTTAATCCCTTAAAATGTCCTTTACTCCGCTTTAGTGCAGGTTATATCTCAGCAATAGCGCTTACTTTTCGCCTACGCTTTAGCTGCAAGGCTGGGGTATTCTGCTTATAGTACTTATCTAATAGTTATTAACAATTCTTAAGTTCTGTCTTGTATTTCCATTTATTATACTTATTTAGCCATCCTAGCTATTTAATAAGATACTGCGGTTATCTAGTATAATCCTAGTAGGTAACAATTACTTCTACTTCCTAACTGCCTTCTTTAAGCTCTTCTACTGCTAGGGGTTAGAACTTAGGGCATAACCTATAAGGCTCTAGTAGGGAGACATAAAAGACTAGGTAGAGCCGTGCTATAGCAGGTAGAAGCTCTAGCTTATATACTTACTACCCTATACACTCTAGGATCTAAAATGGTCCTATAAACTTGCTATTAAGTTTCTTATAGGGACATTTTATGCGGATGTTCTTAGAAGAGAGTAGGACTTATTTACTAACAGCAAAATACTTGGCCAGATAGTAATAATTATAGTATTTTGCCTAAAGCTATTAGGCGTACATTATTAACGCCGCCGCTACCTCATATGTAAGGCGTAGGCGTTATAGATACGTCTCTATAAGTTTAACATTTATTAACTTAGACCCCTCACTACCTTGCTAGGCGTCTTAAATGCTATCTAGGACTCTATTTAGGATATTTAATAGCTAGCTATAGGCGAGCTTAATAGGGGAACACTTTGTTATAGTATAGACCTTAAAGTTATAGGCAAAGGCTGCCTTATTAAGTAGGGAGGCCTAATTAAACTATTTCCAGTTTATAAATATATGTAGGTATACCTTAAGCTCCTAGTTTTAGCGTTCCGTCTAACTATCTATCTATAGGTAGAATGCAGTGCTAAGCTTACGCTAAACGCGGAGATAGTAGCACATAGTACTTTAGTACTCACTTATAAATATGCTACCCCTATTAGAGATAATATTATCTAGGGACCCTATTTATGCAAAGACTCTAAATAAGAGTTCTATAAGTTACGTAGCATTAATTATCTTATATACTGGATAGTAGCGCACTAGCTTTATAAAATGGTCTATAAGAACAAGGACGGAGTTGCACTCTATGCTATTAGGAGTTTTAGACTTAGGAAGATCTATAACAAAGTTAAGTAAATAATATTGCTAGGCTTGGGTAGGGACCTAGAGAGGCTATAACTCGCTATAGGGTTTATAGCAGCGCAATTTATAGCATTAGTAGGTATTATAGTTATCCGGGTATTTACGGATATCTTTAGTAAGACTATTCTAAGTATACTTCTACGCAATTACCTTATAGGTACGGTTAAATCCATAATAGCCACCTATAGGATTATTATAATTCCGCTTAAGGATCTCCTATTATAGTAGTGTACAATTTAGCATCTAAACCTTATTATTTTGCCTTAGGGGTCCTTAATTATTAAGAGTATAGTCCTTATTACTAGTAGAAACCTATCCCTAGGTTAACTAATTATATATAAAGCGTGTAAAGGCATCCCTTTCTTATACTCCATAAATAAAATTAACTAGTGACTTAAGGGGGTGTTCTATAAACGCCGTTTTGGCTAAGGTAGCTACTACTACCTCTTGCCATAGCACAAGACTCTGCATAAAGTCAGTGCTAGTAAAATAACATATAATATACAGGTAACTCGCCAAGTTATTATAGGGGACCATTGCCTAGGCCAAGGGATCTTCCCTAGGGTTAAACGCCATTAGGCCAGTGTAAGGGATATTATTGCGGTCACCTCGGGTTGCCCTCAGGACAACCCCTAGACACCCCTCGGACGTCCGTCGGTCACGTGCCGGAGGCACGTGCCCGTAGTATATAGTCTCCACGATCCTCAAGGCCTTACCTCCTTAAGGATTCGTCTCTCTTACCAATCTATCTTGTTCCATAATCGTGTTCTTATAGCCCCCTATCTACAAGTTCCCCTTACATTTAAATCCTTCCTACTCTTTTTTGGAAGGGCAGCTGGCTTTAAGAACTAGATTATATATTTACATTTTATTTACACCTACTATTCCTCCCTTAAAATCTCGCGATAACCTAAATGGAAACTCTATAGATACCTTATAGAAAGCCGTCGCGCTAAAGCAGGAAGGTCCCTCCGATAATAAGAGATTGCGACAATATAAACCTCTAGGCAAGACAGCCGAACAAGCCCTAATACCCAGATGCACTAGGAGCTTAAAGACTCTCGCACACCTATAGTTACCGCTAAGGAAAACGCAGACACCCTCTATAACAGTCATAACGCTGCTAGAAAGCAACTGGAACCCCTCTAGCCCCACCTAGGCTAATTAGAAGATTAAGCGCTAGAGGCAACCCTAAGATCTTCCCCTAAGCCGGAAATACCAGAGGAATATACTAATATGTCCAATTAGGGATCTAACCGGAACCCTCCCAGAGGACCATTGGCCTACAATCGGCATAGTAGTGGTGCATAGACTGCCTATAAGCCAAGTGGGCCTATTCCTTTTAGTAACTTAACCTAAACATTAACTTAAGACCTAAGCCTTATTGGGAAGCCTATACCAGCTACTAGTGCTAACACTACCTCTATAGCCGGAGCTTCCCTAGGCCTAAATTCAGAAAGTTAAGAGCCCCACACCGATTTTCTTTAAGGAGGATATTGGGAAGCTGCCGCTAGGCTCTTAGAAGCTATATAGAAAGGAGCCACTAATAAACATATTAGAAACCTCTAGGGGCAAGTCTAGATCTGGTAGAGCTTAATCTAGGCTAGATAAAATCTTTTATAACCTAGCTAAGGCCTAAGGCTTCCTAGGGGCTACCTAGTATCTACCTAAGGAGATATAAAAGACCTAGAGAGGTATCTACATAATAAATAGAAAAAAGATATAGATTGACTGGCCAAGGCCTCTAATAGTTTAGAACTCCGTCATAAACCCACCGCCTAATAGTTGGATAATTAGTTTCGTAAAGTAAACAACTTCTTTAAGATACTAATAATCTGAGATAATACCAAAGAATATATATAGTAAATTATTAGCAAGATTAAAGACCGATTACTAAACTAGATTGCACTTAATTAACTTAATAAAGAGCAAATTACTATATAGCTATAGCTGTAGACCTTCCTAAAGGGTTGGACCTAAGATCCGCATATTATATAATACAATAATGCAGAACAATTCTGGAATGGTATATAGTTGGACCGTTAAGACTTCCGCCAGTTTATAAACTTTATAGAAACTTGTGCTTAGCAGATAAATCTAGAGCCCTTTAAAAACAGAAACGGCAGCGTTTATAAAAAGAAGAAGATTAGATTTATCTGGGCTAAAATCAAGCCAGCAATTTATAACAAAATAAAGCGCGTAGGAGCCCTACCGCGGATTACCGTATATGTGGATTTTAAACGAGCGGTTCTAAACGCTAAGGATATAGTAAGGAACCAGACCTCTTTTAATAGGAGGCTGGGGGGTTACCAGAAGCGCGGGCACTCTAGTAGCAATATAGGGCAGACCCAACCTTTAAAGAAGCCGTTTTTAAAGAGAACTTTAGAAGGGTTAAAGTTAGGGGCCTTAAGTAATAGGAAAGACTCCTAGGGCCAACCTAATACCCGTCCGGCACCTTCACGGGAACACTCTAAAAAGTTAAGAGAAAACTCCGGAAGCAAATCTTATTAGAAGAAGTAGGGCAAAAAACGCACTAACGACATAAAAAAAGAAAAGCCCTAGTTACGGACCTCTCCCAGCTGCAACTAGGGCAAGATACGGAAGAAAAGACTCTCCGTATTGCTATTAAGCTGGAAATGGCACTCCCTATAGGTAAGGTACATTACAGTAGTTCCAAGCACTATATAACAGCGGCGCCGAAATTAATCTTATACGATATGATTTGGTAAAAGAGCATAAGCTTATCCCGTTGCTAAAGTAGCGGAAACCTATTGCAGGGTTCCTAGATAAGCATTAAATTAAACTATACAGTGCCCATAAGCTTACAGTGTTAGTAGCCAACATGTATAACTACACTAAGGTGGTCGGTCTACAACCCTTTTAGGCGGCTGACTTTAAAGGCTATAACCTTATTCTTAGATACTCTTAGCTTGCGGAAGCAGATCCTAAGATACGCTTTAAAACAGGAGCCTTTAAATAGTAGAACGATAAAGAATTGGAAGGGCGTATATTACTAATAAGCTTAAAAGATATCCTAGAAGATATAGCTCTAGGTAAAATAGTATACACTCTATACCTAAAGGAGTATTGAATCGAACCCCTATTTTATAGCAAGATGGGTATAGAGCCTAGCATAGGTAATAACCCCTTTATAATGGAGACCTTATAGGAAGCTGCCGGACAGGTCGCAGAGACACTATAGGGAGGCGGCGATCTTGAAGATCTTATAAGATACTTCTACCGCCACGGGTTACTCTGGCTTAAGCAATATACAGAGAATATGCTACGGCACCTTAAACGCTGCGTTAAAGAATTCCCTACCCTCTATTAGCTACCGCATGAAACGGTTTAACGTATAGTAGCAACCATATACGAGCAACTACTATAGCGCGCAACGCTGCCCGTGGGTATTCTAAGGGAGCTCTAGGACCTACCTAATAATAATATAGAGGACGAACGCGACCCCAATCTATTAAATATTCCATTAGGCCTAAGGGACTTACTAAGGGTATTCTTAGGTAGGCGAGCTAAAGTTATAGCGCAGAACTTGGAATACAATCATGCAATTAATCTAGAAGAGGGTAAATAACCCCTAAACCTTCCTATTTACAACCTCTCTTGTAAAGAGCTTAAGATCCTACGGGAATACCTTAATAGTATATAGGAAAAGGGATGGATCCGGCCCAGTAAATTACTAGCAGGCGCACCGATCCTCTTTATCCTAAAACCGGATGGAACTATAAGGCTATGTGTAGACTATCGCGGTCTTAATAAAGTTATAATTAAGAACCGTTACCTACTACTACTGGTTAGTGAAATGCTAGATCGACTATCTAGGGCGAAGATCTTTATAAAGCTGGACCTACAAGACGCCTATTATAGGCTCTATATTAAAGAAGGGGATAAGTAGAAGACCGCTTTTAAGACCTAATATGGCCACTTTAAGTATATGGTGATGCCTTTTGGGCTAGCTAATGCGCCTGCGATATTCCAATCGTATATTTATAGAGCCTTAGGGGGACTAGTTAACCGCATATATATTATCTATTTAGATAACATCCTAATCTACTTAGAAGATGAGGATTAGTATAAGCAACACATCCGCTAAGTACTAGAACGTTTAGATAATTAAAGCCTCTACGCTAAGGCGTTAAAGTATACCTTTAATACTAAGCAGGTCGAGTTCCTGGGTTATATTATAACGCCTATAGGCGTAGTTATGGACCTAGTACGGGTATAAACAATCCAAGAGTAACCGGAGCTAGAGAGCTACTAGGATATTTAAGTATTTCTAAGCTTTGCCAATTTCTATAGGCGCTTTATCTATAACTACTCGGACATCGCCTGATACCTATTTAACTATATTACGGAAGCTTCCTAAGACCTGGCCCAAGAAGCAAAAAGCTTAAAGGCAGAAAGGAAGAAAACCAAGAAGGGACCAACTAAATGGTATAAACCATGGTTATAGCTTGGAAAGGTTTAGGAGGCCTTCTGGGAACTATAAGAAAAGTTTATAGAAGCTCTATTACTACGGCATTTTAACCTAGATTAGCCATTAATAATAATTACTAATGTATTAAATTTTGCCCTTGTAGGTATCCTACTACAACTTAATAGGGATCCAGACGCTACCTAGCTCTACTAGAGACCAGTAGCATTCTATAGCAGAAAATTCTAGGGGCCTAAAGTTAGGTATTATACCCACAATAAGGAACTGCTGGCCATAGTTAACTGCTTTAAACAGTGGCGACATTACCTTAAATACGCAAGCCATACTACTTATATACTCTCAGATCATCACAATCTACGCTACTTTATAACTATAAAGGAGCTTATACCTTAACAAGCTAGATAGGTAGAGAAGCTTATGTAATTTGATTTTAAGATTGAATATAAGCCAGGGGAGAATAACCCTGCTGATAAACCGTCACGACAGCCAGACTATGCCAAAGGCTTTAAAACAGGAGAAGGAAAACAGATAATAGATATCTTACTTCCTATATTACAGAACAAGCTCTGGGTATAGAATGCTCGAGTACCTATAGCTCCATATATTAAGTCTTAGGCGGTATAAACCCTATTGGTCTCCACTAACGTTCCGGCTGGCACCCGGTCCGTTGCTATTAAGGGTCCAAATATACCTGGACAGGACATCCCTAACACATTCTTGGAACCTAGTAATATATTACCCCTAATTACTAAGCTATCCTCTTAAACTAATAGTAAAGCTATAGAGCAATCAGAACTCGGAGCCCTATAATAACTAAAGAACTTTAACCTTATAGCGGCCTTCCTAACGCACGCGCATTAAAGAGTTGCAAGATCTATAGTACCATCTAGTCTCGTACTTAGAGTAGTACGGGACGAAACAGCTTTCACACGGGAACTATCTGAAAGGTTAACGGATCTCATCTATAAGGTGTAATAAAGGGACGCTTCCTATACCATCTTTAATGCGGAAGTAGACCGGAAACGTGATGGAAAGGAAGCTGTAAGGCGCTAAAATTGGGAACTGGACCTAATGGGCCTACTATATAGAAATGGCAAGGTTTGGGTGCCACTAAAAGTAAATCTACGGCAGAAGATTTTTATAAAGAATCACAATGATCCTTTAGGCGGCCACTATGGTCAAGCCAAGACAGTGGAATTACTTTAGCGTAAATACTATTGGCTAAAGCTTAAGCAGGAAGTAAAGGAGTATATTAGCCATTACAAGAAGTATCAAGTATATAAGATCCGTAGGTATAAGCTATAGGGTCTACTTAAATTAGTTCCCCCCACTAGTAAGCCATAGCGATATTATGCTATGGACTTTATTACAGATCTCCCGCTATCTAAAGATGGCTAAGGATGAACATATAATTCGGTTCTTATACTTATTAATAGGTTTTTAAAGTACGTCCAATACCTTCCTGTTAACAAGACGATTAATATATAAGCGCTTGCCAGCCTAATTAAGGAGAAATGCTTTCTTAAAGTAGACTAGCCGCACTCCATTATTACTAATAGGGGCAGTGTCTTTATAAGCCAGTACTAGTCGGATCTATGCTTTTATTTAAAGATAGACCACTGTTATAGTATAGCTTTCCATCTACAAACGGACGGGCAAATGGAACGCCAGAACTAGGAACTGGAGTCTTATCTGCGAATATATTTAAACTACTAGCAAGATAATTAGTGCGAACTACTTCTATACACGGAGTATGCCTATAACTTAAAGCAACACGCATTATATAAGTATACACTAATCTAGATTGCCTATGGCGTCCAACTATCTGGGTTTAATAGTATACCCAGCAATTACTGGCTAAGGCCGTATAATCAATTATAGGATCCTACCAGGAAGTTAAAGGACATCTACCAGAGAGTACAAAGATACCTCTAGGAATGGGAAGAGTAATAAAAGCATATAAAGCAGAGCCTATAAGATGCCTAAGAGCAGTAGAGACTCTGGTATAACCGCAAATACTAGGACAAGTATTTTAGAGTAGGCGATAAGGTTCTATTACGTTTAACAAATATTAAGACCCATCGACTATTAAAGAAGCTTGATGTAAGATACCTAGGTCCCTTCTAAGTTAAGGAATAAATTGGCAAGCTAGCCTACCGTCTTTAGCTACCCCTATTTATGGCCTATATATATCTAGTGTTTTACGTAAACCTACTAGAGCCATGGCATAGACCACTACTAGAAAAGAACTTCCGTCTAGGCCCAATTAAACACCCTAAGGTAGTGGGCGAGCGGTATAAGGTTAAAGTTATACTACGCTATAAGTCTGTTAAGAACAAGCTTTAATATAAAGTTAAATGGCTAGGCTGGCCTACTAAGAACTCTATATAGGAACCAGAGGATTACCTTAATTATTACAAAGATATTCTAAAAGAATATTAGGACCAAGGTCTACAATCTATAAATTACAGAAAGCGCTCTAATACTATAGTGTTATCGCAACCTATAAAGAAAGCTCGTGGTAGGCCGCAAAAGGCCCTAAAGAGTAAATAGGTTAAATCGGATATGGAATAGATAGGCTCCAGAAACTATAAGGATTAGGGCTACGGCCCAAGGCAGGATAGGTCCTCAGCCTTTTTACGTATATAGTATAGAGTTGATAGGGCATTTTGCTAGAATTGCATTCCTATTTATTAATCTATATTAGGAATATTATTCCTAGGGCTCCTAAGCCCTTCCTAAAAGCCTTCTAAGGCCTTCCTAAGCACCTAATTAAGGTACTCAATTGCTACTATATATAAGAATAAATCCTAAATGCCTAATCTGAAAAGCTACTATGCCTCATCCTTAGGAGCAGGGTTAGTATCTATTAGCCCTCTAAGGGATGGCTAACGGGAATGAGATCCCTTTATAGGTGTATAAGTAGGCATAAAAATAGGGGCAGGACGATAAGGTATAGCTAGGGCAGAGATCCTTAAACGCTTAACACCAATATTAGGTCCAAACCAATACTAATAAAGCTTTTGCGGCGTCAGCTTATAGTTAATAAAGACACGCTCAAGCCCAGAATAAACAGAGACGTTGGCTGGCTGGTATAGTCTAGAACTACCTAGACCTTGCTACGGCAACTGTTAGTTACCTATCCGCTAGGTACCCGAAGGGTAACCTACCTAATACCGCATTATATTGTGCTCTTTTAAAACTTAACGCGTATGCGCGAACTCCTTCTTATGGTAGATAGCAACCTTCTTTTTATCACCCCTATCCTTTACCCTATCCTTAGTATACCAGCCTTGCTCCCTTATTAGGCGTTGCTAGCTGGCTTACTAGGAATTGTGGGCGGTGTAGATAGCTATAGCGTAATCTCGAATTTAACTAAGTCGTTTAGCATTTGCGCTGGAATAAAAGAGAGCCCGGGCGATATAGTAGTTAAGGATATTAAAGGAACGTCGCCACTTAGGCCTAGGCTATTGAAGCTATAGTTAGCAATGGAAATCTATTAAGAATAGAAAAGCTTACCTTAACGTAACTACCGCTCTTGGTATGTATGCATTAATTATAAGGACTAAAGGTATTAGATCTAATATAGTGCGTCTTATTACAAGCCTCTAGAATCCTCTTATTAGACTTCTAGTCTTTTAAGGACGTGTAGGCAAAATTATTTAGGTAGAACCAGTACCAGTTATAGGTTAGCGGAGGTTAGGGTTCCATATATAACGGTAGGGCTAGAATACGCTGAGGAATTAGCTTAGAAGAGCAGTTAGTAGGAGAATAAAGAGGCATATTAAATCAATAACGGAAAAGAAGAAAATCTTAATAATATATTAAAGATACGTCCAAAATTGGACAAAGGCTGATAACAGGAAGTAAGGTATTAAGGAAAAGGATTAAGCTCAATAAGCAAGGTGTCTTTATAATTTACCTCCCAACACCCTTCTGGTAAATAGCCGCAACCTTGCCAATATAACTCCGTTATAATAGCGCAATTCAGAAAGAAGGAAAAACGAGTATAAGCCATTTAGCCATCATTTCCTTATAAAAACTAATTATGTGGCCGGGGGAAGGCAATCAAGACGTTAATTAAAGACGCATATAGGTTAAATTATACCTAAACGATACTATAGTATCAAAAGAACAACGTTATAGACGTTTTTAATAATCGCATAATAGTTATAGGCGCTATTGCGAAGTGTCTCCTGTTTGCTAGGCAGTAAAGCTACGCCAATTATATAGCACAGGACTACCAGATTTAAAACCATATACACTAAATCTTAAGAGATAAGTCTCTTTAATTAACTAATTAATTACCTAACCGCATATAGCAGCCCAAGGGCAAATGTAGGAGCAATGCGTTAGTGACGCAGGGGATTAGGAGAAAGGATTACAGATTATATCTTAATAGTTAAAGACGACAGTAAGCTAAGGCCCTATACGTTAAATCCTATACCAAAAGGTTCTATGGAACCATATTAGGAACACCAAATTGCCTATAACACTCGCGATTGATTGCAGACCGGCATAAAGGCTTGGAAGTAGAGTTGCATAAAAATCCTTAGGTTAGCCTAGGTAGTTACCGGCACGCTTCTAGTAGGCTTCCAATAGGTCTCCTAGCAATCCTTATATCTTTTCTCCAGTTATTATTTTTCCTTATTAAGGTTTTCAGGAGTTTAAAGCAGGGGTTAGATAGATAGATAATATATAACGGTATGCCAATATCTCTCCAAACCCCTTCCGGGACAAGCCCTCTATAATCTCCCTACCGCAAGGTAATGGCGATCGGGGGCCGACCGCAAAAAGGGGGGGGGCAATGTAAGGGATATTATTGCGGTCACCTCGGGTTGCCCTCAGGACAACCCCCGGACACCCCTCGGACGTCCATCGGTCACGTGCCGGAGGCACGTGCCCGTAGTATATAGTCTCCACGATCCTCGAGGCCTTACCTCCTTAAGGATTTGTCTCTCTTACCAATCTATCTTGTTCCACAATTGTGTCCTTATAGCCCCCTGTCTACAAGTTCCCCTCACAGCCAGTTAGGGAGGTCTTAGAGAGGATAGTAGGACACCTTAGTCCGCCAGCGCTATATTTATAAGGGTCGCTTATATGCTACACATATACTACTTACTAGTTTAGTATAGTAGCACTAGGGCCGCCCATAAGGCCTATAACCCGCAACTTTTACTGCAATATAGGCAGTATAGCATTAAGGACTATCCTCTTACTGCTATTTTTAAAGCCTTTAGTATAATCTAGGCGCCAAGATAGTGTATTAGCGGGATTTGCTTTACCTAGCTTATATTTAATCTTAAAATTAAACTTAGCCAGTTCCTTAGCATACTAGGCCTAGCAAGCAGATAAGCTCTTTATGGTTATAAAGTACCTAAGACTGTTATAATCGTAGAGCACGCGCGTTATATATACGGCGTGCTTAGGGTAGTAGCGCTACGTCTTAAAGCATTATATTATAGCAAGTAGTTTCTTATTATACGTATTATACCGCACTTTTAGGCTAGTAAGCTTCTAACTGTAATAGGCAATTAGGTGCTAGTGGAGTTAATCTTCCTACCTAAAAGGCTGTAGAAGTATACCACTATAGGCGTAATTAAAAGCGTTAGTAATTACTATTAGGGGTAGATTAGGGTCAAAGTGGCGAAGTAGAGGAGCCTATATAAATATAGCGCGTAGCTTATAAAACATCTACTAAGTATTGTTAGGCCAGGGCTAAGGTTAATACCATTTAGTAGGCCCTTTTTTATGCTTCTGCTTCTTCTTCTCCCTATTTAATATTAGGTTGTAATATACCTGTGCAAGATATATATATAGGGGGTATGTAGTATCTAAGTAGTTCTAGATAAATCGCCTATAGAAGTTGGCAAAGCTAAGGAAGACCTAAATGTCCCTATAGGACTTAGGTTCAGGCCATTCCTTAATAGCTTTTACATGGGCAGGATCTATTATAATACCCTTAGGTGTAATAATAAAGCCTAGAAACTCAATATTCTTAATATAAAAGATATATTTTAATAGTTTAGCGTAGAGGCCCCAAGCGCGGAGCTGTTATAGTACTTACTTAACATACTTAATATACTTACCCTTATTATTTAAGTAGATAAGAATATTATCTAGGTAAACTATATAGATGGTATCTACTAGGGTCCCTAGAGCTTTTTAAATATAGCTCTAGAAAGTTATAGGGGCGTTAGCAAAATTAAAGGACATTACTAAATACTTAAAGTAACCGTAGCGTGTCTTAAATACAGTCTTCTATTTATCTTCCTTTTTAATATAAATCCTATGGTACACATTATAAAGATCTAGCTTTGTAAATATCTTTATATAGCTAAGCCTATTAAAGAGTTCGCCAACCAGCAGTAGGGGGTACCGGTTTTTAATTGTAATCTTATTTAGGCGTCTATAGTTAATATATAGCCGCATTATACCTTCTGCTTTTAGTATAAAGAGAATAGGCGCTCTAGTAGATGACTTGCTAGGCCTAATCTAGCCCTTCTTAAGAGTACTCTCTAGGTACTCCCATAAGATCTGCAACTCTTTCTATAAAAGGTTATAGATAGGCATTTATAGTAGCGTCTTACCTTCTTCTAAGTCAATTATATAGTTATACTTAGAGTTCTAAGGTAGTATACTTACTAGCTTATTAAAGAAGACATTAATCTCCTCTTTGTATATATTTGGCAGGCTAGGGTCTATAAAGGTTAAGGCAACTATTATATAGTAGTATGCTTCTAGGAGCTAGTAAAGAGGAGGGTGCAGCTAATATACGTTTTATAGGTATACTTATACTAAAAGTACATACAGCTCTGCTGTAGTATACTTAATAGTTTTAGGGTTTTAATTACCTCCCCCCTAAGTTAAGGTAATCTACGCTAGCACCAGAGGGTCTCTATAGGTACTCACTACTAGTAATAACAGGTCCTCTATTATATTTATAACTAGTATCTCTATATCTAGAGGGTCTGTATAGGTACTTACTGCCAGTAATAATAGGTCCTCTATTATGTTTACGACTAGTATAAAGAAGGAGTCTTCTAGCCATAGCAAATAGACTATTTTACTAGCCTTAATATCTACTAGGAGCGCATTAAGGGTGACTATTTAGAGGCGTCTAGGGTCTAAAGTACCCTAAATAAATTATCTAGAATAAAAGCTAATTAATAAATCTGTGTAAGGGATATTATTGCGGTCACCTCGGGTTGCCCTCAGGACAACCCCCGGACACCCCTCGGACGTCCGTCGGTCACGTGCCGGAGGCACGTGCCCGTAGTATATAGTCTCCACGATCCCTGAGGCCTCACCTCCTCAAGGATTCGTCTCTCTTACCAATCTATCCTGTTCCACAATCGTGCCTTATAGCCCCCTGTCTACAAAGTCCCCTTATATTCGAATCCTTACAATCTGCTTCTGCAAACCAATCCTATCTAAAAACTATATTATAACTATTAAATAAGCTACCCTAAAAGGTCTAGGGGCTAATAGTGTAAGGGGTACCCTAGGAGTTACTAGTGGTAACCGTTAGATTATAAGCGTCCTAGATTATTATCTGGTTGCTATTAAGGAAACGTATAATAGGTTTACGTAAATATAGCGCGTAGCTTATAGGTAGGTTAAACCTATAAATAATATCTTAGTTAATAAGGTTGATTTAGTACCTATTGTTGTATAAGTAATATAGGCGGACTTTACCCTAGGGCGTATCTATTATAATATGTACTATAATGCGTTTCTTCTCTCCCTCTATATTAGGCCCTAGTTGCAGTTAAGAGAGATGCGCTACTAGGGCTTTAGGTTTTCTAAAAGTTAGCCTAACTTATCTTTACTGGCTTGCTTCTAGTGTTTTTTGCGGTAGTTACCTATAGGTCTCTTTTAACTTGTATATATACTACTAGCGTCTAAGGGGTCCTCTAAGCCATCTAGCTTTTAAGTAGTCTCCCTAGGAGTTTGCTTAAAGCGTCGCCTTTTTTAGATTCTGTTCCCTAAACCTAACTCTATAGAGCCTATACTATAACCACACTTTAAGCGTAAGGATTTGCCGCTACTAGCTACACGATCTTTTGTAAGCTTTGTGGTATTAAGCAGTTACTCTGCACAGCGGATTTCAGCAAAGAGGTCCTCTATAGTTTTTACCTATTTAATAAAGTTTTGGCAGAAGAGCTCTGCCTATAAATAGGCTGGGAGGTGTAAGAACTAAAAGTCTACCTATTATTTGGGATTAACAAAAGGGGTATATAAGAAGCGGTCCTTTAAGCTACGTATATAGGCTAGGAAGATGTTAAACCTCTAGTTCTCCTTTATAATGGCCGTATAGTATATAGTAGCATTATTAAAGCGTCTTACTGTGGGGTTCCTAATCTGGTCTTAGACCATAGTCTTAAACTTATCCTATAGTAAGGGACTTTTATCTTTAGTGCCTAGCCGGCAATAAACCAGTTAGGCAATTGTCTTCTCTTTTATAAGACCTTTAATGGCCTAGCGCGTGCATTACTTATAGTTATAGTTAGCGTTATTAACCTTAAATTAGTTCTTAACCGCGGTAATTTAGCGGTTAAAATGCTGTTAAGTAGTACCGCTAATATTAGGTAGTGACTTCTTAACCAGGGCGTTGAGATTTATTCGGCGTATGCGTTTACTATATAACTTATACTTTTTACTAGAGAGGCAACGGGAGGGCTTTATTAAATCAATAATGCTCTATAAGTTGGCTATTTTCTTAGCCAGCTTATCTAGCTCCTTTATGTTAGTAGTATTTAGAGGGACGCTGATAATCTTACTAAGCTCCTATTAAACCTAGGTATATAAGTTAAACTAGTCTCCAGCGTTTATAGGTAGCTAATTATTTTAAGGTTTGGAAGGTAGCTTAGATCCTACTAGTGTGTTTTTAGCGGTTTTGTCTGCACTAGATTCTAAGGCGTTTAGCGGTTATATTGTTAGCGTATTACCGTTAGGTGTAGGCGTTGGTTTTCTTTTTAGAGGCATTATAGAAAAATTAAACCGGCTATCCTCCTAAGGGGATTGGTAAGGATTTAAATGTAAGGTAAGGATATGGATAGGGAGTCCAATAATAGAATAATAGGGTATATTATATAGACAGACGAATCCTTAAGGGAAAAGGAGGAGTCTGTGTGCGAGGTAAGGAAGGGTTTTCCCTAGTTACGTGCAGCGTACGTGCCTTATAGGCGAGTCACCCCTAGGTCGCCCTAGGGTCGCCTATACCTTGCGGCTATATAACTATCTACTTAGGTTTTACCTGATATTTAGTAATCTAAAGTCTAGATCGTTAAATATTTAAGGCGTCTTTATTACTATAGTAGCTACTATAGTAGCAGAGACACCCTATATTTTAGTAAGTAATTAAGGCTATTTTATATAAGAATCTTATACTATTTTAGCATATTAGTACTTACCAAATTATATACTTATAGGGTCTTCTCCTATTTATAAATGCTCCCTCCTTTATACCTTTCTCTTTTCTTTTTTTCTTCCTTATAAGGAGCTAGAGGTACTTAAATACTCCTTTTTAGTCTTTACTAAGGGATTATAAGGAATCTTTTAACCCTTACTCTGGTGTACGCCTAGGAGCTTATAGCCCTCCTTCCCTCCTTATCTGTTTGTCTCTATATAAGGTTATTGCTATACTCTTTACCATATCGTCCTCTTCTATTGACTCTTCTATAACTTATGCTCGGCTTACTTACTCTCTACTATATACCTAGGCAATATGCCTTATAGGGATTTATTAATTAACGTAGTAATATAAATATCCTTAAATAAGGAGACGGGTAAAAGAGAAAATAAGAAGAATAGAGGAACCTTTAGTAAGTATTAGTCGAGCAACGTTAACGGCTATATTATAGCTACTTAATCTCCTCTACTTATAGGCCTCCTATCTATAAATACTTTTATAATTATAAAGATATTATAACGGAAACATATATAAATTCTATAAAATAACTTAAATTAATTATCCCTTCTTTATACCTTTTTCTCTTCTCTTCTTCTTCCTTATAGGGAGCTAGAGGTGCTCTAATATTCCTCCTTAGTCTCTACTAAGGGATCTATTAGTTAACGTAGTAATATAGACAGCCTTAGACAAGGAGATGGGCGAGAGGGAAATTAGGAAGAATGGATGAATCTCTAGTAGGTATTAGTCGAGCGATATTAACGCTAGCCTAATCTCCTATACCTATAGGCCTCCTCCCATCTATAAATACTTCTACCTTTACTTCCTTCTCCCTTCCTTTCCTTCTCTTATAGAGACGCGGTAAAAGGGTTTATAAAAAAAGAATCCTTAGTCCTCTAGATTAAATATTAAGATAGAAAAAGATTTTAGTAATACGCTAATACCCTATCTATAATAGTAAAATAACTATAAAGGACGCTAACCCTTAATAGGAAATTATATACTAGCCTAGAGTTAACTAAAGATATAGCTATTTAACTCTATTTAGTAACTTAGAATAATTATAATAGCTCCTAACTTAAAAATATAGTTTATAGTTCCTTTTCTATCTCTATTAAAACTACTACCCTATACTATACTTAATATATATATAAGTAAGGCCTCTATAACTTAGCTAGGCCCTACTAATATTACTAATACTAGTAGGGGGTAATTAATTTTTTAAAGTTAATTTCCTAGAGACACTTATAATTTTCCTTATTTAAAAATTACGTTATATAATAATATTTAGGAACGTAAATATATACCTCCTCTTATACCTATGCTACTACTAAATATTCTAAATTTTATACTTAAAGCTACTTATAATAGACGTTCTTAAAAGATCTACCGATTTAAAGCTCTAAAATTAGATATTATTAATATTTTATATAGAAGTCCTTAATTCAGCTCCTAGGATATAATTTTTAAAGTTTAATACTATATAAATATTACGATTTTCTTATAGTAGCCGAGCCACTCCTAATCCCCTTCCCTCCCTCTCCTCCCCTTCCTCCCAATGCTTGGCGCCGAGCTATTGCGTCGTCGCCGAGCCATCGCGTCGTCGTACGATCGTGTCGTCGTACGATCGTGTCGTCGTGCGCTTCCCCCCCTTTTTGATCGTGTCACGGGACCACCCCCATTACATCTTGCATACGCCCACCTGTTTCCACCGCAATATCCGGAACTTCTGCCAAATTCTGCCAAGTCCGCCGAATTCTGCCAGAACCGTGATAACCGCCACCCGAATCCTACTCTGCCCCGTGCACTTGTTAACTCAGCAACCAAGTTAACGATATATACTCCTTTCTCCCGTTTTCTACTTTCTTTCCTTACGCAACGTCTTGACCTTACCACGCAGTTCATGTACTTCGCTATACATTATCGTCGTTTGTACTCACTCCGTGACAGATCGCATCGTCGTGCACACGCTAGGAGGGGGGAAGTAAAAAAAAAAAGGGGGAGCGTTAATGAAAATCACTTCTGTGAGGTGTGGGCCGCTATCTGTTCCACTTCTCTGTCAAGTCGGCCTGTGGCGATGGCGTACTTAATAGTGGCTCGTACTGCTTCCAAGTTGGGTCTCCAACATGGAAGCAGTACTGTCGACCGGATATCCGTGCACCGATCATAAGAATTGAATGAGGACTCTGTCTATTGAAATGTGGTTCTAAGACCTCTATATATACACAAGGAAAGGTGTAGGAAAGGAAAGAGAAGGAGGGTAGGGGGTGGCAATGGAAACAAGGAGTAGGTGTCGGAGTCAAGACGGGGTAGGTGACCGAGTCAATGACTGACTCAATGACTGAGTCAATGATAGGTAGCTGATTCGGGGCAGTAAGGACCTGATTCGGGTCGACAAGTACTTGTCCAGTATCATGGTGCTGAAGTATGTGCCTGCTAGGAGCACAGAACCTCTGACTAAGGCCGAAATAACCCGATTTGTTGGCCAACACCTCTCTGAATTTCACTACTTGGTAGCATCGACTTTAACCTATCGACGATCGGCAATCTCCCTACGAAAACACGGAAACACTGTGGCCAAGGAGATCTCCTGGCGGGGCTTCTTGATCTAGAATCAGCGCCAAGTCCCCGGAGTCGAACAACGACTCCTCCTGAGGGGATCCGGAAATCCATTGGATGATTGATAGCTCCCATGTTCCATCCCGACAGCTCAGGATTGGAGCCCATTTCCGCCCTAAGTCGAGCTGCAGCGACCCAGAACCGACGGGCTTTTCATTAATGTGCAAGGCACTTGCTGCAGGTAAGCAGGGTAGTTTCCCACTTGGACGGTTGCTAATATGTCCAAAGTAGGAGCTGTCGGAAGCAGGACACCTAGGGCACACCTGCCCGACAGAGTGTAGATGAAGCTATTCCCATTCTTAGACATAGGAAACATCTGCGCCTGTCCGGCAGTCAAGCTCAACAGTCGGCTGCCTTGCCCAGTGTTCACGACACACCCACTCTGAGAATGCCGCTAGGCATGCAAGCCGTCGCTAAATCGTACGCTAGTACTTGGCCATAAATTCCAAGATGCTATCAATATATCAATGTACGGTGGTCGATGATTGCGTGCTCAGATTAATATATGTCACCACATCGCCCAGACACCCCAGACCAGACTATGCTATTAGATGATAGAACTTGGCAGCACTTTGAGAAGGTTTTAAGGACAGCCAGCTATCCGGCTCAATTGGAACTTAAGCGGAACTTCCTCAGTTGGAACCACAACCATAACCATTAGTCAGCAACCATGTCAACTTTAGACATCAAATCCGCGAATCCGGACCAATACGCTCCTCCCAGGGATGATGAGGAGGCCCTTACACTGCATCGTGACTGGACGAAAGATGAGGAGGCCAAGGCGAAGCGGAAGTGGGCGTGCACGTATCAACAGGCTTAAGAGGACGTCGACTAACACAAATCCGCTGTACAGGCTGGATTTCATTATAATGCCACTCCTCACTCTCGGATTCTTCTGCTTGCGTAAGTCCACGTCCACGTCCACCTGTTTCGTAGAACTAATTCTAATTCATTGCATTACAGAACTTGACCGAGGTAACATCGCTAACGCCATCACGGATAACTTCATGAAAGATGTCGGCATCACCCAAAACCAATTCAACGTCGGCCAGCAAATGCTCTCACTGGGTATCGTGCTTTTCGAAATCCCTTCCAACATGATCCTCTACCGAGTCGGTCCAGGAAAGTGGCTCACTCTCCAGCTCTTCCTCTTCGGTGTCGTCAGCACCTTCCAAGCTTTCCAAAACAGTTATGGCTCTTTTATCGCGAGCCGATTCCTCCTAGGAATGACCCAGTCGGGCTTCATTCCGGGTGGACTGTGGACCCTCTCAACTTGGTACACACGACGGGAAACCGCAAAGCGAGTCATGTTCTTCTACTTTGGTAACCAATTCGGTCAAGCTTCTTCGAAGCTACTTGCATACGGTATCTTTCACATGCGTGGTGTCGAAGGCAAGCCCGGATGGTTCTGGTTGTTCGTCATCATGGGAACATTCACGGTTCTCAGCGGTTTCGTCCTCGGATTCTTGCTACCTGACTCGTTCAAAAACCCTCGAAGCACCTTCCTGCCTCGCGTGACCTTTTTCAACGACAGGGAACTGCATATCCTTAAAAACCGCATCCTACTCGATGACCCAATGAAAGGCAAGAAGAGGAAACACATTGGCCGGGGCGCGTTCGGGAAGGCTGTAGGTCGCCATCAATATCAACCTCAAATCCCGTGCCCTTTGCTATTGCTATTGCTGACTTTTTCTCTTCTTCCGGTTCTCAAACTGGTGTCTATGGGTCCACGTCTTGATCACACTATCCAACAACGGCCCTCAGCGTGCCTTCGACACATACTCCCCATCAATCGTCAACAGCTTTGGTTTCGCTGCCCTCACAAGCAACGCACTGGCTTCCGTTGGTCTCTTCCTCCAGATCCCAGTATCCTTCTCCCTCAGTTACGTTTCGGATCATTTGTAAGTTAAAGTTAAAGTGAAGAACTGGAAAATACCAGAACTACGCTGATGTGGATGGTTTGCTACAGCAATAAACGTGGAGAGACAGTCATGACCGGCCTGAGCATGCATCTACTTGGTTACGTCTTCAACCGTATCTTCACCGAAATTAGCGTTCGGGGAGTACGATACTTTGGAGTGGTCTGGACACAAACCTTTGGGACGTTCTCACACCCACTTAACATCGCATGGATGTCGCTCGCTTGCGAGGACTCGGAGGAACGAGCGCTTGCTATGGCCATGTAAGTCTTCACCTTTCGCTCGCCTAGATTATTGCTAAGCCGGTTTGCAATACAGGGTGATCATGGGCGCCAACATTGCTGGTATCTACGGCGCACAAATCTTCCGAGAGGACGACCGGCCACGTTACCGCCGAGGATTCAGCATCAACATCGCCGTGCTCACGGTTGGTCTATCTCTGGCAGCTGTCAGATACATTGACGATTTGCTGCGTCGTCGTCGTAATGCCAGGCAAATACAGAATGAGTTAGCGAGCGAGCACAACTCGCACGACGAAGGCAAACTCAAAGCGGCTCGGCTTAGCGACGCCGAAGCTGAACCGCAAACAATTTTGATCGGGCAGTGCTATTTGGACACCCCCCATTTGCTAGGTAGACACCCCCCGATTGCTAGGTAGACACCCCCCCGAATCAGGGTTGGCGCCTGCCTCAATAGGTTAGAATATCACGTGCGTTTAACTTGTTTGCATCTGCATCGCGAAATCAAATCCTCATCAAAATCTCAACACCATCCTGCCGATAGCCCTTACCACCACCGCCATGGCTCTCAACGCTGCGCCTATAGCAAATTACGACTCGGTAGAGGCAGGAATCAAAGACCTTAATGCCCAAGCGAAGTTGCAAGGCTTTGCGATAATTATAAAGCGATCCAAAAAGGACAAACAGACTCCGGCGACTGCGCGCAAGCTATGGCTTATATGCGACCGGGGCCGCGGACGTCGGCGTGCCCGCAGAGGCCGTTCGCAGACGCCAAAAAGAAGTAACAGCACCCAATTAAGTTCACGCGCAGCCTCGCAGAGCACTATGCAGTCTAATTAGTCGACTCAGGAACAGGTTGAGGTTAATTCTAGTGGTGGACATAGTGGTGGAAGTCAAAATACTACTGCAGATGCCTTGCCACCTATCGGCAGCAATATTTAACAGGCTTTGAGCGGTCGGAGGGCTTTGCCCTTTCAGGCAGACTTTGCTAAGGGGTCATTTGGCGCATTCCAGCTTTAATTTGAACTCTACTATATATATTATAGTTGAAATCAAGACTTGATTAAGGTGTTGCAGTCATAAAAGTTACATTTTAAAAGTTTTGATTTTCGCGATGCAGATGCAAACAAGTTAAACGCACGTGATATTCTAACCTATTGAGGTATGCGCCAAACCTAATTTGGGGGGGTGTCTACCTAGCAAATAGGGGGTGTCCAAATAGCACTGCCCTTTTGATCGGGGGCGACATTAAGCCTGTTGCAGCGAGGTAAAATGGTAGCTTAGTCGAACTCTATTAACCAAGGGCTTTCCAACCTACAGACGAACAAACATGTTGCTTAGGAAAAAGCTTTTATAAATGTGTTTTTACCTCCGCACTCAGGGAGGCCTACCAATATTTGCTCCATCACATTCTAAGTCGCAGGAGCTATCTAGTGAAGAATAATTAATTACATTTCCATCAGATGTTGACGCATTTTCCCATATCGTCCCATCCAGCATGTTTCGAGCCCATACGCAGAGAAAGTGTCAGATAATCTGTATTCTCTAAGGCGTGGGACACGTGCACGAGTCACGTGCACGGGGCACGTGCATTGTAAATCTCTTCGTAGAGCCCCAGGGGCCCAGGGTAAAACACAAAGACATCAATCAACGATCAAGTCAAGATCATCAATCAATCAACCCATTTCATCAATGAACTGCTCTATTTGCACTTCGTGACAGAAAGCTCGTACGCAGAAAAAGCTCGTACAGCGATGTGCTTCACCCCCCTTTGGCGAGCGCTGCGAGATTTCAAATTCGGTACGCGCATCCAATCTCGCTTGATTGCCACCAACTGTAGATAGCAATAAAAATCCTCACTTAGAACCGAGTATCCACGAGCAATGTGGTTATGCACAAATCAATAGCGGATATCTCTACCCATCCTTGCCGTGGACTTCATTTGAATTCAGACGATCCAACACACCCGTAGGATCCAATCAAGTTATCTAGATCGGGACGCTCGAGAGTTTGGATGGAGAACTATTTCCAAAGCTTAATTCCCCGGGTCACTTACGCAGCAATGGCGTTCCAAAAGCGCTCACAAACCAAGAGCATCGGAGAGAACGAGTGATCCTATTTTCCCCCTATATAAATCAAGCAAATATTAAACAAAAGTCAAACGCCAACAAAAAATGCACCAAACTGTCGCTATGCAATACAACCCAACCAAATGCCCACCTCCTACCCCCAGTTCAGTCCATCCATTCAACAAGACCAATCACTTAAGCAGCCGGAGCCGCCTTAAAAGCAGGATCGCAAACAATCGCAACCACCTCGCTCTCAACTGGGTCCAAGAAAGTCCAAGCACCCTTCCCAGCATCCGAGAACGTGGTATCAATATTCTTGTTCCTCTTGGCTACAATCGAGTTACCCTGCGCATCGAGAATCTGGCACCTGAGATCCTGGTTCTCAACCAAAGCGCCGACCTTAAGCTCAATGGTATCGTACGGACCGGACGAGGCGACTGGAGGCTGGACTTCGCGCTCCGCCCCGCCGAGCAGGAACGGAGTCTGTGTTGCGAGCTCATCGGGGCCACTCAGCATGACAGTAATATCGTTGGCATCGGCGCCGATGGCCGCAAAGATAGGGTCGCAGATAATGGCGCTGACAAGGCTCTCTTGTCTGAATTTCCACTCGCCCTTATTGGCATCCGAGAACGTAATATCAACATTTAGGTCGCGTAGTACGACGATAGGCTTGTCCTCTTCATCGAGAATCTGGCAGCGTAGATTTTGCATTAGGACACCCTTGCCGACGGAAAGGTTAACGGTCTGGAAGGGCCCAGAGGAGCCAACAGGGGCTTGGACTTCTCGTTGGCCGAACTGGACTTTCTGGAAGGCGGTCTGGGTGGCGAGTTCGGAGGCGCCCGCGAGGGTAATTCTGACGGATGTGTCGTTAGATTGGGAGCCAGTGGGGATGGCGAGCGCGCCGGCGACGGAGAGGGCGGAGAGGAGGAAGGTGGAGTATTGCATTTTAAGGATTATGGTGGGAATTAGGTGGAGTTTTTGAATTAGCGATTGGAGAGGAGAAGGGAAGTAAGGAAATAAACAACAAAGGCAACAAATAAATAAAAGGGAAAGAGTAGTTGAGGTTTTGTGATTTTGTAGTGAGATGCTAGGAGATAGTTCTCTAAGTCTGGTAAGTATGAGGTCTTATATAGTCATTGCTAGAGGCAACGTCATTTTCTCCTGGAGTTTATAAAGATTATTTGAATCTGGTAGTCCCTAGAATAGATATTCTTCGTAATAATCCGCTTAGTGTATCGTCTATTGTGCTCTTGGCTGCTGACTATCTCTCGTTCAACTGAAGGCTTGGCTCTGATGCTGATAGGCTTGGCGCCAAGCTGTGGACGCCAGCGTGGGAAGCTGATCACTGTATGGGTGGTAAAGAAACTGAAGCACCACACCAATCAGAACAGAGAAGAGGATAAGCTTAAATCTTTGAAACGTAAAATTAGCACTTAGTTCAAGTTAACCAAGATTCCTACTTCGAGGCGTAGCAAGCCCTAGTCAAGCTGTGCTTTCCAAATTCTGCTCTGGGCACAACGGATGGCATCGTTCCGCGCAGCTCGGCCCCCCGGTCAGCAGTCGGTCAGCTAGATAAATCTAAAGGACCTGCACCCGCCACACTTGCCACATGTTGAGGTGTATCATAACTCGTCCTGCTCAGTGACAGTTTTGGTAACATGCATGGGGATTCCTTCTGAAAGGGGTTTCAACTCTTTACGTGGTGAAGAGCAGCTTCTACTGATTAATGATTGTCCGCATCTGTCTTCGCCATCCCGAGAAAGGACGACGGTGGAACTGCGCTTAAAGGTCGCATTATACCACACTTTTCCCCCATGGGAGGTAGGCAGGCAGTATTCCCACAAAACTTCAATGACACTTACGCAACCTTTGTTTCTGTTTAATTTTAGAGATTTTATTTTGGATACGGGAATCTCCGAATTCTTGGATGTCCGTCCGTGAATCTCTATAATAGCGTCGGATGGTGCTTATGAACTCTTCGCTGCGATAGGCTATCCCCTCCCACGCTGGTTTGCGTCCACGCATATCGATAAGGGTTTGGCCAATCATAGGCTCTCGTTCGCCTAAGAGCTTGGCGTTGATACTTAATGTTCATTGGCTTGGCGCCAAGCTGTGGACGCCAGCGTGGGAAGGGATAATCACCGGGTAAGGCTAAGGTTTCGTGACCAAGCCCGCTATATATCAGTCCCTGGAGTTCACCATCGGATGGGGCCCCGCTTACCGATTTTATCGCCCATGCCGGTTAGCGGAGCCCGCAAATCTCGACCTGGTATTGACCGCTCGGCTGAGCGCCCCCTTCCGTAGAGAAAGGGTGAATGGGTCGGCATACTGACTCTGCGCGGACCCTTTACTTTGTCTGATTTCCACCTCCTAGAGAGCAGCTAGCCTGTGCCGTCTTCCCCTGAGAAAGAAATAAGACGGCAGATGGTCGCACCGTCACAGATCCTTCGCATCGCGGGAGAGGAATGGCGAAGAAATTAATCAATAGCGCTATCGATTTTGGGAAAGAGTACTCGAAAACCTAAGGAGATGCTGTGAATGCTAGGTTTAGATTCTTCGTACACCCAGATAACAAGCTCGTCGTGGGTCTATATGAGGGCATGGGGTTTACCGACGCGGGGAGAGTAACGCTAGCGGAAGGCTTCGTAGCAAATGGAGATTCTAATTTAATACCCGCGGATTCAGCAGATACAGAAGAGCGCAGGATGCAGTGGCACCGACGGATAGGGCTTTCTATGGAACGGGTTGTGTAGCAGTTTACGAAACTATGACAAGCGAATGATGCAACGAGACAGAAGGTGAATAGAGTAGTTTCATTCAAGAAAAAAAGATAAGAGAACTCCATAAGTGTCTCTCGGCCGTTTCTATGTTTAAACTCATCAATTGTATTAACTTCCATGTCTGAAAGTGCTTGAGGATACCTTGAAAGAACCCTGCGACTTTCCGACGGTAGGTGCATTTCATTGATAATTTGTTGAAAGCTCACCTGTACTCCAGAAGAACACCCAGAAATAGAGCCTGCTATCCCACACTGTTTAGAATTAATAGAAAGCTTGCCCGTGCGCTAGGATGTGTTCGAATTGCACTCTTCGCTGCCCATGTATGGTGTTCTCCTCCGGCTCCGTTCCTGACTCCAGAAAATGTTCCTCTATGTCCACATTTGCTTGGTCGAGCAAATTCCAAAAGCCCTGCAGTATGTTCATCTGCAGCTCCAGGCTCTCTTGATCACGCAGAGAGTCATACCACTGAACGTGCACCTTGTTCAATTTTGGTGCCTTCTTCAATACTTCTTCAGTCTTCTGTGCGCGCTGATATAGCATGGCTTGGAAAATGGACTCAATAGCTTCACTCGCCCGCAGCCATTCGGTGTCCCATGTGAAGATAAGCTCGAATTTCCTGATTGGCTCTGTGGGCGAGAAGGCCGAGTCGGCAAGCTGGTCCATAATCTCTTCAAAAAATGTAACATGTTCGAAGCCGGCAGTGACATCGATGCGGAGAGTCACACAGTCGTAGTAGTATGCTATGGCTTCAGCATGGAGCTGCCTGCACACTTGGAGCAGAGACATAGGTGGTGGACAATGGGTCAATGAGAAGATGCTCGGGATGTGGCGCCACTTGCGGGAGGCGACGGGTGGTGGAGCGGTTCTACTAGTTGTGGTAGTATTGATGATGTTCGTAGTATTGCCATTACCGTCATCCTCTTCTTGGTCCATATCTAGATCCTCGTCTTCTTCGTCTTCGTATTCATTTTCGCCTTCATCCTCACCCTCTTTATTCGCATCTTCTTCATTGTCAACTTGAACAGCCGCGGTCGCTGCAATATTCGCAGCAATGCTGGCTGCATGTTGGGCGGTAAGCTGTGCAATTTCCTTCTTCTCAAACCAATTCTTGAGAAGGTTGGCTGGGCCTTCATCGCGTTCGGAGAGGTAGCCGAAGATTCTATGGCGCAGTTCGAGGGGAATACCCAAGAGGGTAGCATCTGCTGGCTGGGTCATGTTGGGTTCGACTTCTGCTGGCGGGGCCATGGTGGATGCCATTTGTTGCGGTCTAATTTTTGAAAAATGCGACACCGATGTCGAGAGTCGAATAACAGCGAAGATATGCGGTGGGTTCAGGCAGGTAGTGAGGTAGCAGTAAGGTAGGAAAGTGGGGTTTCGGAAGCTTCACTCGCAAGGCTTCGTGTCTGCCTTGTCTAACACGGCCACTACAAGGCCACCACAAACCGGAGTGAGGTACGGGCCCTGGAACTTTGACAAGGAATGGTGTTCCAGAGACAGCATCGGCGCTGGGAGGTATTTGATCTATGTTGGCGTCTGCTAAATTGCTTTGTGGGGTGAAGGCCATCTCTCAATGATTCGAAGAAAGTTAAGCTTGCGTGATGTGGATATGGTAACATCCGAAGTACCCCAGGGCACGCGATAATAAACCGTTTTTTCGAGAAAATTAGGATCGTCGAACCACCTACCGCATGCAGCTGGCGCCAGATTTAGTATACAGCGCCGTCGATACACTTAACAAGGCCCTACTAAACACGAAACCATACCTTT
>Ga0307507_10000901_pt1 | contig 66052 bp, 15 predicted proteins | sample 7_EM_MG_FD_207223 | JGI IMG/M metagenome (GOLD analysis project Ga0307507, IMG submission 207223) | Populus trichocarpa ectomycorrhiza microbial communities from riparian zone in the Pacific Northwest, United States - 7_EM | ecosystem: Host-associated > Plants > Roots > Unclassified | place... | reverse complement strand
AAGTATCTTATTCCAATTGTTATATTCTTTGGACTTTTAGACTTATACTCTAAAGGTAAAAACTAAAGGCTAGAATTAGTAAAATTACTTATTAGACTTTGTTTTACTAATATATAAAGTAAGAACTCCTTTAGTCATTCTTTCTTTACTAGAAATAACTAGAAAAAAAAGTATTCCTAGTCCTATACCAGCGCATCCTGTAGCCATATACGCTACTTTCTTGTATATTTGATTAAAATTCATGTCTAATAGACAAGATCGAGGAACCAGAAGCTGTTTTTAATAGGTACTAGTAGATTTAGGGAGGTACTCTCAGCCCTAGTCGTCTTATTAGGATTTAGCTAATATTAATTATAAGAACGCAGAGTTACTATAGGCTAGAAATATATTATACGCATAGGATATAACGTAAAGAAGGAGAGGCAAGGAAAGAGGTGGTTATATTAGGGGTAAAGCTTTATAGGTGGTCGTATAGAGGCTTCAAAGGCTCAATCTATATATTGTAATAGTAAGCGTCCAAATGCTCTTTCGCTTTAAATAAAGGGATAAGGAATTTTTAAAAAGGAGTAGTTACTAAAGAGTAACTGTTTAGGAAAGGGTGCTCGCACTTAATCTGCTTAATATATCTTCCTATAACCTTGTCTAATATCTCCAGTCCTTAGGTTTAATAGGTTTTAGCTCTTTTAGCCCACCTATATTCTAATTAGCCTTCTAATTACTTATTTCCCGTGCGTTTTCTATACCGCGTCCTATTTATAAAGACCTAATTAGAAACGCAATTGGAATAGCTTTGCTTTAGTTTATTTACTAAAGAGAGGCTACTGTTTAGGATTTTTTAGAGTATTTTAAATCCTAAAATTATATTTAGAAGGTTCTAATTCGGTTATATGCGGTCGTCTATAACTAGTCCTACCTCTTCCATTAAAAGATATAGAATATAAGTTTTTGTAGTAACCATAAAAAGTAATTACTATCAAATAGTCCATTTCCTAACGTCTCCAGTTATATTAATTTGTCGCCCAGCAAATCCACAGGATAAAGATTACCGGATAGCTTAGTACTTCAAGAAACATCTATATTATTGTTACTATTGCGATACCCAGTACGGAGTCCTATACTTAGATGGCCTACGCTATATAAGGATTCTTTATAACTATATCTGTTATAATAAAACTACTATCTATAAAACTATCCGTCTTAAGTTTCTATATAAGTTTAAGGTTCTGTAGGCAGTAGTTCTTAGCCCGTCCAAATATTATGGCTTGAGAGAGAGAGTAAGTAGAAGTTTTACTAGACATACTAAGAATTGGGAGTATAAAGTTGAAGTATTTCTTCGATAGCAGCCCTTCTATATAATTTGTAGACTAGTTTTTACTATATAAAGTTAGATTTAGGAGGAGGGAACTAATAGAAAAATTTAGCTCTTTATCTCGCGCTAAACCAACTCTTTAGATTTCAAATTCTTATAATTCTTATATATAGAACAGAGGATCTTCCTATATTTAACTAGCTAGAATCCGATTTATAATTTTTTCAAAGGACTCTACCCGTATACAATGCATCTACTTTATAGAACTCTGCAAGCTAGGGTAGCGGAGGAGTAATAATTGCATACTCTACACCTGCGTAGAGGTAGAGAATTTTGTGAGTAGCTTAGCGAGGAGCTTTGCGGACGAAGCTCTAGGGCAAACCATATACAGAGCTCTGCGTAAATAGAGCACGCGGTATGCCTAGGGGGTTAGGGGGCCTAAGGAGGTCTTCCCTCTATATACTATGAGGCTCTATCTAGAGCTTATATACAACTAGTATAGGGGTTTTACATTAACTACCTTCTATCCTATTCTTCTTAAGTGCTTAAACGAATATAATTTATTAACTAATGCACTTATATTGTCTTCCCTTTAAGAATAAACTTGATGTAATAGGTAAGATATTCGTAACGCTTTTCTCTCTCACTTTAAAGCTTAGTAACCTTCTTTTTAAGCTTCTCTACTAAATCTAGAACTTTAATATAATCCCTTTTAAACTTCGCTCTTATAGACCTAACCTACTGCCCCAGATCATCCTGCTTACTAATAGAAAGTCTTATTTCCTTTTCTAGTTCTAGATTAAAGATACGGCGTTCTATACTAAGGTAGTCTTCCGCGCACTAGATATTATCTTTTTCTATCTTTTATATATTTTTTCCTATTTCGAGAAGTTGATTTCGAATAGGGCTAGTATCTATATTTGGCGTATTTATGTTAAGAGGCGATTTAGTTAATGTAACTTTTATAATAGCACTAGAATATAACATCTTAAAAATATAAAAAGTAGAGAATAGAATTGGTTCTTTTTTAAATAAAAAAAAGCTTGTAAATACTTAGCTTTAAAGCTTTTTAATAAACTAAAAATAAAAATAATATATATATATAATAGTTATTTATAATTAGTACAAAACTCTAACTGTTTTAATCTAAGTTTTAAAATGTAATCTGGCGCCTATAACGGCTCGTATAAACGCCTCCAAGGTAAAGCTTATAGATTGCTATCCCTTGCACTAATATACTAAGCTAAGGAGAAGAAGAAGAAAAAGGAGAAGGTTATTAGAGGTAGTATTACAGCTCGAACAAATGCCTCCAAGGTAAAGCTTGAACGAATGCTATATTACAAAGATACTAAGCCAAGAGAAGGAAAAGGGGTGTTTAGAGCTTTTACAGAGCTTTTGTAGAGCTTTGATAGAGCTCCATGCAGAGCTCTATATAGGCCTCCCCCTAAGCTTTGTTTTATAGAGCTCTCGCAAAGCTCCACAGCTCTACATAGAGGGCTGGCAGTGTGGGCGTGGGCGTGGGCGTGGGCATAGGCGTGGGCGTAAGCGTTTAGCGTTAGTGTTTACTAAGCGGCTCGGCGGTGCAGAGGTAGAATTAGGGCCTCTTTGGCGACAAATTCCTCTTAACGTCGCGCGTATATAGAAGTTGAAGATCTTATAACTTATAGAGGAGGCTTTTCTCTATAATTTAGTATGATTTTTATGTCGACAGGTGTTATAGGAGGGTAGATTAATTTCGTTAAAGTTAATAAGGTCTTCTCATATAAACGGTGTTTAGGTTTTCCTACAAATCTCGCCAAAGTCTCTCAGACCAAGAAAACGATTACCGTCCTAAATTAGCTTAGCGGACGGTACGGATATTTCTATATCCGCAATTGATTTCTTGGTCTAAGCTTCTGACGTAAATTCTAATATAGATAAATTGTTACTATAACGCTACCATATATATCGACCTGAACGGACTTCCTTATTACTATTGTACTACTGTCTGTCGACCCAGATCGTATTTACGTACTTTGTCTTAGTTATCTTTTAACTTATCTAGTATATATAGTGAGGCTCTAGAGCCTTTTATAATACTATAGAGTTTTTATTCCTAATCGTCCGTTTAATAACATGGTAGGAACGTGCACATTTATAAAAGCTTTCAACTTGTATACTACTAGTTATCTCTATTCTTATCTTATACATGTGTAAAATTTAATTATATAATACTGTGAATTAATCCCCATCCTACTAGCCTTAAACAGTTATAGCACAGCATCTATTATGCACTATTGTAACTCTACTTTATAGCCTTCCATAGCAGATATAACTAAAGTTATTATCTGCTGTTCCACTCCTGTCAATTCTATAACCGCACTATTAGGTAACTTAATTGTCTGGAATCTCTAAATAATCCGTATAACTATGTAGGCGGCTTCTGTGAGCGCAAAATTAGCTGCAAAAGAAAGTATAAATTAATATCAAGAAGTAATCCCAGCTTAACTAATAGTAAAGGGCGCTCACTTTCTAGACATATCCTTAGACCACTATTGCATGGTAGATAACCCCATTTCGCGTCGGTTTTGTTATGGTTTAGAGGCATATCTTTATCCCATCTTTTAGGACGATAAAGCTTAGCGTCTATCCTGTAAAGGTTGGGTCGTCTGTGCATTATATAGACACTATATACTACAGTCATTCCCTTAGGAATTAGAACGGGAGAAGTTCTATTAAGGCCACCGCCTATAGGTAACATAGTGGTTCTTAGAGCTATGCGGGTGTTTATAGGAATAGAAGGATAGAGTTAAAGAGCTGCATTCTTTAGTGACATTTTATGGATCAACGATTAGGGAACTTATTCTCTTTTAAGACATTTTAAAGATATTCCATATTCCGGAGGTTTGTGCGGCATAACTCTATACTGCCGTTGCACGCAGCAGCTATTTCTGCTCTTAGTTTAGTAAGAACATTTAGATGTCAGACAAGGAGGAAGCTATATAAAAGATTAGGAGTAGAAAAGGCGAAGCACTACGCCGCATTAGGAGTATACTTACAATGTCCACAAGAGAAGGTAGGCCGTAGTATCTCTTTCTATAGTTAGAATGTTAATTATCTAACCCCTTAATACTGTGCGGTTAGGGGTATTCTAGGTGAGGGAGTCTAAAAAGATATATTTTTGCCCCTTATCCTCTTGTACATCTCGTAAGAGGTTGCGATCTATAATCTAGTCCGCAAAATGATAGACTTTATTATAAGCGTCTTAGAACTTTTTTCCTCTAATAAGCTAGTAGAGATCTAGGAGCCGAAACCTCTTTGCGATATACGCCTGTGCTATATTAAAGGTATTGGCAAATGTCCGCTCCCTAGTTAATTCTGGAGCTTTTAGGCTTTTTACTAACTCTTTAAAAAGAAACTTGGTTGTCATATCTAGGGCTAGATAGAAGAATAGAGGTTATAAGTTAATAATGCTGTCTTCTTAAGAGATAATATTGATGAGGTTATTAACAGCTTTCTAGAATACTTCTAGGTTATTATACTGCTTATAATAAAACTACGGCTTTAGTAATTCTTGTGAACGCTTTCACAATATGCCTTCCTAAGTGAAGATACTATTCCTAAATATAGGGAATATAATCTATCGCCGCACTCCCATACCCTAGTCTAAATGAAATTAGCAGCGGGTAGGCGAGAGATAATTTTAAGACTTTATACAGACCTTTGAAGTTAGTAGATAGGATAGCCTTAAGGTTGGCTAGGTCTATAGTGCCAAACGCTTATATGCCAAGAAAGACTTGTTTAAGCGTATTTCCTATTCAGCGGAAATAGAAAAGGAACAGTTCCATTAATTAAGACTCTATATTAGCTCTAAAGACTTGCTCTAGGCGGTTAATACTTAGTGGCCTTTGGTTTTAAAGTCTTGGAGGTAGAAGACACCTATAGCGCTCGCTAATAGCCCTATCGGCCTTTAGTCTAGTTAGTAGGTTGTCCTTTAGCAAACAGCTAGATAATTAGTAGCTTTACCTAGCGATCTCTATACTTAATAATGAAATTGTGGATATATAGGGCAACTATATAACTTAATACCGCTAGGGGAAGGCAGATATGCTTCATTTCGACATGGCACACTTTAAAGATTAGATATATACCGTTTAGTTTTCTAAAGCTGCTATATAGAGGGCTATTAGATTATAGGTTATAAAATAACTAATAGATAAAGGGAGTCTGGTATATTCCTAAGGTAGCTATATATATCTCCAGCCGAAGAAACCGTGGCCAAAGTTAAAGCGCCTTAATAAGGGTCTAGGCACTTAAACATACAACACAGGTGCTAAGCGAAGGTGGAGCGCGTAAGACTAGCTAAAAGAATATACTTAGGTTTTCCCCCTACTAGGGCTTTTTCCTATATATAGAAGGTAGAAGCCTGCACCTAAAAGAGGGACCAAATTAGGCAATAAATATAATTAATAATAATAATTTTTTATTTATTTATATACCCTTACCGCTAAGCCAATTTAGGGTATAATAAAAAATCTATATATTTTTATCCCTTTGACCGCTGGCGTCCAACGCCAAGGCCGCACGGACAGCTATACTATAATAGCAGCTATATAGAAGAGTCTCTAATTGGCCTAGATCCTTATCGATAACATTAGACATAACTTAGCGGTTAAAGGGATACCCTTATTGCTAAGGACATTTATAGTGTAATAAAAAATCTATATATTTTTATACCCTTGCTACTAAGCATATTTATAGAGTAATAAAAAATCTATATATTTATTTATTGTTACTGCTAAGCATATTGATATTATAACTATATAAGCCTATTTAGGTCCTCTCCAGAGCTCTTACTACGTAGAGACTTAATACTTTAAATAGTTTTAAGGAGCGCTTCGTACTTCCTATACCTTCCCACTTTATTAATATGACCACTTATTTAAGATCTGATTCCTCCTTATTAATAGCAGACACACTTTCCGCTATAAAATACTCTTTATTAATATCTGTTGACTTAGGCGATTTTAAACTTTGTTTCTTTAATACTACTTTTACTTTTTCTTTAAGCATAGGGCACCCACGCCTTATATGCCTATAATAATATTAGTATTACGTATACAGATTAATAGATAACTCTACCTCTATAACAAATCTTTCTAACTAAATTCTTTATTATAGTGCGGGCATTTTTCATAATTGCGCTGCTTGCTATGGCACTATAATTGCTTAGTGTATACTCTAACTAATGTTAAATTATTCTTACCGGCCTATGCCTTTAAAGATTAGTACTTCTTACGAACTCTCCCCCACACCCAGTATATAAGCATTTATAAGGTTTCACTCGGGTAAGGTTGTAAGTTAGTAGATAAATTTTAAAATTGCTAAGTCTTATAAATCCTCTTTTATAACCGGAATATGTGCACTTGTAAAGTCTTATTTAGTTAGGGTTATATATTTCCAAGTAGCCTTTATAGCTTTTATGTAATAGTAATCTGTGACACACCCTATATTCCTTTTTTACCATCAAGTAGGTTCCAATAGATAAAGAAATATAGTGGGGCACGGAAAGAGGTGGCCAAGTTTATAGGGAGCGGCTGCTATGCAGCAATTATATAGAACAGTGGGCGTACTATTTTCGTTAACGTGTTAGGTGTCTTTTATATAGTTAATAGCGCAACTAAAGTCTATGTAGACCACAACGTGGCTTAATAAGGCGCTGTTAAAGCTAACTTATAATAAGAAACCTTTATGTTCTTCAGCTTATTATAAGAAGGAGCTGTTTTAGTTTCCTAACTCCGCTTACCAGTCTAGTTTAGGGAAAATGGGGAGGATTATAAAGGCAGCCGTCTTTTTTTGGAGTAGAGTGCATCCGGAGTGCCTAGCGGATGGGGGCTCCCTGGTACTAACTACTGTATTAATTCCATTATTGGATAGTTCTTAAATTGACTAACATACCTAATAAAATCTCCGTTTCGCCTTAACATATAGGATTTTCCGGCGCGGAATTTCGCCGTTTAGATATATAGATAAGCATTCCAGCACTCTTTAGTCCCTTAGATTTTTTACATAATCTTCCCCACTTAGTTAATTACATCTAGTTTATGCGCTTTCTCTTTTATAAACACTTACCCTACTAACTAAGACCTCTTTAATATTCACCAATTCTAATACCAATTCTATAACTATAATACGCTATAAAACCAGTGGTCCGCTAAAAAACGCGTCAGCATCGCCCTCTGGTATTAAGAAATGGTCTTAGAGAACGCCTACTTAAAATACGTTAACCCTACGCTTAAGGTCTTGTGAGCCTTAACCTATAAAAACCCTTCCGCCGCGGTGTAGACCTTTTCTTAAACTACCGCCTGAACTACATATTTAAATATATGAGCTCCTTTTAGGCGAATCTGCTAAAACACTGGCTATTAAGACAAAGTAGGAATTCCAATTATTATTCTAATGCGAGTTAACAATAGCTGTAGAGCAAGGATTAGGAATGGACAGTATAATCCTATACACTTGCTATTAAATTTACTATAAGGCGCGTGACGTCCTCTACGCTAATAGGACCTTTTAATTTAACGGCCCTCCTGCTTTTGCTCTATTTTGGAGGAATCTTTGTCTAGATACTGCAGTAAAGATATTGTTACTTAAAGTAGCTAACATACCCAGCGAGGCAGTAAATCTCGAATATAGTAATAATACCAAGCCCGTAGAGTTACTACTGGCAGCTAAAGATTGTGTTATTATTAATAACCTCCGTATCGCTTAAGTACCATATCTGTATTAAGAGAATATTCTTTATTAAAATCTACGTTCTAGGGATCTATACTCCCATATTCCTATATTTTGGTTAACCCCTTTTACTAACGCTTACCTCTCTTTATCTAATAATGTTGTGAAGCTTCTTGTACGCTATAGCGCATATATTAATAGATATTGTTATACTATAGGCTGTCCACTTACCTATACTATTTAGAAAGGTCGTGAAAGCCTAGTAAGATACCTTCTTAATAAAGGGGCAGATATTAATACGTAAAGCTTAGTATCCTTACTAATTGTTGCTTGTAATAAAGGCCATTATAGCATTACAGAATATCTTATTAATAGAGGTGCTAATATTAACGCGTGGACCAACTATGGATCTCCACTAAGTAGAGCTTGTGCAATAGGCCATAAAAATATTATCCTTCTTTTTATCTAGAATGGGGCTAAGATTAACTACCCAATTAAAATGGACTAAGAAATTCTATAGAGTGAGTACAGTCTAGTAACCTCTAGAATACGGCATTACCCACTACTATACCATGCAGTGCTTGGGGGGCATAAGACTATTATTAAGGTTTTATTTCAACATAGTACCTAAACCTATATCTTAGGTGCTAAGGGTGATATTACACAGCTTAAACGCGAGATACAATGGAGCATTAAGAAAATAGGAGTAGTAATAGGTGCATCTTATTACCTTAGAAATAGTTAGTAAAAAAAACCTTATTTAATACCTACTACTAACCTATTAGAATGATAGGAAACCCTATAAAAGTTCTATAGCATTAAATAAAAGAAACATAGTTTAATTTAGCTACTTTAAGTTAGCTAGGGAACGCTAGAGTAGGGAAATAGCAGTTTGTTAAATACTTGCTAATTTAATAAATTACAATTGCTACTTACTTATAAGACTCTAAGGAACTTTTTAAGGCTTTAAGTAATTTACTAAACTATATTTTCATAAAATAAGGCGATAGCGATATTTGCTCATTAGTGATACTTTTGATCGGTTTATACTCAATAGATAAAAAAGAATATAAAATATAAATACTTAGAATCTCTAGCCGCTAATATATTAAGCGCCTATGATATATATAAGTTATAGCTAAAATGGTATCTTAACTTATAACTAAATGTCTTATTAAATATCTTATTACCTATTTTTATTACCAATTACTAACTAAATGATAACGTAGTTGTTAGTCTATTTGCTATCTACCTAATGTATATAGTGAGGCTCTAGAGCCTCTTATAATACTATAAAGTTTTTATTCCTAATTGTCCGTTTAACACTAGGTCTAGCTTCTTGTAGAATTTTTTTCCCCTAATAGACCCTATCTCCCACTTAACCAACTAATCACGCTAGCACATGGGCTAGCCTGCAGATACTTGCAGTAGGTTTAAAAAGGGAATGATATCTAATAAAACGATATACTGCAGCAGTCTAGATCAATTACGCTATATTTTATGCGGATTGTTAGATAAAGAACTCCTATTAATTAGTAACAAAATCCAGCTATCTATTAATAAAAAGCCGCTCGTATTCTAAGCTATGCCACATTAGCGGCACTCTGCTAAGGGGTCTTAACTGGTTTTTAGGGTCTATGTAATTCCTATACCTACTTCTTCTTAATTATTCTTATCCATATCTCTCTAATCCCCTCCTAAAAAAGACTTATAAAACTACTATTTACTAACGCCCTGCAAAGCATATCAAGGAAGTAAAAGTAAATTATAAAAGAGCCTTAATTTAGTTATCTACCCCACTCTATACGCAAAGGACTGAAGATTATCGCTGTACCTATATAGACTACTACAAGCTTAGAGCGTCCTTACCAGTAATCTTTTTGGATTGGATTAGAGTGGATTTAATACCCAAATCTACTCTAGAGCTATTTTACACCTCTTAAATCTAGGAGCTCCGACGTAAATATATACTATAAATAGTAAGTCTTGGCACGATCTTGGTGTTAAGGTAAGAAAGTAGTTGGGGGTAATACTTACTAAAATTGCACCCTAAATCAACTCTAATTAGCCAGATATACCTTATCTACTCCAGCCTTATCGCTGTCGACCTTAATCGCGGCGTATTCCTCCTATAGATTATCCTCATTATCTACCAACTAGGTGGCGGCGTCTATAGCCTTTGAAGCAGCCAGCCGAGCCTTTGCAGCTTTCTTAAAGGGCCGCGGCTGGCACCCCTACTTCCTTATTATTATATGAGCCTTTCCGTGGAGGCCTATAAAAGTGGCAAAGACATTTATTTGCCTTAATTATATCCATCTGCAATCAAGAGCGACGATCCTTAAGTAGTATCTTTACGCTACTAAATAAGCGTGGATTGCAAGAATATATCGACCGGATATCCGTGCACCGATTATAGAAAATAAATAAGGACTCTATCTATTGAAATGTAGTTCTAAGACCTCTATATATACACAAGGAAAGGGGTAGAAAAGGAAAGAGAAGGAGGGTAGGGGGTGGTAATTAAATTAAGGAGTAGTTAACCAAGTCAATAACTAACTTAATAACTGACTTACTGACTAACTCAATAACTGAGTCGATGATAGGTAGCTAAGTTAGGGTAGTAAGGACCTGATTTAGGTCGATAGAATATCTAGGGCACATCGGGCACGATTAATTGATCCTTAGTAGTAGCAGGATCTTATATAGCAAGGTAATAATCCATGACGGCGATAAGGCGAGAGCAGATAAGGAAATAGAAAGGTATAGATAGAAAGCTTAATAAGGAGGCCTTAATTTTAATATTATAATTGCCTCCCGTTATATATTTAACACCATGTACTAACCACGAGATGCACTCCCCCCCCTTTAGCTGCCTCCTAAGTTGGGTATAGATCTGGAGCTTTAAGAGCTCTACTGCCTCTAATCTACTCCGCTCCACTAATAAAATCAATAGATCTACATGTAACAGTTCACTAGCACTACGCTGAGATATAAGATCGTCGCCTAAGAGGCTCTAAGATATAATCGACACTAGAGTTTTTACAAAGTACTATAGGAAAATTGACTCTATAATTGAAAATCTTAATCATGTCAATAACTATTAATATTTACGCTTATAAAAATAGCTTGTATAAGTGATGTCAAGTAGCTCCTTACCCTTTACCCTTGTCTATCTTTAGGATATCCTCTAAACGCTTAAATACATTCTTATCTCCTAGCTTAGTCTTATCTTCTGCCCTCTCTCCCTTAATATCCCCTAGCAATTCCAAGGCTGCTATATAAGATGACAGTAAAATCTGCGTCGCTGTTTGATTAATATACGTATCAAGCCTTCTACATCCGTAATTTGTATGGGAGAGTAGCTTGTTCTTAAGCAATAGAACCTGCTCTCTTAGCATCGCAACATGGGATCTTAGATACGCTTGGACAGCTATAAGTTCGCGTACTTATATTTCCAGGTCCTTAACCCACTCTTTCTTCTTCTGTTAGCACTTGTGCGCTACAATGCGGTTCCTTTTAAGATGGCTTTCGCGCTTAGCTGAGAAGGTAGGGTTAGCGGCACTATCTTTCTTAGAGACACTAAGAGGTCTATAGCCGCGGCGTGTTTTCTTTTCTAGTATAGTTATAGTGCTGGTAGTGGCTTTTGGAGACGCCTTATATTGTTTTAGGGGGGATTGCTAAGCTTATAGCAGGGGTAAATGGTTCCTTGTTTCCTAAGGCGAGACTCTTATTTATTTAGGTAGAATTAAATTAGTTCTAGAGCTCTGCGATCCGCAATACAGCTTAGGTAATAGGTCGTTAGGTTATATAGTTTGGCCATAAATTTTAAGATGGTAGGGGGGCTTTCTCGTTATTAATGGGGGTAGGACTACGCTAGCAACCAGAGTCTTTCTAGCGTCGTTTATCTACTTATGGGTTTGCGGAGGTGATAATAGCATATTTTCTAGAGCTATTAAAGTATTGCTCACCCAGTTATCTATATTAGGTAGAGAAGGATGATTATTAATATTAAATTCTCTATTCCGCTTAAAGCTGGAGCTAGTAGCACGGAGGGGGTTGTAATCCTTAAACGGCAATAAATTGCTTTGGGGAGGAGTGTAGAGGACATTCCTAATATAAATGCTATCGTGCCAATTGCTCCTATATAGGTCCGGAAAGCTCTAGAAAAGGTTTGTTTACTCTATTACTATAACAACAAAGCCTTAATACAAACACTATTATAGTATAATAGATGGTAAAAGACCGGTCTCCGTTAGAATATTGCCTGTGTTTCCACTTCTTCTTATATAGACTAGAGTTTAAGGGTGATTAAGTTAATGAAAAGTGTCTTAAGTGCGGGGGCGCATGTTTATAAATTTAAATATAGATTAATTAGAATTGATTAAGCAAGGGAGCACTACTCCTTTAAAGGCATAGCTGCTTGTAATGCGAGGGTGAGATTAGGTTGTGATGCATTTAGTATATATTTGTTAAGAACTAAAACCCTAGCTGCTATACTCCAAACTAAGGCCCTATAAAATAGGGGTATAATATATTACCATAGGATTCTAAAATTTGACTATACTAACTTGTAAGTTAGAATAGTTGGGTATAATAGATAGTAATTAATAGTATATCTACGTGGCTAAACACGTAACTTTCTAGCTGATTAATAATTAGCCTAGCCTTAAATAGCATAATTTATAAGGATTGTTAGATAAAGAATTCCTATTAATTAGTAATAAATTTAGCTATCTATTAGTAAAAAGCCGCTTGTATTTCAAGCTGTGCTATATTAGTAGTACTCCGCTAAAGGGTCTTAACTGGTTTTTAGGGTCTATATAATTCCTATACCTACTTCTTCTTAATTATTTATATCTATATCTCTCTAATCCCTTCCCAAAAAAGGTTTGTAAGACTATTATTTACTAATGCCTTAGAAACAAAAGTAAATAAAATAAGGCAGGTTTTATTAGGATCTTAGTTAACGTTGCTTAGAAGAGCCTTAATCTAGTTCTTAACCCCACTCTATGCGTAAAGGACTGAATATCATCGCTATACCCAGAATATCCACTTTAAATACCCGTATAAATTTAAATAATGGTTAATACGGGCTCTCTCTATAGATTATATATTAGAGTAATAAATATCCTAATTCCAGAGCGTTGTTATAAAGGTTAGGACAAAAGCAGAATCTAAAATTATATAAATTGCTTCTATTCCGGCGGAATGAAATACATAACAAACTATATACCGAAGCTTTACTCCATTATAGATAGGACGTGTACTTAAAACAAAGATTACTACTTCTCTTTATACCTAGGCCGACTTATAGGCTTCTAGCGCCTGAATTACCTAACCCCCCTTTAAGATATTTAAATGGCCAAGGGGAATTCCTTTTTTTTTATGCAAATACAATTAATGCCTTATATGAAAAGGGCCAGTATTAGCAAATGCTTAAACCTAGCCCCTGTGTAAGGGCAATTATTGCTTGTAACTAATCTAGCTTTACTCTATCTCTACAAATCCTAAGTCTTAAGTTAATACTAAATACATAGAGCTAGTGTTTAATTGCTTACTTATTAAGTCAGGGGTTGCATTTAATGTTATAGGCCGATTACAAAGTTCGGCCTAGGCGTTAGAAGTATAGAGAGTATCTATTTTAGTAGACCGCTAAGCTGGGGTAAGACATAAATATTTAAAGAACAACGTACGCGTAGCGCTAAGCTAAAGCTGAAGCTGAAGCTATCTAAGCCGTTTTTTAAGTTTTTCTTTGTGATCTCTAGTGTATAACAGGTCTTTATTTCTATTGGAGACCTCCTATATAAGTCTAGCGTTAATTTCTCTCATCTTTTCGGATTTTAAGTAAAATATAAAGGCTAGGTCTTTGTTGAGAACCTTAGAGAACTCTTTAGCCTAAAGCAGCCCTTCCTAGGAAATGACCTTATGCTATAGGGTGGCGAGTTCAGTATTTTAGTCAGCGACCGTTCCCTTAAGCATAACTATACGCTCTTTTATGCTTTTTCGCATAGTGCGTCTGGATTGGCTACTTCTTCGCTTTCTTTACTGGCCATAATTGATATTATAAGTAAACGGATGTTCTCTAGAACCTTTTAGGGCGATAAGGTGCTTATAATCTATAATAATTCAAAGATTTATATAGCTGCTTTTAAAGAACAAAGTTGAGGTTATAACAATAGGGGTTAGTATATTTGACTAGATAAATAGGGATATAAGCTTTATATTATAGCCAATTACCTCTTAATAAATTCGCTAATAGTCTGGATAGAAACTAAAAATATTTTAATCTTCTAACGCGCGCGCGTATTATTTTTATATTTAAGACCTTGTGTCGGGAATAAGGCAAGTGGTTATTACGTATTATTACATGCCGCCGCGACACTAGCGCGGGGAGGAGCCTTACGCTCCTCGCCCTCCCTTATTCTAATAAATAAGCTTTATTAACCAACATCACTGTAACCTACTTAAGTAGTCGTTATTGGTGAGTCACCCTATGTAACCAATACTGATTAGTAGTTAAATACACAGTTAACCATAGACCAGCTAGGTTTTCGAACAGAAGAGATAGTCTTATATAGGGGTGCCATATACGCTTATATAGAATGGATCCCAGTAATACTGTGCTACCTTAGACTTACGGAAAACTAGTAATAGAAGTGTTACTAAGTACTAGGAGATACTAAGTTGCGTCTATTACGCAGAACAACCACGTTTACAAAGATTTGGTCAAGTACTTTAGGTCAGAAGTGTTACTAAACCTAGGGTCCTAAGTTAACATCCAAAACGCGTCAAAACAACCATCTTAATACCTTCGGTGTACCTTCGCAGACTGTAGGATCACGATTACTACCTAACTACACATTAAACAACCTTTATTTCCCTTAATTTTTATTAAAACGCGTTAAACAATCTTTAATCTACTAGAGAGAATAACTTTATAATCTACGGCAATCTTATCCATTAGAGCTTAACTAAGAGTAAGCGCGTCACTCGAAGCGTTCTAGCGTCAGAGATATATGGAATAGTTGGCGGAGTTGATATAGTAATTGCAATTGGAACTACCCTAAAGATAATTATAGATTGACTCGGACTTCCTATTATCCCTATAGTCATGTGTACTGACTTATACTCCCTTTATAAGTGTTTAGTCAAGCTTAGTACCACAAAGGAGAAGCGCCTTATAATCGATATTATAGCACTTCGGCAATCCTATAAACGGCGAGAACTCTTTAAGATTTGATAGATTAATAGCCAAGACAACCTAGTAGATATAATGACAAAGGCAAACCTAAATAAGGCTCTAGAAACATTCGTTAATACAAATACTCTATATATATGGGTTAAAGGTTGGGTTAAAAGGAAGTAAGAATATAACGCTTTACAGACCCTAATTTTAACCAGCTAATTAGGATTTTCTATACCCAGTATGGAAAATTGCCATTGGCTCGCTTACTCCTAGCGCCTTAGCGGCCCTAATACGACGCCCACCTAAGCAAGAAGCACTACGTGCTAAAAGGCAAACTTTAGGACAGCGAGACTTATATTATAACGGCAATAGTAAGCGAGGAGGATTGGTATTTATTCCGCTAGCCAAGCGATATATATATATAGACAACAACCACAAAAGAAGAGTTGCTAGTGTTGGGAATAAGGCAAGTGGTTATTACGTATTATTACATGCCGCCGCGACACTAGCGCGGGGAGGAGCCTTATACTCCTCGCCCTTCCTTATTCTAATGAATAAGCTTTATTAACTAACATCACTATAACCTACTTAAGTAGTTGTTATTGGTAAGTTACCCTATGTAACTAATACCTTGTAACTGCGAATAAATAGAGCAATTAAAAGGTGGGAATATCCAATTGCCTACTTAGTATATTTATTAATCGGATATCCGTGCACCGATTATAGGAATTGAATAAGGACTTTATCTATTAAAATATAGTTCTAAGACCTCTATATATATATAAGAAAGGTGTAGGAAATAGGACAGATAAGGGGGGTAGAGGGTAGTAATAGAAACAAGAAGTTAGTAACTAAGTTAGTAACCAAGTTAATAACTAACTCAATAACTAAGTTAATGGGTAGGTAGCTAAGTTAGGGCAGTAAGGACCTGATTTAGGTTGACAATATTTAAGATAAGTTATATCCCTATAAGATAGTGAATTAGTTAAGCTAATAGGCTTAGGAGTTTACTATTTAATAATTGACGACTAAGGTTTAAACTATATTCTCCCTAATATATTATCCATCTGTCCTGCTAATATGGAGTAGGTAGTTCCCGTAAATCCTATATGCCTTAGTGCTTATCTTTAAGTACATATTAAGATAAATCGTACTGTAACTACTCTACTTCTCTGTTATTGATTTGGACAAGGATTGTATGCTTTTATTACTAGGATCTTACCAGAAAGCCTTTACTGGCCAATTAGAAACCTGTATGGTTTAAATGGATAGGGACCTATTTCTATACCAGGAGATAAAAGGAAATTGGAATAAACCCGCCGCGCGCCTAAATACTTATAAAAAGGCATGACCTAACCTTAATTTTATATTACTAATTCTAAAACTATTTTAATAGGTTCTTAAGTCAGATTTTGGACTTAGTGTTATATTCTACTATTTCTAAACTAAAGACAAACTTTTTATAAACTACTACTTACTAGATTAGACGCATTAACATAAACTATTTATTATAACCGACGGAGAACTTCCCTATAATATTAAAGAAGAGGCTGCGGTAGTGGGACGAAGCAGATCAGCTCTATACGCTCATTATACCCTTAATTTCTGCAAATTTAAGTTGGGAAAAATTAGGAATTTCATGCAAGGTTACCTCAATTAGATGGAAAATCTATAGCATTAATAGAGCAAAGTAAGGAGCTACGTCGTAATAGTTATGGATAAAATTCGTGCCGTTACATAACCTTTGGTAAGACTATAGCTATTTCAATATTTGCAAGAGCTATAAAACTAGCCCCTATTTATATAATTTAGGGCTGTTTTGTTAGAGTTATAGGGGGTGCTTATTTCTAGGAATAAAGGAGTTGGATTAGTCAGTATAGAGCCTTAATTTAAGTTTTACAGCTGCCCCCTATAGCCCTACTAATATAGCTCTATATTTAATAAATAAAGACCTATTTTATAGCCCTTAAATAGAGCTATAAAATAAGCTTTTATTTATAAAATATAGAGCCATATTGGTAGGGCTATAGGGGGTATACTGCCGTTTTGGAAATATTAGTAAAATTCGCCAATGTTAGCGACTTAGTTAATTGAGGCACGAGTACAGCAAGAGGGTCGCGCAAGCCTATACGATTTGATTGTCTATAAACAAGGATCCAAAGCTAGAGAAAGGAAAGGAGAAGAGTAGCAGCGCCGCTTAGAGTTTTATAAGATCCTCTGGTTACGTAACCGAAATCTACTATATTCTGCCATATTCTACCATATTCTGCCAGCTTTCTGCCGTATTCTGCCAGTACTATAATAGGTGGGAGATATGCAACGTTCGGCTCTAAGCAAGTTAACGATATTATTGAAATGGCTGTATTGTGTTGTTTACTATACTGCCTTAAAAGAATACAGTTTATCTAGACTTACCTCAGTGGACTTATACTAAGAAATCGATTGCGCTGGCGCGCTGAACTCCTTTAGATATTTAATCGATTTCTTATTAGGCGAGATTTGTATAGAAGCACGAGCTTTTTTTAATAAGGAAAACTCACTGTCGGAATATATAGACAGAAGTTACGTGGTTACGTATTGTTAACGTATTATTATTATGTCTTTAATTAGTTATCCTTATAGTGACTAATTAGCCCCCTATTTAGGTACTGCGATCCTTATAATCCTCTACTTTCTTTACCTATTAGACAAGAATTAAACTATTAGTTAATAGGCCAATTAAGTACACTTAGGTAATACTAATACTTACAAACCCTAACAAAATTGATTAATATCCCTATAACATTTTTTAAAATAAAAATTATATTAAATTATTTGGGAGATCTAGCTCTATAAATTATAAGATTTTAGGCTTTTATACCTTTACGTAGGCTTGTATATAAAAGTACTTAAAAGTATTAATAATTTTAACAATAGGAATTTTCACGAAATTAATCTTAAATTTGGAAGGGGATAATGCAATTTAGAGATCTTTGATATATAAAGTAGCCCCCTAAGATTTATTTATAAACTTTTAAAACCTTTATTTTATTATGTGGTAGAGAAAATCCCCTTATAAAATTGCTAATTATTAATAATTTTAACAAAACTCGCCAAACGCTCTTAGACGTGATTTTGGTAGATATTAGTCAGCTTGCTAACGGGCTAAAGGAATATCCGCTCCAATTAAATTCACGTCTAAGCTCGCTAAGGTAATATCTGGACGGTAGAATATCTTAGCTAAGTCATCTATCTGTAAGGATATAAGTAGGAACCCTTGCGTTCCCTAAGGGTCCCTACTACCGCTTGGGCTAATTTAGCTATAGGCTAGCGTAATAGTCTAAGATTTAGTATATTTTATCCATATATCCTCTTATAAAGAAAAAGGCTTTAGAGCTCTTTTAAGACACTAATGTTACTAGTATCCTTTAGGAACCTAGCAACTAAAACATAGTGCCGCCCTTATTTAAAGTGGTGAAGCAATACAAACCGCGAGGTAAATGGATATTGTATTGACTTGCTTCGTCTACTAGTTTTATGTACCGTCGATGTAATAAGCAGAAGACGGCAAAGCTTGTAGCTACACGCCATAATCGATAGGATGACCTTTGCTGTAATGCTTGTTACAGTTAGCTTCTCTTAAAGAAGCAATAAGGTCTGTAATGCCCCAGAGCTGACAAGATATATTAAAACCTAACCGACTTAGGAGGGAATTGCTATTAATTTAATCTAATTTTAAGGGGTATATTGTAGGGGATTTTTGCATCTGGTGCAAATAAATGGAGATAAACGCTTGTCACCCATATAAAATAGACACTGGTAAGGGTCATATTCTAAAGGGAATAAATAAGGCGTTGCCAAGGAGATAGTAATGACGATGCGTTTCCCTTGCAATATGTACTAGATCTAGTTCTAGGAACTAAAACCTATTTTTAGGAAACAGGATTAGCCACGTAATTGATTATAGGCATATATATAACTAACCTAACAATTAACCCGCTTTTGTAGCTGCACCTTGCCTAGCGCTCCTTTAGCATCACTACATTGGAGCCTCGCTATATTAGAGCCTCGCTCCCTTTAAGCCTTATATATTGCGGAACAAACTAAAGCTAATAATTACGATTAGTTATAGACTAATAAATACTGCCTATAGCTTTCCAATAATACTGGAATCCTATATACGCACTGCATTTTTAGCCTACATGACTAGAGACTGCAAACGGTGTTCCCGCACTTTGGGTTATTGTGGCTTAGCATTTAACTAAGCCCTACGAAGCCTTAGTAAGCGTATCCATTAATAATATTAGATAATACGTTTCTACTAAATATCCCCTATAAAAGCGTTATCTTTACATCGCCTCGCCTTTAGCCATGCTCTAGACACTAATGGAATATAGGGCCATTATTAGTGTTGCGGGTAGTAATGTCTAAGGCTTGAATTGGGATCGCTAGATGGTATAAGATAAGAAGACGCTTAAATGCATATAGGGAAGCGTATTTTATGCTACCTTTAAGTTCTTTACTCTGCCGCCGGTCTTTTGTCTAGGCAAGGGGACTTTTAAGCGCGGAGATTTAATTAAAATATATATATTACTAGTAACCTGACCTAATCGCTAGCTAGTATCTATAAGGATGGGAGAAGGAGTTTTAAGTTTTAAAGATATACTTCCCTAAAAAATATATATTCCGGGAGTTTTGCTAGGTGGAAGTAAGGGCCTTAACAGCTTCCCGCTTTAGCGTGGTATTTTAGTATATATTAGCGTATACTAACGCACACTAGCCTGTATATATTATACTGTATTTAGCCGTATTCTACGGCGTTTTAGAATGACTATAGTATATCGTATTAGGTTTTCTAGAAAGTTTCTATTGGCGGCCACGTAGCCCGTTTATTATTGCCTAGCACTACCATAGGAAGAGAACGCCGTTGTAGCTTCTTAAAAAGTGATTAGCTATTTATATAGTAGCAAAGAGGTCCAATATACCTTTTGTTATACAATAGCAAGAATCTGGATACTATATGTGGTAATAATGCTGTAAAGTAGGACCGGATTTCTAACCACGGCCTATTTACTTTATAGTTATAGCTGACCGTCCTGCATAGTATCCGTAAAATGCCTATTCCCACTTCTAGAGAGCAGTCCTCTAACATTATATTGGATTAACATAAATAAGAGAGGCAATAATATATTCTCTAGCTCTCTAGCTTTATTAATAACACCAAGTTAATAAGCTGGCTTGGTGTTAAGAGGACTATAAAAATCCTTAACAACATTAAAAGAGTACGTTAGGTTAGAGCCTATAAGACATAATTTTAATAGGCAAAGGCTAAAATAGTAGTAGCGGTCTATCTCCCGGACGCTATTTTTAAGAATTCTATGGTCGCCTTAAATCTTGCTTTGATTAAACCTATACTCCCTACGCCATATAACTGTGTCCAACATCCTAACATGACACGGATATACGAAAACTCTTTAATAGACAAAGAATCTTTCTAGATTGCTATTAGAACGTTTAAGGAAATATATTGGCTAATATAGTAAAAGGGAACGCACCTAGTTAAGGTATTTAATGGAACAATCTACTTTTTTTATAATAACAAATGGAATATAATTCTCCCTATTGGTATAGCTTCTTTCCTAGATAAAGCAATTGAAATTCCAAAATAGAATGAACTAAGCGTAGGCTTCCTTTCCATATTCACATAATGGCTTAAAAACTTATAGAAGTATTTATCTAATATAAAGCATAATTTCCAGTTTGTCTAAGGTTTTAATATTGTTAAGGGACAATGCCACCTAATACTTATTCGTTAATCTTTTACTACTTAGTGGAGAAGATAGAAGAGCTCTAGAAGAGTCGCAAGATAGTATTTACAAGGGGGTGTTTGGAGCGTATTACTAGGAAAAGGCTACTATTGGTTACATAAGGTAATATCACGTAGCTACAGTTTGTAGATAGTATAATAGTTGTTCTTCTTAATAGCAAAGGATCGTAAGGATCGCAGTGCCTAAGTAGGGGGCTAATAAGTCACTATAAGGGTAACTAATTAGAGATAATATAACCTCTATCTATACATTCCAACAGCTACTATACAAAACAGTGGCGCGACTATTGGAGACATTCCGCATGGTGCTTAGAGACCAACTTAATGACCTTTAATCTCTAGAAGGGATTTTAACAAAAGTCACTTCTGTATATATCCAGAACTACTTAATTATAGGGCTGGTTTTGATGCTTATCTTAGCCACTATATTCTTCTATTTAATATTCGGCCGCTTATTTTATATCGCGGCCATTCTTCTATTGCCCTAGGAAACGGCAACTTGCCTAAGAAACGGCAAAGTAGTAGGTAACGCGCTCTAGCACCGTTATAAATTTCAGGCATAAGCACGGCAAATTTGCCAGTGCCGTAATAAGGTGACTGCTCTACATATAAAACTGTCACGGCACTGGCAGAAAACGGCAGAACTTGTAGTTACGTAACTAGAGGACCGTATAAAAGAACCCTACTTTGACTGGCGCTACTCTTCTTCTCCTTTCCTTTCCCTAGCTTTAGATCCTCGTTTATAGATAATCCAATTATACAGGCTTGTATGCGTCCTTCTTATAGTGCTCATGCCTTAATTAACTAAGTCGCTAATAAAAACAAGTTAGATCGCCTAAGAAACCTTGTAAAAGTCCCTTAGACTATAGAATTAACTTTTTAACAAAAAAGGTTAGTAATATCCGCTTATGGATATACGTATGTCCGCTAATTAATTCTATAGTCTAAGCTTGCTAAGGTAAGTCTAAGCTTGCTAAGGTAAAGCTGGCGACACTAACGGAAGGCTTACCTTAGCAAGCTTAGACCATAGAATCAATTAGCGGACATACATATATCCGTAAGCGGATATCGCTAACCTTTTTTATTAAAAAGTTGATTCTATAGTCTAAGAGACTTTTGTAAGGTTTCTTAGGCGATCCGACTTATTTTATATATAGAGCAGTCCCCTTTTTTAACGAAATTGATCTACCACCTTACAACAGCTATTATCTCAGAAATACCGTTAAATTGATCCGCAGAAGCAGTTCTATAATCGATAAGTATATCTACTTTGTACGCCTCTATAATATCTAGTAAAAAGCGCCGCTAAAGGGCGATGTGTCTATTAAATCGCCTATAGCCTACCCAAACAACAACTACCTAAGGACTTTAGGCTGCTTATTACTACTATTATAGGGGGCTATAAACGTCTGCGCAAACGTCTGTATAAACGTCTATATAAACGCTATACAAATGCCTACATAAAGCTCTGCTTAAAGGTCTGCACGAAGCTTTACATAAAGGTCTGCATAAAGGTCTGCATAAAGCTTTATATAAAGGTCTGCGTATAGAGGCTCTACACGAAGCTCTATATAAAGCTTTACACGAAGCTCTGCACAAAGCTCTGCATAAAGCTCTATACGAAGCTCTGCGTATAGAGGCTTTACATAAAGCTCTACACGAAGCTTTACGCGAAGCTCTGCACCGAGCTTTACACAAAGCTCTGCACGAAGCTTTACAGAAGCTCTGCACGAAGCTCTGCGTATAGAGGCTTTGCATAAGGCTCTGCACGAAGCTCTATATAAAGCTCTGCGTATAGAGGCTCTATATAAGGCTCTGCATAAAGTTCTATACAAAGCTCTGCGTATAGAGGCTTTGCACGAGGCTCTGCATAAAGCTTTGCACGAAGCTCTGCACGAAGCTCTATATAAAGCTTTGCACGAAGCTCCGCATAAAGCTCTGCGTATAGAGGCTCTATACGAAGCTCTGTATACGAAGGCTCTGCACGACGGCTCTATATACAACGGTTCTGCGTACGACAGCTCTACTACGGAGGCTCTATATAAAATCTTTATGTAGAGCTTTGTGTAGAGCTTCGTGCAGAGCCTCGTGCAGAGCCTCTATACGCAGAGCTTTGTGCGAGCTTCGTGCAAAGCCTCCGTACGCAGAGCTTCGTGCAAAGCTTCGTGTAGAGCCTCCGTATATAGAGTTTTATATAGAGCTTCGTGCAGAGCCTCTATACGTAGAACTTTGTGCAGAGCTTCGTGCAGAGCCTCTGTACGTAGAGCTTCGTATAGAGCTTTTATACACGGAGCCTCTATACGGCCTACCTAAATAATAACTTCCTAAGGTTCTTTAGGGTAGCTATTATAGATTTATATAGGTTTTATATATATTAGCTAGTATTTAATAAAGTTATATATAGTTACAGAATTGCTAATAACGCGTTTTTTTTTTTACAAAATTAATCATAAGACCTAAAAATACCTAAGTAATAAAAATAATATATTCTAAAAGCCTAGGTTCTGTTATATAATCGATTAACTTTGGGAAATAATATAAAATATTAGTGTTAAGTTATTCTAATAACGTGACTTATGGGGTTTTGCTCGTCCCTGGGTTTTGCTTGTTTTAAATATTAAAATGCGCGAGTAGGCCACCTTATTCCCCACTAAAAATCGCAAAAATCGCAGTATAATATCTTAACAACCACTTAATAATAACTTCTAAAATTTTAGATTTAGACTTTAATATACACTCTACAGCTCCTATTAAAGTTGCATAGTAATTAGTTAAGTGGTTTTTAAGATATAGGATTTTAGCCTTATTTTAACCCCTAAATTATAATATTTTAAAAACCACTTAACTAATTACTATGCAACTTTAATAGGAACTACAGAGCGTATATAAAAGTCTAAATTTAAATTTTTAGAAGTTATTATTAAGTGGTTATTAAGATATTATACTATAATTTTTGCAATTTTTAGTGGGTAGCCTGCTTGCTAATAAGTTAATGTTTAAAGTTTGGAGGTGGCAATATTCTACTTTAGGAATCCCACCAGCCTAAAAAGGTAAGCGGTCTACTAGCGCGAGCAAAACCCAGGGACAAGTAAAACTCCGTAAGTTATGTTATCCGCAACCTCCATAACGCGGATATCCGTGGATTTACTAAAGGTAGTTTTATATAAACATAGTTAGTCAGCTTGCGGACTGATTGAAAATCTAGACTAATAGAATCGCGTCTGAGCTTACTAAGGTAAACGGAAGGCATTGAACATTTTTATCAGAATAATATAAATACCAGAGCTCGTCTCCTTCCTAGTCGATACTCCTATTGTACTTTTCTTATATTATTATCGCAATGGAGCATCTCTAAAACTAAGAGTATGGTAAGAGAACATTTTGCGCTATATCTTACGGCTAAATTTTATAATAACCAGGCAATAGGTCAAACTTCCATAATAGAGTCTCCTAAAAACACATATAAGAGTGCGAATTTATTATAATAAGAAGACTCCAACTCTAACTCTAGCTCTAGATTTGGCTCTAGCTCTAGCTCTAGCTCTAAAAGGGGAACTATTTTACTAGAGGGTGCCCTAGGGGCTAGCATATAGCAGTTAATAAAGGGGGCGGGTAAGCTAAGGCGTAAAAAGAGGCGTAAAAAGAAGTACTATTGCAAGGCTAAGGAGTGCGATGCCTCTTTTATAATAATGGGGGCCCTCTTAATATATACCCAGAAGAAAGCGAAATTAGAGGAACCGCTCTATTCTACCTACTACAAACTGCTAGAGCAAAAATACTGTAATATATACTAGATACTCCATATAACCATAAAAGCAGTTAATTAACACTATAAAAGCAAACACCTAAAACTATATAAAACATTAATGGGAATCAAAGCTCGGCTAACAAATACTTAGTTAGTAAAGACTTAGCTAGTAATACCTAGGCTATCTTTAACCTCTGCTCCACTAAAGCGTGGACCAAGCTTATTAACTACCTTAAATAGTAGCGCCAATCCTACCAGCGGCCGAGACGATGAGATTATTTTGTAAGATACCCTCAAGTTATCCTTAATAATATTTAGCAACTCTTACTATTAAATGACCCCTTTTAATTATCCTTAAGGCAACTGGAGCTTAGAAAATCTTAATATAAATATATAAGCTATAAAAATCCTAAAATACAACCTAAACTATAAGTCGGCTACTAACATACGGTACGCCACAGCTAACGTAATAGCACTTTATAAATCCTTGCCGATTTTAAATACCTAAACCCCAGTATACCTACATTTAGCAACTCCTAATAAGTCTGCTTTTATAATAGAAAATCAACCTATTACCTATCTAGGACTTAACTAAGACGCCCAGCTCGTCCTAGACCCAATTAGTAATTTAAATTATAGAAGCGCACCCACAACACATTATAAAGATAATAACGCATTATATCCTTTAGGTTTGCAATCTTACCCTTTATTATTTAAGTAAAGCTTAACTATTAGTAGAGTTTATAGAAAGAGGGGAAATTACAGTATAACAGCTCTTGAATTTTATTATAGCAAAGTTTAATCCCTTTAAGCGTATTTTATATACAATTCCATAGTTTATAGGTGATGGAGACATAACAATTGACTTAGGAAATAGAAGGATAATATTGTGTTCAAGGGCATTAGGAGTTAATTTGATAGAATATTTTAGTTTAAGTAACTCCGCGACAAAAGAACCACACTAAGGGCTGACCAAAAAGCGTACATCTTTTATCTATATTTATTAGAAAGATAGCCTACCCCTTTTAATCTAGGCCTATGCGAATCGAATTATGCGGAAGTATTTGCACGGCTTTAACGCCGCTTTGCTTCTTAATAAAGACTGCGAGAATGTCTTCCTGCTTGACCACATTGGTATAACTAACTATGTAACTCTTATCTATCTTAACATCCTGTTTATACTATATATTACTTAGCAAAAGTATATATAATCCACTAAGAGGATTACTAGTGCAGAGACCATTTTTTCTAGCTTACTATTAGATATATCGTCGGTCCCCTCCTTCGCCCCTTCTATATATACCGTTTGTGTGTGATAGTAAGTGCCGAATGTCTTTATAGTCTAAGGGTTTATAGAGGCTAGTCTTTAAATTTATAGCCACATAGGAGAGCGCTCGGGGAATTATAAGAAAGAGGTACCCTTTACTAGCCTTATAGGCCTAATAGTTGACCAGTAAGTGCTCCTATAAGTAAGCATTTCTTTTGCTTGTGCTGTATCTGCTCCTTACTAAGTTAACCTAACGCGATAGAATTGTGCGAAGGAACGTAACTAAAAATTCGGTGGATGCGGTGCAATAAGCACGATAAAAAAGAGTAAAAATAAGTTGGTGCCCAACACAAAGCCGCCCAGCCATTCTATTTTTAGAAAGTGGGGGCAATGCAGTACCCCGCCACACTACACTTTATTACGTTATCAGCAGCCTATTGGCACGTCCTGTTAATCGCATATACTATAGTACAGTCGGCACCGAAATGATGTGAATACTGTACACGGACGGAACGCCAAACATCGCCTACTACTAAAATCCTTATAGAAATCGATGAATCGTATTTAATAATAAACTAAATAATATTAGAATAAATAAATGAGAATATAGAATCTAACTATAACAAATATAGGCCTTAATATAGGCCTATATTGGTACTAAATCTAAAGTAATTGCTATAGAGACCAACTAAAAGCGGAATAAAGGAAGTCTACTTATATAAGTAGGAAACGCGTATAGACGTATATAGAGGACTCTTCCAGAGCCATTATTATTCAGCTTACTATATTATGGTTTATTGTCTCCTAATTAAGGTTGCAAATTAAATTAAACTCTGACTTAATTATAATAAGATGATTACCAATATAGTAAAAGCTTTAAAGGTATTAAGAAACTCGGTTTATAAGCTCCAATTAAATTTTAACCTTTGGGGTCAACTGTATACGCTACCTAGTGTTAAGCTAGGTAGACTAAGTACTCTATTAGAGTACCAGAAGCTGGTATAAGGCCTTGGCATAGTGTTAAGTGTCTACTAACGTTGTTATCTAGAGACTGCTTAAGTTCCTTAATAATAAACCTACCGCATATATTAATGAGATGCAAGACTTCCTATTTAACGAATTTGATATCTAAACCTCGCCCTCTACTATCCGCCGTATCCTCTAAGCCGCTTACTGGTCTAGAAAGGCAGTCTTTAAGCATACTACTTAACGTAGCGCACCGCTCCGCAGTGTATGGCAGGGTAGGTAGAAACAGTGGTTGGCTAATTAACTTATATTCCTTAACAAGTCTGCTGCAAATAAAAGGACTGGTGATAGGAAATAAGGCTAGGCACTAATAGGGATAGATTGCGAGGTATTAGTGCCATTTAGAAGATCTAAAAGATGGAGTATTCTACCAGCATTAACAGTTAAGGGCTATATAAGCCATATTATCTTTTAGGGAGCTATTACTGCTGCGCTTTTTAAAGATTTTGTGGAGCACTAGGTATTACTAAATTGTATACTATATCTAGGACCGCGATCAATTATTATACTGGATAATATATCTATCTATAAATTAGCACATCTTTAAGAGCTCTGCGAATGTTTAGGTGTTATACTAGAGTTTCTACTACTATACTTACCAAATTTTAATCCTATTAAGGCAACATTTAAGGATCTAAAGGCTTGGATTAAGAGGAACTATATACTAGCATCTAGGTTTAAGAGCTTTGATAACTTCTTAGAGTTTGCAATTAGTTAAGCATATAGAATATACGTAAAGGCGCACTTTAGAAAGGCAGGATATATTATAGATTAATAATATCAGCTAATTTATACAATTTAAAGCTCTCTAGCGCTTAAACTCCGAGATCTTCTCTTGTAATCGTGGCATCGATTTCTATAAGGATTTTAGTAGTAGGCGATATTTGGCGTTCCGTCCGTGCACAGTGTTTACATTATTTTGGTGCTGACTGTATCCGGCCTAACTTTTATAAATGTGGCGTTAGTAGTAGGGGCTCCCTATAGCGTATTGACAATTTAATACACTAATCAACGTACTAGTTTATATATAATATAGTGTACTTTCTTTCTACCTTCCTCTTTTACCCTATCCTATTATGATAGATTAACTTAATTTACTAATAGATAGTATAAAGAAGCGCTATAAGGCCGTAATAACATATTAAGGGGGGCATATAAAGTTTTAAAACGTATATTACCATTTTTTTATAAAGCCACCGCACAGTCTAACACGCATGGTGTAGTTATAAAAGTTCGGCCTAATACCGTAGTAGCCTTTTTAACGCATCGGAAGCAATACGCCTTTTTGAGTATATCAATTCAATTTCGCTAATTTAAGGCGATAGTCCTTTACCACGTATTGCCACAACGCTATATATCGCAGCCACTTTTTTGCTTATTAGGCTTTCCAAACTATATATTCACTCCTTTTAAGTGCCTTAAAACGTTCCCTTTAACCCAAACTAACTATTTAATTGGCTAGCTAAATCTATTTTACTATTTCTGAAAGAGGTTTATCACAATAGAGGTAGTGAATAAAAATTACTCGCGCTTCGCCTTGCTCTTTACCTTGCTTTATAATATAGGGAATGTTGCGCGGTAACTAAGCGCGACATATAAATCTAGCCCATAGTTAGAATTAACTAGAGTGTTTAAGCTGTAGTATATATATGTCGCCTAGTTGTATAACTAAAGTTACTGTTTCTTCTGTCTGTAGCTCCTGGGTATATTTGCCAACTTCTATTATATAAGATGTTTTATTACCCAGAAAAGCTATGCACTATATTAAAGAAACTTCAGGAGGCCATCTTCTGTCTACTTTAATCTTATTATTATAAGGTGTAGTAAACATTTAAGGCGTGTATTTAGTAATATAGATTGACTTCTAAGTCTGGAAGAGTATTAAACAAATAACCTAATGGTGTATTAGCGATCTATTAACCGTAAAGAAAATTAGAAGGTCTATATTATTAATAATAATGTCCTCCCTAATTATGTCGCTTGGGGGTTTATTCTTTATAGCTCCTCTTAGGTAAAGGGCGCCTTTGGACTATAAAGTGTATATAGCTTTGTTTAAGTCGGCTAGGATAGAGAGAATCCGTCTAAGTGTTTATACCCGTATGCTTTGGCTATCTATTCTCTAGTTATTAACCCATTAATGCTAATCTAAACAAAAGGAGTCATTTTGGTGGGGCGTAGTTAGGTTATATACGACATCGGAGAACTTCTATATATATAAGGAAATTATAAGAGAATTATCTGGATTAGAAGAGGCCCATAAGAGACATCTAAGGCCAAAAAACTGCTATAGGAGATATATTCTGTGGCCCTTTTCTCTATTAAATATAAATAGACTATATATTTGTCCTAGAGAGTTTTCTCCCTATATATAGGCCCAATAGGGATCTGAATCGGATGTTAAGCAATAAATAATAATATATTAGTCCCAAAGCGAGCGAACAAGAGGTGGAGGAGTAAGGATAAGCTAAGGGCGAAATAAGAAGCGATTTTGGATTAAACTTATAGTTAAAATTTTTGAGGAGAAGAAGGCTTTGGGCGCTCTTACTAAGCCTGCCACTATACTACTAACCGGTCAAGCGTTAAGGCATATATGTACCACCAGTAGTATTTTACTGCTATAAAATACCCTAAATTGAAATATACGTTAACAGCTGGTATAGGAAATGTAATATTAAACCAAAAGTATAAACTATAAGGAAATTTAAGTACTATTCGCATTAATTCGACAACATATTTGCGATATAAATGAAGGATAGGACATACAACGACTAGTTTTGCCTTTTTGCCTTTAAATTAGGCGCTGTGGGTGTAGGTATGTTAATGGAGTTGAAAGCATCGCGTTCCTAATTACTTTACCAAGTTTATTCCGCCTAGGAAGATGGAAGTTAGTGTTAAAGTTCTCAATAAAAAGGTGTGACGACTATATACTGTAATAGAGCATGCCTAAACTCGCCTAGTATTGCCTAGTTCCGACTGCTCGTTCCTACCTTACTTTATCTGGAAAAGGGATTAAAAGCATTTAACAGTTATAGAATTATTTTTATAATGGTAAATGAAATAATATACTAATTATAACTAATTATATACAAAGAACCTGCTCTATTAATGCTCTCTTGCTATAATTCTACAATTAGTCTTAGCTACAGCACCTTAATTAAAGGAAAGTCATCCTTAAATCCACTAAGAGGCACTCTATTAACTCAACTAGTGGTACGTACTCTTTGACAGTACATAGCTTTTCAAAGAGTAGAATAATTAGAACACTTAGTGCGCATCTTTAAATTATAACTCCTTGCCTCCTTAATCACTATTCGCTTGGCTATAGCCTATTTATAAATTTTAGTATATATAAAACCAAAAGGATAGGTACTTGTCTTACTACGGCTTCCTCTAGGCTATTATATCCTTTCCTTTTGTTCCAAAGCAAAAGCAGAAAACGTGCTATATTGCTTTTAAACACCAGTAAGCAAACCTCACGGCTTAATTTAAGCTGCTTTAGCTATAATAACACCTTAAAGGAATCTTTATCAAACATACAGACCTCCTAATATAACTGCACCAACGTATACCCCTGGTCCAATATAAATTTAAAACATATATTCTCTAAAAAAATGTAGTATATAGCTAGTTTAGGGTAATGCTAAGGATCTAGTTTAAGGTTATAAGCAGAGTATACCTAGGAGGAAAGGAGCAAGTTTAGGATTAGTAGAATATAATGTTCCTAAATGGCCTTAGGGGGTCTATAGGAGGTAGAGTGTAATAAATCCTCCTATTTAGATCGCTTGCTATAGAAAGGAGGTAAGGTACTAGAGTGTAGTAGATCCTCCTAGCCAGGTGGGTTATAGGGAGAAGGAAGTAGGGTGCTAGAGTATGGTAGATACTTCTATTCGGCTAAATTATAGTAGGGAGGAGCTGGGCTGCTAGAGCATATTAAACTCTACTATTTAGTTAAAGAGGGCGCGAGAGTAGAAATAGTACTATTAGGGTGTTCTAAGTCCTAGGTAATATAATACCAGGATATTTAGAAAGAGTACTCTCTAAGTTAAGTATAAAGTGGAGGAGAGAAGTAAAGTATAGTAGCTAAGAGATAAACGTCTAGGATCTATGGTCTCTATATATATTCAAAGCAGCTAAGGAGCTAGAGTAAGAAAATATAATTAATTAATAATATAACTTCTTTCGTCCTAGGTTAGGGAGAGAGATAATTCCTGCGTAAGGGTATGAATTAACTATAAAGAGTTGCTCTAGACTTATGCGAGGCAAGTTTCATTTTCTTATATATAAAAAAGGTGAAAGTCTCTAATAGGATAAGCCTTTGAAAGCAGAAATGGTCTAATTGTCTATAAGTGGAAATTATTCTAATTTGTTAAGTCTTCTTTGCTTATATATAAGAAAGTCGTTTGCTTATATATAAGAAAGCTACGACTTAATAATAAGGTAGGCTACTATGATTCGTTAAGGCCTCTTTGCTTATATATAAGTAAGTCCAATAAAGCCACTAACGCCTCCTATATGTAGATCTTCCAGCGGGATCTGTGTTCCGCCTTAGAGCTGATTTCCACTTTTATATTATCTAACAGTTCTTAAGTCCTGGGCTTACTAGCATGCTTATAATACTAAACGGTTACTAGGCTGAAAATGCGGTTGCCTTTCTCTTTTTATAGATATCGCCCTACTGTCCTACCGCCCTATTATATCGTTGCCTTTGTTACCTTATTGCATTAACACTCCCTATTAGTCAGTTCCTACCTAATCACTAAAAGGATAATAGAAGAAATCCCTTCTTTATCCTAGGAAATACTTAAAACCATAAAATATAATATCCTAAGCGGTTATTCTTAATGCAGGTTAAGAAATATATTACTATTTAACTAATAAAAACTCTATCACCCCTTTTATGCAAAGAAAATTCTATATAAATAATCCTTTATTACTCAATATGTGACGCTCTAGCTGCCGCTTATTACTGTATCACTGCTATCTATTGTTATTCGTATACCAATTTATTTCTCACTAGATGGCATAGAAGGCGTCATTAACAGCCTAATATAGTGCTAATCGTGGGATGCCTTAGCTTAAGTATTTAGGCGACGGGGCCGCATATAATAGAATATCCTTTTTGCTTACCTATTTCCATTCCAACGTAGTAGTTAGGAGTTAAAGGCAGACGGCTAAGTTTATATATAATATTGAAAAAGGTCAAACTGTTGCTAGCCACTAGCGTTATAGGATTATAAGGCCCTTTTAGGGCATATTTCAGCTTAAGCGTATTATACGCGGCATTTGTTTGCGCTAGTTATATTAATACCTATAAGGCTAAAAAGCGTTCACTAGCGTCCCTATTGCGGCGCTAGTTGACGTAAATCTAATACTAGAAATACCTGTAGTATCCGCTAGCTATAGAACCGAAAGCGGATAATTAATCTATATCCGTTATAAACCCGCTGGATAATGTGATAGGGCCATATTGAGGCCCGCCTATAGCAATAAACCGTTTCCTATTACAAACTGGATGGCTATATCTGGCGTACTAGGTGTTACTACTAACTTAGGCTTAGGACTTATGTCTTAGGCAATGGAGACTTTAAGCCTCCTTTAATATAGCTATGCCTCTATGCCTAGGTAATATAGAAACTTAAAAATGCCCACGTTCCTTAAACCCTTTGATCCTTTATTAAGAATTCTCTTAATGCTAGACAGACAGTTGATATAATTTAAGAATTTTGCAGGATCTTAGCACGGAAGTAACTTTTACTTTAATTTTATATTATATAGCAATCGACACTTTTAAGCTACTGCTAAACAACCCCTGTCTCTTATATATTATCCTAAGGAAAGCTAGACGTATATATAATATAAAATAATCCTCTTATCTACTCTTTTAAGACAATATCTAATGGACAAGATAGGTTTTCCTAAGTTTCCTATAGGCTTTAATACGTTTAAGAATGGCGTATAAACAAATCTAACCAATCTCCCTTTAAATGTCCTTAAGGCTTTTATTCTAGGATACGGTCTTATTTCCAAATTTATTCTAGATGCCTTCGGCTTTAACGCTAGCATAGTGGTCTTAACCGGTCTTATTCTGTTCGCTATGGTAACGTTAGCAACCTATATATAGAATAAAGCTTTCTCTTTCTTCTCTTAGTTCTTTATGTCATCAGTTTTTATTAACGATGGAGATAATATGTTCGACAGTATACTTTAATGGATTATAGAGCAGCGCATGTTAAAAATCTCTCGCTTAATAAAAGCTGTTACGCAACTAGGAACCATTTACGGCGACTAGGGGGACGATAGCGATAATAAGGAGGCGCTTGACGAGAAGGGAATCTTTAATTTTAGAAAGTGGGCAGCTAAGCTACCACCCTACTATAAGCCCTACTTTGGCAAATATAGGTTTTAGTATAATGGCCGCCTATTTATCTTTAATTGTTTACGCTAAGAGAGACCTGCTAGTCTATAGTCCCTAAATAGAGGCGACGAAGAGCTTATTAAACTAAGATATATTGGACGGTCAATAGAGCCTATTAAGAACCTACTTAACTATATAAAATCATAGTTACTTAAGAAGGAAAAGGCTATGATGGTTATTTAACGGCTAGCAGGGAAGGATTGTGGACGTAGCGCTGGGTTATAGGACTGCGTCTTATCCAGACCTTCCCATCTAATAGATACTGTGTTATTTAACCCTAAGCAAAAGACCAAAGTTGTGGAGGATATTAATGAATATCTCTATCCGTCCAGCCCTCGCTGGTACGCTACCCGCGGTATTCTATACCGTCGCGGTTATCTCTTCCACGGACCTCCTAGGACTGGCAAAACGTCACTCTCCTTTGCCCTTACTAGAATCTTTGGGCTAGACATATTCTATATTTCTTTACTCAAACCTACTCTTACAGAATCTGACCTTAATTGGCTATTTAACAACCTCCCTTGCCGCTATATTGTTCTCCTAGAGGACATTAATACCACAGGTCTACTAAGAGATAAGAAGAGTAATAAGAAAGAAGAAGAGGATAAGGCGGATTTTAAAGGAGGCAAGATAGTCTAAGAGTTAAATGTTACCAACTTAGCCAGAGTAATCAAGTCCGCGAACCGTTAAGATAAGTAGAATAATAATGTAAAATAGGGTGTTTCGCTTTCTGGTCTACTTAACGCCATTAACGGCGTTGCTACTTATAAGGGTAGAGTCCTTGTTATAACAACAAACTATTTAGAGAAGTTGGACGAAGCCCTTATCCGTCCTAGTAGAGTTAATATGTAGATTAAGTTTACACTCGCGACGCGCGACCAGATTTAAGATATCTTTACCCGTATATATTTAAATGAGAATGATAAGGTCCTAAAGCGGCGCAGTAGGTCTAGTCTAATAAATGGCGTGCTTAAGCCTACTTTAAATGGTAGCCTTAATGGGTCGGCGGAGATGGTAAATAGGATTAATGGGATTAATAATATCAATGGCATTAATGAAATTAATAGAGTTAGCGGATTTAAGGGAGGGAAGCACTTGGCTTACAACTATCTCTCTAGTAAGACGCTAAGGGCACTAGCTGATGCTTTCGCTGATCGTATTCCTAAAGGCAAATTCTCGCCAGCTAAGATCTAGGGCTTCCTGCTAACGCGTAAGAAGGAGCCTTAGTGAGCTCTTAAGCAAGTAGACAAATGGAAGGATGCGGTACTAGAGGCAAAGGAGAAGAAGGCAAAGGTTGTTAGTATATAATAGGCGGAGAGCATTAAAATTAATAGCTAAAATATTAGTGATGTCACACTAAGAAGTCTGCGAGAGAAAGGGGAAGTTATACTAAGTTACTTAACCAACGTGGATCATACTATAAAATGTAGATAGTGACGGATAATGTAGACAGAATGGAGGGGGTTGAAAGCTAGCATATACGCCTTATAGATAGTATAATAATATACAGCCCGCAGAATAAGAGCTTATATAATGTGCCAAGACTTCTACCTTTTATTGGCCACGGAAGTAGCTATTGGCCTAAATTGGATATGCTTTAAATTGTTTTACAATTATCTTTAATGCCTAGTACCCTATGTTAGACTACCCTAGTACTTACCCTTGTATTTTGTATATCTTAGTATATATCTCTATTGCCTATACCTTCCTCCTTTTCTATTTAAGCATCTTCCTTATGTATATATAGATCCTCAAGAGCCACCTTTAATAGATAGATTACTTGTATATTTCTATGTCTCTACCTACCAGCTAGCTTAAGTTATTTATTATAATACCTGCCTAGCTAAAACCTTTTAGGCTGCCCTATATATCCACCTATAAATTCCTAACTTTTAGCCTTCCTATTTTTGATCCCAGTAAAGAATATCCAGTATGGAAAATTATACGCAACTATTAGGGCAACTTAAAAAGCTTAGTCTTGGTACCGGATCTAACTAGAAAGAAAATACGCTTATTAAATCCGCCTAAAAAGATTACCCTAAGAGTTATAAACTACGCATTATGAGTTTTGCTATTAGATAATTCTATAGGCCCTATAATAACAATTTCAGTCGCCGCAGCAACGCTAGATTTGCATATGTATCCTTCTATAATAATATTAAATGGTCTAATAGAAGGTATAGCACTGTTGTAACGGAGCTGGACTTGGGGAAAGGTACCCTAATTATAAGCATTTAATGTGCGAGTGTAAACCTATATAGGCCTTAACCACTGTCGCTGTTTTAATGGTGCTAATATGGACCATACAGATTTCCTGTAATGGGAGTTATAGGGGCCAGCTACTTCTAGTCTCCTATATCTAGTTATTTGGTCTGGTATTATATAAGTCTAGCCTTTTCAATTGTTAAGCTTATCGTAATCGCTGCTAGTGTTACTATGGCGATGGTCTGCTAAAACGTAGAATAACGTGTATATATAAATATAAAGCCTACAAGGAATATCTGGTGGAAACGGAAAAAGAGCTAAATATATAGTTAGATATAACAACTTGGTGCCTTATAGATATACTAGATAAAGAGTTAGATATATTAGATATAAAAACTTAGTACTATATAAGCATACCTACTCATATTTGTGTAGCACTGCTGATAGTAAGAGAGTGTTAATGTTAAGCTATCCTTTTATATACCGCCCATTTTGGTTTTCTTTTTGGATAATCCTATGTTCTATAGCCCTTATTTCTTCCTCTATAATATCATTCCATCCTTTGGGGAAATTTTGGAGGCGGCCTAGTAGTAGAGATCCGAGCTCAATCTAGACTTAGTCCTATTTATAGTTAATCTAAAAGACAGTCTAGATAGGAGAGAAACAAAAGAAGTATATTTATACTAGGTATTTTAGCAGGACTAGGAGAAGAGAGCGGTAGAGAGGGGGTTTAATTTTAGTAGGGGTTATAACTATAGGCGAATATAAAGGCATAAGGCGGGAAGGGCTTTAGGCTTAGTTATAGAATAATAGCAAATCGCTGGGCCATTATATAAGCCGCATAAGATCTTATATTGAGCAATTTAAGCAGCGTGGTTCCTCTATATAAACTCAAATCATTTCCTATATGGAAGTATTATAGCTGCCGCAAGTATTGGTAGAGCCCAGGACGCTAATCTAACTATAAGGGGGGGCCTAGTAGCCTAGTTAGCTTTATTAAGTTCCTAAATCTCTTTATCTAATTGCTCTAAAGCTTCCTTTCTACCTTTTATAAACTGTATATCGCCGGAAAAGCAATTAGACATTATCGCTACTCTATTATAATCAAGTTCCGTTATAGCTAATGTGCCACTACGATAACCCGGTACGGCTAAAGACATTTAAATAATTATATTATATATAGGAACCATAGCCCAGCGAATATTTGGTAGAATATATAGAATACCAATAATCTTATAAATCTTTAAGATTTTAGTGACCCACTCGCCTATAATATAGGCAATTATTTACCTTTACTTTATATAAATCGCCTTCTTTCCATCCAATAAAAATAACATCTTGTTTTTTATCCTCTTCGCAAATCTTTTCCCCTAACTTTAGAATCTAATAGGCCGACCCTTGGCCCATATTAGATATATCCATTACGATAATAGGTACCTAAGAGTAGCGATTAGATTATTAAAGATATAGAAGGAGTGGATTATATACTGCTTGCCTTAGCAGGCGAGTTGTTACTAGTCTTTAGAGGTCTTTGGAGGTCTTAAAGATCTATTTATATATTAATCAATAAAACCCTAGCAGAGGCAGTGTATATATATTGGCAAAGTTAAACTTTATAAGAGTTTTTATTAGAACAACGAGGAAGCGCATAGATTTAAGTTAGGCTGTAAATGATATAAAATACGTAAAGGTAAGCCTAAATCCGACTTACTAGATGGCATAAATATAAGAAGATGCCAGGTCTAGCCTTGCCATAAATAGTAAAAGATTGGTAAAGGGTAAGACTAAGTATGCTTATAGAATATAGGAGGCTAACCTATTACAAGTAGAGAAGCCTAGCTCAGCCAGCTATGAGTGTAATTGCGTAGCATAGGGAGAGGTATAAATTGGTACGCCACAATCATGCGTAGAAATGCGAAAACGTCATATAATAGCCTTCGCTATGCTATTTACGGAAGGAACAGTTGCTAGCAGAGAGATATATTCTTCTTTAAATCAATCCCCAAAGCCTTAATCCCGGCGACTATGTCCTCCCTATATACGTCCTTATACGCATCCCTATTTTTATCCTGATCCTCTTCTATGCTATACCTTATATTGCGATTTCTATTATCCTACATTTCACGCTCTATCTATTGCAGGATTTCTTTTCTACTATTTATCTTCTTAACTGCACCTGAAAATGTAAGAACTTTGCAATAATTCCCTTAGTAAATAAATTCCCTAAAGACGGTTTTCTAACCGTGGTATTAGTAACGGGCTGAGGTATAGCGGATAGCTAGCAGCACTAACAAGGTAGGGGTATAGTAGACTTTAATTCTAAAAATATAGGGAGTAAGAAGAAAGTAAAATGGGAGAAATTGATACTATTTAAAAGGAGAATTGATAATCTAGTAGCTAAATAGCAGGTTTTCCTAGATATATAATATACACTATAGATGTTTTATACTGTTAAAATCCATCTTAAAGCCTAGAATATATAAACCCTCCTCTACGTTACTCTTTTCTAAGTCGCTAGGAGACCCCTCTAGCAACTTTAACTATTTAACCTTTAATTTTGCCGCGTTTATATCTTCTACAATTTGCTTTCCGCCTTGTATTAGCCCTACTGCTTCTAATAGAGTATATAACTGCTTTTTAATGCTACCAACGCGAAAATTTATCAGGACTTGAGCGTACTCGGGTTTAGTAGGTAGATTATAGCGGAAACCAATCCATTTTAAAACCTGTAAAGCTTAAGGATCTATTGGAAATTACCTAGATTTATAACCTACTTTAATAAATTCAAACTGTTCTTTTCCCTAAGCGTTAGGAAAGACTCCGACTATTTTATTATAGCCAGTTTTGGACGTTTTAAAGAGTATATAATACTCTTCTATTCTAGGCATATTTAATAAGGATAGGTATTTTCTTAGTAGCAGTGTAATATAAGAGGTCTAGGTTGGTAGTAAATATTTTAGTAGGTAGTGGATTAAGGTGCACTTTATCCTTACTCCTAAAGGCTTAAACAGTCTAACTTAGAAAGAAAAAAGCGTTAAATGTAGTACTTATTAGTTCTAAAAGCATAGCTATATAATCGTAGATAGGAGTGGGGGTAGCGATTAATAAAGATTGTTAAGAGGTTATAGTGCGTGCTATATGCTATTAGTAGGCCTTATTATAGCTAGGTGCGAAGTCTAGGCCGCTAGATATATTAAAGGGTAGGAAGGGCACTATAAATATATCCACGCGGGATATAATGCTGAGCGTTTAATGCATGTAGCGGCCCGCACAGTGGCCATTATGCATATTAATCTTGTTTTAGCGGTGTGTTTAAGGTATTAAAAATATTACCACTAAATCCTTACTAATAAAAATAGTAAAGCCTAAGCGTTAATAGTGACGCTTACTTAAGCGTTGGGGTGTTAAATGTTTAAGGCTTATTTAAAATGCCAAGCATTTTAATATCTATACGCGTTGGCGAATCAGCATACCTAGCGCGCGAAATGCAAATAGGCTAATAAAGCCTACCCCTCTAAACCACTTAGACAATTTTACTCGCAGCAAGCTTGTAAAATTGGATATAGTAATATAAAAAATAAGTAAGCACGAAACTCTGACAAAAGATTACCGGAATAGGATATATATATTATCTGTAATTAATAAGTCGTATATAGACCTCGTATAATCTAGCCTAGAGGAGATAATCTAGAAGATCTAAAAGACTACGCTAATTAAAACTGCGCCTGCGCCTACTATTGCCTTAACGGATACTACGGAAAGTAATAAAGCGCGTAAGCTTGCGAAAATGGTATATTTAACGTAGTTTACTTCGGTATAGTAACTCCGGCGGCTAACGCAAACAAGGAATTCAAGTTAAAGATACCAGAAATACTACTAAAGTTAGGAGTCGGAGTAGTTAATATAAACTCTTTACGTATAGGCCCAACAGTCTATTTTACGGGACGACGCATTTTAATGCAATATCCAAACAATTTAGTAGTATGCACGTTAGCTTTTGGCCCTTATAGGGACTCCTAGGTCCTACTTAGTTATACTGTCCCGCATTTAGAGAGTAGGTGGGGCTATTACTGGGCTAGTTCACAATAGGTAGAATGGAACGGGAGTGGAGGTAGCATTAGTGCATTAATTATAGTGCCAATTATTAGCTAAGCTTAAACTGCTAGTTCTACTTAATAAGGGATATTATTAAACTATTACTGCGTTAAAAATCCAAAACTGGGGTGTATAATAGTATAAGAGTTTTAAAAGAAATTTACTAATACCTATAAACAGAACTTATAGCAACCGCATTGTTAAGGAACTTATTATATACCTATTACACGGCGCTATAGCTTATCTGTTCGCTGTCGCTAATCGCCAGTAGCGTATTACCACCGATTTGGTCTCTATACACCTATTATGCCTTGTTATAGCTTATTTATTCGCTGTTACCAATTTCTAGTAGCGTATTACCACCGATTTGGTCTCCGTATATCTATTACGCCTCGTTATAGCTCATCTGTTTGCTGTTTCTAATTGCCGGTAGCGTATTACCGTCGATTTGGTCTCCGTATACCCATTACGCCTTGTTATAGCTTATCTGTTTGCTGTTGCTACTAACGTCTATAGAACTAGAGCCGCTAGGGGTTCCATTTAAACATACTATGCTATTTATATCTTAACCAAGGCGTGGTGTAAGGGATTCGCCCGCCGGCTTAGAGGCTTAAGGATATTGTTTAATAAATCGCAGAGAAGATGTTCTATAGCCTGTAATAAATTAGAGATTCTGCTATTTGGAAGCATAACTTTACTCTTATATGTCTGCATGCTATTCGTTAAGGCCGTTATTAGTAGCTAAGGAGGGTGCAATGTTGTTAAATCTGCGCGTTGGTGATTATACGCTAATATAGAATCCCTAGGTTTAGCAACTTCTATATAGGGGCGTTTATAAGGGGAGGAAATTCGCTTTTCTAGGCTTGGCTAGGGTGGGTTAGTAGTGCTAAGATATATTAGTCTGAGAGAAAGCATCTAACCAGAATAAAGCTCTTAATACTATCCCATCCAAGCTAAGTATCTTTGCGCAATTTTAAATATTGTAAGGTGAGATAGGTGCCGTAAAGCTATAAGAAAGTTGTTAATATTAAGTAAATTTAATCTCCGGTAGGCGTTGTAGGTAAAGGCTAAGAGAACCAATAGCCCTGCCCCTTTAAGTCTTTATATAATATAAAGCTTGATTCTATGTCCAATAGCTAAAGCCGCTTTAGTGACGTCGTGACATCCTATGCTTCTTGCAAATAATGTAATATAGCTGACTCCCTTTATAGAAGCGGCTTGACTTTTAACTAAACTTTTAATTCTTAACGTACCCGTAGACTCTAATTGCCATTTCTTAAAGGAATCTGTAAGCGTTTATTGGCTAAGAAGCTTTCGAAAAATAGCGTTATCTAATAAATCGCCGTTGGTAGCAATAATATCCTTAATAAGGGGATATTCGTTCAACTACTTTGGTTTACTAATAATAACCTTTAGATCTTCCCCCACGGATATGTTGACAAATGTCTTGATCTTAGGGAGGTTTGTTAATAATATATTAAGCAGGTTTATACATCTAGATAAAAGAGGAGGTAGAGAAGTAACTTTATTCCCTAAAGAAGGCTGGACACTCCCTAGAGAAGGCTAGACACTCCCTAGAGAAGGCTAGATATCCTTACTTTCTAGAGAAGGCTAGACACTCCCTAAAGAAGGCTGGACGATATTATCTTTATTCCCTAGAAAAGGCTAGACGACATTCTTATTCCCTAGAGAAGGCTGGGCATCCTTACTCTTTAGAGAAGGCTAGGCATTCTTATTCTCTAGAGAAAGCTGGGCATCCTTACTCCCTAGAGGAGTGTTAGGCAAATTATAGTGGCCACGTTCATTCTCTGAGAGAGGTGGATAATGTTAATAGGTATTAATAGGAAGCTTCTGGAGCCTTTAAATAGTATATGTAATATTAGAGAGATAAGGTTAAAGCTACTTATTAGAGGTATTACGGATAAGATCTAGGGCTGCTGCAATACTAAAGTTTATCGTGGTGGGTTGTAAGTTATATAATTTATATTAAGATAAAAGAGTGGTTAAGTATATAGTTCCCCTTTAATTCCCTAGCAGATTGCTAGCGCGCCTCCAGCCCCTAAAACTTAGAAGAGCCTTATGCCAATTATATCGCTTAAATCCAGTGCGCAATATTGGATTTTAGTAATATAATTAGCGTAAGGCCCTTATGGAGCTGCGCTAATATAATGGCGATTATTAACCTCTAAACCGCATTGCTTTTGCTTATAATGCGCAGTCAAAAACTGGACCTCTCTTCTAGCTGAGATAGGAGGCGATATAAGTCGCAAACTTAATCGGGTGTATAACGCGAAATATTTAGTAATATAGCTTGTTTTGTCACAGAATGCCCTAAGCCTCGTTGCTATTAGAGGATTCCTTTCCTATGATTTGTGATGATTTCTTCCTTAAGGAGCTAAAGAGTAAGACGCCTTAATATATCTAAGGATGCTATTTAAAGGAAAGGGCACGGAAAGACCTAATATATAGAGCTGATTTCCGCCCTATTACGCTAGGGATGTATAATTGCCTTTATTGCCCGCTCTACTGGTTGCCTTAACGCGTCTTCTATATCTTCTATTCGTTACTACCCTACTTTACTATTTTCACTACTCCTTTTAAACCATTCCCTAGTTTGTCCTATTTCCGCTAACTATTTGCGGCCGCTCTTTACGCTTTAATATGGATGCTTATTTAACTATTAGCCTGCTTATTAAAGCCGCAACTTGCTAGATTATATGGATTATTAGTACTTTAAGAGCCGCTTATAGTTAGGATCGAGATTCTAGATATAGTGCATTAATTACCAAGTTTTATTAACGAGCGAATACCCTATAATCTGTTAAGGTGGATCTGGAAAAGGCGTTTTCTATTACTAGGATTAGTCCTATAGAGAGCTTGTAAAGCTGGGAAATAATACCTTCTAAGTTAGATAATTCTAAGCGTCCTGGTACTGGTCTATCGTTTAAGCAAATTACTGAGGGCCTAAATAACCAGCAAAGGGCATTTGGGGGTCCAGTAGATCCTATATATATACAATACCGACAAGTCCCCCGAACACTTGATGATATAATATTAAGTGAAATTCTCAGCACTTGCCTAAATAAGACTCCGATAGATGAGACTCCGACTTATAAGAGGACTGCGGATATACTCTTTTATAGAATGATTCGTTCGTTCCCTAAGCCTCTATGGGATTTCCTTAGTGTTCTTTATAGAAGAACTAGAGAGTAAAAAGTATAGGATATTATCTATATATCTGCTTTCTCTGAGTTAATATATAATCGCTCTAACGCATTACAAGTCTAAGTATATTTAATATCTTCTATAAGTATCTATTCTAATCAAACTATAGACTATAATCTAGGAGATTCTTAAAGACTTACAGGGCTATATTAAAGAGAAAGGTGTGCATAGTGCTCTCTTATAGAAGCTATGTCCACTCGTTAATATTATAGACCTTTAATAGTAGTCATTTATATCTAATTTAGAGTTAAGATTTCGGTATATAATTAAAATTGATCTTCTAGTCTTTGAATAAATCTGCTTGCTCTATAATGTGAATTTACGTGCATAAGCCTGAAATTCTTGAAATTGCAGCGCTTGTGCATTAAAGGGGAGTCGTGCTAGTACTTACGCAAGACCACATGGTAATCTCGATAGCTGGCCGAGCTTTTGCTACGATTTTTGTTGGTGTCTTTGCTGAAGTCTTCTCTAAACTAAATATGTTTCTTTGCAATTACCTAGAAGAAACCATCTATTAGCTTACGTCTTTTATTCTTTAGATTACCTAAAGTACCACAGTTTTTATCAAGCCTGTATTCTCTATATAAGGCGTTAGCTATGTATTTAACTATTTAGAAGTCTATCTTATATTATAACTATATTTATTAGGTATCTTTTTTGGGTCTCCTGGTATTTTGTGCACCAAGCTTTTACTATATATTGGAGATTAGTGCACTTGTAGTAAACCTAGGTGTAATCGCATATCTAGTAGCGTATAAATGAGCAATAATAATAATATGTTAACCACAGAACAGTTCGCCTTTTATAGTAATGTAAGAGTAGTAGAAAGCGCTCCTAGAACCTAAAGTATAAGGCGAAATGGTATTATAATAGAATAGCGGGTAAGGGTATACTAGACTATATATACCTCCCTTTATTTATACGATCTATAAGCTTGTACCTTTAAGTTTACAGTAATAGAAGGTTCCTGGGTGGATTTCACTACAATTTAGGGGAAATGAGCATTAAGAAGTCTAAATTTATCCCATATATATTACGAAAAACAGAGCTATGTTCTGAGACTTGTGCTTCTATAGGCTAGCAACTGCCTAAATGATTAACAAGGCCTATCCGTGGCCTAATTAGTTAGCTAAAGACTACTAGATATGGTTTCTTCTATACCTAAAGCCGCTGCATTCTTATCTGCGGGTTTAACTAAGACAAAACCCTAATACTACTCCTCTACTAAAATACGATGGCTGGTAACAGAAAGTCCGTCCTTTAACTTATCCAGACCAATCTTAAGTTGGTAGTAATTGGACTAATAGTAGCCTTTAATAGGTCTAGTGAAAGTTAGAAGAGTACCTTTAAGGGGCTGTCCTTTAAACTGGACTCGGACCTTCTGGCCTAAAAATCTCACTAACTAAAGCTGTCGTACAATTTATGGCGAAAAGTTATGGTGGTTAGTGTGGTTTCTTCTATTAAGGCAACTTTTGGAGATCCTTTTCGTCTCATCTAGAAGACTTTTCACTTTTAGGATTATAGGATCATCGCCTTTATCACCCCTATTATGCCGTCGCAAGAACTGAGCTGTAAGTGTAGCAGCCTCCACAACTAGTCTCTCCTGGTTAGTTTTAGTAAAACCGCCGTTAACGAGCTGCCACAATAGGTCGTCTATAAATAGAAGCGGATTAAATGGTTCCTCCGTTCTGTTTCCGAACTCGAGGCTGTAACTATTACTCCCGGGAAGACATCTCGGAGGATGTAGCAGTAGAGGTCGAGGCCGACTCTGATTAGCTTAATTCTTTAGACTTAGGAATTGCCTAACAAGTCGCTTAAAAGCCGAATTAGATAGCTCGATTTTTAAAAGGCGTTTATAAAAGATAAGTGATAGATATATCGCAAATTGTGCTACTAAAATGGTATTAAGTAAATAGAGGGAATCCATAACAATAGATATAGAATAAGGGTAAACGTTAGCTGGATTATATAGGCCTATATATACTTTGGGAGAGGCACCTTCCTACAGCTAGTAAATAGGCAGAACGCTTAAAAACGGGATTTACATCCCTGTTATAAGTTAGGTAGATACGTCTATGCTAATTAACTTCTACTAAAGGCTAGTTCTTTTGCATTCCGCTTGCTCCTAAAGGCCCGTTAGCTGGCTAAGCTTGCATTATACACTATAGGCCTTAGCGGTTTAATAAGTATTATTCCTAATTATATAGGATTGTAGGACTAATCGAAGATAATACTAAATATTTACTTGGCTAAGACATATTGATCGAAGCTATGGATATTACTGTAACATTTACTCTTGCTAATTAGTATAGCCTACCTCCCAGACAACCGCTTTGACGTTTTGAGGATAGGGGCTAGGGAAAACCAATAATATGCCTATAGAAACCTGGGCTTTAAATTATTCTACTAGAACTAAAATAAGGCCTCCTGTCTTATAACTCTTAGTTTTATATTAACTCGCTAACTATAGGGTGCTCGCTTTAAGAAATAAATTAATAAATTTACCTAAACCTATATAGAAAGCCTAAATTATGCACTAATGAAAGCCTTGCCTAAACCATGAAAATCACGGTTACGCGTTCCTGAGGAGTTTGAACTTGCCTTCCTATAATATAGACTTCGCTTATGCCGTAGCCACTATAGCAGATACCTAATATATTAAGCCTTTAGGAAATATTTATAATATATAAAGATGTACCTGGAGATTGTTTATATGTGGAAACTGCGAGTAGAGATTGGATTTAACCCCAGCCGTTACGTATATAAAATCTTCGTCTTCCGTCTAGTAAATAGCCTCTATATTGTTGTCTATAAAAGGAACTAGTTTGGTATTTAGGAGGATAAATCCTATAAATAAATACCCTAGTTTGTTTAGATATTTACCAAATTCCTTACAGACATATAGGGTGGTGATATATTGGCGGAAATAGGTCAAGAATCCTATAGCCTTCCTTTGAGTTTTGGTAATATAATCGTTATCCCCTAAAAGACCGTCTAAAGCCTTGGCCCTTACTTGATGCTTAAATGAATGGTATGTCATAATCATATCTAGGATAAAGACGCTCGATGTTATGACATGCTTAGGGTTGTATTGGGATATAGGATTAAAAATGCTGCCTTTAGCGCGGAGATTGTAATACGGGGTAGGAGTCACTAGATAGTTTAAAAGGAGAGTAAAAATTTGGCTAAACTTAATTGAAAAACCCCTAATTATAAATTATGTTTAATTCTAGGTCTTTTTTTTATTATTAATTAAGTAAGGATTACTAAGCAGCAGTTCTCTTACTATGATATCTTTTAGAAAATCTAGGGTTTATTAGCTACTCCAGTTAAGTTCTAGGGTTGTTCTTAGTAACGAAGCTAAGACGGACCTAATTCGTCCTTAGCTATATACCGCAGAGTTAGACAATAGGTCAATGGCTTTTATAGGTATTAAAGGAGTAACTAAGGCTAGCGCTATCTGTTGCTTCCCTTAGAGTATCTACCTTCTGGTTCGCAATAATGCAAACTATAGAAGACGTAGCAGGACGTAGGATGTATACGCTGTGGCTTTTATAGAGATGCGGGGTCTAGATAATAGCTTGGGTGCTAAGACTATGCCATATAGTATAGTCTTAGCACACGAACCTTGTTTATTTCTTGCATTTAGCCACAACCAACTCCTTTAGCGAAAATGTTTGATTTAACACGCTCCTAGCTTCTATTGTCTTATTCTCTATATATCTTACTTAATAAGGCAGCTGTTACGCAATTCTAGCTTAGTTGTTCCTTAGTAAGAGCTCTCCCTAACTCTAACACCTTTTTATATTTTTATATTAGCTGCGGCACGTATTACGCCTCTATTTAAATATAGATTGCTTCTTTTCAGCTTTACAAATACCTAGAGTAATTTTTCCCATTTTTGTCCGCTTAGTATAGGTTTTGTTGCCTATTAGAGAGGCAACTATACTATAAGGATATAATTCGTAAGACTTCTTAAGCGATCTACAATTCTTCAGTGCCTATATTGCCCTGGAACTTCTTATCTCCTTAATATTAGTAAGTTTAAGAGACATAAAATCTGTTCTTCGCGCTAACAAAATAGGTTGGAGGAGATACTAGTTAATCTAACATCTTAGTCTAATACAAAGTTATGTTTTAAGCTAGCAGTTAATTAGATTGAAGATTATATCTTATAACCTATTTCTAGTAATCGGAGGTTTAATAAGTTTAAGGCTCTACTCCACGCAGCCTCTAATAATAAGGCCACTAACCCTAGACATTTAAATGACCCTAAAGAGCAAGATGGGGCCGAGAGAATTGCGGAGCCTAAATATCTTAAAACTAGGATTGATAGTAGCCCTAAATCCGTATAAAAATTTATCTAAATATTTCAAATTGACCTCTTAAACTTAGATACAAGTCGATTTTCTAGTCGTTTCGGGCTTCTTAGCTAGGGGAATAGTTAAGACTCTACTACACTTACGCTTGTACTCTGCAAGTATGCCTTTAACTGCTTATCTAAATTATAGGAGCAATTTCGAGTGAGCTGGCACCTTTTAGTGTGCTACTTTCTTGTCTAGATGAAGTTAGATATGGGTTTAGGAAAAAACAAAAAGAACGCATTATAGAGAGTAAGTTACTTTATAATCTCTTGGTTTACTATATCACACTAACTTTAATTATATTAACACGGAAATAAATAACGCTGGCTTTATTGGCCAAAGTGGCAATCTTAAAAGGATTCGTAACTAAGCAAAACTTATAAATTAAATTGTAGCTACTCTTTGTTCCTCCTAGGTGCTTAATGTTAATAATATCTACCAAGCTATTTTTAGTAAGTGAATTGTACCCTATTGGACAGCTTGGGCCTGACCAGGGCAGGTAACTTAACTTTTTACTATATTAGTGCGTACTGTCGCATGCCTATTAGTGGCCAAAATGAAGTGCTTTTATAAATTCTTGTACTTAGAAAGGACTAAGAAGGCTAGGAAGGGAGTAAGAAACAAGTAAGCTAAAGGGAAAGCGAAGATAAGGAAAGGGATAAGAGGGAAAAGAGCTAAGATATTATAGGGAGCGTCACCGCTGCTAACTTTATAGATATTCTTTGCCGCTCTTTCCTAGATCTTAAGTAAGACTTCCTAGCGTAATAAAGTAAGATCTAACAACCTTAGGAATGAGATCATTTTTGAAGCTATTGGCTTTCAGCCTATATAGTATAGCTATTGGAATGATTCTTAAGACCTAATAGAATCTGCTAATAGTATAAATACTAGTACATCCTAAAGTAAATATTAAGGAGTGGCCTTATCCGAAGCGTTAAAACGCTATAGATCAGTTAATATTAGGGAAAATAATAATAAAGAAATACCAGTAGAGTTTTAAGGGCTATTAACAGCTCTAATTAACTAGTTAGGCTACTTCTAAGTTAAGTAAGAGAGTAGCACGACCTTAAATATGGTGACAATAGGTATGGCTTTTAAATAATGGTTTATATCCGCCGCTTTAGTAATATAAATATACGGCAACAGATATGGATAAAGTGGTACTATATATAAACGTGCTAAGTTCTAGCTTTCCATACTCTCCACTAAAGACTTCTTTATATAAGGAAGTCACCAGAGCCTATAGTAAGAAGGCTTGGAATTGTAAACTCTATTTACTAACTATGTTTCTAGAGCTAGGAGGTAATGCTTATACTAATATAAGTTTAATCCCTAAAGTAGAACTTAATCCTAGATTTAATAATATATTATTAGACTATTCTTTAGGCATAGACCCTGGATTTAATAATATATTAAGTTTGCTAGGCAATAACGCACTGCTGGAATTTACGCTAGGCGCTAATCTAGGATTTAATAATATACTGGTGCAATATAGGTTATTAGGTATGGATTGTGGATTTGATCTACTATTATCCTTTACTAGGGTGAGCGATACTCCTACGTACGCAAGTTAGCTAGGTCTATACGGTTAGTAATTAAAGTAATATTCCTTTTAATATTCTTATTATATATAGCTGGGTAAATCGTATTAGTTAATTCGTATCCTTGCTACACTCTATATGTTATCACTTTGCTTCTTCTTAAATATACTTCTTCTTAAATGCTTTTAATAGCCCAAGTCCGCCGCTAGGAGGGGGATACTCTATTACTACGCTTCTATTAAGAACCAAGACCTTATTTAGCTCTAGAATAATTTCTTTTAATTAAAGCTCCTAAATATTCTTATTAGACATCCTATAAGACCCCTCTATTACCCTAAAAAATCCCATATTAGGTCGAAGCTCCTCCTTTATTAGTTTATATATGATTACCTAGCCTGGCTGTGTTCTCTAACGCGGCAGCTATGACTTATTTCTTAGCAGAATAAAAGCGGCTGGTGCGCCTTAAGGTTCGCAGTTCTTAATATGGTTCCCTATCTACTAAAGTATTAGAAAGTCTCGATAGTGAGATAGCTAGTAATATACTTTCTAACTAAAACCGAATAGCTCCTCGCATTTTACCCCCTAGCCTAAAGTCTTATATGCTAATGTTAAAGATTCCCCGCTAGACTTGCTTAAGCGATTAGAGATCTCTTTAAGGACTATAGTAATAGAGCCTTTATCTGCGGGATTGTATATAATAAGTTCGTATCCCAAATCTTGGGCCATTTAAATATCCTGCAATAAAGGCTTGGATTGGGATAGGACGACTATAATTATGCCTATAGTTAGCTAGTAAAGGGCTAGACGTGCTCCTAAAAAATTAAAAAAAGTCGGGTCAGTTCCTTATACAAAACTGCCAAATATAGAGATAACATTTTTGTTGCCCAATTATGGAGGGGTAGTAGACCCCTTAATTTGTTAGTTACGTGGATTGTATATGGCTCAGAATAGCACACCACATGCGATCTTTAACCGGTCTTTGTTGCGCGCTGTGTAGCCATCCTGATTTTGTCTACCAATTCTTATTCAATTATAAAGGCAAGCAGTATATAACCAGCACCTTTTTATTTAGAATAGATTACTAGCATCTTATCTATAGTAGTATTTGCAGATTCTCCCTAAACCTTATAGCGAATCCCTTCCCCTCTGTGATATTTGCGGCTCCTGGATTTTCACCTGCCCTAGGAATGTAGTACGTACTTATTAAAATTGGCGACAGAGTAAAGGACTGGGAGGTGACACAGAATGGGCTAGAGGCAAGGCATTGTTTATTCTGCATGCCCCCTTTATATAATTTAGCAGGCTCTGTATATGCACCTACGGCACCCTTTAGTCCTTAGTTTAAGTCTTAGCGCCCCTAAGATAGGCATTTAACGGTCCTCGTTATCTATAGAATATATTAAGTTAGTATTTCTAGTGCTATCCGTTATACAATACTAAGTACCCTAATATTAGGCCTCTCCTGCTTCATTGCCCCTCTATAGAGAAGAAATTATCTCTATGTCTGGTACGTTGTATTAAATAGAACTTTCTCAATTAAGCCTTTGCTGAATTTTCCGTAAGCCGTATAGCATCCGACCCTTAAAACCCTACTAGCCAAGCTGATCTAGCGTCTAATATTAATGCCCGTATAGAGTGGAAGTAAAGGCAACTTGAGACAAAATCAGACTGTATTCTAAAAGAAGTGAGACAAAGGAGAACTTACTTAGAAGGAGAACATTATTGCTGTAAGTGTAAGTATAAAAAGAAAGCCTATAAAAAAGGACGAGGGCCAAAATGTGCATATTATAGGCATTTCCGTTACGTTGTATACTTAGCCTACGCGTGAAGGCTTTTATCTTATAAATTAGGCCAACAGTCCCCAATAAATCTTGTAATTAGGACGTCGCTCGTAGAAATATACAAAATTTGATTTTTAAAATATTTAGTTTATACTAAAACAATGCCCATAAGCTAGACGCTTGGTAGAGGGGCTAGCATTTCAGCCTTATATCCCGGATAATAGTATGGGTGGCTTTTTCTTAGCTCCTTTCGATCTTTAAGGGTAAACAACTGTATATATTTAGTTTGGGGTCACTCCCTTAGAGAGCAGAAGAAAACCGGCAAAGTTATATTATTATAGTGGATTGCTTTATTAGTAATGCTTAGGTTTGCGCATTAAGTAGATTGCCCGTAGTTGGATATATAGATGGAGACTAGACGTTTACACCTAAGTATACAAGATGCAGAAAGCATAGAAGCTAATATTAATAAGTAAAGGCTTTTAAGAATTCCTCTTCTAATCTCCTAACCGAATACACTGCGAGCCTCCTCTATATATGCCTCCACTATAGTTAGTGCGTCGCTGATTAAGAAGCGTATAACATTAGAACAGCCCTGCGGACACAAGGCGTCAAAAAATACTTACTTAGGCTCGCCTCTAAACTCTAACTTCTTCTAATAGTAACATATTACTTTCCTTTATTTTCTTAGTTAAGCATAGTGTTAGGTAATGGATATATAGTTCTTATAGTTGGCTTCTAAACAGGAGAAGTATATTAGTAGTAGGAAGTATTTAGTTAGTGCCCTATAACAGCCTATACCCTAAATAGTGCATGGCCATAATAGAATATATATATATATATACGTGACGCCCTACTTTTTAAGGAATTTAATAACTTATTGCGTTTCTGCTTCTTCTGTATCCCCTTTATGTTTAGAATTAATGACTTAGATTTAACCCTATAACGCGCTTTACTGTATAAGTGCTTATCGCACTTACTAACCTCTTAACGCTTAAGAAGAACCTCTACTAATAACAATACCTTCCCTTTAAGCTCTCTCGGCCTTCTCCCTCTCTTATACTAGTAACCTTTTCCTCTTCTTTGTCCTAAGGACTAGTTGCTACCTCCTCTAGCGCTCTATAGCCGCGATTTGTAAGTAAACTACCTGACCTTTCTTCTGGAGCGACCTACGCTATTTGCTGACGTCTTAATAGCTCTGTTTCGCACTGCTACTACTACTACCTCTTCCCCTATCTCTCTATCTCTCTCGCGCTCGTTTTCTCGCTCTCTCTCTAGATCTTAAAGACCTCTAGCTTCTACCCTTCTTTGATAAAGGTAAGCCTATATTATTCTTGCGTAGCTTGCTAGGGCTAGACTGATCGACTAACATACAAAATGGATAGACGGTAAATATAATGGCTACGCTCTAGAAACCTGCTTGGGCTGTTAATAAGAGCTACTATATAGTTGCCGCTATTAGTACCTAAGGCGCTCCTACTCTACCCGGGAAGACTATATACGTTAGCGCCGGCTTCCACACTGAAATTGTTAGCCCTTTTCCCTATAGCTAATATCACACCTAAAGTCTACTATGTGGTCAATAACATCTCCGCCTGCTATAATACTGAAACCGACACCGTCTGGGTTTGTAATAAGTGTATTAGAACTAATTCGGAGGTTCGCTTTTATAAGAGATTATAGATAACACTAGAAGTGTATTTATAGTCCCTTTTGCCTAGCTAGCGGTATATAGAGCCGATGGACGTATAGAAGGATGCTTCTGGCGGGAATAAGTGCTATTAGGGCAACTCCCTAGACAAGGCCAGAATTGTTACCCTTTAGAAGGAGCAGGGATTCTAAGCTAGCGACAATATACGGTTTTTAAGGTAGGAATGGAAGTTATTGCCGTTAATAAGGTCTTTACCTTTACCCTTTTTTCTTTCTTTCTTCTAGGTCTTGCTGTCTCCTATAATACTTCTCTTCCTCTACCTTTATGCCTTAGTGCTCTTATAGCATTACTGCTACTTTTTGCCTTAACTTTATAGAATATCAATAGATATCTACCTACTAAAGTAGGACCCTTAAGTAAAGACTCTAAAAATGTCTAGCTAGTGCAAACTAACCTAGGATATTTTAACCCCCCTATAAAGTATATTTAGCGCTTCCTCGCTAACCTGCCTTGATATAAGAACGGCTATGTTTCTCTCTATATTAAGCCACTTATAGTACTTATCTAGCTGGGATAGAAGTTGAGGAAGTGTAAATCAATTAGCTCCTGTTGGATAAGGAAATAGTAGTAGATCTTTTAATAAATTACTAACTTCTACTGCTGGAAGTCGCCCGCTAAAAACTTTAAGGAACTTTAACTAGTCGTAGGTATTACATTGTATACAAGGGCTATTTCTTAGAAGGCTTCCTAAATTCTATTAAAGGATTATTGTTTATAATTGCAAATAGATATATAAGTATCTTCGGCACTTATATAGATATATAGATCTTATTTAGCTTCTGAACTAGAGCTAGCACTTTAGTAGTAGGATATATTTAGCTAGCTCTTAGTAACAGCCTATACCCTAAGGGTATATAGCCATAATTAAATATATATATATAATTTTATATACAAATTATTTATATTTTATAACGCTAATATCTAAGCTTTTATACACCAGCACCGTTATTTAACGCTTGACTTGGTTTAGTATAGGACTATAAAGAGGTTGTTTTTTAAGGGAGGGGCAAAATCATAGCAGCCAGGCATGCCGAAATAAGTTATAGGATACTTTTTAACTAGCCTATGCGAAGATTAATACGTGTACTCCTAAGCTATCGCTGCTAAATCTATTAACGAAATAGAATACAATAAGGTCTAGTAAAGATGCTAGATTTAGTTGGTCCGGAAAACCTATATTAGGGGCGAAACCTAATATCTAATCTAGATAAGTAGGTTAGTTATACGGTTTAAGTATTAACTTAGAGACAATATATAAAGCGCTAAGAACGGATAACTAAACTTGACTTTTCCACCACTTAAAAAAGAGTGGTCTGGTTTGAATTTCTTGTTACTTAAGAATAAGTGACCTAATCTGATTTTCTTATCGCTTAAGAATAAGTGACCTAATCTAACTTTCTTGTCGCTTAAGAACAAGTGATACGACTTGACTTTTCTCTTAGTTTGTAATGTTTTCGGCCCCTAGTTATAGGTGCAGTATCCCGTTCCATTATTCTATACCATTATTTTAGAGACATTGGCAAGCGGTATTTTTTATAGTTATCTTTAAAATTGCTTTTATCGGTTTGGGCTATATATATGTTAGTATACTAAGCTATTTCTATAAAGATATCTCGTGCTATTTATTTAAAGCAAGTGCTGCGTTTATAGTTAGGAGTCTAGTGGAAAACTGCTAAGGCTTCTTTATAATTGAGGATGGGTATAGTAGTTATATTTAAAGGCTTAAGTAGCTCTTGCTTATACTCTTTGTTATCTTGCTGCATTAAGTATATATTTGTTTGCGAAATAGAAAATAGAGGCGGGCTAGTTATAGTGGTTAAAGGAGGTTAGTAGAGAAGTATAGAGTGCTTAGAGTTTTCAATCTTCTTCGCTTCAAGCGCGCCATTGGACGGGGAGTAATAGGCAGTAATAGGCGATAGCTATATTACCCTATACCTAGAACGCCGGCGCAAAGGGTAGTTAGGGGCAGAGATGCAGTTTAAAAAGTTACTAATTCGCTCTATAGTATATCCCTCTATCTCCTTCTCCTAATCGCTCTGCTACCCCTTGCTATATTATTAATTACTTAAATGCCTCTCGCGTCCCCTCCACGTGCTCTGCTATGGGAGGCTAGCCCCTAATGCCACGTATATACGCTATCCCCAAGTATCTCTAAGTGCAAAGCGGATAACGATGACGGTAATGCCCCTATTAAGGGGGACAAAGAGGTGCACAAGCATTAGGCCAAATATGCATATACGCTAAACGCAGTTATCGTCCCTTGCACTATATTGGTTATACGGCAGCCTACTAAAAAACCATAGATATTACTTGGCTTAGGTTTAAAGTTAGACGTCCGCTTAAAGTATATAGACTATAAATAAACCTACTGGATTTTTTAGGAGCATTGTTAACTCTATCCTAATCTAAATTGCGCTATACTTGCCTTGTAGGTTATAGTAAAATAAGCTAAGATTATTACTATAAGTGGCACCTAAAGGCTAACTCTAGAGGCCACTTCTAATACTCTAGTCGTACTTGACAGCGACAATGTTTGGAAACTGTAGCTAGGTAATAGCCTCTTATTTTACTTACTTATATTGCCTCTATTAACTAAAAACGTAACCTTAAATAACTAAAGCATTGATCGCAATCCTATTGCCGATAATAGTTATAGGCGCTAAATATGATCTAAAAGAAGTACGGCCTACTAAACTACTAGGGGCGCCCCTCTACTAACTAAAACTATGGTTAATGGGAGCGTATCTTTATATCCTAAGAATGCCCAAGATGTATATAGTAAGGGCAGTAGGATAATCTATTTAATTTTACTAACTTCTATAACACACCTTAAGCTAATATAAGTGGCGAAAAAACGGAATATTTTCAAGACACATATTAATGATATGGATATGGTAGTTAAGAAGGTATATTTTAGTTAGACGGCAAAAAGCCTTATATAGGTATATAATGTCTGGAAATATAAAGTCGATTTTCTATATAGTTGTTAACACGTAAGTTATACTATAACATAAATTATAAAGTTAGAAAACTAACGTGCACGCTAGGTTAATATAGTTAAGATACTTAGGTTTAACTCCTCTAAATTAATAATTAAGCTTAAATATCTCTATCCGCTTAAGGGGCTTTTCGCAATTAATAAAATAACCTATATACTTAGCAATCTTGGGTTAGGGCTAGCGTATATCCATGCTAAAAACTAGGTTTATAATAACTTGTGGCGTGATAATCTTATATATTGCCCAAGTAACAATAACTTTGTTATTATTGACAGCGACCTTGCCTGCATATTGGGCGAGGTATATAATAAGGGTACGCTATATATTAAGCCGCCTAAGTACCTCTATAACTAACAATCTTAGCAAAATAGTAACGTATATAGCCTTAAAGCGACACTTTAGGGCTTATTTAATGACCAACTACCTAGTATGGCTAGATTCCTAAAATGTAAGGGTTGGCGTATTTCCCAGATCCCCACTAATGAGAGAGTTTATGCAACTATATTAGGTTTTATATTAAAGGTATAAAAGCGTGTAGTATATTTACCTCCTTAGGCTCACTGTTTCTAAAGAATAATTAATAGGAATTTATCTCTGCGACTAAGTTTAAATGAACTTTAGTCGCTAGCTAGTTAAGCATCTTTAGCCTAATAAATTATCCACCCGCTAAAGCCGTAGCGCCTAAATTAATAAACTTATACTTGATGCTCTTAGTAAATATCTTTAAATCTAGGTAATAAACCCTAACCCTATTAATTACTACTACTTATACTAGATATTTATTTATTAAGTTAATATATTTATCTTTACCTAGAAGACTAATTCTCCTAGGAGTTTTAGGTTCCTAGGAGACTATTTATAGGACTAAAGGCTCCTTAGAGCTTGGTCCTAGGAGTCTAAGGCTACTAGGAAACCATTACTAGGACTTAGCTACTACTTAGACTTAGAGGCTCCTTAGAAAATTAATCCTAGGAGCTAAAGGCTTCTATAAGACTAAAAATACTTCTAATTTTGTTATAAGGTTAAACATATTCTAAATTAGACCCTCTTAGAGACTACTAAAAATAACCCCTACTAAAAATTACACCCCTATTAAAATCAAACCCCTTTCTCCCTATCTCTCTTCTTCTAGCCCTACTAAACTTCCTAGTGCAAATATACTTGTTTCCTAATAAAGATAGAAAGGCTATATAGAATTGGTCTTTAGAACCTAATACTTAATTTTATAAACCGCCTAAGCATGGCTTTTAAAGTATAGAACGCCATTTAATATTATATAGCTTTCCTTGCATACTGGATAACTATAGGGAATTTTTATATCTAGTGCAAATAAATGGAGATATTTATCCTTAATATAATCCATTATCTTGGCTGGCTAACTCCAATAGAAAATCCTCTGCTGGTAAGGTAAACGTTTATTACCTATACAAAATAGACACTAGTAAGGGTTACATTCTAAAGGGAATAAATAAGGCGTTGCCAAATCTTCCTACTTTATAGCTATCCCTTTTAACGAGTTAGGAGGCGTATTTCGTCGTTAAGCCTCTTAACATAAGCATAACTTTATAAAATTTCGGATAAGATCGATCCGCTAGTTAAGGTTTACTGGCTCCACAAGATCTCTATATAGGCTGCAAAGTAATTCTATAATGCGGGCCCGCTCCTCTAGCTGGTAGGTAATAGTGGCGGCCTAATCAGCGGCGCTTAAATTATTAGGTAATACGCCTTTGCACTCCTCCTTAAGCTCTATTATATTGTTATTTATGAAATACGCTTCTCTAGCCATCTATTCTATATTATCTCGTAAACGTTTTATCTTTTAATTTAGAGTAGCGTTTACTTCTTTTTTCTATTAAATAAGGTCTACTTTATTGGAAAGAGTAAAAGGCTTAGAGCTATTTCGTATCTATCTTATTTTCTCCGTTAAAGCATCTCTCTGCTGACGTAACTTAACTATCTTTAGGTGATTTACAATTTCGCATAACTACTCCTTCGTTGGCTCTTTTAGCGTAAGCGGGTTAAATATTAGGCTTATATTTCCTATAACCTTTACTAAAGCCCTATTAGATAGCTCGTCTAAATATACTGCCTAGATGTTACACTTAACGCGCTGATTAATATAAAACTGAAATATACTATTGTAAGAGTGGCCCATAACCTGGTCTTGTTTAGCGGCAGTTGCCACGTCTATAAATTTAGGTAAAGTTAGCCTAGATCTATAGAATAAGTAGAATTAAGCTAATAGGGAAGAGTGTACCATTAATAGTATTTCCGGTAGCGCGTTGGATATATAATTGCGACAATGGCTGCTTAAGACCAATATCGCGTCCTAGTCGCTTTATATAACAGCAAGAAGTTTTAGCGCGTAGGGGTATAGGGCTCTTTTCGGATGTAGAAGTTTGGCCTCTATGATATTCTAGTTTATGAAATATAGGTTTATTTAGCTTACTCTCCTTCTACCTAAAGATTCTGTATAGTTTTCGAGCGGGAACCTAAGTATATAGAATTTTTTTGGGGCCTTATATGGTTAAGGCGGCGAAGGCATTATTATAAAGTCCCATAGTAACTATAAGGGTAATGGGATAAAGAAAAGGGTTAGGATTCTAATATAATTTATATATTTTCCTGTAAACCTATTAGCCTATAAATATAGGGAAAGTAAAATGGGGATACTTGCGGTTAAGGCTTTTAATCCTCTCCCTTTCTGTGGATTATTATAATGAACATGGCCAGTACTATACAATCTCTAACTTAAACTATAAGTATTGTGACATCCTGGTAGAGTATTAATTTTAACTCATTTGTATCTACGCCTATAAAAGAGAAATTGTCCTTATTATTCTTACTATTATTTAAATATGCGCTTTTGTATCCATTGTCAATTTCGTTAATATTATTGTAAGGGTTAGCTTCTTCTGTATCGCTCCCTATAACCTTATTAACCTTCTTTACAGCTGTATTAACTAGCGAGCATGGCCGAGAGCCCGTATAGGCGGCAAACAGTAATAGTAGAGCAAGGAGCAACCGCTGTTCCTTATTGGGATATACCCAGGTGTTAAGCACCTAGTGGTAGTATAACACTTAAAAAAGGTTGTCAACTAATAATACTGGTTTATCCCGTATAGATATATTAAGATTGTACTCTTTTCTTAGGATTTTAATATACTGTAGCACTTATATTAGTAATAACGCCTTTAGCCTTTATAGATGGAATCTATATATTATTCACGTCCTTTATTACATCTTCTTCTATTTAGCTATTTGTATATTCTTTAAATAGTATCTTAAGTACTCTCTAGTACTAGTAGAGACTAGATTTCTTCTATACGTAAGGGAAGCAATCTAAGACCTATTAAAAGAACGCCATATAATCTCCTGCTGTTGAAGATTTTAGAAAGTTAGTAGGACTTTAGTTAATCTCTTTACAATATCTAATTACTGGTAAGTAGGATTTATAGGATAATAAGTACTTAACTTACAGCTTCTATTTCCTCTATACTCCGCTTATATTGGTCTTAGTGGTGTCTATAGGCTCTACTTTAACTAGACCTTGTAGTGCTAGTTTTTTGCTAAGATTTTTATAATAATTACCTGCGTGCTTAACCCTCTTTTGTTAGGGTTGCTTTCTTTAAACCTATATTGTCATCTTATAGGCCCAACTATAGGCAATAATATGCTGGAAGAAGGGCGAGGACTTAAGGGATAAAAAGGAAGCGGAGAAGGGCGATAGAGTGACATAGGGCTGCGGGTGGGAGGAGTACAACAATCACAAGTGGAACGGCGGTGGAGGGGCAGCAAAGCAGCTAAGGAGTAGCAAAGAGCAATCTAAGCGCATAAGATGGAGGAGCGAAGACGTACGCTAAAAGAATAAAATAAGGAAAGAGGTCTATAGTTTAGGTTAAGAGAGTTTTGGTGTTAAAATGGGGAAGGGTAAGTCGCGAATGGCGGTAATAAAGAAGAGGCGGGTTGGGTAAGAGGCTGGCGTAAGTATTTATACCCTTTCTCCATGGTGCCGACTGGGTCGACTTTTGAGGACCCAAAGGGTGAGCGCTTCGATAGTATTCTGATGTGGCAGGTTTTACGGGTGAGGGTGACCAGGGTGAGGGCGGTGACAGGGGTAACACGCCTAAGGGCGGCAGGGGTTACGGGGTTCGACGCAGTGTTAGAGCCTCTAAAAGCAGCGTCCAAACCATCCGAATTTGGATGCTCCAACACCAAAACCCCAATTATTGCTAGTAATAACTTTGGCAGTAGGTTATATGGAACTTTAGTGTTTCTTTAACCTAGCTAATTAAAGGGTTATATTATTTTAGCTATCTATATCTAAGTATAACTTTATATTACTTTAAGGGTGTTATAAATAGGGAGATATGTTTAAGGTGTTTACCTATTTACATTTTTACTAGGGCGTAGTACGTTATTTTACTATATATTAAGGGTTTGCCATTAAAGCCTTATAGGCCTTAAGGCTTATTAAGTTTCTTTAAATTTAGGCATTAAGTTTTCGTATAGTTTATATTAATAAAGCCTATGCTAGTAGCTCCGCTATCTATTAAGATTTATACCTTTTTCTATTTTTTAAGTATTTAAATTTTGCTAAGTATATTAAGGGAGTTATGCTATATATTAGCGCTAAAAAAGCCTAGACACTTATACTCTTCTACTTTTTATCCTAAGGCGTAACTTAGCCTTAGGATAATTTGTTTTCTAAGTTAACTAAAAGCAAGATACTTTATAGCGACTAAGTATAATTTATAGAGCGAGTATAATTTATAGCGACTAAGTATAATTTATAGAGCGAGTATAATTTATAGCGACTAAGTATAATTTATAGAGCGAGTATAATTTATAGAGCGAGTATAATTTATAGAGCGAGTATAATTTATAGAGCGAGTATAATTTATAGAGCGAGTATAATTTATAGAGCGAGTATAATTTAAGGAATAAGTACAACTTAAGGAATAGGTATGGTTTAAAGAATAGAAGGAACTACAGCAGACCTTTTTAAAAGGGTAAGTTTGGCAATGTTTTTAAATATATCCTTTTTTACCGCATCTAAATCATTCTCTATTTATGGCTTAAGTTCTTTATTTATTAGTTCCCAAGAGTGCATAGGATTGGGTGGTATTAAGGTCTATATGGTTGTATATAGGGCTTTTAGGTCTTAGAGAAGGATCGCGCTTTAGAGCATATACTAGTTTTATAGAGTTTTAAATATAAGGTATAGTTAACTTTAGAGAATAAGTCTATTTGTTATATTAAAGGTCCTTATTAATTTATTAACATATTATAGCAAATTTAGATAGGTTCTTTAGTAGTTCTCTACCTACTAACTAGGCTCTAATCTTATCTAAAATAGCTTATTAAAGGGTAGCAACTCTAGCGGCTTTATTCTAATCTAGTTCGCTAATAAGGCCTAAAAATTCTAAAAAGAAGCTAGTAAAGTCTTGGTTCTATTATTATAGGTTTTTAAGTTTAGTAATAGCTATATATTTATTTTAGTAGAGAGATAAAGGTTTTAAAATTAACAAAGGTGCTATTATGGAAGAATAGATCTATAGTATATATAGCATTTTTACTTAAATAAGACATTCTATAGCTAACCTTGCTAGCTTTAGTAGGGTATTAGTTATAGTTTATTAAAAGTTTAAGATGGAGCTTAGTTATAAAGGGATATAGGTTGTTTTAATTTCTATTAAACATTAAAGGATTAGGGAGCTTTTTAGATTTTATAGTAGGTATTAAATTTATTATTGTCGGAATAAGGTTCTGTGATACAGTGGACACCGTTGCTTGTAACTAATTGGGTTGACCACGTGAGCTAAGCGAGCTCAGGAGATCCATTAAATTCCACCTGTAGAAGTAGGAAGAAGGAGAGAAAAGAACGAATTGATTGAAACCAAAACCCCCCCTACCGTGGTTCCAACAATTATAGATATAGGTTAAGTTACTATTACTAGTTTAGAGTTCGCGTTTAAGGGGCCAGGCCTAGATATAGTTATATTAATTTTATTTGCGGGCGGTGCATCAGCATTTTGTTGGGGTGCGAAGATCCTGGAGGCCTCCTGACAGGATTTTGATTTTCCTGGACGTCCTGATCGTCCTGGTTGTCCTGACAGGCTCCTGACAGGAAACTAGTATTTCCTGATCGTCCTGTCAGGTTCCTGGCAGGATACCCCCCTAAAGCAACACCCTATGCACACCCCTCAAGCAACACTACTGGGGCTCTGCACGAGGCTCTACATACACGAAGCTCTGCACGAAGCTTTACACGAAGTTCTGCACGAAGCTCTACACGAAACCCTACATGAAGCTCTGCACGAAGCTCTGCGGAAGCTCTGCGCGAAGCTCTACGCGAAGCTTGCACGAAGCTCTGCACGAAGCTCTACACGAAGCTTGCACGAAGCTCTGCACGAAGCTCTACACGAAGCTTGCACGAAGCTCTGCACGAAGCTCTACACGAAGCTTGCGCGAAGCTCTGCACGAAGCTCTACACGGGGCTCTGCACGAAGCTCTACACGAAGCTCTACACGAAGCTCTGCACGAAGCTCTGCACGAAGCTTGCACGAAGCTCTGCACGAAGCTCTACACGGGGCTCTGCACGAAGCTCTACACGAAGCTCTACACGGGGCTCTGCACGAAGCTCTACACGAAGCTCTGCACGAAGCTCTGCACGAATCTCTGCACGAAGCTTTGCACGAGGCTCTACACGAAGCTCTACACGAAGCTCTGCACGAAGCTCTGCACGAGGCTCTGCACGAGGCTCTGCGCGAAGCTCTGCGTACGGAGGCTCTACACGAAGCTCCGCATGACACACATTACTATCGGGTCCCCGCTATATTCCCGATAGCCCTACACGTGCCCCTGCCAAGCTACCCCCTTTGTAGCCACCTTATTTTTTGCCCTTCCTTACATCCTCCCTACCTTAGGAGGCACTAGAACGGCAGCTAGTAGAGGACTGTCGCCAGAACCAGACGACCGTCACCAGAACCAGACGACCGTTGCCAGAATTAGATAACCGTCCTAGAGCCAGACAACCGTTACCAGAACCAGACGACCGTTACCAGAACCAGACGACCGTTACCAGAACTAGACGACGACCTTTCGAACAACCAGCCAGCGAATACCACGAATGATTCAATTGATCGATCGATCGAATTAAACCAGAGCTTCGATATTGGCTCATCACCGAATCGAATCAAGGCCTCCTAGGGAGGCACCCTAGACGACCACCGTTCGAATGTACAGCTAGCGAATGGCTGTAGAGAACGATCTGAATCAATTAGAGCCTTCGATCGGGCCGACCTCTCCCCCGAATTGAATTAGATACTGACATAGGCAGACAGGCAGACAGGCAGGCAGGCAGGCAGGCAGATAGGTAGGTAGGCAGACAGGTAGGTAGGTAGGCAGGTAGGAGACGACGACCGTTCGAACGACCAGCCAGCAAACACCACGAACGATTCAATTAATTGATCGATCGAATTGAACCAGAGCTTCGATATTGGCCCGTTACCGAATCGAATCAAGGCCTCCTAGGGAGGCGCCCCAGACGACCACCGTTCGAATGTACAGCCAGCGAACGGCCATAGAGAACGATTCGAATCAATCAGAGCCTCCGATCAGGCCGACTCCTCCCCCGAATTGAATCAGACACTAACGCAGGCAGGCAGGCAGGCAGGGGTAGGTAGGTAGGTAGGTAGGTAGGTAGGTAGGTAGGCAGACAGGTAGGAGGACCGTCGCCAGAGCCAGACGATAATCGTTTGAACGACCAGCCAGCGAACACCACGATCAATTCAATCGATTGATCGAATCGAACCAGAGCCTCAATATCACCCTATTACCAAATCAAATCGAATCGAGGCCTTTTAGGGAGGCACCCCAGACGACCACCGTTCAAACGTACAGCCAGCGAACTCCCATAGAACGATTCGAATCAATACAATCAATCGCAATCGAATCAAGCAGAGCCTTTGATCGGGCCGACTTCTGCCCCAAATTACAGATACAGACAGGTAGGCATAGACAAGTAGGCACGACAGGCAGGCACAGACAGGTAGGCACAGACAGGTAGGCACCGACAGACAGGCACAGACAGGTAGGACGGTCGGATAGGTAGGACAGGCAGGCAGGACAGGCAGGCAGGCAGACAGGCAAGCAGGCACTAGGCCTAGTTAGGAAATCAGTACACGGCCGGTGGATCATCGGGAACACCGCCAATTGACGATTTGGACCCTCTGCGAGAGCCTTCCCCCTCGTCTCCTCGATCGATCGATCGATTGCTCGACGCCTGAGTAGACACAGACATAGACACGGACACGGACATAGGGGTAGGTAGGAAGGATCGATTTGGATTATTTAGATAGCTTGAAGCATCCTGTATATAGAATAGGGCCTAAAATTAAACCGATTTTTATATTTTAACTGCTATATATACTGGAGTATTAATATACCTTATTTTGAAATCTAGAATTTTTGTTATTTTAATTATTATCCTGATTGTCCTAATTATCCTAATTGTACTGATGGTACTGATGGTCCTGATGGTCCTGACAGTACTGATGGTCCTGGAGACCCTGGAGGTCCTAGAGGTCCTGGAGGTCCTGGAGGTCCGTGTGGTCCGTGTGGTCCGGGCGACCTCCTGGCAGGTTCCTGACAGGAAGTGAACCTTCAAACCGGAAAAGTAACAGTCCGACCTCCAAGCGGGCTTAGACCGCCCGGGCCACGCGCGCTTAGGCCAAATCTCAACGTTGCCACCAAAGATAAGCCCCTTTCTCGGAAAAGTTAGCAAAATTCTATATACGGCTTAGTTAATGCCTAGAAATACCTAGTACGCCTTAATATAAGATAGGGCGCGGAGTTACACATACTCTAAAAGTATAAGATAATATGTCGCATTTTATGGATTTTCTAAGAAAAAAATTACTGTTTAGTCCTTTTTCTAGTACTTAATAGACTGTTATAATAGAACCTAGCGCCAGGTTTCCAAAGGCATATAATTACTAGTAAAATTGGCTTGAAGCTTTTTTAAGACCAAAAAGTAACCGTCTGGTAACCGTCCGGTAACAGTCCAGTAGTAAAGGTAACTATTCTTAAGGGGTGCTACCGGGAATCCGGCCTTATATACTAAAATTTCTAAAAGCGGGCATGCGCCGTAGGCACGAATTTTTTTAACATAGTAGATACTAAATCTTATTATAAATTCTAAATACGCATTTATAATTTATTGGAAAAAACAAGAAGTAAAACTATAAAAAGGGTTTATCGTTTTATTGTGCTAATTAAGATTATTATTATCCCAAGGCTAAGATTCCCCTTTAAGTTCTTAGTATTTCTAAGCAATTTGGTAATTACTCTTATATACCTCCACCTTTAAACCTTTTTAATACACGAAAACTTCATTAAAACCCAGCAATTTTCCTTAATATTTAGCTCTTGCCCTTATAGCATCCTCAGTATTAATTGTTTAACATTTTAACCGAGCTTTTAATACTATTTCCATCTATTTTATACGCCTACTCTGCTTAGAGCTCTTATTAACCGTAGAAAAGTCTTTCTAAAAAGCAGTTTTACTAGAATACATGCTATATATTAACATAATAGTCTATAAAATAAAGTATAATTAGTAAATATAAGTAGGGCTTTTAATATAAATTAGATATATTAATACCTTTTGCTCTAAATAGCCCTTTTTTAAGGTTTCCTAAGACTCTTTTACTATGCTATAGTATAATTAAGCCTAATATTTTAATGGAATTGGAACACCTTTCACTTTTATAAGTAAAGAGTAGTGCCAATTATAAAATAATTAAGAAATATTATTAGTATAACTGATAATTCCGTGTGGCCATATAATATCCTTGTTTAAGAACTTTAGTAGTATTCCGTTTATAGTAATTTCCCTAAATAGGTGGTGGTTTTCTTAGAGTGGCAGCAAAGATTCTAGGACATTTAACTAGAAAATTAAGGTTAATACTTAAGGTTGGTTAAGGTACTAAATATTAAACTAAGATAGATTTTGTATAAGTTCCAAGAAAGTCTTCTAAAAACCTCGCTATACTAAAGTAAAATCTCCAGCAGTCTTAATATTTAAGTTAAAATTAAATGAATTTTGCCTTTAAATAGTAACCTCTACTTAGAGAGGCAAAGCGCGATCTTTTTCTTAATACAGCCAAGATATATTAGAGGAATTCTCAGAGACTAAGAGAGTATAAGAGTGGGTCTCGGAGGGACCAAAAAGTAAAGGTATTTTTTGGTATTTTCGAAGATCATTTGCACGGTGTAGGTAAATTCTTAGAGGATTGATATCCTTTATATCGGATTCTTTAAGAAACCGCACCGTTTCTCCTTTATCTTGCCTAAAGAAATTAATTATATTTTTCTATTAAGGATATACTCTCTTTATGGTTATACTAATATTTCCTTATAAATTGCAATCTCTTTATATGTTCTTCTTCTAGATTAAATAAATTCCTTAACAAACCTAAGAAGCCGTTTATTTTAAACGGCAACTATAGCATTTTAAGCTTTATTTCTTATTAAACCTAAGGTTCCTCCTACACCCTAATTAAGCTGCTGCTTTTTTCTTTTTAATAGAGCCATATTAAGAAAAACAATTACAATAATAGAACTTTTAGAGATTTCATTAAAAATATCTTAAAAT
>Ga0307507_10000900_pt1 | contig 66071 bp, 11 predicted proteins | sample 7_EM_MG_FD_207223 | JGI IMG/M metagenome (GOLD analysis project Ga0307507, IMG submission 207223) | Populus trichocarpa ectomycorrhiza microbial communities from riparian zone in the Pacific Northwest, United States - 7_EM | ecosystem: Host-associated > Plants > Roots > Unclassified | place... | reverse complement strand
AATTAACGTCTAATACGGATCCTATCTAGGCCCACGCAGACACTTGCCGTCGCAGGGGGGAAAACTTGTAAATTGACAGGAAGAAAACCCTGCTGTGTAGGGGACGGAAAAACCCTATAAGCCACCTTAGTAGGATAAAAAACCCCTAATTTGCCATGTTCGTCCATAGCAGCGGCCCTATGGGCCTATAGCTACGTCCTGTCCTCCTTAAATATTTGAACTCTATAGGAACTACTGCTTCTTTCTCTAGCTTATCCAAAGCTAGGGTTCACTACGTCCTAGCTAGGCCTCGCTATGTATGCTATGTGCTTTGTGTTCCATATCTTAACCATCCCCTGTGTGCTATCTCCTATAGACCATTACCATATACGCCATACCTCCCCCCCCCTAGAGCCATCGAAGGCGTAAAGGGGATTCATCCGTCTTAACTACCATAATACTAACAGCGGGATATATTGTGTTGTGTTTTAGGTATCTTTTATACCTAGGCCCCAGCTAGGCCCTTTCCAAGGGTCACCACTCCTTAAAAGGAGACAAGGAGAACCATGGGTCGCAATCCAGGCTGCTAGGTATTTGGTAGTTGACGGCGAGTGACTATATGCTCCGCGGGCGATCGCCCTAGGGGTTAGGAGGGGCCGTATATTTGCTCGTTCGTTCGCAGTCGCCGTTTGTCGATGTAAGGTCGTCGATGCTTTCAATTGGGGGTCGGGGGATGTTATCGAATACTGCACATCTATATTAGATCGTACAGGTGCCCTAATAGAGCAGTGTAGAAGTAGCTGTTATCGTAAAGGGGTACCATTAGTGGTGGTTTTCGAGATCTCACCATCCTATATAAAAACTTTTCACCACCGCCCACAACGCTCGCAACCACCACCACGAAGTCATATCGCACGCTGTGCGACGTCTCTGCGTTGGCTCTAAGTCTGAACTTCAAAGACCTAGGTTTGTAGCCGTCACCACGTATAGGTGCAGAGTCCGTTTTCGACGGCCGTATTATATTATATATAAACTGCGTAACTAGTAATAACGATACCTAATTATTTTATGCGTAATTAATATAATGCCTTAAGTACTATTCTAATGTCTAATTTAGTCTTTCCGTTTAACTATCTGTCTATAAGTAGTATGCAGTTAACATTACTACTTAAACTCCTTATTCTGCTAAAAATACCTCTTAGAATGATGCTATAAATCTTAGATCTCTGTTTAATATAACCTTTATTAGTACTCTATATCTTATAAATACTTCTTTAATATAGATTCTAGCTATATCTTCTACTAATATTTCTTCTATATATACTATAAAGTAACCCCACTTAGTTAACTTATCTACTATTACTAAGATTATATTATAATCTTATCCGGTAATAGGGTCCTTTAACTTTAGTAGCTTTATAATAAAGTCCTATAATATAACCTCCTATAGTCTTTTTAGTACTTTAATAGGTTGTAGCCCTTTATATAGCTTATGCCTTATTAGTTTGTTTCTTTAATAATCTAAATACTCCTTTATAACTTATTTTGCTAGTCCCTAGATTCCTTAGATAATATATTCCTCTTAAAGTCTTAATACTAAGCTTATAGCTCTATTATGTCCTTAAGTTATCCCCCTATAAAAGTCCTCTATAAATTCCCTTATAATTGCTCTTAGTATATATATAGCTTCTTAGTGCTTGTACTGCTTTAATTCTAGATCTTTATTTTATACTTTTTAAATCTTTTATAACCATATACTCTCTAATATCTTATAGGTCCTTTCTTCTTTTATTACTATAATTTTAGGATAATTATACCTAATTAATCTGTCTTTATCTTTGCGTAGCATTGCTCCTAACGGCTTTTCTTTATTCTATAACTCTACCTTTCTACTAAGTATATCTACTCTAGCGTTTTTAGCTCCTCTAGTATGCTAAATTTTAAAATAATATTCTATGAGTATCTTAGCCTATTTAACTTGTCTTTAGTTTAGTTCCTTTATTATTAGGAATCCTATTAGGTTCTTATAATCCGTTTTAACTATAAATAGTTTCTCTATACCTTGTAAGAATGCTCTCTATTTCTTAAGTACTATAGCTATACTTAGTAACTCCTTGTTGTAGATATTATAGTTTAGTTCTGCCAGTGTTATCTTTCTGCTATAGTATGCTACTAGATGCCATCTATCCGGATATCTCTATAGTAAATACGCTCCTAATATAAAGTCTAATACGTCTATTTCTACTACTATGTCTAACTATGGTTAATAGATTTTAAGGATTGGGTCTTAGGTAAACAGTTCCTTAAGTTCTTAGAATAGTTTCTTTTATTTACTTTCCTACATCTACAGTTCCTCCTTTTTTATAAGTTTTATAAACAGCTTAATATTCTTTAACCACTATGTAATAAACCTCCTATAGTAGTTACAAAACCCTAGAAATAACCTTAACTATATAACATTCTCCAGTTCCTACTAACTTACTATAGCTTTAACTTTCTTTAGGTCTATACTAATTTTTTTTAGTTTAATAATAAATCCTATAAAATTAGTTTTTGTTATAAAGAACTCGCACTTTTTAATTGCTACTAGTATCTTTTCTTTTTATAGTCTTTTTAAGACCCACTTAATATATTCTCTGTACTCTTACTTATTTATTAAGTAGATAATAATATTATTAAGATATACTATAATAAACTTATTAAGGTGTTCTCCTAACACACTATTAATTCTTTTCTAAAATGTTGCTAGTACGTTTATAAGTCTAAACTATATAACTAATGGCTTATATAGTCCTTCCTTTAATCTAAAGACTGCCTTCTATTTATTTCCTTGCTTAATTCTAATCTAATGGTACGCCTACCTTAGGTCTATCTTTATAAAGATTTATATATTATCTATCCTGTCTTAGATTTTGCTAATTAAGGGTAATAGATACCTATCCTTTCTTATAATGCTGTTTAACTGTTTATAGTCTATACATATCCTAAGGTTTCCGTTTTTCTTAGGTATAAATAATACTGGATATCCTGCTAATAACTATAATAGTCTAATATATCCATTCTATAAGTTCTCCTAGATAAATTTCTTAAGCGCTACTAACTTAGTTTTAATTCTATTTTATAGTCCTACACTATATACTCTAATAGCTTTTTACTTTCCAGGCTCTATAACCTTTTACTATATTTATAGTATCTCTTTATACGTTACTCTAACTTAATACTATACTATCTTAGTTTATTATTGCATTTTGCGTTATTAAGTATTCTTAGTATTAACCTAACCTATAACCCAATTAATCTTTAGATTATATTCTTGTAACTAAGGTATTCCTAATATTGCCTTATTCTTTTCTAATAGTAGGATATTAAAAGACATCTTAACTGGTCTTCCTTTAATAGTTATCTAAATAGGTCCTGTTTTAAGATTTATAATACCTTCTCTATAGGCTATTAGATCTCCTAAAATTGTTATTAATAGGTATAAACATTCTTTTTGTCTGTATGGTAACCCTATCCTTCTAACTGCCGCTAGTAATATATAGTTTCTTATTACTCCATTATCTACTAGCGCTTTAAACTTTTAATCTTACTAACTAACTCTTAAGTTTAGGTGTCGACCTATAATTCCTTTAAGGGTCTAAGGCTCTACTACTGGCTCCCTCTGGTTCTATAGGCCTCCGCTTTTCCTAACTATTAACTATTAACTATTAACTATACTTAGTCCTTCTATAGCCAATACCTGGTTCCTTTCTTTTTTTAATATACTATAGATAAGTATTCTCTAGGCACTCCCACCACTATTATCTATTTAAGTATTCTTCTATAAGGAATCTTTCTAGTTAAAGTATTAAGTCTCCTAGTTCTTAAACTTCTACTAGGTACTAACTATATATATACTTAGTATTCCTATACCCGCTTTTATCTATTATCCAATACATTCTTATTAGATACTTATAATACTTATTCTTAGGTACTCTGTGCATATTATATATATTATCCACATATGCAATCTATGCCAATGTGTAATACGCGGGGTGCTTTAGGTTAACTTTTAGCTTATCTTTACTCTTAAGTTTAAATCTCTCCCGTATTAATTTAAATACTGCTATATTACTTACTGATACTAACATCTATATTATCTCTCTTTAGTCTATAGCCTGTTCCTCTAAATTCTTTAATGTTATAATTAACGCTCCTTTAATGTAACTTACCTATCTTTCTAATATAGCTTAATCTAGTATGGCTTTCTTATTTAACTATATATAGAAATCTTTCCACTTATTATTTCCTTGCTGCTGGTACTACTTTTAGTATAGCTCTATAAGTGTGTACAATCTATTTATAAGGAAGTATCTTTTTATTACTGCGTTATTATAACCTTTAGTATATTGTTCTGTAAACCTAGTTAGAATCCCTAGATCCTCTTCTTGTCTAAGTTATTTAACTACTTAGCTCTTAGTATTCCTACCCTTAGCCTATTTATAATTTTTTTATATAGGTGCCCTATCCCTTATATATTTAGGTCTAGCTAATCTCTAGTCTAGTTTCTATTCTTGCTATATAATAATTTATTGTCTAAACTTATCTATACTTTCTTTTAGTTTCCTTCTTTTAAAGGGATCCTTAAAGTCTTCTTGCTTTTTAATTACTATGCTAACTTTTTAACCTTTAGACTAAATACTGTGTTTGTCTGGAATTGCTATGGATCTTATTTATTCTTTAAAATCTTAGCTCCCTAGGAATTATTATCCCATGCTTATTTATTTATCTTTAAGCTAAGCTGCTGCCCTTTCCTATTAGTTATTGTCTATTATAGGTCCTTAGGTATATTTTATCTCGCCTTAAAAATCTTAAGTGTCTTTTATCTTGTCTTAAGAATCTTAAGCCTGTAGCCTTTTGCCTTTATTAAGTAGTAAGCTAGTACTAGTAGTTATCTACTTGTTTAATTGTTTTTAGATATTACTTCTTCTGTCTTATAAAGTGATAGATACCATATCCAACGGTGTTATAATACCCATCACTAAACCGCGTTCTATAGTGGTCTCAGTCTCTACTTCTGTTGCGTTATTAAGGTTTAAGCGCCCCTAGCTAGCCTCTTTTTCTTCCTTATTACTATTAATTAATAAGTACTCTAACTCTATTGTTATTATTGCTAATCTTTATCCGTATATTGCTATAATATCTTAATCTAGCTTATAGAGTTGATCTTGCTTTTTATCTAACTCTATAGTTCCTTTAAGTCCTCTTAACTCTAGCTCTTACGGCTAATAGCTTACGCCATACTTAGCGTCTTTATAAATTTAGTATATATTGTTGTAGTAAAACGCAAAATGCTTAATAGAACATTCTTTTATACCTTATAACCTTCCTATTACTAGTCCCAGTTCCCCTTACTTAGTTCCTTTTACTATATAGTTATTCTAACCACCTCTATAGTTTCTGGCATAGCAACCCTATTTTCCATAATTTATATAAGCTCCTTCTTTAAATTATTCTTCTTATTATAGAGTCCGCCTAAACATCTTCTATTACTAACATCCCTGGTTTAGCCTCTGCTCCTTAGTCCTATAATTGCTTAATCCTTAACCTCTAGGTTTCTATAGTTTTTTATTTTATCTCTTGGATTCTTTAGTGCCGCTTAAGTCTATTAGCTCTGGCCTACCATTCTATAGTTTATAACTCTATATCTATTATTGCGTACTCTACGCCTTATATAACTATAGAACTTTATCTTGCCCTTTCTTGGCTTATTCCCTTTAATAGATCCTATTATTAATCTTAATTAACTAATCTATTAACTCTCTTAGAGTGTCCGCATCTTCTATTAGGATAATTATGTCCTAGACTTTAGCCTTAAGTCCCTATTTATACTATGCTATAAGCGCCTTATTATTCTACTTGACCTATATTACAAGTGTCTAAAACTGTATTGTATACTTAATGGCTAAAGTGCGTTATACTAAGTTTTGTAGCTTCCTTTTAGCAGTAGTTATTACTTCTAGGTCTCTAAATATCTATATTAGTCTCTCTAAGAACCCCTTTTAGCTAGTAAATATATACCGTACTTTCTAATTAGTAGTTATTATTCTATTTAGTAGGATTTTGGTAAGGTAAGATTTAAACTATTTAAGTGCTCTTCCTGTTAGGAACAACCCTGTATATGCCACTTAATCTATAGGTGTTGCTAACTTTACTCCCTCCTATATAACCTTAAAGTGCATTTATATAAGGAATCCTTTAAGTTTTAACTTCTCCCCTAAAAACCGTTTAATGGATAGTAGCTTAACCTTTACCGCTTTAATTCCATTAAGTCTTTCTTTAAGTATTTAGTTGTTGTCTATTATTTAATTAACTATTTCTTGTAACTGACCCACTGTAACTAGCTGCGAATTAGTACCCTTTATACTGGTATCTCCTCCTAACCCTAAGATTGTAGCTGACGTAGATGGCGTTGTAACTAGTGCTTTTAGTGGCATATTATTTAACTTTGTTAATACTATAACTAGGTAATAAATATGTAATAAAGCCTTATGGGAAATACTACAGTGGACTTATTAATGGGCTAGGTTATATAGGTAAACAGGAAGTTAATAATATAATAAGTATAATAATAACTAGTAGAGTGGTTGCCTAATAGATTAACTCTAATTATATTCTAAGATTTACTATAAGGAAGAGAACTATCTGGGTAGGGACTATAGGTCCTTAAATACACATCTATACTCCTAAAAAATCCTCCTTATACATAAGGCATGTACTGTATATATTGTACCTGCGTTCCCTTTGTACTCTGTATATACTGCGCATAATATTATATAACCTTAATTACCATTCCTCATCACATAGTTCCACTGGTTCTATTTTAGACTATGCCCTTATTAACTAACTAGCTTCTTCTAACTCCTCTCCAAGTAGTTATAACATCGTACTTAAAGCGTCTATAATACTAATACCTTAACCTAGAAAGAATAGGACGTAGAGCTATAGAATAAGCTAAAGGCTTAGTACCGGATATATACCCTCCTCCGTCCCAAATAGCTTAACCTATATATCCTTAAGGAACTACGCTCTAAATGGAATAAGCTAGCACTATTAGAAGGAAAGATCTTAGATAAACCAATAGGACTAATTAATCGTATCCTAATTGCGAATTGCATAGCTAAATCCCTAAAAGCCCTCCGTAACTAAGCTATAAAAGGTAACCCTAATTAGAAATAGAAAACGGACTACTCTTATACTAAGAACGGCTTATAGTTCTAGATATTAACAACCTATAAATAACGCTAATCCGTAAAGCCTACTATTAAGTCTTTATAATATGCCCTGGCTAAAATAAAACCTACTAACTACTAGCGCCTCGTTACTATTAGTAAGGATTCCTATCTAATATAGAATAATTTATTAGAAACTATTATACTTATAAATATACTTATACCCCTAGGGATTAAACTTCTAGATAGTTATAACTACTGCTAGTTCCTAAACGCCCTTAGTAATATATTATAATAGATTTTAAATTATTTCTAAAAGATAAATATGGCTATAATATAGCCTTTATAATAGTTAACTAATTAAGTAAGTAAGCTATTTCCCTTTCTTACTTTAAGACTATAATAGTAAAGGATATAGCCCGAATATATATTAACAACATCTACTAGATCTATAGCGCTCCTAAGTTAATTATCTCTAACTATAACCTCTAATTTATATTAGATTTCTAGGATAAATTCTACCGTATCCTTAAAATTTAAATTAAGCTCTCTACTGTATTTTACCCTTGGACTAATAGCTAAACCAAGATTATAAACTAGTACCTTAACTAGCGACTTCGCCCTTTTATTAACTACTACTAGGATAACTAATTAGAACTATTACCTATAATAGACTACGTATAGCTTACGCTCTCTTATAATAGTATAAGAATATTACCATTTAAGTTACTCTATAGATATGGGCCATGGATATTCTTTAATTAGGATAGACCTATAGGACCTATAATAGCCCGCGAACGCCTTAGCTATAAAGAGGCCTAGATATTCGCTAGGAAATATACGGAGCCTAGGAAACTGCCTAAGCAATTATAAAAAGGGTATAAGAGAAGAAAGAGGCTAACGTAAACTAATATTGCCGTAAAGTAGACTTTTAAGTAGGAGATAAGATATAGGTATTAATAAAAAACCAAAAGACCTAGAGGCCGAGCTATTAACTAGACCACTAAATAGCTGGCCCCTATAAGATCCTTAAGAAGGTAGGGCACTTTTTTAGGGCTAAGCTACTAGAGTTAATAAAGATCTACCCTATTTTCTCTCTAAACTAACTATGGAAGGCCGTGGACAACCCATTACCTAGACAGTATAATAACCCCCTACCGCCAATCCTAATTATAAAGAAAAAGGAATGGGAAGTTAAAGAGATTTTAGTGGTTAAGAAGGACTATAGTACCTTAAAATACTATACAAGCTAGGTAGGTTATAATAAAGATCCAGAATGGTACCCCATATCTAATTTTAAGTATTTTCCCTATAAGCTATAAGATTTCCACCCAACCTACCTAGATCTCCCTAGATTACTATATAAACTAGATAGCTAGATTAGATACTAAGAAGAGGGGTTAGATAACTATAATAATTTAGATAATAATAAAGAACTTAAATAAAGCCTAAGGGCAGGTTTTTTTAGAGGAGGAGGGTAATATAATAGTGCTAGAGCGTGTTACCTGCTATATTGCCGCTTTCTAGGCAATCTGCCAAATTTTACTATATTCTACTAGCACTACTTATAAAGCTAACTAATTAGGATTTTCCATCCCTGGGATAGAAAATCGCTATTAGCCCGCTTACTACTAGCGCCTTAGTGACCCCTTATATCTTATTAGTTACTAATAGTCTCCTTCTCCTTTTTCCCAGCCTAGTATTCTTATATAATAGCAATCTATAAGCTTTGGTTTAGAAGCATTTATATAAGTCTATTATAGTAGTTGCCGAATAGATTAACTTTAATTATATTTTAAGATTTACTATAAAGAGAAGATCTAGGTAGAGTAGAGGCATAGTATTCCCGTCTTTAATTTAGTAATCTTTATTATTTCTAATACCTCCTATTAGATCCTCTATGTCTAATCGTTATATACGCGTAATTTTAACAATTCTCTTACTAGGTAAAATTATGCTGTCTTATTCTTATTATGTGGAGAAGAAGTTAGTATATATTACAATCGCGGCTCTATCTAGTTGCTAACCTTTTTCTTATATTAAGTATACGAAATTAAATATATGGTCTTTCTATAATGTCTAATTTGTCTTTAATGCTAAGTATATATATCTTATTATTCTCTATAGGCGTTTAGTACCTTACTAAATTTATTATAAGGTCTTGGATTTAGTCCGCTATTAAGAAGCTTAATAGTAAGCTGTTAACTGCCCTTAAAGAACTATACTATGCTTATACAGCGGAATTAGAAACTGCCTTTATTTATTTTACCGCCTTTATTTATAAATAAAAAGCCCTAAAGAATTAAATAAACGCCTTCGCTTAGTTAGTCCATCTTAAAAAGGGTTATAAGAAGGTTTATTTAAAGGAACTTTATCTTATTAAATAGGGTCTTTATAAAATAGAAGAAGATAAAAAAAGGATTTGTTTCTACTAAGGATAAAAATAACTCTAAGTAATATAGCAGTTACTCCTCTTAGGCCCCCCCTAGGTAACTCATTCTTTAGTAATCTTTCTTTATTAATACTGCCTAACCTAATTTCTTTTAATACTCCTACACCTTTCTTATAGCGTTTTTTAGGTTATTTAGTGGTTTCTAGGTAGTCTCTTTATAGCCTACCCACTTAACCTTATACTATATTTCGTTATTAATATCCTTATAACTAATAATCTTTAAAACTTCCTATTTGTCTTCTTCTTGCCCTCTATACGTATCTGTTTTATAGGCTAGTAGCTTAATATTCCTATATGCTAGCTCTAGTATTGCGATATACTATATAGAGTAGATCTTTATCTTTTCTATTAAGTCTAACTTATATATAACTTTTAAAATCTTTACTGTAATTATAAATAGTCCTAATCTAATATAGTCTAACTTCTTGCTTAGTTGTTAACTCTTAAAGTTTTTATATAGTAGCTATACTTTATCTCCCTTCTTAAGATCTGGTTCCTTAAGTCTCTTAGTATTATATTACCTTTTTATTCTTTCTTGTACTAGTTTGGCTATTTCTATAAGGTTCTTATAAAGATTTATTAAATTTTCCATTCTTTATTTAGCTGTGCTAGTTATTTTCTTTGCTTATTATAACAATAATAATATTCTTAGCTTGTACTTATAATTTGCCTTAAATAGTAATATGCCCATTTCTTCCTATAGTGTTGCATTATATATAAACTATATAACTAGTAATAACAATACCTAATTATTCTATGCATAATTAATATAATGCTTTAAATACTATTCTAATATTTAATTTAGTCTTTTTATCTAACCATCTATTTATAGGTAATATACTATTAATATTACTGCGCAAACTCCTTATTCCGCTAAAAATACCTCCTAAAATACTACTATAAATCTTAGATCTCTATCCAATATAACCTTTATTAGTACTCCGTGTCTTATAAATACTTCTTTGATATAGATTCTAGCTATATCTTCTACTAAGATTTCTTCTATATATACTATAAAGTAGCCCTACTTAGTTAACTTATCTACTATTATAAGGATTGCGTTATATTCCTATCTAGTAATATAGTCCTTTAACTTTAGTAACTTTATAATAAAGTTCTATAATATAATCTCTTATCGTCTCTCTAGTATCTTAATAGGTTATATCCCTCCATATAGCTTATATGTTATTAGTTTATTCCTTTAGTAATTTAGATACTCTTTATAATTTATCTTACTAACCTCTAGATTCCATTAATAATATATTTCTTTTAAAGTTTTAGTACTAAGCCCGTAGCTCCGTTATGTCCCTAAGTTATTCCTTTATAGAATTCTTTAATAAACTTCCTTACTATTAATTTTGGAATATATATTACTTCCCTATTAATATAGTCCTCATACTCTAGATCTTCTTATTATACTTTTCAGATCCTTTATAACTATTCACTCTCTAACATTTTATAGGCCTTTTCTTCCTTAATTGCTATGATTTTTAGATAATTATATCTAATTAATCCATCTTCGTCTTTGCGTAGTATTGCCCCTAATAACTTCTTATTATTTTATAGTTTTGCTTTTCTACTAAGTACGTCTACTTTTACATTTTTAGTACCCTTAGTATCCCTTGCACCGCTAAGGTGCAATATTTTGTGGCCCGTGCGCAGAGCTTAGGAACATCAAGAATAACTTATGGCTGTAGATTTGATATAACACCTTAACACCAAGCAGTAAGCCCGTATATATGTTATATCTATATTTTAAGCCTTTGTATAGCCTCCTACAAAACATTATTTAATGCGGCAGAAAGCCTTACCACAGCTTCCTAATTGGCTCGCACGGGCCATAAGTTATTGGACTTACCGTAGCGGTGCAAGGGATACTAAATTTTAAAGTAATATTCTATAAGCATTTCTGCCTATCTAACTTATTTATAGTTAAGTTCTTTTATTATTAGGAACCCTATTAGGTTTTTATAGTCTATTTTAACTATAAATAGTTTCTCTATACCTTGCAAAAATACTCTCTACTTCTTAAGTGCTGTAACTATACCTAATAACTTCTTATTGTAGATATTATAGTTTAACTCTAATAGTGTTATCTTTTAACTATAGTACTCTACTAGATACTATGCGTCCTAGTGCTTCTCTAGTAAATATACTTCTAATGCAAAGTCTAATGCGTCTATTTCCATAACTATATCTAACTTTAGTTAATAGCTTTTAAAAATTGGATTCTAGGTAAACAATTCTTTAAGCTCCTTAAATAACTTCTTCTACTTACTTCCCTACGTCTATAGTTCCTCCTTTTTTATAAGTCTTATAAATAGCTTAACGTTCTTTAACTATTATATAATAAACCTTCTATAGCAGTTACAAACCCCTAAAAATGATCTTAACTACGTAATATTTTCTAGTTCCTACTAACTTACTATAGCTTTAACTTTCTTTAGATCTATATAGATCTTACCTAGTTTAATAATAAATCTAATAAAATCGGTCTTCCTTATAAAGAACTCGAATATCTTAATTACTCCTAGCATATTTTCTTTTTATAGTCTCTTTAAGACCTACTTAATATATTCTCCGTATTTTTCCTTACTTATAAAGTAGATAATATTATTATTAAGGTATTCTCCTAATATACTATTAATTCATTTTTAAAACGTTGCTAGTGCATTTATAAGTCCGAATTGCATAACTAATAGTTTATATAGTCCTTCCTTTAACCTAAAGGCTGCTTTTTATTTATCGCCTTCCTTAATCCTAATCTAATAGTACGCCTATCTTAGATCTATCTTTATAAAGATTTATATATTATTAATCCTATTCTAAATTTTGCTAATTAAGGGTAAAGAATACCTATCCTTCCATATAATGCTATTTAACTATCTATAGTTAATATAGCCTAAGTTTTCCGTTTTTTTAGTACAAATAATACTAGATAACCCGCTAATAACTATAATGGTCTAATATATCCCTTTTATAAAATTTCTTAGATAAACTCCTTAAGTACTTTAAACTTATTTTTAGTTAGCTTATAGATTAAAAAGAACTTTAAACTTATTCCTAGTTTTAAGTCTATCTTATAGTCCTATACCACATACTTTAATAGCTTTTTCCTATATTTATGGTATCTCTTTAGTATATAACTTAAGCTTTGCTTAGTCTTTTTATATATCGCTCTAACCTAGTACTATACTATTTTAGTAGCTTATTATACTTTATATTATTAAGTATTCTTAATATTAACCTAACTTATAACCTAATTAATCTTTAGATTATATTTCTGTAACTAAGGTATTCCTAGTATCGCCTTATCCTTTCCTACTAGTAGAATATTAAAAGATATTTTAACTCGTCTTCCTTTAATAGTTATCTAAATAAGTCCTGTTTTAAGATTAATAATGCCTTCTCTATAGGCTATTAAATCTCCTAAAATTGTTATTAACGGATATAGGTGCTCTTTCTGCCTATATAGTAGCCCCATCCTTTTAACTGCTATTAGTAATATATAGTTCCTTATTACTCCACTATCCACTAATACTTTAAACTTTTAATCTTGCCAACTAACTTATAAATTTAGGTGTCGTCCTTAGATTTCTTTAAGGGTCTAAGGCTCTACTATTGGCTCCCTCTAGTCCTGTAGGCCTCTCCTTTTCCCAACTACTAGCTACTAAATCCTAATTATACTTAGTCCTCCCTAGGCTAATACTTAGTTCATTTCTTTCCCTTAATATACTATAGATATATATTTTTTAGGCACTCCCACCACTATTATCCATCCAGGTATTCTTCTATAAGGAATCCTTTTAGTTAAAGTATTAAGTTATTTAACTCCTAAACTTCTACTAGGTACCATCTATATATATACTTAGCGTTTCTAACCCTTCTTTTATCCGGTGCCTAATATATCCTTTAGTGCTCTATATATATTTTATATATTATCTATATATACGATCCATACTAATGTATAATACGCTAGGTGCTTTAGGTTAACTCTTAGTTTATCTTTATCCTTAAGTTTAAACCTTTATCTTATTAATCTAGGTATTACTATATTATTTACTAGTACCAATATCTATATTATCTCTTCTTAGTTTATAGTCTATTTCTTTAGATTATTTAATATTATAATTAATGCTCCTTTAATATAGCTTTATCCGGTATAGCTCTTTTATCTAGCTATATATAAAAATCTTCCTACTTATTATTTCTTCGCTATCTATACCACTTTTAGTATAGCTTTATAAGTATATAGTAGTAATTCTTTGATTAACGTCTGATACGGATCCTACTGGCCTATACAGAATACTCCGTCATAGGGGGGAAAACTTATATATTTACAGGAAGAAAACCCCTACAGTTAGGTTAGGGGAGGAAAAACCCTATAAGCCACCTTAGTCGGATAAAAAACCCTAAATTGCTATATTTGCATATAGTAGCGGCCCTACGGGCCTATAGTACGTCCTCCTCCTTAGATGTTTTAAACTCCTTAGGAACTATTGCTTCCTTCTCTAGCTTATCCAAAGCTAGGGTTTACTATGTCCCAGCTAGGCCTTGCCGATTAATCGCCGTGTACTTATTACTTCTCCTATATCTTAACCGTCCCCTATATACTATCTCTTGTTAACTATTACTATTTACGCCTTACCTCCCCCCCCCCCCGAGCTATTAAAGGCATAAGGGGGATTCATCTGTTTTAACTACCGTAATACTCAGCAGCGGGATATATTATGTTATATTGGGTATCTTTTATACCTAGGCCCTAGCTAGGCCCTTTTAAAGGGTCACCACTCCGTTAAAAGGAGATAAGGAAAACCGTAGGTCGCAATCTAGGCTGCCAGTAGTATTACGGCAGTAAAACGGCGAGCAACCGTATGCTCTATGGGCGATCGCCCTAGGGGTTAGGAGAGGCCGTATATTTGCTTATTCGTTCGTTTATTCGCGCGTTCACTTGTTTGTCAATATAAGGTCGTTAATACTTTTAATTAGTGGTTAGGGGACGTTAAATTCCATCTTATATTTGTAAGGATTACACAGGGTTAAATAAAAGCGTAGCAGTTGTCTACTATAAAGGGGGTTACCGTCAGTAGTGGTTTTCAAGATCTCACCATCCCATGTAAAAACTTTTCACTACCCCCTATAACATTTTGACCACTACTACTACGACCTCCTACCCACAGCTATGCAACGTCTCTGCGTTGGCTCTACTGAGTCCAAAGACCAGCAGGTTTATAGGCCTTACTACGTATAAGTGCAGAGTCTGATTTTTTTTTATGTCTATTGTATTGTACTATGTATAATACTGCGCATGCAGCCTCTAGGCTATGGCGCTATAGTTCTATATACATGAATCCTTTCTAGGCAGCTTAATATGTACTAGTGGCTATGTCCTAGTAGTTTATAAACCCTTAAGGGTTTACAGCTCCTTAGTAAAATACTAAGTTGCTATAACTACTAGGGAATGAGAAAACGATAGAAAAAAGAAAAAATCCTAACACCTATCCCTGTCCTTTTGTAATTTATTTATGTCCTTTTGCTCTCTAATATCTCTTTAAGAGCCTAGTAGAGGTTGCCTCCTTTTAGAATCCTATGTCTTGTCTATTCTTCCATACCTTCTAAGCTAGTACTGCGTACTAGTTTAGCTGCTTTAAGTTTCTCATAGTCTTTGCTATTAGCAAAGTGATTTCCTTTACAATTGATATAAAGAGGGGTAGTATGTTGACAAGGCTTGCCTATTATTGTACAGGTAGAACAGGAGTGGTCTTTAGATAGATATGCAGCCGCACAGTATCTATAGGCTCTAGTAGAGCATCTATCTCCTATATGGCCAAATTTTTGACAGCTAGTACACTGCGTAGTAGGAGAGACATCTAGGTATTTTACTACCTTAGTAGCTGTACCCGCGATTAAAATTTCTTTTTGCTTGAGGATTTCTTGTCTTTTCTCTTCGTTCTCTATAGTAAAAACTATAGAGCTAAATCTGGTTTGTGGATCGTGTCTTTTAACACTAAATAAGATCTATCTAGGTAGTCCTTATATCTCTATAGGATTAAAGGTCTCAATTTCTTCTTTTAGAAGCTTAGAGCCTCATTCTCCTAGAAGGGGTAGAGTAGGAATACTATGGGCTATAATTTAAACCCATGGTTCCAGTTTTTGCTCTCTTTAAAAGATAAAGCAGTTATACTATATTTCCTTATATTTGATTAGGAAATCTGCATTGTATCCTTCTATAGTTGTAAGGAGAATATTTTATTTTCCTTTAGTTCTAGATATAGATGCTAGAACTAGCTTTTCTACTTATAGTTTTAATACAAATAGCTAATTGACTTTGTTTCGTATAGAGAAGGTATCTAGAGGCTGGTCCTTTTAGTCTGTGATTAGGACTAGCTTCTTTTCTTATAGCTGCTTTTTCTTGCTTCTAGTAGAAGTAGGACTTCTACTAAACGGAGGAGAGGTAGGAGATGATAATGAGGGAGGCAGGGAGGACGAAGAAGGGAGGCCCTTCTTTAGCCTCTCTGCGTAAGTTTCTTCTTAGTAGGAGCTACCTCTTTGCGAAGAGCTCTTACTTCTTCTACTAGTCCTTTTAGGACATCTTTTGCCTTTTCTTTTTCTTTTTCCTTCTCTTTTATAAAGGGATTTTCTCCTGCTAGGATACTCCGTATATAGTCCTCTAGCTATTTAACTTGTTCTTTTATTTCTTCTTCTTCTAGCCCTTTATAGGCCTGGGTTAGGCTTTCTAGGGCCTTTTATAGATATTGTTTTAGAGATAGAGGAGAGAAAGAGAAAGGTATACTAGGTATACTCTCTATAGTAGTCGTTAGTTTCTTTTTTGCAGGTTTTTATTTTTCTTTTTTAGGAGAAGATTGAGGATGTCCTCTTTTTTCTCCTATCCTAAATAGGCCAGTAGAAAGAGAAGACTGAGGTTATCCTCCTCTTTCTCCTGTCCTAAATAGGTCAGGAGAAGAAGAAAGGAGAGAAAAAGTGAATATAGACTTATTATCACTTATTTCTATAAGAGGTTTCTTTTTAGACCTATTAGGCCTTGGCATTTTATTAGGCTTTTGCTTATAGAAGAGAAACCTAAGAAAAGTCGATATTTATAGTTGGTGTTGGTGTTCCTACCCCTGCCTTGCTTATAAGCTAGGACCCCTTTTGCCAAGGCTTCTGTCGCAGAACAAAGGAGGTAATAAGCAGAATGAATCTACCTCTAGCTCGTTGAGTAGGCGGAATTGGGTCTTAAGAGTTGAAAAAACGATAGTTTTTGATAGTGAGATAGGTATGCGTAAGTTTTGAAGCGCGGCGCCACCTTTTGGTAAGGTTGCATGTGTGGTAAAAGGTGGTAGAGTCTGATTTCGAGGACCCTCTATAAGTATATTCAATCTGTCTATAAGAAAGTATCTCTTTATTACTATATTATTGCAACCTTTTATATATTATTCCGTAAACCTAGTTAAAATTCCTAAATCCTTTTCTTATTCTAGGTTATTAAGCTACTTAGCTCTTAATATACCTACCCTTAGCCTATTAGTAACTTTTTATATAGGTACTCTGTCCCTTAACGTAGTCTACGGGCAAGCTGCCCATGCGGGCAAGCTGCCCACATCAAAACCCCACCAAAAAATTAGAAAATCCGTACCTTAATATCTTAACAACCACTTAATAATAAATTCTAATAATATAGATTTAGACTTTTATATATACTCTACAGCTTCTATTAAAGTTGCATAGTAAATAGTTTAGTAGTTTTTAAGATATAGTAATATAGCTTCGTTTTGGCCCCTAAATTTTAATATCTTAAAAACTACTAAACTATTTACTATGCAACTTTAATAGAAGCTGTAGAGTATATATAAAAGTCCAAATCTATATTATTAGAATTTATTATTAAGTGGCTGTTAAGATATTAAGGTATGAATTTTCTAATTTTTGGTGGGGTTTTAATGTGGGCAGCTTGCCCATATGGCAGCTTGCCTGCAGACTACGTTATACATCCTAATATAGTTAATCTCTAATCTAACTTCTATTCTTACTATATAAGAATTTGCTATTTAATCTCTTCTATAGTTTCTATCTTATTATATCTTATAAATAGGTTTTTAATATCTTTGTATTTCTTAACTATTATATTATCTTTTTAACCTTTAAGCTAAACACTTTATTTACCTAAAATTGCTATAGACCTTATTTATTCTTTAAAATCTTAATTCTCTAAAAAACTTTATCCTATACTTATTTATTTATCTTTAAACTAAGCTGCTACCCTTCCTTATTAGTTCTCGTCTATTATAGGTCCTTAGGTCTCTCTTATCTCTTTCTAAGAATCTTAAGTCTATAGCCTTTTACTTTTTTTAAGTAGTAAGCTAGCACTAGCAGTTCTTTACTTACTTAATCTTTTTTAAATATTACTCTTTCCGTTTTATAAAGCGATGGATACTATATCCAACAGTGTTATAATGCCCATTACTAAACCCCATTCTATAGTGGTCTTAGTGTAAGCTTTGCAGCGTGGGGGAATTGAGTAAACAACTTGATTGTAAATCTATGGAAATTAGGTGTACTATATACACGAAATACGTGGCAAAGGTTGATAGAGACGCTAACGATAATTTGTAACTGTTATCTAATTGGCCACCAGGTCGACATTGCCACTCAGTTGGTAATAGGTAATGAATAGGTAATAGAAATAAGTAGTAAGACATACGATAACAAAAGGCACGGTAGTAAGTTATAAGATAATATCCGACATGGTAGCGGTTGTTCGGTTCTAGTAACAGTTATCTAGTTCTAGCAATAGTGATAGTCGTCTAGTTCTAGCAATAGTAACGGTCGTTTAGTTCTGGCGACGGTTATCTAGTTCTGGCGACGGTCGTCTAGTTCTGGCAACAGTCGTCTAGTTCTGGCGACGGTTTTTTGGTTCTGGCGACAGTAGTCGGTTACACACCCCCCTAGATTTAACGGTGTAGTTAAAGCTATAGACAATAAAAATGAAGGTAGAGACTATACCAAAATAGGAAGTTTTAGATACAATTTAGGAGTAGTAGAGGGATAGGGTAATGTTTAAGAGTCTTTATTAGATAATACAGTAGCAATTTAATATTAAATATCCACCAAATTTAATTGCCTTATCTATACCTCATACCTTTAACGGGGTAGGATCTTAGTAAGGCCATTGGCAGGCATCTTGTCTATAGGGACCTATTAGACGTTAATCTTTTTGTCTTAGACTTTCTGTCTAAGCCAGTGCTAATAGACGTCGATATGTCGTAGCTTAGTGTTAAGCTTTAGTGTATCTTATCTTAGGAGTTATACGGTTTATATATTATTGCAAAGTAGGGTAAACTCGCGTTCTAAATTAAAGCCGATTGCCTTAAAGAAACGTTGCCACTAGATAATCTTAACAGCAGCTATAGACAGGGAGAGAAGCTCTGCTTTAGTAGTTAAGCGAGTTACTAATCTTTATAGGGCTGCCTTTCAGTTAATCAGTCCTCTAAATAGCATAAAGAGATATCCTTAAGAGCTCCGTCTGGTATCTTTATAGTCTGTAAATACTGCGTTAGATGCTCTGTAAAAGGTGACGTTTTCTCCTTTAGGGTTTTTAAAGTAGACGTGTGCTCCAAATACCTCGCTAGAGTATTTAATAGCTATAGATTTTGTTCTAAGGCAGTAGGTAATAGCTTAGTTTGCTACATTAAGGTGCTTTTAGTTTAGGTTTATAAGGAATTCAGCTAGCTTTAAATGCGTCTTTATAATATTAGGTCTTCTAAATATAGTAAGGTATATAAGGGAACCAACTCGTTCCTAATAGGCTAGAGTTCTTTAAGGGTTCGTCTACTGGTTAGACGGAATTAGTTCTTTAGTAGAAAGTAGTAACTTAGGAAATCTTCCTAGTGGTTAAATATTAAATTAATTGGCTATCTTTTTAATATAGAAATCTTAGCAGAGCTAGAGCTTTCTGCTTGCATAATTTTGTTTAATTTAAATTCCTAGAAACTATTATAGGTCTCCTAGTACATGGATCTTATATTAGTGTAGTAGTTTGGCTTTAAATTCTTCTAGTCTTAAAAGGTCCTTTTTGGCAACTAGTACGGCAATATTGTCTATATAAAAGAAGACAATAAGTCGTCTATTAGTGTAAAGGCAGTTTATACCTAAGACAGGCTTTAATCTAAATTTAGCCAGTGTATTTATAAGCTCTTTATACCAAAGTAGTAGTAAGACCTTTAATCCGTATAACGCTATAAGTAGCTTTAGAATATGTCCGTTTTAATTAAAGCCTTTTAGGCAGTAATAGTAGACTAGCTTATCTAGTCTTGCATTTATAAATGCATTTACAGCGTTATACTATTAAATCTCCAAATTAAATGCGGCTGCTATAGCTATAAGGGCACGGAATATTTAAGCAGCTAGGGTTGCTGCATAGGTCTCTTCCTTAGTAATATATAGGTCTCCACGGACACATAGTTAAGCCTTTAGCTTTTATAGGTAGCCGTCACTGTTAAACTTATATTTAAAGACCTATTTTAGTAGAAGGATCTAGTCTTTAGTTGCTTCTTCCTTTAATACAGTCTTAAATATCCCTTGGCGTTTAAGGTCGTTATATTCTTTTTCTATAGCCTTTTAAAAGCTAGCAGTTAAAGGGTGCTTTCTTAGTTCTTTAAGGTTTCTTAGTTTAGGAGGGAGATTATTCTAATGTAGAGATAAGGATAAGGATCTAGTTTAGCTAATATCCTTTACTAGTCCTATGGCAAAGCCAGCATAATAACTAAATAGGGTAGATAGATTGGCTAGTACTACTGCATACGCTTAGCGTTAAATTTGGTTAGAACCTTTTAGTAGAATAAGGTTGGTAAAAGGATTGGCCGCGACTTCGTTAGCTCGTAGAGCTATATTAGTTGCTCTATTAGATAGTTCTGATAAGCTTAGCTGGGTAGAACCTGTTTTAATTATATTTAAGATATTATCTTAAGGTCCTCCTAGTGTGGTATTTGTTTCTAATAGATCTAGAGATACCGTTCTGCTAGGAGTTAGTAGCTATTTAATATCCTTTATAGGAGGCTTTGCTAAATCGCTTAATATAGTCATTTAATCTGCATTTAAGGTAGGTCTATATAGGATATATTTATCCTTAGGTTTATCCTTATAGAGAGGTTCTAGTAAACCAATTATTTAAATAGTGTCTTCTAATGCTTCCTTTAGCAGGTAGTCAATATTCTAGCCCTTAGGGTTATAGAATAAGGTCTTATTAAACGTGATGTCTCTAGTTTGGATAACTTTATAAAGGCTTAGAATTCAGATTTGGTAGATATTAGTTAAATTATAGCCGACTAGGTGTCTAATTAATACACAAGGAGCTAGTTTGTCTCCCTTTCTAACTTATTTATTTAGCGTATAGGTCTTACAACCGTATTTGTATATATAGGTAAGTAATAGCAGCTTGCCGTAGGCAACCTTGTATGGAGTTTTCCACCCTAGTTACTTATTTAGCGTTTAATTAAGGGCATAGCCAGCAGCAAGGAAAGCTTCTAGTTCTAGAGATAGGGGTAAAAATGCTTCTAGCTGTATAGATCTTAATCGTTCTATAAGGGTTCTTCCAGATCGTTTAGCTTCGCCATTTTATTCCTCTGTATATAGTGCTCGGCATTTAAAGGTAATGCCCTTGTCTGCATACTACGTCTCTAGGGTGTCTTCCATTTATCTAAATGCTTATTCATTATCGCTCTAGAAGAAGATAACATCTTAGTAGAATTATATTTTAATTAAGCGGTAAGTTTTACAAATAGTAGGTAGGACGGTAGCTTTATTCTTATTCTTAGAGGTAAACATAAAGTTAAATTTAGAATATATGTAATAGAAATATATAACGTATCTATTACCGTTATATCCTAGTACTCCAAGGTAGATAATATTAAATACTAGCCGTTTAAATAGTTGAGTGGCTGGAAATTCATATTCTTATCTTTAAGAGATCTGCTATATATGCTTTGCTAATAAGTAAGTTTTATATTTAATTTTAAGCGGTGCTCGTTTAGTAGTTAATTCGGTCAGCTCTGCGCCAATAATATGCTTAGGAAGCTGCTTAATAGCATTAGGTCCTATATAGCTAAGTATTTTATACCATCTTGTAGCTATAGCTCCAATTAGTTTACGGGCTATATGGCTAGGCTAGTACCTCTTAGAGGTTAAGAATGTTAATTAAGTCAAATATAGGGTACTTATAGGCTCTCTATACATTAGTGCCCAGTGGCCCCCTAGTTGTTTCGCATAGTAGACTATTTCGTTAGTTGCTAGACGGTATAGCAAGTTTCGTCCTAAGTCGAAATGGATGTTGTTCTTAGTAGCTCTTAATAGCGCCACGATATTTATAAATATAGTAGGTACTAGCGCTATATAGAATAGCCTTATCTTTAACTTCCCAGTAGGTATATTAACAGTAATGGTTACTGTTCCATAAGCTTAAAATTTCTTAAAATTTCCGCTAGTAATTAGGTAGTCGTCTTCTACAGCTAGGTAGGAGAAGGTAAAGTCTTCTTTATTATTATAGATGTGGGTATCTATACTAGGGTTAAGTATCTAGGTATTCTAGAGTTTAAAAGGAATTTAACCAGTACTAAACGCGGTAGCATAGCTAGTTAGTTTAATAGAAGCTGGGGTTTTAGAATTAAAATTAATTATAAATTCTATGTTCTTTTAATTATTCTCCTTTACTTCCTGTTCTCTTTTTTAGATATAGTTGATAATATATTTAATCTAAGATATAGATAAGATCGTTTTATCTACCTTCTTTTAAACATCTGCCCTTAGCCTCCATCCTTAAGGGCGCTTGTACTTGGCGATATAGTAGCAGTTACTAAATTAATATATAAGGCCGTATAGTAGTAGTAATTCTTTAATTAACGTCTAATACGGATCCTACTGGCCCACGCAGACTACTCCGTCACAGGGGGGAAAACTTATGTATTTACAGGAAGAAAACCCCTGCAGTTAGGTTGGGGGAGGAAAAACCCTAAATTGCCATGTTTGCACGTAGCAGCGGCCCTGCGGGCCTACAGCACGTCCTCCTTCTTAGATGTTTTGAACTCTTTGGGAACCACTGCTTCCTTCTCTAGCTTATCCAAAGCTAGGGTTCACTACGTCCCAGCTAGGCCTTGCCGATCGATCGCTGTGTACTTGTTGCTTCTCCCATATCTTAACCGTCCCCTGTGTGCTATCTCTTATTGACCATTGCCATATACGCCTTGCCTCCCCCCCCCCTAGAGCCATCAAAGGCGTAAGGGGGATTTATCCGTTCTAGCCACCGTAATACTAATAGCGGGATATATTGTGTTGCTTTGGGTATCTTTTGTGCCTAGGCCCTAGCTAGGCCCTTTCTAAGGGTCACCACTCCGTTAAAAGGAGACGAGGAAAACCGTGGGTCGTAATCCAGCTAGGTATTCGGTAGTTAACGGCGAGTGACCGCATGCTCCGCGGGCGATCGCCCTAGGGGTTAGAAGGGGCCGTATATTTGCTTATTCGTTTATTCGTTCGTTCGCGTTCATTCATTCGTTAATATAAGGTCGTCAATGCTTTCAATTGGGGGTTAGGGGACGTTGGATTTCATCTCATATCCGCAAGGATTATACAGGGTTGAATAGGAGCGTAGCAGTCGTCTACTATGAAGGGGGTTACCGTCAGTAGTGGTTTTCAAGATCTCACCATCCCATGTGAAAACTTTTCACTACCCCCCACGACATTTCGACCACCACCACCACAACCTACCCGCAGCTGTGCGACGTCTCTGCGTTGGCTCTGCTGAGTCCAAAGACCAGCAGGTTCGTAGGCCTCACCACGTACAGGTGCAGAGTCCGATTTCGAGGACCTATAAGGCCGTATATGCATTCCTTATACTATCTTAAATTTAAATTAGAATTGCTATTAGAATTGGAATTGCTATTAGAGTCTAAATTGGAATTGGAATTTGCGTTCCCTTAAAGAGTTATAAATGCAGAGTTATTGGCAGTTTAGGTAGACAATGCTTGCTATATGCGGTAGTGCTCCTTAAATTTCTTAATAAGGTCAATAATAGATAGGGCCTTTTTGTCCTTCCGTTCTTTTCTAATAAGGTCTACTTTTAGCGCTCCTGCGAAACTAGAAGAGATAGGTTTAATAGCTTAAATAAAATTGTAATGGGGTCTAAATCCCTAGACGTCTAATAGCTCCAATTGCTCTACTAGTTTATAGATACTCCTCTAGCTGTTTAACCATTTATTAATGCTCTACTTTTTATTGTAGGCTTTTAGAGCTATATACTGATTAAGGACGTCATGCTTTTAACCTAATATAGTTAGGGCTAGTGTTTTCTTAAGTGCTTAAAGCCGTTTATGTATCGTGTTGATGCCGTTAATAAGTAGAAGGTAGGTTACTGATGTTAATTAAATAATATAGTTACTAATATTGCTTATGGCCTGCTCTTTCTTCTAGTATATGCGTAGGTCGTCCTTATACTCTGCGTAGATTTAATTATATATAGTGAGTTAGGTTTAGTCTAGCTGTGCTATTAATATAGCTGCAGAAAGTACGTCCGCAGGTATAGGTTGCTTTAGTAGTTTTAGGCTCAGAAGCTCGTCTTTCTTCTTTAATAGGTTAATATACTGCTATAACTTATTAGTTTTAGCAGTATTTTAAATAATAAAGAACCATAAAAGCTAATTAGATAGCTTGTTAAGAATAAGGTTAATTTTAGATAAAGATTTATTTATATTGGTTGTTATTTTTAGAATTTTAATAGTTTAGGTAGGGTCTAGGTTAGCGTCTTAGCAAAACCTTATTTTAATAATTTAATTTGCTAGTTTATTCTGGTACGTTCTGGTACATTCGTTAAGCTTAATCGTCCGTTTATTTAATAGGTAAAGAAGTTTAAGACAGTTGCAAAGGTAGTAGAAGTAGTAACTTCTTAAATAAGGTAGTATTTAATTAGTTAGTAGGTGGTGCAATCCGGGGTTATAACTGTAAGCTTTATAGTGTGGGAGAATTAAGTAAACGACTTAATTGTAAATCTATAGAAATTAGGTATACTATATACATAAAATACATGGTAAAGGTTGACGGAGACGCTGACGATGATTTGTAACTATTACCTAATTGGCCACCAGGTTGACATTGCCACTCAGTCGGTAATAGGTAATGAATAGGTAATAGAAATGAGTAGTGAGACATGCGATAATAAAAGGCACGGTAGTAAGTCATAAGATGACATCTAACATGGTAGCGGTAGTCGGTTACACTTAGTCTCTACTTTTATTGCGTTCTTAAGGTTTATATACTCCCAGTTAGCTACCCTTTTTCCCTTATCGCTATTAGTTAATAAATACTCCAACTCTATTACCATTTCTACTAATCCTTATATAATCTTTGCAGTGTGGGAGAATTAAGTAAGCAACTTAATTGTAAATCTATGGAAATTAGGTGTAATATATATATAAAATAGGGGCGATAGGTATAGGCAATAGAGACAAGTAGTAAGAAATACGAGATATACAAGGGTAGTGCTAACGCTGTCTTAGAGCCTTCTAAGCTATAGTCTTATATCTTAGGATAGTGCTAATAGTCTATTACACACACCCCTAGATTTAACGGTGTAGTTAAAGCTATATTACCAGTCTTGGCGTAGTATTAAGTTAACAATTTTATTAATCTTCCGCTAAAGCTCCTTATTAGAGAGAGGTTGACGAAGCCAAAGCTCCTCGCTAGTGGCTGATCTATAGGGATTCTCACTAGAGGGCGATCAACGGTCCTAATGTTGTCCATTAAGTTTAGAGGTATGGACCGATCGACTATTAGAATAACGCATCCGATTTCTCCATCGTTTAATAGTAGGAGTAGATCCAATTCTCTATCTAAGTACGTATCCAATATAAGGATCTTTGGGAGGATTACTAGGAATGTCTCTTTAACTATTTCTTCTTCTTTCCTCTCTGTTAGCAGCTGCCAGTATCCATTCTAAAAGATCTTTATATTGTCTCTCTGTACGAGCAGGTACCTATAGCTGGACTAATACTACCCTACTCGGCTAAGACCCTTAGTTATTAACACCTTGTAGAGACCCTTGGCCGTTAACATCTTATAAAGAGATTAATTCTAACCCTATTATAGAATTGCTATCTTGGTCTTCTTATGCCCTAACTTACCTTAACCCATTATCTATCTCTACCTTATGCTTTTCTAGGCCTTAACGTTATAGATATACCCTTAGGCGTTTAAGGACGCTATACTATAGGCCCTATTTTATAGCTAGAGCCATTAAACACTTATAGGGATACGCGGTAACCGTATCCTCTAGTTCCATATAGTAGGTAACATTAGTATCCTTTAAGGTAGCTCTTTTCTATTAATCCTATTCTTATACTAAGTAAAGCCTTACTAGCTTTATTAGGGTTATAGGGTCTAAAGCAAGCTTCTAAAGGTCTTTAACCCTACTAGGAAAACCCTTACCTATAGTATATTTTAAGGAGCCTTTAACCTAAGTAGGCGCTAAAATAGGCTTAATTAATTTGCCAAGCCACTTCCGTAGGGAGTTTAGCTAAATCGCCGTATAGTTATAAAGGGTTATCCTAATGTTGTTAATCTGCATTATAAAACATTTATCTATTAACTTTATTTGCGTTTTGACCTCTATAACTTATGTCTTAACCTTATTAACCTATATCTTAACCTTATTAACCTTAGCATTGACTTAATCTATACCCCTTTTAACCTCCGCTACTCTTATGGCCTAAGGGGCATCGTTATTATATAGGAAAGCTATTAAGTCGCTTAGCACGCTAATAGCGCCATTAAGGTAAGAATTTAAGTCCGTGGTAAGGCTTTAAGGTCGGATAGGTAGGGTTAGGTTAACTAAGGTGGTAGTATATTTATAAACCTTTTGTTGTAGGTTTTTTAATGCTGTATAAAACGGCTTAAATGGGACAGCTAATAAAGCCATTGCGTTAGTAATACTTGCTGTTTCTTCTTTTACGTATATCTAACGTCTACGCAATAGATATTTGTATATTTTAATAAGAATGATAATAGTCTTTAAGCGGGGTAGACAGTTGTTTAAAAGTTAGATTTAACTTAATTATGTGCACTTAAGCGAACCAATGGTAGAAGCTTGCTTAGAAGTTAAGACATGTAGGTTCTTTAAGTGGTCTAAAGTGATTCTTTTTGATTTAATTCGATTGATCAATTAACTAAATCGTTCTTTTATTCGTTAGTTGTTCGTTTAAATAATTAATGTCTAGTGTACCTCCCTAGGAGATCTTAATTTACTTTGATTTAATTTGGTAATAGGCCAATATTAAGTCTTTGGTAACGTAGTAAACGTCGTATTTAGTAACATTGCGGTCGTCGCAACTGGTACCAATATAGGCTAGTGCCGTTATAGGCTGGACTAGTGCCTATATAAGCTTAACTAGTACCAATATAGGCTGGTGCCTCCTCTATAGGTAGCTCTACTAAATTATTTAATTCAAATATAGTGATTTAACCTATATTTAAGGTAGCTATTTAATCTATACTTAAGGTAGATCTTTTTAATCTGTGCTTAGGGTAGACGCTTGGGGTAGTTATTTAATCTATAACTAAAAAAGACGCTTAGGGTACTATAACCAAGGAGGACGCTTAGGGTAGAACCCAAGGTATACGTTTAATATGCTTTACTTATAAGCAAACTTCACATTTAATTTTAAATGATGCTCATTCGTTAGTTCTGACGTGGTTTCTCTTAAATATTATTTGGTGACTATCTATCTAGTATCTAGTTAAGTCGTAGTCCTGCTTAGATTATTCTATACTATTTTAGTAATCGTCCATGTTACGGCGCTGGTGGAAAACGGTGGATTATGGCAGTGGATTATAGCGGACAATCGCAGACAGTTTCAGACAATCTCGGACAGTATTACGGTACTAGCAAATTGCCACAGATTGCCGCAGATTGCGGTTACGTGACGCGAGGATCGCATAAAACATTAAGCGGCGCTGCTCTTCTTCTTCTTTCCTTTCTCTAGCTTTAGATCCTTGTTTATAGACATTCCAATTATATAGGCTTGCGTGTCCCTCTTGCTGTGCTTATGCCTTAATTAACTAAGTCGCTAACATTATCTAAAGCTTATTATTACTCTTTCTTCCTAAGAAGGAACTTAAATATATCTATTTATAAGACCATAAATAGGACAAGGACATAGAATAGGACCCTAAGGACATTACCAGGACTATAAGGACAGGACAGACCCAAGAACCAAAAAAACATAAATAGAACGCGAAATCTAAGAATAGGACACGCATGGACCAGAACCCCTAGAAAATAAACAAACACCGGAAATTACCTAAAACCCTTACTATTATGCCAAGAAATATAGTAGCTGGCAAAGCTGCTGTAGGACCTATAAATACCTCTAATAGTGAAACAGTTGCCGTCTTAACCCCCTAGGAAGAGCTTATAGCAGCCAATACTAAAATTAAACGGCTTTAAGAGCTGCTTAAAACCAAAGACACCCCTACACCTAGTAAGGAGTCATTAGACACCTAGAGACTTGCTATAGTCCTTAAGGCCCTAGCCTAACGTATAGTATTAGCATTGTTGCGGTCCGCGAAGGTTACAGACCCCCTGTTACTTACAGACGGAACTAACCCTATATTTAATAACTGGAAGCTTTAATTACAGGACAAGCTTGAAGTTAATGCAGACCACTTCCCCACTACTTAAGCTAAGATGGCCTACGTCTTTAGCCGTACTAGTAGAGACGCACAGATACACCTACGTCCGCGATACGCCTAGGACTTGGCAGATCCCTTCCTCTCTAGAGACAAGATAATTAACTACTTGTCTTCCATCTATAAGGACCCCTTTAAGGTACAGAACGCCCGCCTTAATTATAAAGCTCTTAACATGAAAACGACGGAGACCTTTTTAGCCTTTTAGACCCGCTTTCTGCACCTAGCTAGCTAAGCCCAAATTCCCCATAAAGACCTAATGCCAGACCTCTTTAATAAGCTTACCCTAGACCTACAGCGCGCCATACTACCAGTTTTTACTATTGTATAGATGCTAAAGGTACTTACAAACCACTGCCTATCTATTAACCAAGGCCTCTGTTAAATTAAGGCATAAGCTAAGCAGTACAAAGCTAGAAACTCTCTAGACTAGACCGCAAGCACTATATAAACGGCCTGTAACACTCTAGCATAATCTGCAACTCTTATAGCACCAGCTATACAGCCCGCCATTAATTTAGCAGCTAGCCATGCAGCTAGTCCTGCTATAGATCTAGCGCACACTTGGCCTATATACAACGACCCCTATAAATAGGCCCTTAGCAATTAAGGAGCTTGCTTCTTATACAGCCAGAAAGACCACTTTATAAAGGATTGCCAGATAAAGGCAAAAACTAGCAAGGTTCTGTTAATTTAGGAGGACAGTACGGAGTTAGAAAAAGAGGAACCCTAGAGAAAGACTCCTCTTTAGGGTTAAAAGGAATTAATATGTCACATATTAATCTGGGTTAGCTAGTTAGTAAAAGAAGCTGCACTATCCCTTATACTTTATTTTGTAATGGATATTAAGTTTTAACCTCTACTTTAGCTAACTCTGGAGTAAATGCCTTTGCCTTAATAGATACCTAGTGCGCCGTAAAGCTAGCTAAATTTTTAAATGCGCCTCTTAAGGAACTACCTAAACCAGTTCCTATTCGCGGGTATAACGGATAAATTAGACCACCTATTATAACTATCTTACGGATCCACCTCTGTGTTAATAAATAAAGGTAGTATAATATCCCCTTTCTTATTACAGACCTAGGAAGCCACAATATAATCTTAAAAAGAAAATGGCTAGCCTATTTAGGCTTACAGCTTAACATACAGAGTAGATAGCTTATCTGGCCTAAATCCCTACCCCCAACCCCTTCCTTTATAAAAGAAATTAGTATTACAATAGAAAACCTTATACAGCCCTAGATTGATACTATTTACTAGGCCAATACTATACATAGGGACCGGGCCTTTAAGAAAGATATACAGCTTAATCTGTAACGGATTTGTATACTATACCGCCCCCAGACTACCTATATTACGCCACCCGCACCAGAGATCTAGGAAATTAGTAGTAACCTAGCTAAGTTCCCCATAGAGAACTTAGGCCCTACATAGCTATAAAGGAAGGCTAGGAATACCAGACGCCATACTAAACTAATAGACTAGAAGGACAACTTACGGAAAATGGAACGTAAGCTAAGGAAGACTATAAACCCTATGCCGCAAAATACGGCCCAATAAAAGTTCGTAAAGAAACCTACGGACCTTCCCCTAGTTGATATCTACTATATTAGCGCCATAGGATTCTACTAGAACTTAGTTCAACCTAATACTATTGCCTTTACCACTAGCTTATATAAAATTAATTAAATAATTAAGGAAAAGGAAAGCAAGCTTAGCGGACAGAAAAGTAAGCTTATAGATAAGGAGCTAGTAGAACAGAAACTGCCCTATTAACACTGGAAATTTAAGGACATATTCTCTAAGGTAGTGTCTGATATACTCCCACCTTACTAACCGTATAACCACAAGATTAAGATTAAGCCAGACAAGGAAGACACCCTTAAGTATAGCCCCCTTTGTTAGCAGTCTACTGCCAAATTATAGGCTATAAAGTAGTACCTTATTGATAACCTAAATAAGGGCTTTATTAAGCCTAGTTAAGCCCCTTTTAACTTGCCTATTCTCTTTACTAAGAAGCCAAATAGAGGACTTTGTTTCTATATTAACTACTATAAACTTAATAATATAACCCACAAGGACCGCTACCCCCTGCCCTTACTTAATAAGACTCTAGCCTAAATAAGTAGAGCTAAAATCTTTACTAAGCTTGATATCTGTTAGGCTTTTCACCGGATTAGGATGGACCCTAAATTAGAAGACCTTACTATATTTTGGACCCATTACGGAATATATAAATATAAAGTACTTCCCTTTAAACTGACTAATAGACTAGCTATATACTAGCGATATATAAACAATATACTCTTTAACTACCTTAATGACTTCTATACGGCCTACCTAGATAATATTATAATTTACTCTAAGAATAAGTTGGAACACAAGGAGTATGTCTATAAAGTCCTATAATAGCTCCAAGAGGCTGGCCTCTAGGCCAATATTAGGAAATTGGAATTTAGTGTTAAGCGCATAAAGTACCTAGGGTTTATTGTTAGTATAAATGGAATTAAGGCAGACCTAGAAAAGACGGCTATAATTAACTAATGGATACCCCTAAGGACTATAAAGGGGGTGCAGTTATTCTTAGGATTCTACAACTTCTACTAACGCTTTATTAAGAACTATAGTAGAATTGCCTAGCCCCTAAGCTAACTTACCTACAAGGACTAGCCCTTTTACTTTAATACCGTATATAAGCAGGCCTTTAATAAGCTTAAGAAACAACTGGTCTCTGCTCCCTTACTTACCCACTTTAACCCAGAACAACCCTTAATGCTAGAAACTAATGCCTTAGACAGCATTATAGCTAGCATTTACTTCTAAAAGCAGACAGACGGAAAATAGCACCCTATTGCTTACTATTCAAAGACTATAATAGATGCTGAGCTAAACTACCCAATTTACGACAAAGAAATGCTGGCCATTATCTCTAGCTTTTAGCACTGGCGAACACAGTTAAAAGGAGCCCCTAAGCCTATTTAAGTAGTTTCAGACCATAAAGCCCTAGAATATTTTATAACAATAAAGGCCCTTACAGCCTAGTAGGCACGCTAGGCAGAGGTCCTATCCTAGTTTAACTTCCTAATTATATATAGGCTAGGTGCTACTAATCGTACAGATACTCTTATAAGGCGTAAACAGGACCTAGATAACTAGGCAGCTATAAAGATCTTATTACGGACTTAGACGCTACTATAACCAGAATGCCTTAACCCCTAAATATGGGCAGAACTAAATACGGACCCTTTAAGCGCTAAGATATGTCCTGTTAATTCTATAAAACTTAACCTTATTAATAAACTGCTATAGGCAAACTATATGGCCCCTTCTTTATAGAAGTACTATAAAAAGGCAAAGGATTCTACCAGCCCATAGTCCCTAGAAAACGGACTACTTAAATACTAGGAACAGCTAGTAGTAGCAAAGGAATAAAACTTATGGACTTAGCTTATCGCCAAAGCACATACTTAGGTCTCTATGGCCCACCCTAAAAAGAACAAGACCTGTAAGATTATTGGTAACCGTTACTACTAGCCCAGAATGGTTATGGATATTGACTGCTATGTACAGAACTGCGATGACTGCCATAGGTCTATAATTCCATAAGATAAGACCCTAGGGCTATTAAAGCCACTCCCAATACCAGAATGCCCCTGGCAGTATATCTCTATAGACTTCTATAAGTTACCTATAGACCGCGATAGATATAATATAGTTATAATCCTAGTTAACTGCTTTAGCAAGCGCCTGTTCTTAATCCCCTGTTATAAGAATATTAATGCTAAAGAGGCGGCCTAACTATATATCCACTATGTCTACCGAATTTATAGACTACTAGATACTATTATATCCAACCATAGGCCATAGTTTATATTAGCCTTCTAAAACAAGTTTACCTAGATCCTAGGTATTAGGCTAAAGCTCTTTATAGCATACCATCCCTAGACAGACAGTTAGACGGAGATTATAAATTAATACTTAGACCAAAGACTCCGGCCCTTTATTAACTACTTTTAGGACAACTGGAGCAAACTACTACCCATAAGAGACTACGCCCAGGCAACCCTACCCTATAACTCTATAGGGTTTGCACCTATTTAGCTAGAAATGGGATACTTACCTTATATAAGCTTTAACTAGAAAAGACTAGAAGGACCACAGACTATATATAAAAAACTATCTTATAAGGAAGCATAGCAGTATGCTAGATGCTTAGAAGAAGTATAGATAGTAGCCTACAAGAACCTAAAGAAGGCCCAGAAATTAATAGAATAGTAGGCAAATAAGTACAGGCGCAAGCCTAACTTTACTATAGGTAACAAGGTCTAGGTTATAATAAAGAACTAGAAGACAGAACGGCCTAGCCATAAGCTAGACTATAAAATAGTAGGACCATATAAGATCCTTAATAAAGAAGGCAACTTATACAAGGTTAAACTTCCAGACTTAATTAAAGTCCACCCTGTTTTCTTACTAGATAGGCTATAGAAAGCTGCAAATAACCCACTACCTGGATAAAAGAATAAGCCTCTACTGCCGATTTAAGTTAATAGTGACGATAAATAGGAAGTTAATAAAATACTAGCCTATAAACTAGTATAAGGAACGCTAAAATACTATGTCCAATGGAAAGGTTACAATCTAGACCCAACCTAGTACCCCGCCTAGAATTTTATAGGTTGCCCCTAGAAGCTTAAAGAGTTTTATAACTAATACCCTAACAAGCCAGAACCCCTAAAGTATCTAAATAAGTGGATGGAGTACTAATATAGTGAAGATAATAAGCTACCTGCCAAGTATATAGATAAGAACACCCTATAGACATAAATACGGACATATAAAGCCTAAGGGCAGGCTTTTTTGAAGGGGGGGGGTAATGTTACAGCGCTGGTGGAAAACGGTGGATTATGGCAGTGGATTATAGCGGACAATTGTAGACAGTTTTAGACAATCTCGGACAGTATTACGGTACTAGCAAATTGCTACAGATTGCTGCAGATTGCGGTTATATAACGCAAGGATCGCATAAAATATCAAGTGGCGCTGCTCTTCTTCTTCTTTCCTTTCTCTAGCTTTGGATCCTCGTTTATAGACATTCCAATTATACAGGCTTGCGCGTCCCTCTTGCCGTGCTCGTGCCTCGATTGACTGAGTCGCTAACAGTCCATCTAGTATTAGCCTTATATTTAGCCCTAGGACCTGCCTCGTTTCTGGCCTATTACCTTATATCTAGTTCTTTTAGGTCCTTGCCGTGTGTCTAGCCTATCTATAAGCTTATAGTACTATAGAAGTCGTCTATTATAACTAGTTATAGGAAGTCGTTTACTTTCGATTTAAAAGGGTTAAAAAGGGTCCAGTTAGCGTCTTGGCGAACCCTTATTTAACGTTTTAATTCGTCAGTTTATTCGTCGGTCGGATTTGATCGTCTATTTAACTAGTAGTAGTAGAGGTCGTCTATAGCGTAATAGCTGTAGATTGGTTATTTGGTTTTTAATTTAAAAGTAATTATAAGTACAAGAGCGGTACCTAGAAGAAGCTCAAAACACTTACAAAGGTAGTAGAAGTAATAACTTCTTAAATAAGGTAGTAGGTTAATTAGTTAGCAGGCAATGCGATCTAGGAGTGCGAGCCAGGCTTATAACTATAAGCTTTATAGTATAGGAGAATTAAGTAAGCAACTTAATTATAAATCTATGGAAATTAGATGTAATATATATATATAATAGATAGTGATGGGTATAGGCAATAGAGATAGGTAGTAAGAAATACGAAATATATAAGGGTAGTGCTGACGCTGTCTTAGAGCCTTCTAGGCCGCAGTCTTATATCTTAGGACAGTACTAGTAGTCTGTTATACCTTATCTGTATATTACTGTAATATCTTAATCTAACTTGTATAGTTAATCTTATTCTTTATCTAACTCTTTAATTCCCTTAAATCCTTATAACTCTAGCTCTTATAGCTAATAGCTTACGCCGTACTTAGCGTCCTTATAAATTTAGTATATATTATTATAATAAAATGCAAAGTATTTAATTAAATACTTCTTAGTCCCGCGTAATATGCTTATATCTATATTATTATACTCTAATAACCTAGTGCTCTTTACCACGTGGTTACTCTATCTACTTTTATAGTTTTTAGTAAAATAACTTTATTTCCCGCAATTTATATAAGCTTCTTTTTTAAACTATTCTTCTTACTATAGAGTTCGCCTAAATGTCCTCTACTACTAAGATCCCTAATTTAGCCTCTACTTCTTAGTTCTATAATTACTTAATCCTTAACCTCTAGGTTTCTATAGTTTCTTATTCTACTCCTTAAATTCTTTAGTACTACTTAGGTCTATTAGCTCTAGTCTACTATTCTATAGTTTTTAACTTTACGTCTATTACTACATATCCTTTATTTTATATAACTATAAAACTCTATCCTAGCCTTTCTTAGCCTACTCCCTTTAATAGATTCCATTATTAATCTTAATTACTTAATTAATTAGTTCTCTTAGAGTATCCGTATCTTTTATTAAAATAATTACATCTTAGACTTTTACTTTAAGTCCTTACTTATACTATACTATAAGCGCCCTATTATTCTATTTAACCTATATAGTAAGTGTTTAAAACTATATTATATACTTAATTGCTAAGGTATATTATACTAGGTTCTAAAGCCTTTATTCCACTATTATTATTACCTCTAGATTTTTAAATATTTGTATAAGTTAGTTCGCGAATCCTTACTAACTTAATATAAGGGATATTATTGCGGACACCTTGGGTTGCCTTCAGGACAACCTCCGGACGCCCCTTAGATAGTCGCCGGTCACGTGCCGGAGGCACGTGCCCGTAGTATATAGTCTCCACAATCCTAAAGGCCTTACCTCCTTAAGGATTCGTCTCTCTTACCAATTTATCCTGTTCCACAATCGTGTCTTTATAGCCCCCTATCTATAAAGTCCCCTTATATTTGAATCCTTCCTACTCTATCTAGAAGGGCAGCTGGCTTTAAGGACTAGATTGTTTATTTATATCTTTTGTTTACATCTACCATTCTCCCTTAAAATCTCGCGACAACCTAAATAGAAACTCCACGAATACCTTATAGACAGCCGTCACGCTAAGGCAGGAAGGTCCCTCTAATAGTAAGAGATTGCGATAATATAATCCTCTGGGTAAGACAGCCGAATAAGCCCTAACACCTAGATGCACTAAGAGCTCGAAGACTCTCGCATACCTACGGTCACTAGCAACGCTAAGGAAAACACAGACACCCTCTATAATGGTCGCAACACTACTAGAAAGTAGCCGGAACCCCTCCAGCCCCACTTAGGCCAATTAGAAGATTAAGCGCTAGACATAACCCTAAAATCTTCCCCTAAGCTAGAAATACCAGAGGAATACACTAACGCGCCTAATTAGGGACCCAACTGGAACCCTCCCGGAAGACTACCGGCCCATAATTGGCATAGTAGCGGCATATAGACTGTTTATAAGCTAAGCGGGCCTACCCCTTTAGGCAATCTAACCTAACCACTAACTTAAGACTTAAGCCTTGTAGGGAAACCCGCATTAGTTACTGGTACTAATACTACCTCTATAGCCAGAGCTTCCCCAGGCCTAAGGTCGGAAAGTTAAGAGCCCCACACCAATTTTCTTTAAGGAGGATATTGGGAAGCTGCCGCAAGGCTCTCAGAAGCTATATAGGAAGGAGCCACTAATAAATATATTCAAAACCTCTAGGGGTAGGTCTAGATCTAGTAGAGCTTAATTTAAGCCAGATAAAATCTTTTATAACCTAGCTAAGGCTAAGGGCCTCCTAGGGGATACCTAGTACCTACCTAAGAAGGTATAGAAGACTTAGAGAGGTATCTACACAGCAAATAGAAAAAGGATATAGACTAACTGGCTAAGGTCTCTAGTAGTCTAGAACTCCGCCAGAGACCCAACGCCCAATAGTTAGACGATTGGGTTTGTAAAATAGATAACTTCTTTAAGATGCTAATAATATAAGATAATACCAAAGAGCGTACCTGTTGGATTATTAGCAAGATTAAAGATTAATCCCTAAACCAGATTATACTAAATTAGCTTAATAAAGAGTAAATTATTATATAGCTGTAGCTGTAAACCTTCCTAAAGAAGTAGACTTAAGATCCGTATATTGTATAATACGATTACGCAGAACTATTCTGGAATGGGATATAGCTTAACCGCCACGATTTCTGCCAGTTTATAAACTTTATAGAAACTCGTACTTAACTAATAGATTTAGAGCCCTTTAAAAACGAGGACGGTAGTATCTATAAAAAGGAGAAAATCGGATTTATCTAGGCTAGAATTAAGCTAGCAATTTATAATGAAATAAAGCGCGTAGGAGCCCTATCGCGGATTACTATATATACGGATTTTAAACGAGCGGTTCTAAACGCCAAGGATGCGGTAAGGAACTAGACCTCTTCTAGTAAGAAGCTAGGGGGTAACTAGAAATGTAGGCACTCTGGTAGTAACATAGGACAGACCTAAACTTTAAAGAAGCCGTTCTTAAAGAGAAATCCAGAAGGGTTAAAGTTAGGGACCTTAAGTAATAGGAAAGACTCCTAGGGCTAACCTAATACCCATCTAGCACCCTTATGGGAACACTCTAAAAAGTTAAGAGAAAACTTCTCCGGAGGCAAACCTAATTAGAAAAACAAGCAGGGCGATAACCGTACTAATAATCTAAAAAAAGAAAAGCCCTAGTCATAGACCTCTCCTAGCTATAACTAGGGCAAGATACGGAAGGAGAGACTCTCTATATTGCTATTAAGCTAGAAATAGTACTCCCTATAGGCGAGGTACGTTAGTTCTAAGCACTGTATAATAGCGGCGCTGAAATCAATCTTATATAATATAATTTGGTAAAAGAGTATAAGCTTATCCCATTGCTAAAATAGCGGAAACCTATTATAGGGTTCCTAGATAAGTATTAGATTAAACTATATAGTGCCTATAAGCTTATAGTATTAGTAGCTGATATATATAACCGCACTAAGGTAGTCGGCCCGCAACCCTTCTAGGCGGCTAACTTCGTAGGCTATAACCTTATTCTTGGATATCCTTGGCTTGCGGAAGTAGATCCTAAGATACGCTTTAAGACAGGAGCCTTTAAATAGTGGAACAATAAAGAATTGGAAGGGCGTATTTTACTAATAAGCTTAAAAGATATCCTAGAAGATATAGCTCTAGGAGAAATAGTATACGCCCTACACCCAAAGGAGTATTAGATCTAACCCCTATTCTATAGCAAGATAGGTATAGAGCCTAGTATAGGCGATAACCCTTCTATAACGGATACCCTATAGGGAACTACTGGATAGGTCGTAAAGACACTACAGGGAGGCGGCGATCTTAAAGATCCTATAAGATACTTCTACCGCTATAGGTTACTCTAGCTTAAGTAATACGCAGAGAGTATGCTATAATACCTTAAATGCTATATTAAAGAGTTCTCTACCTGTCTGAATAAGGTTCTGTAATATAGTAGACACAGTTGCTTGTAACCAATTGGGTTGACCACGTGAGCTAAGCGAGCTCAGGAGATCCATCAAATTCCACCTATAGAAGTAGGAGGAAAGAAGAAATCGATTGAAACCAAAAACCCCCCCACCGTGATTCCTACACTACCCTCTACTGGCTACTATATAAAACTGTCTAATGTATAGTGGTAACTATGTACAAACAGCTACTATAGCGCGCGACGCTGCCTATAAGTGTTCTAAGGGACCTCCGGGACCTACCTAATAATAATATAGAGGACAAACGCGACCCTAATTTGTTAAATATCCCAGCAGGCCTAAGGGACTTACTAAGGGTATTTTTAGGCAGATAAGTAAAAGTCCTTTAGCGGAACTCGGAATACGATTATATAATTAATCTGGAAGAAGGCAAATAACCACTAAACCTTTCTATCTATAACCTCTCTTATAAAGAGCTTAAGATCCTACGGGAGTACCTTAACGGCTTACTAGAAAAGGGATGGATACGGCCCAGTAAGTTGCCAGTAGGCACGCCGATCCTCTTTGTCCCAAAACCAGATAGGACTATAAGGCTATATATAGACTATCGCGGTCTTAATAAGATTACAATTAAGAACCGTTACCTACTACTACTAGTTAGTGAAATGCTGGACCGACTATTTAGGGCGAAGATCTTTACGAAGCTGGACCTATAAGACGCCTATTATAGGCTCTATATTAAAGAAGGGGATAAATGGAAGACTGCTTTTAAAACCTAATACGGCCACTTTAAGTATATGGTAATGCCTTTTAGGCTAGCTAATGCGCCTATAATATTTTAATTGTATATTTATAGAGCCTTAGGGGGACTAGTTAACCGCATATATATTATCTACTTAGATAATATTCTAATCTACTTAGAAGATAAGGATTAGCATAAGTAACACGTCCGCGAAGTACTAGAACGCTTGGATAATTAGGGCCTCTACGCTAAGGTGTTAAAGTATATCTTTAACACTAAGCAGGTTAAGTTCCTGGGTTACATTATAACGCCTATAGGTGTAGTTATAGACCTAGTATAAGTGTAGACAATCTAAGAGTAGCCAGAGCCGGAGAGCTACTAGGATATTTAAGTGTTCCTAGGCTTTGCCAATTTTTATAGGCGCTTTATCTATAACTACTTGGACGTCGCCTAACACCTATTTAACTATGTTACTAAAGCTTTTTAAGACCCAGCCTAAGGAGCAAAAAGCTTAAAGGCGGGAAGGAAGAAAACTAAGAAGGGACTAACTAAATAGTATAAACTATAGATATGGCCTAGAAAGATCTAGAAAGCCTTTTGGGAACTACGCATAAAGTTTACAGAAGCTCCATTATTGCGGTATTTTAACCCAGATTAGCCACTAATAATAGTTACTAATATATCGAATTTTGCCCTTATTAGTATTCTACTGCAACCCAATAGGTATCTAGACGCTATCCAGCTCTATTAGAGACCGGTAGCATTCTATAGTAGAAAATTCCAGGGACCTAAAGTTAGGTATTATACCTATAATAAGGAACTGCTTACCATAGTCAACTGCTTTAAATAGTGGCGACACTACCTTAAGCACGCAAGCTATACCACTTGTATACTCTTAGATTATTATAATCTACGCTACTTTATAACTATAAAGGAGCTTATACTTTAATAAGCTAGATAGGCAGAGGAGCTTGCGTGATTTAACTTTAAGATTAAATATAAGCTAGGGGAAAATAACCCTACTAACGGACCGTTATAACGGCTAGACTATGCTAAAGGCTTTAAAATGGGAGAAGGAAAATAGATAATAGATATCTTACTCCCTACATTGCAGAATAAGCTCTAGGTGTGGGATGCTCGAGTACTTATAGCTCTATGTACCGAGTCTTAGGCAGTGCAAACCCTATTGGTCTCCACTAACGTTTTGGCTAGTACCTAGTCCGTTGCCAATAAGGGTCCGAAAATACCTGGATAGGACGTCCCTAACACAAGTTTGGAACCTAGTAATACACTACCCTTAATTGCTAAGCTATCCCCTTAAACTAAAAGTAAAGCTATAGAGTAATTAGAACCTAGAGCCCTGTAATAACCAAAGAACTTTAACCTCATAGCGGCCTTCCTGACGCACACGCACTAAGAAGTTACAAAATCTATAGTACCATCTAGTCTTGTACTTGGAGCAGTATAAGGCAAAACAGCTTTTACCCAGGAACTATCCAAAAGGTTAACGGATCTTATTTATAAGGTGCAACAGAGGGACGCCTCCTATGCCATCTTTAATGCGGAAGTAGACCGGAAACGTGATGGAAAGGAAGCTAAAAGGTGCTAAAATTAGGAACTGGACCTAATGGGCCTACTACATAGAAATAGTAAGGTTTAGGTGCTATAAGAAGCAAATCTATAATAGAAGATCCTTATAAGGAATTACAATGATTCTCTAGGCGGCTACTATGGTTAAGTTAAGATAGTGGAATTACTTTAATGCAAATACTACTGGCTAAAGCTTAAGCAGGAAGCAAAGGAGTACATTAGCTACTATAAGAAGTGTTAAGTATATAAAATCCAAAGGCATAAGCTATGGGGTTTACTTAAATTAGTTCCCCCCGCTAGTAAGCTATAGCAACATTACGCTATAGACTTTATTACGGATCTCCCGCCCTTAAAATATGGGTAAGAATAAACATACAATTTAGTCCTAGTACTTATTAATAGGTTTTCAAAGTATGTCTAATACCTTCCTATTAACAAGACGATTAATATATAAGCACTTGCAAACCTAATTAAGAAAAAATACTTTCTTAAAGTAGATTAACTATACTCTATTATTACTGATAGGGGCAGCGTCTTTATAAGCTAGTACTGGTTAGATCTATGCTTTTATTTAAAGATAGACCACTATTATAGTACGGCTTTCTACCTGTAGATAGATGGGCAAATAAAACGCCAGAACTAGGAACTGGAGTTGTATCTATAAATGTATTTAAACTACTAGTAAGACAATTAGTGCGAGCTACTTCCGTACGCGGAGTACGCTTATAACTTAAAACAATATGCATTATATTAGTTTGCACTAATCCAGATTGCCTATAGCGTCCAACTATTAGGATTTAATGGTATACCTAACAATTACTGGCTAAGGCCGTATAATTAATTATGGGATCCTACTAGGAAGTTTAAGGACATCTACAGGAGAGTATAAGGATACCTTAAGGAATGGGAGGAGTAATAGAAGTATGCGAAGCAGAGCCTATAAGATGCGCAAGAGCAGCAGAGACTTTAGTATAACTGTAAATACTAGGATAAGTATTTCGGCGTAGGCAATAAGGTTCTATTACGTTTAACAAATATTAAGACCTATTAACTATTAAAGAAGCTTGATATAAGATACCTAGGTCCCTTCTAAATTAAGGAATGAATTAGCAAGCTAGCCTACTATCTCTAGCTACTCCTATCTATGGCCCGTATGCATCTAGTATTTTATGTAAATCTACTAGAGCTATGGTATAGACTACTACCGGAAAAGAACTTCCGTCTAGGCCTAATTGAATACCCTAAAGTAGTGGGCGAGCGGTATAAGGTTGAAGCTATACTACGCTATAAGTCTGTTGAGAATAAGCTTTAATATAAAGTTAAATAGCTAGGCTGGCCCGCTAAGGACTCTATATGGGAACCAGAGGATCACCTTAATTATTGTAAAGATATTCTAAAAGAATATTGGGACTAAGGTCTATAATCTACAAATCGCAGAAAGCGCTCTGATACTACGGTGTTATTGCAACTTATAAAGAAAGCTCGTGGTAGGCTAAGAGAGGCCTTAAAGAGTAAATAGGTTAAATTGGATATGGAACGGATAAGCTCCGGAAACCATAAGGATTAATTAGGGCTACGGCTTAAGGCAGGACAGGTCCTTAGCCTTTTTACGTATATAGCATAGAATTAATAGGGTATTTTGCTAGAATTGCATTCCTATTTATTAGTCTATATTAGGAACAGTGTTCCTATACCTTCCTAAATGCTTTATAAGGCCTTCCTAATTGCTACTATGTATAAGAATTAATCCTAAATACCTAAATTGAAAGCTACTATGCCTTATCCCTAGGTGCAGGATTAGTATCCATTAGCCCACTAAGTAATGGCTAACGGGAATAAGATCTAGATTTAGATCCCTTAGTAGGAGTACGGGTAGGTATAAAAACGGGGGTAGGCTGATAAGGTGTAGATAGAGCAGAGATCCTTAAACGCTTAACACTAATATTAGGCCCAAACCAGTACTAACGAAGTTCTTAAGGTGTAAGCTTGTAGTTAATAAAGATACGCTTAAGCCTAGAATAAATAGAGATGTTAGCTGGCTGGCAAAGACCAGAACCACTAAGACCTTACTATAGTAATCGTTAGTTACCTATCCGCTAGGTACCCGAAGGGTAACCTACCTAATACCACATTATATTATGCTTTTTTAAAACTTAATGCGTATACGCGAACTCCTTTTTATGGTAAACGGCGACCTTCTTTTTATTACCCCCATCCCTTACCCTATCCTTAATATACTAACCTTGCTCCCTTATTAGGCGTTGCTAGCTAGCTTGCTAGGAATTATAGGCAGTGTAGATGGCTGTGGCATAGTCTTGAATTTAACCTAGATATTTAGCGTTAGTGCTAGAATAAGAGAGAGCCTGGGCGATGTAGTAGTTAAGGACATTAAAGGATTGTCGCCACTTAGGCCTAGGCTATATTAAAGCCTAAAGTTAGTAATGGAAACCTATTAAGGATAGGAAAGCTTACCTTAACATAACTGCCGCTCTTAGTACGCATGCATCAATTATAAGGACTAAAGGTGTTGGACCTTATGTAGTGGGTTTTGTTGTAAGTATCTAGAATCTTTTTATTAGACTTCTGGTCTTTTAAGGACGTGTATATAAAGTTATTTAGGCAGGACCAGTACTAGTTGTGGGTTAGTGGAGGTTGGGGTTCTATATATAGCGGTAGGGCTAGAATACGCTATGGAATTAGATTAAAAGAGCAGTTAGCAGGAGAATAAAGAGGCATATTAAATTAATAATGGAAAAAAAGAAAAATCTTAATAATATATCAAAGATACGTCCAAATTTGGACGAAGGGTGATAATGGGAAGTAAGGTGTTAAAGAAAAGGAGCAGCTTAATAAGCAAGGTATCTCTATACTTTACCTCCTAATACCCTTCTAGTAAATAGCCGCAACCTTGCCGATATAACTCCGTTATAATAGCGTAATTTAGAAGGAAGGAAACACGCGTATAAGCTATTTAGTTATTACTTCCTTACAAAAACTAATTACGCGGCTGGGGAAGGCAATTAAGATGTTAATTATAGACGTATATAGGTAAAATTATACCTAAACGATACTATGGTATTAAAGAATAACATTATAGATGTTCTTAATAAATCATATAATAGCTAGAGGCGCTATTGTAAAGTGTCCCTTCTGTTTGCTAGGTAGTAGAGCTACGCCAAATATATAGCACAGAACTAACGAGAAAGGATTATAGATTAATATCTTAAAGGTTAAAGACGATGGCAAGCTAAGGCTCTGTACGTTAAATCCCATACTAAAAGGTCCTATAGAACCATATTAGGAACACCAAATTGCCTATAATACTCGCGATTGATTACAGACCGGCATAAAGGCTTAGAAGTAGAGTTGCATAAAAATCCTTGGGTTAGCCTAGGTAGTCACCGGCACGTTTCTAGTAGGCTTCTAAGGGGTCTTCTAGCAATCCTTGCGTCTTTTCTCCAGTTATATTTTTTCCTTATTAAGGTTTTTAAGAGTTTAAAGCAGGGGTTAGATAGATAGATAATATATAGCGGCTTACTAACATCTCTCCGAACCCCTTTTAGGACGAGCCCTTATAATCTCCCTACTGTAAGGTAATGGCGATTAGGGGCCGACCGCAAGAAGGGGGGGGGCAATATAAGGGATATTATTGCGGACACCTTGGGTTGCCTTTAGGACAACCTCCGGACGCCCCTTAGATGGTCGCCGGTTACATGCCGGAGGCATATGCCCGTAGTATATAGTCTCCACAATCCTAGAGGCCTTACCTCCTCAAGAATTCGTCTCTCTTACCAATCTATCCTATTCTACAATCGTGTCTTTATAACCCCCTATCTACAAAGTCCCCTTACACTTAAGAATATATACTTAGCCTTTTAATTAGTAGTTATGTCTCCGTGTTTCTATATCTTAGTAAGGTAAGATTTAAACTACTTAAGTACTCTATCTATTAGGAATAGTCCTATATAGACTACTTAATTTATTAGTGTTACGGCTCTGGCAGAAAACGGCAGAACTTGGCTGGTAGAACTTAGCAGAACTTGTAGTTACGTGACTAGAGGACCGCATAAAAGAACCCTGCTTTAACCGGCACTGCTTTTTTTCTCCTTTCCTTTCTCTAGCTTTAGATCCTCGTTTATAGATAATCTAATTATATAGGCTTACATGTGTCCTACATTCTGTGCTTATGTTTTAATTAACTAAGTTGCTAACATTATCTAAGCTTATACTACTCTTTCTTCCTAAAAAGGAACTTAATTATATCTATAAGACTATAAATATAACAAGGATATAGAATAGGACCTAAAGGATATTACTAGGACTATAAGAACAGGACAGAACCCTAAGAATATAAAGGGAATATAAAAAGAACCCTAAGAACTAGACATATATAGACTAGAACCCCTAAAGATATTACCCAGAATTACCTAATACCCTTACTACTATACTAAGAAATAAAGCAGCCGGCAAAGCCGCTATAGGACCCTTAAATGCCTCTAATAGTAAAATAATTACTATCTTAACCCCCTAGGCGGAGCTTACAGCAGCTAATACTAAAATTAAATAACTACGAGAGCTGCTTAAAGCTAGAGATACCTCTGCATTTAATAATAAGTTATTATTAGACACCTAAAGACTTGCTACGGTTTTATAGGCCCTATCTTAGCGCCTTAGTAGATCCTCTAAGGCCTATATAGTACTATTACGGTCTGCGAAAGTTATAGACCCCCTATTACTTATAGATGGAACTAATCCTACCTTTAATAACTGGAAGCTCTAATTATGGGATAAGCTTAAAGTTAATACGGACCACTTTTCTACCCCTTAAGCCAGAATAGCCTGTGTCTTTGGCCGTCCTGGCGGGGATATCTAGACGCACCTACGTCCGCGATACGCTAAGGACTTAGCAGACCCCTTTATCTCTAAAGAAGAAATAATTAACTACTTATCTTCTATTTATAAGGACCCCTTTAAGGTATAGAATGCCCACCTTAACTATAAAGGCCTAAATATAAAAATAATAGAGACCTTTTCGGCCTTCTAGACCCATTTTTTATATCTAGTCGGCTAGGCCTAAATCCCCTAAGAAGATCTGCTACTAAACCTATTTAATAAGCTTACCTTAGGCCTATAGCGAGCTATACTGCTAGTCTTTACTACTATATAGACGCTAAAGGAACTAATAGATTAGTGCTTAGCTATTAATTAAGACCTCTATTAAATTAAGATATATGCTAAGTAGTATAAAGCTAGGAACCCTTTAAACTAGACTATAAGTAATATAAGAACAGCTAATAGTACCCTAGTATGGGCCGCAACTCCCACAGTACTAACTGTTTAGCCTACCGTTAATTTAGTAGCTAATTACGCAGCTAGTCCTACTACGGGCCTAGTATAGACTTAGCCTATATATAGCAACCCCTATAGATAAGCCCTTAGTAATTAAGGAGCTTACATTTTATACGGCTAAAAAGACCACTTTATAAAAGACTACCTAATAGCGGTAAAGATAAATAAGGTCCTATTAATCTAGGAGGATAGTATAGAGTTGGAAAAAGAGGAACCCTAGAGGAAAACTCCTCTTCATGGTTAAAAGGGATTAATATGTTATATATTAATCTAGGTTGGCTAATTAGTAGAAGAAGTTATACTATCCCTTATACTTTATTCCGTAATAAATATTAAGTTTTAATCTTTGCTTTAGCTAACTTTAAAGTAAATACCTTTGCCTTAATAGATACCTAATACGCTATAAAGCTGGCTAACCTTTTAAATACGCCTCTTAAAGAACTGCCTAAACTAATTCCTATTTATAGGTATAATGGACAAATAGGGCTACCTATTATAACTATCCTATAGATCTATCTCTATGTTAACGGACGATAATAGTATAACGTCCCCTTCTTTATTATAGACCTTAGAAGCTATAACATAATCTTAGGAAGAAAATAGCTAGCCTATTTAGGCTTATAGCTTAATATATAGAATAGACGGCTTATGTAGCCTAAAACTATACCCCCTATACTTTCCTTTATAAAAGAAATTAGTATTATAATAAAAAACCTTATACGGCTGTAGATAAACACTACTTACTAGGCTGATGCTATACGAAGGGACCGGGCTTTTAAGAAAGATATATAGCTTAACCCGTAACGGATCCGCATACTACGCCGCCCCTAGACTACCTATATTATACCGCTTATACCAAAAATTAAAGAAATTAGTAATAAGCTAGCTAAGCTCCCCATGGAAAACCTAGGCCCTATATAGCTATAAAGAATAGCAAGGAATATTAGACGTTATACTAAACTAATAGACTGGAGGGATAACTTATAGAAGATAGAATAGGAGCTAAGAAAGATTATAAACCCTAAACTATAAAATACGGCCTAATAAAAGTCTGAAACGAAACCTATAGACCTCCTACTAGTTAATATCTACTATATTAGCGCCGTAGGATTTTACCGGAACTTAGTTTAACCTAATACCGTTGCCTTTACCACTAGCTTATATAAAATTAATTAAATAATTAAGGGAAAGGAAAATAAGCTTAGTAAATAGAAAGGCGAGCTTATAAATAAGGAGCTAGTAGAATAGAAACTACCCTATTAACACTGGAAATTTAAAAACGTCTTCTCTAAAGTAGCGTCTAATATACTCCTGCCTTACTAACCGTATAACTATAAGATTAAGATTAAGCCAGGTAAGGAAGACATACTTAGCTATAGCCCCCTTTATTAGTAGTCTACTGCTAAATTATAGGCTATAAAGTAGTATCTTATTAATAACCTAAATAAGGGCTTTATTAAGCCTAGTTAAGCCCCTTTTAACTTACCTATTCTCTTTACTAAAAAGCTAAATAAAGGGCTTTATTTCTGTATTAACTACTATAAACTTAATAATATAACCCGTAAGGACTGCTACCTACTACCCTTACTTAATAAGACTTTAACTTAAATAAGTAGAGCTAAGATCTTTACTAAGCTTAATATCTATTAGGCCTTTTACCGGATTAGAATAAACCCTAAATTAGAAGATCTTATTATATTTTAGACCCGTTACAAAATATATAAATATAAAGTACTTCCTTTTAGACTAACCAATGGACTAGCTATATACTAGCGATATATAAATAATATACTCTTTAACTACCTTAACGACTTCTATACAGCCTATCTAGATAATATTATAATCTACTTTAAGAATAAGTTAGAATATAAGGAGTATGTTTATAAAGTCTTACAATGGCTCCGCGAGGCTAGCCTTTAGGCCAATATTAGGAAATTAAAATTTAGTGTTAAGCGTATAAAGTACCTAGGGCTTATTATTAGTATAAATAAAATTAAGGCAGACCTAAAAAAGATGGCTATAATTAACTAATAGGTACCCCTAAGGACTATAAAGGGGGTATAGTTATTTTTAGGGTTCTGTAACTTTTACTAACGCTTTATTAAGAACTATAGTAGGATTACCTAGCCCCTAAGCCGACTTACCTATAAGGACTAGCCCTTTTACTTTAATACCGTATATAGGCAGGCCTTTAACAAGCTTAAGAAATAACTAGTCTTTACTTCCTTACTCGCCTACTTTAACTTAGAACGGCCCTTAACGCTAGAAACTAATGCCTTAGATAGTGTTATAGCTAGCGTTTACTCCTAAAAGCAGATAGACGGAGAATAGCACTCTATTACTTACTATTTAAATACTATAGTAGATGCTAAGCTAAACTACCCAATTTATAATAAAGAAATGCTAGCTATTATCTCTAGCTTTTAATACTAGCGAGCCTAACTAAAAGACACCCCTAAGTCTATCTAGATAGTTTCTAATTATAAGGCCTTAGAATATTTTATAATAATAAAGGCCCTTATAGCCTAATAGGCGCGCTAGGCGGACACCCTATCTTAGTTTAACTTCCTAATTATATATAGACTAGGCGCTACTAACTATGCGGATACTTTTATAAGGCGTAAATAGGATATAGATAACTAGATAGCCGTAAAGATCTTATTATAAACCTAGGCGCTACTATAACTAAAGTACCTTAACCCTTAGATATGGGCAGAACTAAATATAGACTCTTTAGACGCCAAGATATATTCTATTTACTCTATAGAACTTAATCTTATTAATAAACTACTATAGGCAAATTGTATAGCCCCTTCTCTATAGGAGTACCGCAAAAAGATAAAGGATGTTACTAGCCTATAGTTCCTTAAAAATGGACTGCTTAAGTATAAGGAATAACTAGTAGTAGCTAAGGAATAGAACTTATAGACCTAGCTTATTGCGGAAGCGCATACTTAAGTCTCTACGGCCTACCCTAAAAAAAATCCTATAAAATTATTAGCAACTATTACTACTGGCCTAGAATAGTTATAGATATTAATCGCTACGTATTAAACTGTAACAACTACTATAGGTCTATAATTCTATAAGATAAAACCCTAGGACTATTAAAACCACTCCCAATACCAGAGCGCCCCTAGTAGTATATCTTTATGGATTTTTATAAGCTACCTATAGACCGTAACATATACAATATAGCTATAGTTATAGTTAACTACTTTAGTAAGTGTTACGGCACTATTATAGACCCTAGTTAGGGGCTTGGCCGAGCCGAGCCTTGGCGCTATGTATATGGACGTGTCCTTTCCTCGACTTTCTTCTAGTCCTTGTCTTGGAATTCTTGTTTACTGGCTACTAATAGATTCTGTTCTTTTGACTAAGCCTTTATAGTAAGCGCCCGTTCTTAATTCCCTATTATAAGAATATTAATGCTAAAGAAGCGGCCTAACTATATATTTACTATATCTACTATATTTACGGACTACTAAATACTATTATATCTAATTACAGGCCGTAATTTATATTAGCCTTTTAGAACGAGTTTACCTAGATCCTAGGTATTAGGCTAAAGCTTTTTATAGCATACTACCCCTAAATAGATGGCTAGACGGAGATTATAAACTAGTATTTAGACTAGAGACTCCGACCCTTTATTAACTACTTTTAGAATAATTAGGCTAAACTGCTACCTCTAATAACCTATGCCTAGGCTACCCTACTCTATAACTCTATAGGATTTACACCTATCTAGCTAAAAATAGGGTACTTACCCTATATAAGCTTCGATTAGAAAAAAACGAAAGGGCCACGGACTATATGCGAAACACTATCTTATAAGGAAGCCTAGTATTACGCTAAACGCTTAAAAGAAGCCTGGAAAGTAGCTTATATAAAACTAAAAAAAGGCCTAGGGATTAATAAAATAGTAGGCAAATAAGCATAGGCGCGAGCCTAACTTTACTGTATGTAATGGGACTAGCCTAGTTATAGTAGGAATGTCTCGGTGAAACATTTGATAGATAACTATCTAAAGCTGTCTGCAACTGTCTACGACTGTCTATAACTGTCTGTGACTGTCTATAACTGTCTGTGACTGTCTGTAACTGTCTATAATTATCCGCCATAATTTACTGTTTTCTACTAGCGTTGTAATACTAAAGTCTGTTAAAGACCGTATGTATATATATGCACGCATTAACCACTAAAACCACTAACTGTTTAATTATACAATTCTCTTGTTATTCCTTTCTCTTTCTTATATAACGTCTTATACTCTATAAGAGCTATATACCCTTAGATTTAAATAGAATTTATATTATTTCTTTAAACCTTCCCTAAAGCCTCTTCGCGCCCTTATATTACGTTGTGTTAAAATAACTATTATTAAAATAGCAAACAAACCTAAATCCCTTTTAATAACTATGAGTATTATATTCCTAGTTGGGAATAGTTAACTATAATGCAATAGTTTTTTATAGATGCCTTAGCTTAGCAGCAGGCTATACTAAAAGCCCAGTATTAGCGATTAATAGAAGTACTCCGCAAAGAACTCTATAATATTAAGGCACTTATAATGGAGACCCTAATAGCAATATCTCTAAATAAGATTAAAATAACTATATCTAAACCCGATCTGTTAAATGCGAATACTAAACTAGTAATAGTAACTTAACCCGTATATATAACGAACCTAGTATCTATTATAAAATCTAAAAAGCTCTCTAATATTTAATAGAAATTGAAATAACCTATGTCCCTTTATAACTAAGCTCCGTCTTAAACTTTTAATAAACTGCAATTAATATCCTACCAAAACTAGCAAGGTTAGCTATAGAATGTCTTAATTAAGTAAGGACGCTATACGAACTATAGATCTATTCTTCTATAATAGCACCTTTATTAATTTTAAAATCTTTATCTCTCTGCTAAAACAAATATATAATAACGCTAGCCGCGAATATATAGCTGTTACTAAACTTAAAAACCTATAATAACGGAACCAAGACTTTACTAGCTTATTTTTGGAATTTTTAGGCCTTATTAGCGAGCTAGATTGGAATAAAGCCGCTAGAATTGCTGCCCTTTAATAAGCTATTTCGGATAAAATTAGAGCCTAATTAGTAGGTAGAGAACTGCTAAAAAACATATCTAAATTTGCTATAATATATTAACAAATTAATAAGGACCTTTAATATAATAAATAGACTTATTCTCTAAAGCTAACCACACCTCGCGTTTAGAACTCTATGAAACTGGTATATACCCTAAAGCGCGATCCGTCTCTAAAACCTAAAAGCCCTATATACAACCCTATGGACCTTAATACCGCTTAATTCTATGCACCCCCAGGAATCGACAAATAAAGAACTTAAGCTATAAATAGAGAATGCTTTGGATATAGTAAAAAAAGGATATATTTAAAAGCATTGCCAAACTTACCCTTTTAAAAAGGTCCGCTGTAGTTCCTCTTGCTCCTTAAATTATACCCATTCCTTAAATTGCACCTACTTTATAAATCGTACTTAAATGCTATAAAGTATCTTGCCCTTAGTTAACTTAGAAAATGAATCGTCCTAGGGCTAAGTTGCGCCTTAGGATAAAAGGTGGAAGAGTATAAGTGTCTAGGCTCTTCTAGCGCTGATACATAATATAACTCCCTTAACGTACTTAGCGAAATTTAAATACTTAGAAAATGGAAGGAAGTATAAATCCTTATAAATAGCGGAGCTACTAATATAGGCTTTATTAATACGAACTATATAAAAACTTAATACCTAAATTTAAAGAAACTTAATAAGCCCTAAGGCCTACAAGGCTTTAACGGCAAACCCTTAATATATAGTAAACTAATATATTACGCTCTTATAAAATTATAGATAGGCAAATACCTTAAATACGTTTCCCTATTTATAATACCTTTAAAGCATTATAAGGTAATACTTAGACACGGATGGCTAAAACAATATAACCCTTTAATTAGCTAGGTTAAAGAAATACTAAAGTTCCGTATAACCTACTACTAAAGTTATTACTTAAAAAACCATTTGCCCTATAAATATGTATATAACTATTTAAATTTAATATAATACAAATTGCCCTTGCTATAAGCCTTAAACTAAAATAATAAAGCTATAACTACTAATAATGGTAAAGAATGCGAAGATGTTACGCCAAAACCTCTTAAAATTTATATAATATAGGCTGCACCTTTTATCTTATTAGCAAAAAGACAAGATTATAAAATCTTTACTATGACTATAAAAGATATTAAGAAAGCACTAAAACCAAAATTATATACTAATTCTTAACCTTTTATACCTAAAGAGTACCATAATCTAATTAATGAGTTTTAAAAATAATTTATAGACTAGCTAGCCTTGTATTAAGATAAGCACGATTTTAAAATAGAACTTAAGCCTAGCATAATACTAAAGTTTGGTCCGCTATATAGTATATTATAAGAAGAACTGCTTATGATATAATAATACCTTAATAAGTATTTGGAAAAAGGATTTATTCGCCCTAGTTAATCTCTATTTGCCTTACCTATACTATTTATTAAAAAGCCAGGAGGAGGCTTAAGATTCTATATTAATTATTAAGCTCTAAACGCAATTATGATTTAAAACTAATATCTGATTCCTCTAATTTAAGAAACGCTTAGCTATTTAGTAAAGGCATAGTACTTTATAAAGCTTAATATAGTTACTACCTTTAATAAAATCCGTATATATAAAGGAGATAAGAAATATATAGCTTTTTATATATAATAGGGACTCTTTAAATACCTGGTAATGCTATTTAGTGTAAAGAATGGTCCTAGTACGTTTTAGCAATATATTAATAATATGCTTTATAAATTCCTTAATATATTTATTACCGCGTATATTAACAATATCTTAACCTACTTGTCCTTGCTCTCTAAATATTAAAAACATATTAAAATGGTCCTTAAACACCTATAAGATGCGGGCTTATAATGCAATATTAAGAAATATAAATTCCACATATCTAAGGTTATATACTGTCGGGAATAAGGCACGTGGTTGTCACGTGCCGCCGCGGCACTAGCGTAGTGAGGAACCTTAGGTTCCTTACCCTTCCTCATTTTCTAGATAAAAAAAGCTTTTTAACCAACATCACTATAACCTACTCGAGTAGTTGTTATTGGTAAGTTACCCTATATAACCAACACTAATCAGTGGTTAAATACACAGTCAACCATAGAGCAGCTAGGTTTTTGAACAGAAGAGACAGTCTCGTGTAGGGGTGCCATATGCGCTCATATAGAATGGATCCCGGCGATACTGTGCTACCTTAGACTTGCGGAAAACTAGTAACAGAAGTGTTACTAAGTACTAGAAGATACCAAGTTGCGTCTATTACGCAGAACAACCACGTTTACGAAGATTTGGTTAAGTACTTTAGGTTAGAAGTGTTACTAAACCTAGGGTCCTAAGTTAACGTCCAAAACGCGTTAAAACAACCATTTGAATACCTTTAGTGTACCTTTATAGACTATAGGATTACGATCACTACCTAACTACACGTTAAACAACCTTTATTTCCCTTAATTTTTATTAAAACGCGTCAAATAATCTTTAATAATAGCTATTATGGCGTTAACCTACCCAAAGAAGTACGAGGACGATATTAACCCAGAGACATGGAAAACCGCCATAATTAATCCTAAAGATGTTAATTAATAAGACTTAAATGGATTCTTATTACACCATATAGCACACTATAAAGACAGCAAATACAACGACACCATGCTATGGTACTATATAAAGGAGGACTTTGTTAGATAGATAAAGGAAACATAGGCTCCTGCGAATAAGGATATTATATAGGACTTCCGTAACTTCCTATAGGAGAATGGAGTGTTCGTACCTATGGATAGGGGTGCCATTAGAGATAACATTTAGGAGTAAGTTATTAACGTAAAAGAAGAGCATAAATGGACTCCATAAGAGATTAAGCACTAACTATGCACTATAAGGAAGCTTAATTCACGATAGAACCCAAGCAATACACCATTAGAGACACTTCTACCTCCGTCTTTAACTCCCCTGTATTAACCAATTCAACCTATAACTTTAACTATTGCCCTTTAGCAAGTACAAGATCCCCCTGCTTCGCGATCTAATAGCCTTTAGACCCCATTAACTAGACCTACGTCCCCACTGCAGCCTGTAATGCAACTCCTACCTCCTCTATCTTAATCTTAAATCGGAGGTAGTTCCAAATTGCTTATAGAGCTTGCGAAGCTCTATTTGGATTAGGAGAAGAAGTTTGGCGGGGAATTATATAATATTCTTAATTCGAAACTATGCATCTTCTATAACTATTGCTAGAAGGTAGGAATAGAGTCTAATAAATACTATAACGCCTATTCCGTTATGCTTAAGGGCTGAGCTAGTACCTTCTATTATGATCGTTTGGTAGGAAAAGGATATAATTTCGACCGCATAATATATAAGTTAAGATGCTACTTCGAAACAGAAGAGAACAAGTAGCAGTATATATTAGAATAGAGAGAGACTACCTTCCTAAGGATTATTACTATAAACCCAGGTGTCCCTCGGCTTAATTATCTTTAAAAGCTCTTTAATTAACTTTAGATAATTTAGCGTGGTTTATCCAAATTATATTAAGAGGATTTTAGCCTACGTAATTAAGTTATTAGCGTATACTAAGGCGTTAAAGAATGCAACCTTGCTCTCTTTAATCCTACAAATACTTATAAAGGAGTGTGTGCTTAATTAAGATCTTCTATTGGCACCGCTCTACGCTCTTAAGAAGTATAGTAATTTAACACCCAACTCTAACCTACTTTGATTGACCCGCCTAACCAATATAATCACAACTAGACTAATCAAACATATAGTGGCCGTGGTAGGCAATACGGCAGAGGGTACAATCAACGACCATAAAGCAAAGGTGGAGGTCCTTATAGAGGTTCATTCCGAAGTAATCGCTAAAAGAAGTGCTACGTTTATAAGAAACCGAATTGCTAGTTAACTAGGCATTCTCTTAATAAGCAAAAGGAGGCATATAACAAGTTTTGCCAGAGTGCAAGAAACGTTAAAAATTATAAAGTTACTATAGCCTACTTCCAAAGCTTCCTAGTTTAATATAAAGGCGTAGAGGATCTTAAGGGTAAGGCTAATAAGGCCAAACAGCTTCTTATAGATATAGAAATTAAGGACTACTCTCCCAACCAATACTTTACTAAGTATAGTAAGGTAGATAGTATATAAACCGTTGCTATTCTTAATAACTAATCTACGCTCTATGCTATTACAAAGTTAGACATCTTTAATAAGCTAAAGGAGAGTTCCACATTCTCCTTTAATAATAGATACTCGGCGAACGTCTTCTATAGTATTATACCAGATACTAGAGCCGTAGAAGTATCTATAGTAGGAGAACCTTAAGTTTAAGCTCTTTAGCAGCTTAATAGCTCTATTTAAATTAACCAATCAACGGCAGGCCAATATACAATTTGTTTTAGCAAGGGTACTACAATCTCTCTTAGCATAATTAGGGTTAAAACCCCCTTAGGGTATATTACTTTCTATATTATTCCCACGAACACCCCGTTTCTATTTTACATTAGAGATATAGATAAATTAGGCGTTAAACTTAATAACCTTAAAAATATACTCGTTTAGGGAGATAATTAGGTACCCGTTATGCGCAAATAGGGTCACCCCTAGTTACTCCTTTATTAACTAGAAAAGAGCATTGCTTAGAGCTACTTAACTAAGTTAGAGCTATATTAACTACACTATTATTTTAGCCACCCATCCGTTTACCAATTGCTTAGGGTTCTTTAGTAAGTAGGCTATAAAGTTAAGGTTAAGGCAATTAAGCATCTTATAAAGTACTGCTATTACTGCTAAATAAACCAGAAGTCCCCTAGCCGATTTAAGTTCACCCTTAAAGATAACTACAACTTTAACTTCTGTATCATTGTTAATATTATATATCTTAGCGGTAAGCTAGTACTTTAAGTTATTAACTTCTTAACCTCCTTCCAAGCCGCACGTTTCTTAAAGGATATATTAGCTAGGAACGTATAGAATACCCTTTAATTATACTAGATTAATATCTACTAAGGACCCCCTAACCAAATTATCTATAATATAGAAAAGAACTTCTTATCTATAAAGTTTTAATAATAAATAAAGGCAATAGCAATTAAGGTCAAGAAAGTCCCTATTAAGGCATATAATAGTATTAGAAAAGTGGAGCGATATTATACGCTATTACGCCGCGTATATAAGATTATCTCTTTAAAACTGGAGGACGCTAGTAAAGAACTTACCTTATAAATAACTATTAAAGCTATTAACAATTCCGCTAGCCTGGATAGACTTATACCTATATTACTAGTCTTTAGCGCCTACCCTTAAATAACTAATAATTCTCTACCATTTCCCTCTATTGTGTAATGGGCTGAGGCTATTTACAAAGCAATAAAGGAGGTCCGATGTTTCTACACTATACACTAGGTCAACAACGCACTAGAAATAAGAAATGGCCTAAATACCTTAACTACGCTTAATTTACCACTCCAGTCTAAGGTACGCGTATGGCGTAAAAAGGGAGAATAGTTAGGCCCACATTAACTTATTATAATTAATAGTTAAACTTATACTATTTAAATGCCTTACAGACCCACTTAATTCCGTTTAACTGTTATTAAGCCTTACTATAAAGATAACAGTTTTAAGCCTTTATAGGATGCCCTAGAAGATGCCTTAAAGGAGAACTATAATTAACATGCTTTAGAAGGCGGCTACAATCCTAATACAATTATAGTAGATATACCGCAACTATAACGCGGTAGAGGTTGCCCAAAGGGATTATAAAATCACCAACACCTTATTAATTTTAAAGAGCAATTCGTTACTGCTATTAAGAATAGAGTTAAGTTATTAATAGCCTTTATAACAGCTAAGGAGAAGGCTAACTTTAAGCTCATAAAATAGCTTTAAAAGGAAGGTTATATTATAACTCCTAGAGCTCCTTTCTAAGCATCTAACAAGCAGGAGATTAATAGTCTTATTATAAGAGAAGTTTTTAAATTTAAGAAGTATAACCCTACCAAGTTTAATAGAGTTCGCATTTTTAAGTTAAGAATAATTAATAAGATTAAAGGCAAAGCTACTAATACCCTATTTAAGAAATTAAGGCTTATTATCCAAGGTTATAATAATAATAGTAAGGAGGTAATTCTTATATAATCTCCTATAATTTAATAAGCTAGTTAGCAAGTTATTATTACGCTAGCTCCCTCCTTAATAAAGAATAGAATAGCGGTTTATTTATAAGATATTACTTAGGCCTATACCTAATTAGAGACACACCTTTAGCGCCTAATATTGGCATACCTTCTAAAGTAAATTCGCCACCAATATCCCGAAGATACAATTATGGTTATGCTTAAGCCATTATATAGAATTGCAGAGGCAGGAACTTACTAATAGGCTACCTACAGCAAGCACCATAAAAAGAAGCTTTTAATAACTACTTTTATATTCAATCCCTGCTTCTTTATTACAACTATAGGAACTCCATTTGGAATTATCGGCATGCAAACTAACAATATAATTATCTTAGGAGATGACCAATTCTTAGCTCTTAAAGAAGATAAGCTAGTAAAGGCAAATCTAATAGCAAAGCTAAAGGAAAAGCTTAATTTAACAACACTATTGCTCTTTAATGGATATATCCTCTCCTTAAACGAGGATTCTATTGCTTTACGCCAGAAGGGTTAAGGCAAAAAGATTAATGTTATTAACGTTAATTCTCCGAAATAAGGATACGTAAAGTAACGCGCTTATAAAGCTTATATTACTTCTATCTATTAACCTAAGGCCTCCTTTAATCTCTCTGTTACTGTTTAGCACTAGGAACTAACTAAGGATGACATTCTTGCCCTAAATAAACGTCTTTCCTAGTAAATAAACCATCTTAATTAGGGACTACTCTACGTGCCTATTAAGCTTCCCACCGCTAAGCTCTTCGTATTTGTTAATAGATTGTTTATAAATAACAAAGATTTTAGCTCCTAGCTAGGATATAAGATTATTATCACAAATAAATCTACTAGAAAGAATAACTTTATAATCTACAGTAATCTTATCTATTAGAGCTTAACTAAGAGTAAGTATATTACTTAAAGCGTTCTAGCGTTAGAGATATATGGAATAGTTAGCGGAGTTAACATAATAATTATAATTAGAACTACCCTAAGGATAATTATAGATTAACTCGAACTTTCTATTATCCCTATAATTATGTGCACCGACTTATATTCCCTCTATAAGTGTTTAGTTAAGCTTGGTACTACAAAGGAGAAGCGCCTTATAATTAATATTATAGCACTTTAGTAATCCTATAAGCGTCAAGAACTCTTTAAGATTTAATAGATTAATGGCTAAGATAACCCGGTAGATATAATAACAAAGGCAAACCTAAATAAGGCACTAGAGACATTTGTTAACACAAATACTCTACATATACGAGTTAAATGTTGGGTTAAAAGGGAGTAGGAGATATAGCAAGGGCCGCTAAGGCACAAATATTGCTGGCAGAACTTGGCAGAATATGGCTGACAGAACTTGGCAGAATATGGCTGGCAGAACTTGGCAGAATACGGCTGGCAGAATTTAGCAGAATATTATGGCTGGCAGAATACGGCAGAATACGGCAAAATACGGCAATATAGCGGGTGCTAGCACCGTCACAGCTTAATTACGTTATTTGTATATAGATAGCAACTATAAAAGAAAGGTTGCCAGTGTCGGGAATAAGGCACATAGTTGTCACGTGCCGCTGCGGTACTAGCGTGGTAAGGAACCTTAGGTTCCTTACCCTTCCTTATTTTCTAGATAAAAAAAGCTTTTTAACCAACATCACTGTAACCTACTCGAGTAGTCGTTATTGGTGAGTCACCCTGTGTGACCAACATATACTTAGGCATAATTATATCCTGTAACGGAATTAAAATAGACCCTAAAAAAGTAGCTATAATTATAAACTAGGGAAGCCCTAATAATGTATAAGACATTTAAGGATTTCTAGGATTTACAAACTTCTATTATTAATTTATTAACTACTTCTTGGAAATTGCCTAACTATTAGTAAACTTAATAAAAAAGAATATAAAATTTAAATAGACCGCTAAATGCAAATAAGCTTTTAGTGACTTAAAATATCGCTTTATAACTACTCTAATTTTTGCCTAACCTTAAATATATCGTTAAAATAGACTTATCTAATTATGCCCTAGGGGGAGTATTATTGTAATATAATAAGAACGGCGGGCTATATCTAGTAGCCTTTCTCTCCCAAAAACTCGTCCCCACTAAATTAAACTATAAGATATATAATAAAGAACTACTTACAATTATTAGATGCTTTAAATAATAGCATCCTAAGCTTAAAGGATTATTGTTCCTAATACGCGTATTAACGGACTATAAGAACCTATAGTACTTTATAACTATAAAGTAATTAATACAGCGCCAAATTTATTAGACTAAATACCTCTTATAATTTAACTTTAAGATTATATACTCACTAGGTAAACTTAATTAAAAGCCTAATATATTAATATAATAATTATAGAACCTACCTATAAACGCTTTAGACAAATGGATTACAAATTAATTATAGATCTTATTACCCCCTAAATATTTTAAAAAACTATATTCTATATTTTTAGATACGGAACTTAACAGAAATAAATTAGAAGTTAATAAATAGGAAATAAAAATTAATAAGCTAATAGAATATAAATATAAGAACAATATATATTATTATTTATTGCTTAACATCCGATTTGGATCCCTGTTGGGCCTACGCGGACTACTCCTTATATATATATAGGGAGAAAACTCTATTTAAGAAAACCCCGTAATCCATCTCCCCGCCTTTTGGGGCTCGCTTGCAAGTCGCCTATAAGTTACTAGTGGTGCTCTACTACCTTACTTTTTAACCTTCTTAGGAACTACTACTGCCGTAACAAACCTACGGACGCGCTAGTATTACACACTATACTCTACTCCTGTAGAGTTATTAGGGGGCGCCTATTACTCGCCCCTTTGCTTTCTATTACTATTTCCTTTATAACCCGGAACTAGTCTAGCATATTTTAGCCAATAAGCCACTGGGTAGCCGCCTTAAGGCCTTTCTATATTAAGAGTAGTATATTATAGTTTTCTATACCAGCTGCTAAGAGCATTGCTTCTTGGCTAGTGTATAAGGGGCATAATAGTATTACGTGTTTTAGTGTCTGTCTTAGCTAGCTATATTCGCACCTTAGGCTACCTATTAGGACACCTACCTAGTAAAGCCAATCTTTTAGTCCTATTATTCCTGTCCTTAAGAGTGTTGTTATTGTATTTTCTGCCTTTGTTAGGCCCTCTTGGAGCCCTTGGGTATTTACCCCCTATAGCATTACCTATACTACGGCTTGGGTTCCCCTTGCCTAAGTTTACCTCTATACCTTTAACTCCTATTTATCTCTCCAGTGTCGGTCCAACCAGTATTATATTGCGGTAGATGGTTTTCCAGTACTCTTTTATACTCTACTTTAGCTCCTTTCTCTCCCTTACTGTTGTCTTTGCTGGCCTTTTACGCGTCTCCCTTTCTCTTCTATATAGGCCTGGGCCCTAGCGCCGCACCATTCTTCTTCTGCTTTCTTTACCTATTTTCCTAATATATCTTCCCTACTTTGGGGTTGTTGGTTCCTTCTTCTATAGGGCACCCTAGGGTCCCTCTATAGTTTGTTTAGGCATGTCTTAATATACTTTATAACGTTAGAGTTGCGTTCCTTTTACACCCTTTGCATTGCATCGGCTTTAATATATAGTTATAGGGGGGGAATATTGGCTTCCTTCTTAAGTAGTACTATAGCCGTTCGCTTATACCCGCCTGTTATACTCCTAAGGCAGGCTGTTTAGACCTTTTAGAGTGGTTTAAGAAGTGATTTAGGGGGGCCTTTCTTGGTTTCTCTAGTGGCCCAAATGCTAGATCTATATGTTATGGTTAGCCGGACAACTGCTATATATAGTAGGCGTAACCTCTAGAAGTATAGACCCTATATAGAATTAACAATCCTGGACATAGTAATATACTATACTTGGCCCTTATGGGCCGCTTACACCGTATATACGCTCTACTGGAGCTTGCTATCTACCTATACTCTTAATACCCTTAGGCCTTAAACCGGTTAACCCCTAAAGCCTTAGATATAGATTATATGCTAAAGATCTACAGATTAGTTACGTTTTCTTATAAAATGGATTAGCTGGTATTTCTTTAGTAAAAATTAGACTCTATATCGTCTTGCCTATTTTATATAGGTATTATGGGCTTTCTCTAGTGTCCTACAGTTCTCTACGGCTATTAGCCCATATATAATTAGGTTTGTGTTATTAATAAAGCCTATCCCCTAGGTCGCCCCTTTCTTAAAGGTGTCAAGCAGGTTGCTTATAAAGAAGAGGAAGAGTATAGGCGATAGAGGTGATCCTTATAGTATTCCTATTATAACTGTAATAGGGGGGCTCTAGTATCCGCTAAAGACTAATAATATTTCTTTCTAGCCTATAAATCCTTAAATAAACTAAATGATCTATTCTAGAAAGCCCTTTGCCCTAAGAATGTATAGGAGACGCTTATAGGGTATATTATTATAGGCGCCGCTAATATCTAGGCTAAGTATTAATACTATAAAGTCCTTTCGCATAGCCTATGTAGTTTTAATAGTAGTAGCGAGTAGTGTAAGTGCTAATAGCGTTAAGTGATTCTTTCTTGCCCCTATTTAGCTTTATGGTAGTAGGGCGTATTCCTCTACTATATCTGCTATATAGTCCACTATAACCTTTTCTAAGATCTTGCTTAGGGTATTTTCTAAGGTAATAGGGCGGTAGCTTCCTGGGATTAAATAGTCTGCTTTGCCTTCTTTTTATAAGATAACCGTTATTATAGATCTTTTAAGTTACGGGTAGTAGCCTATTGTAAAGTATGCTCTGGCTACATCTGTAAGCTAAGGTGCTATAAGTGGTCCATAGGTCTTTAGGGCTTCATTTAGGATCCCATCTGGTCCTAATACTATATTATTTAAGAGGCGGCTAATGGTTCTAGCCATTTCTTTAGTTGTTATATCGCTGTTAACCCTTAGGCGAGTCACCGGTGTTTTACTAGTAATATCGCTAAGGTCTGCTAGAGCTGGTTAAGGGAAAAATCTTTCTATAAGGATCTTTGCCTTCTTATTATTGTTGCTTATAGCCTATAGTTCACCTGCTCTTTATAGGGGTGGTAGGTATAGATCTTTTACTAGGTATCCCGCCTTTTTCTTTACCTATTTTGCTATGGTCCAAAGGCCCTTATTATAGGGGAGACTTAGGTTAGTAGTGTATTTGTTTATAAACTGTCTCTAGTTATTCCTTGCTTCTTTTCTTAGGGTATTCTTTAGCTAGTTTTTTATATCTTTATATTGTCTCTTATCCTCAGAATTGTGGCTGCTTATATATTTCCTCCTTACTCGTTATTGGCCGGCTATAAGGGCCGCGCACTATGCGGACCATATATATTGCGTGTAGGGGCCCGGTTTTAAAACTAGGCAGTGCTCTTCTAGCCTGCTTTTAATTACTGCCTGGATCCTTTCTAGTCTTTAATTAATTTCCTTGGGGGTAGCTAATAAGCCTCGCTTATTTAGTATTAGGTGGATTTCTTCTAGGTCTTAAAGTTATTATTTAATTGTATTAAGGAAGCTATCTATATTAAGCTTCCTTATTACATATCTTTTACTATTTAGTTATGCCTTAATGTCTAGATCTAGTTATATCTGGATAGGGATATAGTCTAAGGTAAGTGCCCATTCTTCTTTAGGGGAGCACCTTTTAAGTCTCTGGTATAGGTTTTCGTCCATAATTATAAGGTTAATTGTACTTTTGGCAGTGCCCTATTGCCATATAATTACACCTAGGGGGGTAGCTAGCTTAAGGCCCCCATTATCTATAGCTCTTAGTAGGCACTCTGCCTATTAATTAGCAGCAACATGGATGCCCCCCTACTATGGGTAGTAGAGGTTTATGTCTTCTAGTAGGATAAACCTCGTGTATTCAGTTTCTAGTAAGCTTATTATAGATATAATATTCTCTATCTATACTACCCCTTCGACCCTAGGGTTATAGACATTAATAATTTGTACTAGTCCCCTATATGTCTGGATGGTTATAACTGCAATATCTGGGTTAACTGCCTGCCATGACCATAAGGTAAGGCTAATATTTTTGCTAATTATAAAGCATATACGTATGGCTGCTTTTGGTTTATATAGGAGCTGAAATCCTTAGGGGCAGTATATTAATTGTATATAGGTATTATAATACGGCTCTTATATAGTAAGAATATGGCGTTTCTCTGGGTCTAGACTATCTAGTAGGGGCCTTACTAGACAGTGGTTCGTATTGCCGCAGTTATACTATATAATGGTCAAGTAGCGGACCCCTAGTAGGGGTTCTTTGCCTCTTCTTCGCTTTTTACTTCTTCTATTTCTACTTTCTCTAAAATGTTCAGAACTTCTATCTCCTGTATTTACTCCCTAGCCACTACTTATTTTATATAGAGCTTTTTATTTCTGTGTCTTATGTTTCTACTAGCCTTTCTAAATCTAAGTTTGTTATTGCCTCTAGTTCTTCCCCCGTTCTTACCAGTTGGCTATATGCCCCTTATAAGCTAGCTGCGTGTGTTATATTTACCGCGTTAAATCTAATTCTTAATTATCCCGGCCTTAAACTTACTATAGCCGTCCATGGGGGTCTTCCTACTGGGCGTCCTCTCCCTTGTGTCCCATGTGTCCCTTATATCCCTGTTCGGTCTAGTAATGTTACACAGCGTCGCTTTTAGCCCATTAAGGCTTGGGATGGCTGGCTTAGCCCCCTAGTGTTAAAGGTAGGAAATGCTAGGAAGATACCTGCGTCCCCCTAGCTTATCGCCTATTGTTTCCATTTATATAACCTAGTGTGCAGTTATTCCCATAGCTATTAAGCCCTTTCCTTCCGTCTCCTATATTTAATGCAGTCTTCTCTCTTCCACACCTTATGTGTGCTTTGGTAACAGTTCGCGCATTTTATTTAGTCTTAATTTATATATTGTCTTATATTGTGGGGGCCTATATAGTAGCCATAGCATACCTGTGCTGCGTATGTGGATTGGGTGTGTCCCTATTATACGCAGCAATAATATTATTCCAGGCGTAGTCTGTGGTTATAGAGCCTTGTGTTGTATATAAGGCCATTTATAATTATTCCTTTTTAGATAAGGAGTTTTTGCATTCCTGGTATATATACGCTAACAATAAGGGAGCTATGCGTTTGTTTATTGTCTCCCTAGCAAATCTCTAGCGCCCCTTATATCCTCTTATTGTTCTTATTATATGCTTAGTTTATATTTTCCTGTTAAAGCTATTAGATTTGGGTAATTACGAGTCCTAGTATAAGGTGTTCTGTTTATTTTACTATCTCCTATATAGTTACTGTATTGTCCGCCTGGCGTCCCCTTTCTACCCTAAGGCTTATAGGAACCGACAGGACTTTAACTAGGTAATCTTTATAAAGCACTTTTATACTAATATGCTCTCCTAGCCTGTCCCCTACCCTTACGGCCCGTTTCTTTACCTATTAGTCCTTTAGGGTGACTCTAATGTCTCCACTCCTAAGGTGTTAGACTGTAACGGCGTTGTAGACCTTCTTGCAAATCTCTATAAGAACTTCTATTTTTAATTGTCCCCTAAGTTCCTCTGCCTTTTCTATATTTGGTTATATTATGATTATATACCCAGTTATTATTTTTAGGGGGGTAGGTTCCCTATACTATAGGAGCGCAGCTACGGCGGCCCAGGTATAGTTCGCCTATAGGGGGGGTTTTTATTTATCTTCAATTTTATTTAACCATTAGAGGATTTAATTAAGGGTTTACTAAAGGGGCGCCTAAGGTTCGCTAGACTAGAGCCATTCTACTAGCTGCATTAGTTCGTAATGGCTAATAGATACTCCCCTATAGTTCCAGATACTAGACGCGTCCAATAGGCTTTATATTTTATTAGATACCTTCTTAATCGGGGTATTTCCGCTTTCTAGTATAGTATTCGCCCGTCCTTGTTATTGTTGTGGAGGGCCATTATTAGGTATAGGTCTGGCAGTCACGCGCGACTGCGTACCACCGTCGTTCCACCTGTGCCTCCCCTGTAATGTATGCATCTCAGGGGATTATTAGGGTGTTTTTCAGGGTTCTTTTGGTTGGTTTGGTCTTTTTGGGCCAGGTGCAGCAAGAGCTCCAAAAGTCGTTTTCCGTTATTACTATATTAAGTTAAGAACAATATATAGATAGTAGATATAATAAAAGTAATTTAAATAGGAAAATAACAGTATAAGGATATTACACTTACTAAATGCGAAATTTAAAATAATTAATTATACCATTAATAGTAGATAGTAGTTCCAAATTCCAAACCTTTATAATTTAAGATACTTAATTTTATATACAACTTCTTTATAGTAGGGCACCCTAGCTATATAAAGACCTATAAGATTGTTTAATAAGTATACTACTAGCCTATAATATATAACTATATATAAAAATATGTTTAAGTATATAGAATATATATATATAGAAAGACCTCTTATATAAAGAAGTAAAGAGTACTTTAACTACTACCAATTCCAATATAAAGATAGCGCGACATCTTAATTAACTTTATAGTTAACTTGCCTAGCAGTAATAGGTTTATGTGACATATAATACCTATAGACTTAATTAATACGATATTAGTAGCCAAATGTTTTATTAAGCACGTCTTTAAGCTATATAGACTTCCTAACTTAATAGTATCCAACTATAGAAGCTAGTCTATTTTAGACTTCTAGTAAGCTCTATATAAACAATTAAGTATTTAAATATAACTCTTAACTATATTTTATCTAGAGATAGATAGTTAAACTAAAATTATAAACGTGATTATAGAATAATACCTATAAATATACTGCTCCTACCTATAAGATAATTAGGAAAAATGGCTGCCTTTAGCTAAGTTTACTGTAAATAATATAATAAACGTATTAATAGGCGTGACGCTATTTTACGCAACCTATGGATAAGACCCTTAACTTAGATTTAAACTATAACCTAAAATTAATATAATAGGACCCACGATTAAACGGATCTAGTTAATTAATATATATAACTTTACTAATTAAATAAAGCAGTTAACAGAACTATTATAAAGTAAATTAATATACGCTTAAATGGTATAGAAATAGTATGCAAATAAAGAACAAGCTCCTGCATAGGACTTTAAGGAAAGTGTTTGAATGCAAATAGGTTACAGGACCCAGTCATGTGACCTATTTCGCTTCTGTCGCTTAGACCACTTTCCATAGAGTATATAGAGGCCTACGCGGCCTACTTAATACAACTCAGTCACATCCACACCAAGCATACTA